>Ga0209212_1000085_pt1 | contig 188590 bp, 177 predicted proteins | sample RifGroC2_FD_183996 | JGI IMG/M metagenome (GOLD analysis project Ga0209212, IMG submission 183996) | Groundwater microbial communities from Rifle, Colorado, USA - Groundwater C2 (SPAdes) (version 2) | ecosystem: Environmental > Aquatic > Deep subsurface > Groundwater | place: Rifle, Colorado...
TTCAGCTTGTTTTTCAATAAGCAGGTCTTTTGCATTCATGCCCGTTTTGTAGCATATTATTTGCAAAAGCGCAAATTATCTATTTTAACATTTTGAGGTTTTTATAAGATTTTCTGTGAATGGTTACCAAAATAGTTAGTTCACGCCGAAGTCTAATATGTTTGCAGTTTCGATATTTTATTGTCGTTTGTTATATTATTGCTTTTCATTTCCTCAAGCTGTTTTCGAAATTGGCTTACCCATTTGTCCATTGCGTATTTGGCGCCGCCCCAATCGCTTAGGCCCGTGAACGGAATTCTTGAACCGTCTTTTGTTTCAACACAAGCCGTAATTTGTTTTCCAGACACAGAATCCAGAATTTCCGATTCAATTCCTGCTCCGCCAACACCTATACCTGTAACCACACGCGAAGTTGGAACAGCCGCAAAAACTATATTTGTCTTTCGCAAATCAGTTATCGCAACACGAATTCTCGCAACACCGGCACCCGTGCGATATACAAGTTCATATCCTGACTCTTTTACAGCATCGATAATCGCAGAACCGAAATAATTAGTTAAATCATTAATATCCTCTTTTGTAAGATTCCCCTCACTTTCTGCCGCAGCAACTTTGGAATCAGGCTGAAAATGAACTACAACCGGGTCTAAAATAAATTCTTTGTAATTACTGCTTGCCGAGTTGTCATAGCTGTAGTTTGACTTTGAAACAGCCTCAAGCTTCGAATAATCGCTCAAATAATCCGTTTTTTGAGCCGAACCGGCGCATCCGTAAATGCCTGCCAGAATGCCTGCCTTTATTGCAATCAAAAGATATGTTTTTTTCATTTTCATCTTTAAAATATTTGATACCAGTGGGGATAATCACTTGCATGTTGAATAGTTCGTAAACACTTATGCCTGCTTTGCTTGCCCACGCATCACAGACACAATTATTTAGTGCCGTTGGTGTTACAATGTAAATATCGGCAATTTAGGTAAAATTCGTGAATATTTTAGTTGGAATGGAGAATAATCAGGAACAATATTTTTCATCGTTGGGGTATTCAAACGGCTTTCTGCCGACTTTCAATCGCAATTCGGTCTGCATATCGCGCAGAATTTTCGTCAGGTATTTGGCGAACTCCCTGTCGCCAAGCTCGGCAACCTTCTCCGGCGGAATCGGCCTGCCGTAATTAACATAAACTTTGCCCGGCGAAAATAATTTGTGGTTCTTCGGCCAGCACTCGTAAGCGCCGTCGATAACCGATGGAATAATCGGAACATTCGCCCTTCTTGCCAAAAGACTGAAGCCCGGCTTAACCTCCGCGATTTTGCCGTCGAGCGTTCGCGTGCCTTCCGGATAAAGCACAAGCCCAAAGCCGTCTTTGAGCCGTTCGACGAACATTCGCATCGCCGTCAAATCTGCCTGGCCGCGCTTTATCGGGATGGCGTTGACCGTATGCACTATTCTGCCGAAAATCGGAATCTTAAACAGCGAATCTCTCGCCGCGAAACAGCACGGACGGGTAATCGGATTAGCGTTTAGCATCGGGTCGAGAAAGCTCTGGTGATTGGACAAAAGCAAAAATCCGCCTTTTTTCGGGATGCGCGATAAGTTAAACGCACGCGGATGAAAGAACAGCATACAAAATATCCTGCACAGCCAGCACCACATAAAATACCACAGATAGCTGATTTTCCCGCCACCCTGCCGTTTTTCGATACCGGCGGCGGGCTGCAAAGTTTCGGGCATATTAACGCTGACGCTGACGACCGGCTGCGAATCTTCACTCGCTTCATCATCCGGGCGAGATTGCGGCGTTTCCAAATAATCGAACGGCTGTTTGCCGATTTTCGTTCTCAACTCGGTCTGCATCTCTCTTAATGTTCCGGTCAGATACTTCGCAAATTGTCTGTCGTCGAGAGCGGCGATTTTTTCCGGCGGAATCGGGTCGCCGTAAATCAAATCAACCTTCCCCGGCGACGGAAACGCCTGATGCCTCGGCCAGCATTCAAACGCGCCGTCAATCACAACCGGTATAATCGGCACGTTCGCCTTCCTTGCCAAAAGACCGAAGCCTGGTTTGAGATTGGAGATTTTTCCATCGAGCGTTCGTGTCCCTTCTGGAAAAATAATAAGACCGTACCCCTGCTTGAGTCTTTCGACGCAGAGTTTCACAGCCGCCAAATCCGGTTTGCCTCTTCTAATCGGTATGGAGTTATACGTTCTTATCAGCCAGCCGATAAACGGAACTCGAAACAGACTGTCCCTTGCGGCAAAGCAGAACTGCCGAGTTACCGGAATAACCGCGAACATCGGGTCGAGCAGGCATTGATGATTGCAAACCAACAAAAATCCGCCTTTTCTCGGCACTTTCATATAATTATACGCTCTGGTCTGGAAAAATATCAGGCAGAAGAATCTGCAAGGCCAGCCGGAGATGAAATACCACATATATTTAATTTTTATCGCGATTGTTTTTAAAATTTTACAACCTCCATAATCCTGTCAACCGTCTGCTCAAGCGTCAAATCGGTATTATCTATTATAACTGCGTCTTTGGCAGGTACAAGCGGAGCCGTTTTTCTGTTTTGGTCTGATACGTCTCGTTTTTCAATGTCCCTCCGAAGTTCGCTGACATCGACCTGCAAACCTTTTTCCGTCAATTCCGCCGCTCGTCTTTTGGTTCTCGCTTCGGCCTGCGCGGTAAGAAAAAATTTAAAATCCGCATCGGGAAAAACGACCGTCCCCTGGTCTCTGCCTTCGGTTACGATTTTTTGGCGTTCGCCGGCAAACGCTCGCTGCATTTTCACAAGTCTTTGACGCAGAGAAGGCTCTGACGCGACAAACCGCACGTTGTCGGTAATTTGCGGGTCTCTGATTTTTTCCGTTACATCGCTGCCGTCGATTTTCACAGCCAGTTGGCCTGCCGCGATTTCAAATTTAAAATCTGTATTATCAATAATTTTTTCTAAAGCGGAAACATCGTCGAGCCTGCACCCTGCCTGCATTGCCGCCAGCGTAGCGGCTCTGTACATTGCGCCGGTATCAAGAAACGCCGCACCGATTTTTTTAGCAAGCAGTTTCGCCGTTGAACTTTTGCCGCTGCCGGCCGGCCCATCAATTGTAATCACTAATTTATTTAAACCGACCAAAAAATCCGTTCCTTTTACACAATTATTTATTAAACAAAATACCGCTTGTCATTCCCGCGCAAAAAACTCGGTTAGCCCCCAGCTTTATGCTGGGGGTTCATAAAACAGTCTCGGCCGTTAGGCCGAATCCATAATTTTACACTTTCAACTTTAACTTTTAAACTTCCGCCATTCTTAACTCGTAACTCTGATTACGACAATGCTGGTATCGTCGGTTTGACCGGCCAAACCCGTGAATCTTCGCCTAAGAGCGAGAATATCGTGAACTATTTTACCCGCCGAGCCGCCTGCGGTCTGCCTGAACGTTTTGTAAAGATTATTAACGCCCCAGATTCTGCCGTCGAAATTAACCGCGTCAATCAGACCATCGGTATAAAACAGCAGTCTGTCCTGCGGTTTGAGCCTTATGGTCTCGATTTCGTACATAGCTTCTTTCATAACGCCAAGCACCAGACCGCCTTTTTTCAGTTCTCTGATTTTGCCGTCTCTGTGCAGCAGCCCCGGCTCGTGTCCGCAACTGCAATATGTGAGCGTTTTATTTTTCGCGTTGATAATCGCGTAGAACAGCGTAATAAACTCGCCGTCTCTGCATTCGTCGCAGGCGGTATTATTCAGTTTTTGAATAATCTCGGTCATCGTATGCCGCTTGTGTCCGCCATCTGCGTAAGCCCGCAGCATACCGCGAAACGAACTCATCATCAGCGCAGCGGGAATGCCTTTGCCGATTACGTCAGCGATAGCGATAGCGATATTGTCGTCGTCGAGTTTTATAAAATCGTACAAATCCCCGCCGATGCCGAAGCAGGGTTTATAAACCGCGTCAATTTCGATGCCCGGCATTTTCGGCGCCGACTCGGGAATCATTCGCCGCTGAATAATGCCCGCCAGCTTAACCTGTTGAGCGACTTGCGCGCCCTGCACTGCGCGAGCGTAATACTTGGCGTTGGTTATCGCCACGGCGCACTGCGAGGCAACCGACCTTGCCAGCGAAATGTCGTCCTGCGTGAATCCGCCCGCCTTTGCCCGGTACAGCCGAAGAACGCCGATGGGCTTATCCTTGAACTGCATTTTCACGGTGAGCTGGCTGTTTATCCCCGCCTTTTTGGAGGCATCCTTATATTTCACGCGCGGGTCAGTACCCATATCGTCGATGATGACCGCTTCGCCCGCAAATGCCGCTTTGATAACAGGGTCTTCTTTTGTTACCGGACCTTTGTTGCGATATTCTTCATTAAGCCCGAATGTGCTTCGCATATTCAGCTTGCCGCTTTCATCGTCCAAAAGCCGGATTGAGCAGGCCGAGGTATCGGTAATCTCGACCGCAGCCCGAGCCAATCTATCCAGAACCTCTCCGAGCGCATGGCCGCCGGCAACCAGCGTTGTGAGCTGGAAAAGCTGTTCTTCCCTTCGAGTTATTCTTTTTAGTATATTCACGTCGTTAATTCTCAAAATAGAGCCGGCATTATAACCGAAGTTAAAATAATTTAAAGTTTTCAATTATTATTTCAGAAGATAGAATAAGAGCTTCTAATATGATGAAAAAGACACAGATTAACACAGGTTTTTTTTAGACACGGATTAACACGGATTTACACTGTTAAAAATATATCTCTCTGTGTCCTCTGTGTTCTCTGTGGCTATATTTTTGTTAGAGTTCTTAAGGAACACTATGGCAGAGACTGCAAAACATATTTTTTTCGCCGGCCACGTCCAGGGAGTCGGCTTTCGCTTTACCGCTCAAAGCGTTGCAAAACGCTATGAACTGACCGGCTTTGTCCGCAATAACCACGATGGCAAAGTGGAAATGCTCGTTCAGGGCCAAAGGGAGGACATTGAAGACTGCCTCCATGATTTACAGGAAACATTTGCGATAAACGATTTTGAATCCGATGATATTGCCCCCGACCCCTCATATATCGATTTCAGAATAAAATTCTAAAGTAGTCGATAGTTGTTAGCCCTTCGACCCGCCGGTGGCGAAATTATTTTTCTATCCCCTACACCCTATCCCCTATTTTATTCGAGATGAATTACGCCGCGTTTGGTATCGGCATCGAGGCTTGACTTTTTGATAATTTCATAAAGCTGTCTCGGCCTGCGAATTTTTTCAAATCTAAATTCCGGGTCGGTTTTGTCATTGGTAATCAAAACAATTACGCCTATTCCGAGAATACAATCAAGAATACTCCTGCAAAGTCTGATGTCAACGATACGGAACATATCTATATTGTCTATCCGTCTTTCAAAAATCCCGCGCGACCATTCGACCCTGTCGGCAGTTACGCGATAGTGAATGCTCTTTAGCTTGAGAACTTTATACGAAAATATCAGCATAGCCAAAGCCGTCAGACAAACGCCCACGACAGGTCTGTACTTCAAAAAAGCGTCGACAATGTTCGGCGGAATTTTATTAAAATCCGTCAAAATCTGCCTGATTGGCCAGAAAGAAACGAAAAGCAAAAACGCAGCGACTAAAACAGTTTTTAAAAACGCCGGAAAAATACACCAAATCGAAGGATTTGCCTCGAACGCCATATTTGCGGGCTGTTTTTGCGAATCCGCCGATTGAGCGTCTGCATTTTGCGCGGCAGTTTTTAACGGCCGATTCAAAAATTCGCCGCAGTATCGGCACTTTATCGCCGCCGCAAGAATCACCTCCGCACAATAAGGGCATTGCTTGGTGTTATTTGAAATATTTTCCGTCATAATAATATGTTATACGGTTTAGTGCTTAGATTTAGGAATCTATCCCCTAAACCCTATACCCTAACTTTACGATTTCGTCAGACTTTCCTCATCAACAGGGTTATTATCGTATTCAACTTCTTTAATTTGATGCTGCGGACGACCGGCATCGCCGCTGTCATTATCATCGTCGTCATCGTCATCGGCCTGGTCATATTCCACAATCGGCTCATCGTCCTGCATATCGCTGAAGCCGTTATGTTTGTCTATTGCCATTTGAGCTTTCATTTGCTCGTATTCTTCAAGCGTCATCATAACTTCGCGAGCCTGACTGCCCTTATATTCACCAAGAAGACCCGAAGCTCCCATCGCCTCGATAATTCTGCTCGCGCGAGCGTAGCCGATGCTCAATTTACGCTGCAAAAGCGAAACGCTTCCGCGCTTCGATTCAAGAACCACTCTGACCGCGTCGTCAAACATCTCGTCCTTGCAAGCCTCGGTAGTATCAATCCTGTTAAGCTGCATCAATTCAGGATGGAACTGCGGCTCTGCCTGCTCAATCAGATGAGCGACGACTTTTTTGACTTCAATATCGTCAACATACGCGCCCTGCGCACGAACAACATCGCTTGTGCCGGGTTTAAGGAACAGCATATCGCCCTGCCCAAGCAGCGTCTCTGCACCATTCTGGTCAAGCACAATTCGACTATCCATTCTCGATGCTACGCGGAAACTGATTCGCGAAGGCATATTCGATTTTATCAATCCAGTTACGACAGTCGCCTGCGGACGCTGGGTCGCCAGAATAATATGAATGCCGACCGCCCTGCTCTTTTGCGCAAGTCTCACTATGAACGCTTCTATTTCCTTCGACGCGGTCATCATCAAATCCGCAAGCTCGTCAACAATAATAACAAAATACGGAAGTTTCTTCGGAATTCTCGCTTCCTCTTCAACGCTTTGCGGATTAAATCTGCGAACCACTTCTTCAGTGCCAAGAGCGTTGTAGCCCGCGATATTTTTCACGCCAGCCTCGGCCAGCAGCGAATACCGCTCGTCCATCTTCATAGTTGCCCATTCGAGAATCTGCTCGGCTCTGCTGACCTCCGTTACTATCGGAGCCATCAGATGCGGAATCTTCGCAAACGCCGTCATCTCAACCATCTTCGGGTCAACGAGAATTAATTTAACTTCATCAGGCCGCTTCGTGAGCATTATGCTCATAATAATACTGTTTATGCAAACGCTTTTGCCGGAACCGGTCGTACCGGCAATAAGAAGGTGAGGCATACTCGTTAAATCAGAAACCAGAGCGCGGCCGGATGAGTCCTTTCCGAGAAACAGCGGTATGTGCATTTTGCGATACGATTCGCCGGCGCGTACAACAAGGTCTTTTAATCTTACAGTTTCCTTTTGGCTATTCGGCACATCAATTCCGATTGTGTGCCTGCCGGGCAGAGGTGCAACAACTCTCACCGCCGGCGCGCCCAATGCGCGGGCAATATCATTTGAAAGATTAGATATCTGGCTGACCTTCACGCCGGGTGAAAGAGCCATCTCAAACATCGTTATCGTAGGACCAGGGTCAGCGCCCACAACATTCGCTTCGATTCCGAACTCCGTCAAAACTTTTTCAAGAGCCGCGGACTTCGCCTTAATAATTTTTTCCTGAACCTCGCCGAAACAATATTCAGGCTCGATTAGCAAATCTAAGCCGGGCAGCAAATAACTGCCGAGAGCTTCAGCTTCATAAATCGGCTCCGGCTCCTGTTTCTTAACCGCCGCAATCGCCGCCGCTGCGACAGGAGCAGGAACAGCCGTTTTCTTTTCAAGATGAGTTTCAATCGCCTCATCGGTTTTTATGGTTTCGTGATGTTCAGGCTCGACTGCCTGCTGCTGTTCGATGTGGTCGGCTTCCTGCGCCATCAATTCCGCCACTGTGGGTTCGGGTTTTCTTGCGTTGAGTTTCTGCCAGATATTGGCAACGGCCTGTGATTGCTGCCGAGCCGCGTACCAGGCCGGAGCGAACATTCCGAATAACCTTGCGAAAAACACGCCGAGCAGATGCAGAGTCAAAATCACCAGCGTATCAGCAAGCAGAATCGCTCCGACAATAAGACTACTGGCCACAATTACCACCGAACCAAGAAGCGAAAAATTAGCCTTCAAAAAGAACGTAATTCCGCTGCCGAGTACTCCGCCGCTGCCGATTGGCAATGCCCCCTGCGGATATGGCCGGAGCATAAAAATAACTGACGAAACCGCCGCTGTTGTGAGCATTATTCCCGCTATGCGGAGAATGAGCTGGTCGATTTCCTTGCCGCACAGCCGCCAGACGACAGCAACCGTCAGAGCCGCTAAAAGCACAAAAACGCCCGGCCCGACATAATAAATCAGATAATACGCCGCAAACGCCCCGACGTTTCCGCACCAGTTCGCCACAGGCTCGTTATTCGGCCAGACGTATTGACTGGGGAAATCCCCCGCATTGAAACTTACGCAACTGAAGAAAAGCACAACAGTTACCGCCAGCCCGAAAACCAGCAAGGCGATTTTGCTCAAATTTTTATTCTTGTCTTTCAACTTCTGAACCTCAATAAAGTCCGATAAAATATATGATTTCAACATTATAAGCGCGCAAACACGCCGCGCAAACTATATAATAGAATTATCGGCTCTTACCGCTTATTTTCTCCAATCCCCCGCCACTTTTCGCGTTTAGCCCCACCATCACTATGGTGGGGTCAATAAAACCTCATCGCCGAACCTGTCGCGGCGGCCTGTCTTGTCGTAGTTTTAACGAAGACAGAAGCGCACCGAAGACGGAAGGCGATTCCTCAGTTTTTCACTTTTAGTTTTTAACTTCTTCTGTCATTCCCGTGAAAACGGGAATCCATTTTTTCTTACTTTTATCCGCAAATCTTACCATTTTGTTGATGTCAACAAAATGGTTGAATACTGTTTCAACTTTCTATTTTCGATTTTATTTTCAGGCTTAGCCCTGCCATCTTGTATAGCAGGGTCAGTGTCATTGCGAGGCCTGCCTTGCAGGCCGTGGCAATCTCTTCTCAAATCTCAATTCTGCGATTTCAAATTCTTTTCCCACGTTCTCACCCTTCCCACTTTTCTCATCTTATTTCCATCTCCCTCAACATCGATTCGCCATCGGCGATACCCCATACTTAAAAAATGAAAACCAAAAAGTTTTTTCAGCCGTCCCAATGACCTCTATTTGTTTCTATTATTTGCCAACATTACTATCTGATTTAATTTGTTTCTGTATCCCTAATAATTTGGAAGAAGGCTTGTTTGTGTCATTAGGTTGTCGTAAAATTATTTCAGGGCATTGAACAAACTGATTAGTATCTATAGGCGTTTCTGCTTTTTGCTGTTTTAATAAGACCGGATTACTGAAAAATAGCATGCCTGCACCTACAAGTAATATAATTACAACCATAATATAGAATAAATCAATTTTTACAGTAGTATGAACTTCCCATCCCAATAACCTAAGAGGGCTTTCTTCCTTGATGGTTTGTGATAATCCTATTTCTGGCAAGTGTTGACTATGACGTTGTTCGATTTTACTTGCATGTTTTACCGCACCATAAAGTAATCTATGATACCAGTGTTTATCCATAAACCATAACGGTATTAAACCAAAGGCACCTGCAAGCATCAATATAACCGCTAATGGAATTTGCAATCCAAAAACCTGAACATTGAAATGCTCTCTCAAAGAGAAACCTGCTGCGCCTATTGCCGCCAACATAACGGTTATCGCAAAATTTCTTATTCTTAGTTCCATATCATTAAAGTGTTGCTGCACATCGACCGTTTTCTTCCAGATAGAAACCACCAAATCAAGATTATCTTTTTTTGTATCTACAAAAGAAGCAAATTCAAGATGTTCGAGTATCTCAGAAAATGATTTTTCCAAAGTATAAGTTGGTGTAACATCTGCGATTGTTGTATCTTTCTCTTTTTGTACATCCTCTTGAGACCAATGAGTTACTTTGCGAAGAAGTTCGTATTCTTTACGATCTTTGGCTTCGCCATATTTAGCCCAGACATCGATCACGCCGGCATCTTTAGCCATTGAAATATCTTTGTGTAACTTGTCGCCAATATAAATGACTTGTTCTGAAGCAACACCTATGTCCCTTACTATTTCCTTTAATATTTCCGGGGAAGGCTTAAGTTTTCCGACAGGTGTAAAACGATGAATAACTCCTCGTAGATTATAATGCTCTGGTGGATAATATCGAATTCGTTTAGGATCTATGTTCTCTGGGAATTCGTGGTCTTTTGGTGAATACAGATAATCAAAAAAGTAATCTAATTCTATATTCCGCAAACGATATCGAGTGTAAAAACTCATTGACTCTGTGTATCCAACAAGCAAAACTCCCTTTTTCTTAAGGGTTATCAGTGTCCCCAAAACCGTTGGATAAGTACGAAGCGATGCTTTTCTTCCTTCCCGATATTTTTTAATAGCTTCAGCGTATAGAACCGTTAAGTCTTCTCCTTTGTGTTTTTTTTGAAGTGATGGTAATTCTTCGATAGCAAAGGCGTACTCTGTAGTTTTGTGTTTCGTGAAAACGGTTTTAAACTCCCCAAGTAAGATGTCTTCTGCGATACCACTATCTTTTACTAGTTGGTCAAGCAGTGCCTTGAAAGACTGATACCAAATGTCTACCCAATCCCATAGAGTGTCATCTAAGTCTGTTATAACTACTTTAATCGCTTTCATTGTCGACCTTTTTCATTAGAGAGGTTAGCCATCTTGACTTGGAACAAATGGGAACAACCGCCCATTTTAAAATGTTTCTCTGCAACTAACAATTCAAAATCACTTATTTCTTCCCTGTTCCTGTTTTCTTAAATTTTCAAAACTATTTTTTTCACCTTTTTGACTTTTCTGTAAAATTTTCTCTCTGCCTGCCCCGTGAGATGTCCGCTTCGGCTATCTCATCTGGGACAATTCAAAATTAAAAACTAAAAATTAAGAACTCTTCCCTGCCATTGATTGACGTTCGTCAACTAACATTTTTTCTTCGTGGTTCTTCGCCTGTCGCGTCGAAGTCGGAGCCGATTCCACATTCTGTCTTCTGAATTCTATATTCTGTGTTCTACCTTCTTTTCCTGATAACCGATGACTGAATTACTGATAACTGACTTATTCTATCTCTTTTTCTTTTCAACCTCAACCTAAATTGTCCGCTTAAAAAAATAGCATCGCCGTAGGCGGCTCCTTTACTGATAACAGATAACCGAGTTCCTGATAACTGCTTTTATCATTTTCTACCGATTGGGTCTCTTTGTCAACCCCGCATAAAAAAATCCTGCCCGCTGCGACGCGCATCGCGGCGAGTTATCCCGCTTGCCTTGTCGTAGCTTCAACGAAGACAGGTCTAAAAAAAATAAAATCTCATCGGCCTTGCCGATTCCACAACTGATAACCGATAACTGATAACTGAATTGCTCTTTTGCCCTTCGGCAAAAGACGAATTGTTTACTCCTTAATAAAACTTGCAAAAACCACCCTCAAAACTCATCAAAACTTGTTAAAATCCGTCAAAAATCGTTCAAAAATCCTCAAAAACCGTTAAAAAATCGCAAAAACTTTCAATTTTTTGCAATTTACTTGCAGACCTTTAATATCCATAAGCGATTTTTATGCCTATAAATGCTGGTTTTCCTCAAAATCGCCCTAAAAAAAATAGGACAAATGCGCAAGTTTTTTATTTTTGATATTTGGTGTCTTATTTTAAATTAGTGTTCAAAGACCATTTTTTGGACGCTTACGCCTTCGATGGCGGAGAGTTTGGCTTCCAGTTCATTGCATTTTTTTACATCACCGACAAGCTCAAGCAGCATCAGTCCGTTCGGCGAGCAAAAATCCTTGCCGGCCTCGTGCAATCCCAATCTTGTCTTGATGTAGCAGCCATATTCAGTTAAAGCCTGCTGCACGCCGCCGACATGCTTGATTCTGTCGGTAATATGAACGCCGAGAATAATGTGGTCATCCTGCATAATTGTATCCTTTCAGTATAAAACAGTTATCAGTAATTCAGTTATCAGTTATCCGCAGAAAAGAAGCAAGGAAATACCGCTCCATTACTGTCGCGGCTCTGATTTTTCAATCTCCGCTTGCGCGGGTACAAGCCTTTAGGGATTGTCTTCAATGTTCAATGTTCGACGTTCATCTTCGCGACCAAATCTGCGAACATATTTCCCCGCTGGACGAAGTTCACAAACATATCATAACTCGCGCAGGCAGGGGAGAGCAGAACCACATCGCCCGCCGTCGAAAGTTCCCTCGCTCTGTTCACCGCATCCTGTAAAGTTTTTTCTCTGTAAATCGGCGGGACTTTGCCGGTCTTGCGGATTGCCTGCTCGATTTTGTCGGCTGTTACGCCAATCAGGATTAAGGCTTTTAGTTTGCCGCTGATTGCCTTAGCCATTTCGTCGAAAGGCAGTCCCTTTTCAGAGCCGCCCGCGATTAAGATTTTTGGCTCTGTAAACGCCTCGATGGCGACTACCGTGCTTTCTGGCGTTGTCGCGATTGAATCGTTATAATATTTTACGCCGCTGACCGTACCGACAAGCTCAAGTCTGTGCGGCAGCGATTTAAACGATCCGATTGCGTCAAATAATTGTTGGTCTTTCAATCCTGCGCATCTGCACATTTCAACGGCGGCGGCGAGATTTTCGCGATTAGCTCTGCCGGGCAGTTTAAAATCAGCCGTTAATTTGCTGTCTAATTTTTCCCTGTCGAACAAGACGCAATTTCTGCCGGTATTTTTATATTTTTCAAACCACTTCAGGCACTGCTCATCATAAGCGTTTAAAACGGCGAAGTCGCCGGCGTTTTGGAAACGGAAAATGTTTTCCTTCGCCGCGGCGTAATTGGCCATTGTCTTGTGCCTGTCCAAATGATTGGGGGCGAGATTGGTCATACAGGAAATATAAGGCGACTTTTTAATTCTCGCTAATTGTTCAAGCTGAAAACTCGAAATCTCAAGAACGACAATATCGTTCGCTTTTATTTGTTCCAATGCTTCGAGCAAAGGTCTGTTGCCGATATTGCCGCTAAGGAAAACTCTGTCGTAGAGGCTGCTTTTGGTATTCGCAAGCAAATGAGCCGTCAATGCCGTTGTTGTGCTTTTGCCGTTCGAGCCGGTGATGGCGATGATTTTGGCGGGGCAGAGCTGGAAGAAAATTTCTATTTGCGATGTGATAAGTGCGCCGGATTTTTTCGCAGCGTTTATATATTGGTTGTTTTCGTCAACGGCGGGATTGACGATTATGACATCTGAATTTGTGAAGTCTTCAAGACGATGTTCGCCGAGATGAAATTCGACATTTTTTAAACTCGCCAGTTCCTTGAGCGAGTTTGCTAATTTTTTTTCATCGCCTTTATCGGCTACGATAACTTTTTTGGCGAAGCGAGCGGCAAATTTGGCGGTATCGACTCCGCCGCCAAACACGCCAAGACCCATCACTACGACAATTTTATTTTCTAACATATCAGACAAAACTCTAAATCCTAATTTCTAAATCCTAAACAAATCTAAATTACCAAACTCAAAACTGGATTCCCGCCTGCGCGGGAATGACAAAAAACCGCGTGGGCTAAGAGCCCACCCTACAACTCACAAACTTGAAACGCGTGGACAGAAAATCTGTCCACCCTACGCGCTGTTTTACTGCATTGCTTTCGCCAGTTCCACTTTCGCGTCGATTACGGCCTGTTCGATGCACTTTTCCCAGTTGTCACCGAACTGCGCAATATATTTTTCATTTTCATAAGCGTAAATAATCGTTCTCGATGCGTTAATCAATGCGCCCGTGCCATCAGGTTTGCAGAATCTTACGCAGTCAGCCGCGGTTGCGCCCTGCGAGCCGAAGCCGGGAACTAAAAACCATACGTTTTTATATTTTTCGCGAAGGGCGGTTGTCTGGCTTCCGCTCGTTCCGCCGATGACCATTCCGATATTGCTGTATCCGCTTGTGCCGATTCTGGTTTTCTGGTTTGCAATTTCCGCGACGACTTCGGCGAGTTTTTCATACATTTTCACGCCTGCTGCGTCGGCGAAATCCTGTATGACTGCTGCCGATGGATTGCTCGCCCGCACCCAGACGAAAACGCCTTTGCCCTGTTTATCGGCAACCTCTGCGAACGGAATTATGCCGTCCGAACCGGCGAAACCGTTAATTGTAATAGCGTCAGGAGCTAAAACATCTTCAAAGCCTTCCAATTCGGGATTTTGCAGATGCGCCAGAGCATAGCTCTGCGCGGTATGGCCGATGTCGCCTCGTTTTACATCGCCGATTACTTCAATGTCAAGCGACTGCGCCTCGTTGACGAGCGAATAATAACTTTCGATGCCTTCCCACAGATATTGTTCGAAGTAGGCTATATTTATTTTTACCGCGGGGACGTGCGGCGCGACGATTCTCAAAACCTTCAAGCTGAAATCGAACGTCGCGTCAATCGCCTGCGCGGCGTTTTTGCCGTTATCTAATCCCTTTTTGCCCCGTATCGCCAGCGGAAGACGACCATACACAGGGTCAAGACCCACTGTCAGAGCGGTTTTTTTGCTGCCAACCGCCTTGCACAGCCGATCTGCGAAATGACTTGCCATTATAATCCTTTCCGATAATATATTGTCTGAATATAAAACTGATAATCGATAATTGATACTTGATAACTGTTTTTTAATCAAGAAAGTAATGGAAAATTATTCTGAAAAAATAAAGGCTTCAGAGCCTACGCGACAGCGCAGGGGACTGTATGTTAAAAGAGCAGCCCTTTTCGTTTTGACATTTATTATTTTTCTTATCGGGCTGTGGATTATCGACCTGTTCAAAACGCCCGCCGATTTTCGAATAGTCAGGCCTGTCGAAGGCGAGCAGGTTAGTCTGTATCTTTCAAATTATATTATGCCCAGGCTGCACAACGAATCGCAGTACGGCAAACCTTTTGATTTGGAGCTTTCACAGGCGGGCATAAATGAAATTCTGGCAAGGCACATCGACCCGAACGCCCTTGCCAAAGCGGGCTTATCCGACTTGTCTGCCCATTTCAAAAAAGACCAAATCGTAATAATCGCCAGAACAAATTATAGCGGATTTAATTTGATTGCCTCGATGGCGATTGAGCCTGAAATTGATAAAGATGGTAAATTATTGCTCGATGCCGATAAATTTCAGGTTGGCAGAAGTTCCTTGCCTTTCGCCGCCGAGATGATAAAGAAAAAAATCATCGCCGCTCTGGGTGAAAATTTTAAAATGGGAAAAACAGACGAATTTATCAATGCCGTTCTGCACACCGGCAAAATCGACCCCGTTTTCAAAATCAACAGTTCAAAATTGCGAATCGAAAAAATAACCGTTCAGAACGAAGAACTTATAATTCATTTTTTGCCGGAACATAATGGATAGACCAAAAGAATTAAAACCGCAGTTTGAATCTGTCGCGGCCGGTCTGCTTGCCAGAGCTCCTGCCAAAATAAATCTTGCGCTCCTGATTGCCGACAAACGCCCCGACGGCTATCACAATCTCGAAACGATAATGCATAAAATCACATTTTATGATGAGCTGCTTTTCGAGAGAACAAAACAAGAGGGCATCGAACTTATCTGTAATGGCCTATGGTCGCCGGGAGGGCGGGAAAATCTCGTTCACAAGGCGGCAGAAATGTTCTATCAGGAAATCGGCGAACAGCCCGAAATAAAAATCACTCTCACAAAAAATATCCCGGCAGGCACAGGCCTCGGCGGCGCAAGCAGTGATGCGGCAACGACATTATTGGCTCTGAACAAAATCCACAACAACCCTCTGGCCGACGGCCAACTGCAAAAACTCACCGCACGACTTGGCAGCGATGTTTCATTTTTTTTGGCCGGCCCGATGGCATATTGCACGGGCAGGGGAGAAACTTTTACAAAAATAGACAAAAATTTCCAGTTTGCGGCGATCTTGATTATGCCGAACATAAATGTTTCTACTAAAATGATTTACGACAATTTCAAGGCGGATTTGCCGCTATTTGAAGCTCTAAAACAGCAGATAAAACCTCTTCTTTTGAAAAACAGAGTTGATTTAATAACAAAAATGTGTGCGAATATGCTTGCAAAAACCTGTTTTTTGCTCAATAATGATTTGGCTCTGTTAAAGGTAAAGATAGAACAGTTGTGCCGGCTGCCTGTCGCTTTGAGCGGGAGCGGCTGTGCGATGTTCGTGATAATTGACAACAAAGACTACTGCAACACCGATTTATTACAACGCGAAATCATAAATACGTTTGACTGCAATTGTATTATCGTTTTCGACAACCAGTGGTAGTTTTGTGAGGCAATTATGGAAATTACCGAAGTTAGAGTAAAGCTTATCGACAACAAGGATGAGCGGTTGAAGGCGTTCTGCTCGATGACTATCGACAATGATTTTGTCATTCGCGACATCAAAGTCATCGAAGGAACAAGCGGTCATTTTGTTGCTATGCCTTCAAGAAAAATGAGCGACCATTGTCCGAAGTGCGGCGGAAAAAATCACCTTAGAGCGAGATTCTGCAACAATTGCGGCGCATCGCTTAACGAGGACAGAGCCAAAAAGGATTTCAAAGGCAGAATGAAACTGCACGCCGACATTGCTCACCCAATCAACGCCGAGTGCAGGCAGTTCCTTCAGGACAAAATTGTCCAGTCTTTCGAGGAAGAACTCGAAAAGTCAAAGCAGCCCGGCTACAAGCCCGTCGAATTTGACGAGCCGGACGATTACGTTCCCGAAGAAAATTCCGACCATTAACTGAAATTGTTGCTTCAGAACATAGGCGACGGCGCAGCTTTAGCGGCGGCGGGTGGTGGAGATTTTTACGCGCATTCGCCTTTGAGTTTTTCAATAATCCGCAGGACTTTTTCTTTAACATCGGCCATTGGGATTTTATTGACTTCGCTTTCTCTTCGCAGTTTAACTTCCGCGCAGTTTTCAGCCAGAGATTTTGCCCCGATTGTAATGCGGAGCGGTATTCCTATTAAATCAGCGTCTTTGAATTTTACGCCGCCGCGTGCGTCCCTGTCGTCTAAAAGAACCTCAACGCCTGCGGCAGTCAAACCATCGTAAATTTTTTCCGAAGCTCTGGCAATTTCCTCGCCTGGCCCGGCAGGCACTATAATAACCTCAAAAGGCGCGATGTTAATCGGCCAGATTATGCCGTCTTTGTCGTAGAGCGTTTCAATCGCGGAAGCGACGATACGATTTATGCCGATTCCGTAGCAGCCCATTACGCAGGGCTTTTCGACGCTGTCTTTATCCAAAAATTTCGCGTTTAGTTTTGCGCTGTATTTTGTGCCAAGCTTGAAAACCTGTCCGACTTCTATGCCGCGTTTGAAGAGCAGTTTTTGTCCCTTGTATGTATCGCCCTCAACGGCGTTTCTTACATCAGCGATGATTACGTTATCGCCTGCGATTGGGAAATCTCTGCCCGGGATGACATTTTTAATATGATAGTCTGTTTTGTTTGCGCCGGTTATTGCCGATTCGATTGTCAGGACGGAATGGTCGATAATAATTTTGCCGACCTTGCCCGCCAGTCCGACAGGCCCTGCGAAACCAACTTCCGCGCCGGTAAGATTTTTAATCACAGTTTCATCAGCAAGTTCGATTTTCCCGCCGGCAGCACATTTAAGTTTTTCAGGATTGACTTCAAAATCGCCTCTGACTAAAACGACAATGAGGTTTTCAGCGGTTTTATAAATAAGTGTTTTGATTAGCTGTTTTGCGTCAGCTTTTAAAAATCCGCAAATCTCGTCAATCGTTTTTTTGTTTGGCGTGTGGATTTCTTCGATGGCGGGGTAATTTTTTGTTCTTGTGGTTGCCGGCAGGGCATCGACTGATGCTTTTTCGATATTCGCGGCGTAGCTGCCGGTTTCGGTGTGGACGATTACGTCTTCGCCGTTGTCGCAGGGAACTGTGAATTGATGTGAGCCGGAGCCTCCCATTTCGCCGGTTTCGGCTTCGACGATTACATATTTAACGCCGCAGCGTTTGAAAATTTTGCAATAGGTGTCGTACATCACCATATATGTTTCGTGCAGGCTGTCGTTATCGGTATGAAAGCTGTAAGCGTCTTTCATAATGAATTCGCGACTCCGCAGCACGCCGAACCGCGGGCGGAACTCATCGCGGAACTTAAAGCTAATCTGGTAAAGGTTCACGGGCATTTGTTTGTATGAATTTATTTCGTTTGCCGCGATGAATGTTACGACCTCTTCTGCGGTTGGGGCGAGGACGTTTTCTCTGCCGTGGCGGTCGGTAAAATGCGCCATTGTCAGGCCGTAATCGATGTTTCTGCCGGTCTGCTGCCAAAGCTCCATCGGCTGAACTGCGGGCATAAGGATTTCCTGTGCGCCGGCCTTGTCCATTTCATCGCGGACGATGTTCATAACTTTTTTCAGAACCCGCCAGCCGAGCGGCAGATAGGCATAAGTTCCGCTTGCGATTTTTCGCATAACCCCTGCGCGGAGCATTAGTTGATGACTTGGAATCTCCGCGTCAGCGGGTACTTCCTTGACGGTTGGTATGAGAGCTTTACTGTATCGCATTTTGTTTCCCTGTTATTTTTGCACCTGTCGCTTTCGCTCCAGGCTCTGAACCCGCCGTGGAACGGCGGGCTAAATACCGCTCCATTACTGTCGTGGCTCTGATTTTTGCATTTTTAGAGATTGCCTTGATTTTTAGTATCTGTAATGTTCGGCCTTATAAGGTCCTTCGATTGGCACGTTGAGATACTCGGCCTGTTTTGGCGTCAGTTTAGTCAATGATACGCTTAATCTGCCGAGGTGCAGGCGGGCGACTTCCTCATCGAGTTTCTTTGGCAGAATGTAAACCTTGTTTTCAAGCCCGCCCTTGGCGAGCATCAGTTGAGCAAGGCACTGATTCGTGAAACTATTGCTCATAACAAAACTCGGATGGCCGGTTGCGCAGCCGAGATTAACAAGTCTGCCTTCGGCAAGAATGATAATGCTTCTGCCTGATTCGAGAGTCCATTTGTCAACCTGCGGCTTGATGTTTTCCTTTTTGCATTTCGGATTTTTTTCAAGATAGCTCATTTGTATTTCGTGGTCGAAATGGCCGATGTTGCAAACGATGGCCTCGTTTTTCATTTTTTCCATATCCTCGCCGCGAATGACATCGCAGCAGCCGGTTGTCGTAACGAAAATATCACCTTCGCTGACGACTTCTTCGAGCGTTTTTACTTCGTAGCCTTCCATCGCGGCCTGCAATGCGCAAATCGGGTCGATTTCTGTAATGATAACTCTTGCGCCGAAGCCTCGCATTGATTGTGCGCTGCCTTTGCCGACATCGCCGTATCCGCAGACGACAACGCATTTGCCTGCAACCATAATATCGGTCGCGCGTTTCAATCCATCAGCCAGCGATTCGCGACAGCCGTAGAGATTATCGAATTTCGACTTGGTAACAGAATCGTTGACGTTGACGGCGGGGAACATCAGCGAGCCATCTTTCTGCATCTGATATAAACGGGCAACGCCTGTTGTCGTTTCTTCCGAAACGCCTTTGATGTTTTTTGCGATATTCGTCCAGCGTTTCGGGCTGTCCGCAAGCGAAGCCTTTATTCTTTTAATAATGATTTGCATTTCGTGATTGTCGCAGGGTTCGTTGAGGATTGCGGGATTTTTCTCGGCCTTTGCTCCGTAATGGATAACCAGCGTAGCGTCGCCGCCGTCGTCAACAATCAAATCGGGGCCGCCGCCGTCCGGCCAAACGAGAGCCTGCTCGGTGCACCACCAATATTCATCGAGGCTCTCGCCTTTCCAGGCATAGACCGCAGCCAGGCCTTCTTTTGCGATAGCGGCGGCTGCGTGGTCCTGCGTGCTGAATATATTGCACGATGCCCAGCGAACTTTTGCACCGAGTTCGACGAGGGTTTCAATCAGCATCGCGGTTTGAATGGTCATATGCAGCGAGCCGGTGATTTTCAGGCCTTTCAGGGGCTTTTGTCCTGCGTATTTGGCGCGGAGAGCCATCAAACCCGGCATTTCGTTCTGGGCAAGATTCATTTCTTTCCTGCCCCACTCGGCCAATGAAATATCAGCTACTTTATAAGCAAGTTTCGGGTCGTACTTCGATACAGTCATTTTTTACTCCGGTAATTCAATAATTCTGATTTTTCGGCATTATATTCTAATCCTCACCCACAGACAATTTTTTTCTGCAATCGGCAATTTCTGTAACACTTTAGCCGAATGCGTACATGACACTGCGTGGGCTAAAGCCCACCCTACAAAACTGGATTCCCGCCTGCGCGGGAATGACAAGTCGTATTTGACGCCCGGCCAAAGCATCGGCAATTTCTAATGTTTTGAACATATTTTTGCCGATTTCGTATGACAGGTTATTGTTTTGGGTGTAAAATACCGTGCAAATTCTTATAGAAAGGAAATAGTATGTTTAAAAAAGGCGTATGGACGTTAGTTTGTGTTTTGGTGATTTTGGGGTTCGGCATTGCCGATGGTTATGGCAAAACCGCGAAAAAATGCCAGAAAACGGAAGTTTCCGCTGCCGCTGCTGCCGGTGCTAATTCAACAAAAACCTGCGGTTGTGCGGGCTGTCCGGCAGACTGCAAATGCCCCTGCTGCGATAAGGCCGCCGACCCGAATTCTACCGGAATGTTCAAATCGGCTATGAAAAAATGCAAAAAGGCTATGGGCTACGGCCAGAAGTGTTCAGATGTCTGCAAATGCAAATGCTGTACGAATGTTTGTAAATGCGCAAACTGTTCTGCAGATTGCAAATGCAAAAGCTGCTGTGCCAAGACTGCCGCTGCATGCAAAGCCGGCGACCCAAATGATGCCGGTATGACAAAAAAACTGATGAAAAAATGCGGGCTAAACAAGCAATGCGGCGACAAATGTATATGTAAATGCTGCGCTAAAAAAGCTGCCGACCCGAACGCTCCCGCTATGAAAAAATGCGATTCAGAAAAGAAAGCCGGCTGTCACAAGAAAGCCGAAGTCAAAAAGGCTTGTCATAAAAAGCCTGCTGACGCGAATTGTCCCGCTGCGAAATAAGCTGATTATATGATTTTCAATTTTCAAAGGCTGTGCTGAAAGTTTTTTCTTTCACGCAGCCTTTTTTATTGATACTATTCTGCGACTATGTCAGAGCTAAATCAGGAACTTGTCATTGCGAGCGCAGCGAAGCAATCTCGACCGTTGAGATTGCCACGGCTGTCTTATGACAGCCTCGCAATGACATTATCACATGTTTTGCTATGACAGGATACTATATGTTTGCTCAATTAACTAATTTGCTGCCGAGTGATTTTACGGTTTTGCAGTGGTTCGTGCTTTGCGTATGCGCCTTTCTGACCGGCGTGAGCAAAACCGGCGTTCCGGGCTTGGGTATTTTAATGGTGCCGCTGCTGGCAACGTTTTTCCCGGCAAAAACTTCCACAGGCCTGCTGCTGCCGCTTTTGGCAATGGCGGATTTGTTCGCGGTCGGCTATTATCATCGTCACGCCAGGTGGTCTATTATTGTCAAACTTCTGCCCGCTGCGCTGGTTGGAATCGCGGCTGGTTCTTTTGTGATGAGGCAGATTGACGACGACAGGTTAAGACCTGCGATTGGGGCGATTGTTCTGGCGATGCTGATTTTAAATTATTTCTGGGACAGGCGGAAAAATCAAACCGACAATGTTCCGCATCACTGGCTCTTTGCCGCGACGATGGGTTTTCTGGCCGGTCTGACAACACAAATAGCAAATGCCGCGGGACCGATAATGGTAATTTATCTGCTTGCGATGAAATTGCCGAAGTACGAATTTATCGGCACGGGGGCGTGGTATTTTCTGATTCTCAACTGGCTCAAACTTCCGATATTTATTTCCGAAGGCAGAATTGATTTGCAGTCTGTCTGTGCCGATGTCGCTATGCTGCCTTTGATTGCCATCGGAGCGGTTGCGGGCGTTTTAATCCTGAAAAAAATTCCGCAGACGTGGTTTAAGATTGTCGTTCAGTTATTGGCCGCCGCTGCCGCGATAAAACTTTTAATGTTGTGAAAAGCCATTATGTTTATATAATGAGCAGGTAAGTGGAAGGGCAAAGGTGTGAAAAGTTCAATTTGGACTATTTTTGTTTGGCTTTCTTTTGTAGCAATTTTAGCGATTGCAATACCATATCTTCGTGGCTCTTTTGGGCATACCTCAAACGCGAATAACATTTCACAAAATGACGCTTCAGCTCTTGCCATAGAAGCGTTGGGCAAATATCTTATTAAAGACTGGGAAAAAGAATATAAAATGGCTACTGCAATAAAATCAAGAGGCGGTTGGCTAATCACTTTTGAAAATTCCAAGTCAGTAAAAATTGAGGTGGTTGTAAGCAATGATAGGGAAACCACAGTACTTCCGCAGCGATAAAACTTCTGACGCTTTAAGCAACCGCGTGGGCTAAGAGCCCACCCTACAAACTAAATACCGCTCCATTACTGTCGCGGCTCTGATTACGAAATTTTACATTTGTTTGTATCTTGGTCCGCCTGCGCCTTCGGGGGCTGTCCAGCGGATGTTGTCGAATGGGCATTTTCGCTGACAGGTTTTGCAGTGCAGACAATTTGACGGATTTGCGGGTTTGACTTCGCCGGCAACGGTTTCATATACGCCGGCAGGGCAAAATGTAATACAGGGAGCGGCAAATTTCGGGCAGCACTTCTGCGAGCAGATGTTTTTGTTTATTATAGTCAAATGGCTCGGCTGTTCTTCGCGGTGCTGGGTGGCGGCAAGAGCGGTGAAGGTATCCTTGTCGTAGCTTTTGGCGGGTTTGTATTTGTATTTTGTGCCGGTCATAACGTGATAATCTTTTTCGATATTGAACCTGGGCATAAATTTCGCCAGTACCGAGAGCGGCATTCCGAACAGCAAGCCGAGTTTGGCGACGATTTGTCTGAATCCTGCGGCAATTTTCATTTCTTCAATTACGCCGCCCGCATTTAAAAGCTCGGTATATTTCGATGCGCAGACGTTGAGATTGTTTGAACTTTGGGCGATTGCGTTTCCAGCCGCCATGCCTGATTTGACGGCGTTGTGGAGGCCTTTTATTTTGAGCATATTCACAAAACCGGCTGAATCGCCGAGGAGCATCACGTTGTTTTTACCGATTGCGAAAGTATCCTGGCTTCGCGGGATAGCATAATAGCCGCCTTCTGGAATCATTTTCGCGCCAGCCTCGACTATTGTCCCGCCTTCTATGAATTGTTTTACAAATTTATGATTTTTAAAATTCGTCAGCGCATCCTGCGGATTAAAATCACAGTATTTCCAGTCAAGTCCGACAATCATTCCGACCGCAATATGATTTTCACAGACCGGATACATAACTCCGCCGCCGAACATAGCAGGGCCAAGTGCCGGTGTCCACAGCGGATAGCCCATCGCGTGAACAGCTCGACCAGTGGTAAATTTTTTGAATTGCTCATCGCTGACTTTGATAATTTCTTTTACGCCGATTGAATAAAGCTGGTTTGCCTGTCTTTTTAGTCCTGCCTTTTCAATAAATTTTTCCGTTACTAAGCCGTCGCAGCCTTCGGCGAGAATAATTACATCTGCGTTTATAATTTCGCCGGGCGTATAGTTCGGCAGCTTATTGCGGTGTTTATCTAATCCCTGGTCAACGAGTTTTACGCCTGTGGCTTTGTGATTTTTTTCATCATAAATAACATCTTCGGCGGCAAAACCATATAAAACTTCGATGCCAAGATTTTTCGCGATTGAGGCGAGCCATTTGGTTAGTTTGCTGGCAGAAACGATATAATCGCCTGTGTGAGCCATTTGAGCGAAGTTGACTTTGAAAATTTTGGCCAGTTTTATCGCGATTGAAATTGGAAACGCCAGATTTTTGCCCAGCATAAACAGCAGATTGTCTTTGTCGATTTTATACGCCAGCACGTCTTTTGCCGAAGGCGTTTCTTTCCAGTTTTTATCGACGGGATTAAGAAGCAGCTCAAGGCAGTCGCCCTCAAGAGCTGCGCCGGACAAATTATGATTGCCCGCATCGGGAGCTTTGTCGATTACGCAGATTTCAAGCGAAGGCTGTTTGTTTTTTAATGTAATAGCCGCTGCCAAACCCGCGACGCCGGCTCCAACCACAAGAACAGATGTATTGTGTAAATTTATCTGACTCACATCAAATCTTTCCGCAGAAAAATCAAATATCAAAAATTAAATATCAAAAATAAGGAATGCCTTCGGCATAACTATTTTATTTTTTACGCTGCCGCAATAAATTTTACCAGCTCCGGCACGATGTTTTCGACGTTTCCTATTATATAATAATCGCAGTGTTTGAAAATAGGCGCGTTTGGATCGCTGTTGACCGCTACTATAATATCGCTGTTTGCAACGCCAATCATATGCTGAATCGCGCCGGAGATACCCAGAGCGACATAAAGTTTCGGCCCGATGGAAGTGCCTGTCTGGCCGACCTGATGAATCCTGTCGATGAATCCCTGCTCGACTGCCGCTCTCGATGCGCCGCGTTCGACGGGCGTTTTCAGTCTCTCGGCAAGGGCTGATGTCAGGCTACTCAACAGCGTTTCGTAATTATCTCTGCTCTGCATACCCTTTCCGCCGCTTACGACAACCTCGGCGGCAAGATTGATTTTCCCTTCGGCTTTTTCGGTTTTCAAAATGTTTAGGCTCAAATCTTTTTCTGTCAGCAAAACAGTATGTTTTATGATTTTGCCGAGCCTTGTTGTGTCAGCGGCCAATCGTTTCATAACGCCTGGTCTTGCTGTTGCCATCTGCGATTTTGAATCCTTCGTGCAGATTGTCGCCATAACGTTTCCGCCGAGAGCGGGACGGGTCTGCATAAGAACTGCGATTTGGCCTTTACGGGAACTGTCCTTGATATCGAGGCCGGTGCAATCGGCAGTCAAGCCGCAGCCAAGCCGATAAGAAATCATCGGAGCGAGGACCCTGCCCTGCGGCGTGGCTGCGAATAATACGATTTGCGGCCAGTGTTTTTCAATTACCTCGGCAATCGCTTTTTTGTGAACGGCTGGGTCGAATTTTTCCAACAGGGCATCTTCGATTGTATGAATTTCATCTGCGCCTGCCGCGATTAAATCTTTGCAGAAAGGCTGAATGTTTTTGCCCGCGATTACAACGCCGACCTTAACGCCCAGCGAATCAGCCAATTGTCGAGCCTTGCCGATAAGCTCGAAAGTAGCGACGTGAATTTTTTCCTCATCGTTTTCCGCGACAACCCAGACATCTCCCTGATATTCCGGTTTGGTCTGTTTAAAACCATCGAGCATATCTTCGAGAGCCTTTTTGTGAAAATGCTCTTTGGTCTGGGCTAAAATTTTCTCTTTTACATCTTCGGTAATGCCAGCGACATCCGTTATTGATAATTTTTTGAGAACATCGGCGAGGATTTTAAAATCTTCGCTCTCTTTTGCTGTGCCTTCAAAACCGCGAGCAAAAATATCCCGCCTGCGCGAAGGCAAAACATAATTTTCATTTTCGCCGGCAGCGGCATCTTTGTCCTGCGATTTATTAAAATTATCTATTATTAAATTTGCCAACTGGCGGGAATCATTTATCTGCTGACATTTTCGAGTTGTTTTGCCGGGCGGGAAAACTCTAATTACTCTTGTTTTTGAACCTGCTACGCCGACGTGGGTTGCCTTTATGTCGTCGGCACCCCATTGGATAACTTTAAAATTATTCGCCTTTCGAGTATCGGCAAAAGTCGCGAAGAGCGGATATTCGTATTTGGCTACGGTGATTACAGCAGGAGCGGAACGAGCCGAAACGAGCTGACTTCCGCCGCTGATGATTCGAGTAAATTCAAATTTCCCATTTTTGCATTCGACATCAGTCGCATAAGCAACACAAGGGATATTCAGTTCCTCGGCGATTTGGGCAGGCACTTGTGCGGTGTCGCCGTCAACGGATTGCATTCCAGCGACAATATAATAATCATCGCTGCCTGCAAAAACGTCTTTGACGATTTTGCGAATGGCAAAGGCAAGCGGGTTTGCCGTCGCCCAAGTATCCGCTCCGCCGAGAGCTTTGTCGGTTAGCAGGATTGCCGAGTCTGCGCATCTTGCCAGCGAATATCGCAAAACCTCGTCAGCCATCGGCGGCCCCATTGTAAGGGCAACGACCTTTCCGGTTGAGCCCGCGAGTCTGTTCATTCTGCCGGCAATGGCCAGCGCCTGGGTATCTAATTCGTTTATCACGCTGGCAAGCCTTGTGCGAATCAGCGTGCCGGTCTCCGGATTAAAGGCGTTGTCCGTTATCTGCGTAACATCGGGAACTTGCTTTACTAATACTATATAGTTGCTCATAGATTACCGCGTGGGCTAAGAGCCCACCCTACAATAATTTCTCATAGTTCAGTTATCAGTTAATGAATCATCGGCTATTTTCGGTTATTTTGCCAAAAACAGCTATAATGCGGGGGCTTTTTTTTAGCATTATTTTGCTTATCGGCTTTTTGCACTAAATTGCTGTTTTCTGCATTTATCCAATCAAAAAAACCTGTTTTTGCGATTTTTCAAACTTAGCTCTTGATTATTTAAATTGAAAGCGGTCTAATTATCAACGGAAATGGCTAATTTTTTTATTAAACAATATAAAGGGTTATGACAATGGCAGATCTTAAAGCGTTAGGCGAAGCTGTAATCAAAGGCGACCAGAACAAGGCTCTGGAAATCACAAAGGCCGCACTGGCGGAAGGTATGGCTCCGGGTTCAATCCTCAAAGACGGTTTGATTGCCGGTATGAACATCATCGGCGAGCGATTCAAAAACAACGAAGTTTATATTCCGGAAGTTCTCATCGCCGCTCGCGCCATGAAGACCGCGATGGAAGTGCTTGCGCCGGAACTCGTAAAGGCGGGCGTTAAACCTTTAGCCAAGGCTGCGGTCGGAACCGTTCAGGGCGACCTGCACGATATCGGCAAGAACCTTGTCGTTATGATGCTCAAGGGCGCAGGCTTTGAGGTCGTTGACCTCGGCGTTGACGTAAGCCCGCAGAAATTTGTCGATAAAGTCAAAGAGACAAAGGTTCAAGTTGTCGGCTTGAGCGCACTGCTTACAACGACAATGCCTTCGATGGAAAAAACCATCAAGGCTCTCAAGGACGCCGGCATTGCGGTAAAGACTATGATTGGCGGAGCTCCTGTTACGCAGGCCTATGCTGACAAAATCGGCGCAGACGGCTATGCTCCAGATGCCGCTTCAGCGGTTGATGTCGCGAAAAAATTAGTCGGCAAATAATACCGGCGGTTTCGCTACGAAAAAAAACAAAACCCCCTGATTCATCAGGGGGTTTTTATTTTACTGACTATTTGCTACTTGCTACTGGCTATTAGCTATTAGTTTTCCCGGCTCTTCGAGCAGTTTGGCGACAAGGCTGAAAAATTGAGCGGCTTCCGCGCCATTCGCTGTTTTGTGGTCAACCGCAAGCGTCATCTTAACGATTTTGCGCGTAACAAAAGCCTCGTCCTGCGATACGCAGGTATCGGTGATTTTGCCGACTCCAAGGACGCTGCACTGGCCGGGGATTACAATCGGAATAAATGAATCCACTCCCAGTTCGCCAAGATTGCTAATCGTCATACACCCGTTTTTTAAATCGTCGTCGGCAGGTTTGCCCGCCTCGATGCGTTTAATAACAGCGATTCGAGCGGCGGCGATTTGAGCGAGATTTTTTTTGCAGACATCTTTAATAACCGGTGCGACCCTGCCGATGGTTACGCCGATGCCCGGCGAATCGGCAAGATGAACGCAGTCGCCGGCGAACGTGCCGGTCATAATCGGCCACTTCTCAAACCCAACCGCCAGCGCCCTTATCAAAAAATCATCGAAAGATATTTTAACCGGACTTGTTTTATTCAATTCGTTTTGCAACTGTACAAGTTCTGTTATGTCCGCGGCGATACTAAGATAAAAGCAGGGGATATTTTGTTTTGAAAACAGCATTTTTTCGGGCGACATCTCCGCAACGCCGTCCAAAACAGGCTGCTCCTGACAGCAGCAGGCAGACGCGGATTTTTTCGCAGACGCGGCAAAATCAGCGGCGTTAATTTTTTCATTTTCGCCGCCGAGTACGAGCAAAGTTGAGCCGACTTCGAGTGTCTGGCCGTCTTTGGCGATTATGGCCTTGACGAAGCCTTCTTCAGGCGATTCCATTTCGAGGGTTACCTTATCGGTTTCGATTTCGAATATTAGAGCGCCTTTTTTGACGTTATCGCCGATTTTGACAAGACATTTGAGGATTGTTCCCTCATAGGTGTCTGTACCGAACTTCGGCAGTTTAATTTCTTTAGCCATCGCTGTTCCCTGCTTTCACTTTCAAAACACGGAAAATACTTTAATAAAAAGCCCTTGTCAACAAGGATTTAGCGTTGAAAAACCGTGGAAAAACTGTTATTACTATCGATATGGATAAGCAAAAAATAACTGTTGAACGGGTAAAAACCGTCGCCAAACTGGCCAGGCTGAACTTAAACGATGCGGAAATTTCGCAATTTTCCGCACAGTTAAGCGATATTCTGCAATATATCGAAAAATTAAATCAGCTCGACACCGCCGGCATTGAGCCGCTGGCGCATTGTCTGCCGGTTAGTAACTGCCTGCGAGATGATATTATTAAGCCTTCGCTCGGTACGGAAAAAACATTGTCCAACGCACCCGACAGCGATGGCCAGTTTTTTATAGTTCCCAAAATCCTCGACGAATCAGGAAATTTATAGCCACAGAGTTCACAGAGAACACAGAGATATAAATATGCAAATTTTAAAACTTACCTGCAAAAATTTAAGAGATAAAATCGCCGCTGGCGAAATAAAAAGCATAAATGCTGTCTCGGCGGTTTTTGAGCAAATCGAAAAAAATGATGCCAAAATCGGCGCGTATATCAGCACGTTCAAAGAGCAATCTTTTGCCAAAGCAAAAGAGGTTGACGAAAAAATCGCCGCCCAAAAACCCGTTGGAGCTTTGGCAGGCGTGCCAATCGCCATTAAAGACAATATGTGTTCGACGTTCGGCGCGACAACCTGCGGCTCGAAAATTTTGCAGAATTTCCATTCGCCTTATGACGCAACAGCCGTCGAAAAACTCCTCGCTGCCGATGCCGTGATCGTCGGCAAAACAAACCTCGACGAATTCGCGATGGGTTCAAGTACCGAAAACTCCGGCATAAAACAAACCGTAAATCCGCTCGATTATTCCCGCGTACCAGGCGGCAGCAGCGGAGGTTCAGCGGCAGCGGTCGCAGCGGAGATGTGCTTTGCCGCGCTGGGCAGCGACACAGGCGGCTCAATCAGACAGCCGGCGGGCTTTTGCGGAATAGCAGGCCTAAAACCCACCTATGGCAGGGTTTCACGATATGGCCTTGTTGCCTACGGCTCAAGTCTCGACCAAATCGGACCTCTGACAAAAAACGTCGAAGATTGCGCACTGATTCTGAATGTTATCGCAGGCCACGATGAAAAAGACAGTACAAGCATTGACGAAAAAATCGCTCCCGTGCAGGATTGGCTGGCGACGGTAAATACAAAACCGCAAAATTTTAAAATCGCGGTCGTGCCGGAACTTTTCAAAGGAGCCGACAGCGAAGTCGTCGCGGCGGTCAAAAACGCCATCGAGTTTTACAAAAAAAACGGCGCAGAAATCATTGAAATTTCCATGCCGCATTTCGATTACGCGATAGCGACTTATTATCTAATCGCCACCGCCGAGGCATCGAGCAATTTAGCCCGCTACGATGGCGTTCACTACGGCCACCGAAGTAAAAACGCAAATGATTATATCGAGGTTTATTCCAAATCGCGTGATGAAGGTTTCGGCCCCGAAGTAAAACGCCGAATAATGCTCGGCACTTACGCCCTGTCCAGCGGCTATTACGATGCCTATTATTTAAAAGCTCTCAAGGCTCGCAATTTAATTCGCGGCGATTTCACCGCGGCGTTCGCAAAGGCCGATTACATCATTATGCCGACAAGCCCGACGACAGCCTTTAAAATCGGCGAAAAAACAAACGACCCGCTGCAAATGTACCTTTCCGATATTTACACAATCGCTGTAAATCTCGCAGGCGTACCTGCAATCAGCGTTCCCTGCGGCAATGACAACAATCTGCCGATAGGATTGCAAATAATCGCCCCTGCCTTTGAGGAAGCAAAACTCCTCCAAATCGCCAGACTTTTTGAAATTAGCCGCCCGTGAGTTCTTAATAGGCGACTAAAAATTAGTTTCTTTGTGTCCTCTGTCTGTCGCGTCGAAGCTTTCGGCGAAGACGGACGGCTATTTTTTCTCTTCATCGACGGCGACGAGGTTGACGTAGCCGTGTTTTACCCCGCGAAGGCTAATCATCATTTCGCCGAGTTTGTTTATATCGCAGGCCATACCGCGAACCAAAAGCACTTCAAGACAATTATCGCTGTCAATATAAACGTGGATTGACGAAATAGTTTTTATTTGGCCGTGATGGCCGAGCTTTTTAAATACGCTCGAGATGTGCGCAGTGTGATGGTCATAAACGAGAAATATCGCGCCGATGGCGGGCGTTTTTTTGTGTTCGATTTTTTCCTGCGATAAATGTTCGCGGATTAAATCGCGAATCGCTTCCGAGCGGTTTTTATACCCCTTGCCTTCGATAGCCTTATCGAATTTCGCCAGTAAATCGCTTTCAAGCGATACGCCTATTCTTTCAATCGTGGACATGATGGTTTTCTCCCCCGATTGTTGTCGGCACGACACAAAAAATATAACTTAACGGCTTGTCGGAAGTATTCTTTATATTGTGCGGAGTTTGCGGGGGGATATAAAGAATTTTGCCTTGTCCGACTTCAAGCGTTTTATTATCGCCAATAACTGCCTGTCCTTTACCGGCCAAAAAAACGAGCATTTCCTCCCTGTCGCCGGTGGAATGTTCGCCGCATTCGGCACCGGGCTTTAAATAAACCCGACCGGAGTGAATAATATGCGTTTTTGGCGGCTTCAGCAAAGATTGATACTCTGCGCTGTCAGTAAGTTCTACAACAAAAGCTTCGGTTGTCATTTTTTTTCCTTGATTAACAAAACTAAATCCTGTAATGTACGCGACACTGGTATTACGTTTTTTTTAATTTTATGCGCAAGGAACGAAAATGTCAACGGAAATAAACGCTTTAGTTTTAACTGCCGCGTCGATGGGGTTCTTTCATACGATATTGGGACCCGACCATTATCTGCCGTTTGTTATGATTTCCTGGGCGAGGAAGTGGTCTGGTTTGAAAACCGCCGTAATAACTTTTCTCTGCGGCATCGGCCACATATTCAGTTCAATTATTCTTGGCTTTATCGGCGTGGCATTCGGAATAATGGTCGGCAAACTGCAAATAATAGAATCTTTCCGCGGCAATATCGCCGCCTGGCTGTTTATCGCTTTCGGGCTTGTTTATTTTGTCTGGGGTCTTCGCCGGGCGTATAAAAATAAGCCCCATACTCACGGCCATCTCCACGTTGACCACGACGACCATACTCACGAACATACGCATCACGACGAGCATACTCATATTCACGCCGAAGAAAAAAAGGCAAACATAACGCCGTGGGTTCTGTTTATCATATTTGTTTTCGGCCCCTGCGAGCCGCTGATTCCTCTTCTTATGTATCCAGCGGCAAAGAGCAGTTGGAGCGGGCTGATTATGGTAACGGCTGTTTTCGGCATAACGACTATCTCGACGATGATGGTGCTTGTGCTTGTCGCAAGGAGCGGCATCAGTTTGGCGAAATTAAATCCTCTGAACAAATTTTCGCACGCGATAGCAGGCGCGACAATATGCCTCTGCGGTCTGGCAATTGTTTTTCTCGGTTTATAAAGGCAGGTGAATTATCAATGCTAATCAAATAAAAGAATTACTCGAAAAAGTCAAAACCGGCGTTCTTACCGTCGAACAGGCCGAGCGCAATCTCCGGCATTTGCCGTTTGAAGATTTGGGTTTCGCCTGTGTTGACCATCATCGCAGGATTCGCTGCGGCTTGCCGGAGGTTATTTACTGTCCAGGCAAAACTGTCGAACAGATAATATCAATCTTTTCGTCTCTGGCGGAAAAGGGTCATAACGTTCTGGCGACAAGAGCCGAAGAACATATTTTCGAAGCGATGTCAAAGACTGGCAAATTCCCGCACGCAAGATACGAAAAATTGGCCAGAGCGATTGTTTTCGAGCAGGAAAAAATCCAGCCTTCAAAAAACGCTATCCCGATATTAACCGCAGGCACAGCGGATTTGCCCGTAGCGATGGAAGCGAAAGTTACCGCTGAAATTATGGGGCAGCGAACGGAATTAATATGCGATGTCGGCGTGGCTGGTTTGCACAGGCTTTTGGCGCAGTTGAAAAAATTAAAAGACGCAAATGTCGTTATCGCGGTTGCCGGTATGGACGGAGCTCTTCCCAGCGTTGTCGGCGGTCTGGTTGATTGTCCGGTAATTGCAGTTCCAACCAGCGTGGGATATGGCGCAAGTTTCGGCGGCATTGCGGCCTTGCTGACGATGCTGAACAGTTGCGCATCTGGAGTAACAGTTGTCAATATCGACAACGGATTTTCGGCGGCAATAACCGCTACCCTGATAAACAAAAAAATTGAAGCCGCGAGCAAATAGATTATGACTATTGACGAAAAATACGACCTGCTTAAGCAGATTATTAAAAAACTTGGCAAAATTTTAATCGCATACTCCGGCGGCGTTGACAGTACATTCCTTTTAAAGGTCTGTGTCGATACCCTCGGCAGCGAAAATGTCTTAGCCTGCATTGCCGCAGGCGCGTCTCTGCCGAAAAGCCAATTGGATAGAGCCATTGAAATAGCGAAAAATATGCGGGTCGATATTGAAACCATCGAACCTGCCGAACTGACCGATACCGCGTATTCAGCCAACAAGGCCGACCGCTGTTTTCACTGCAAAAGCCATCTGTATAAGATATTAAATGGTATCGCCGAAGAAAAAGGCTATAATAATGTTGTTTGCGGCAGCAACCTTGACGATTTTGATGATTTCCGCCCCGGCAATCGTGCCGGAAAGAAATTTAATATCAAATGCCCGCTGGCTGAAGCAAAATTAGCCAAAGCCGACATCAGGCAGTTGAGCCGAAGATTAAATCTATCAACCGCCGATATTCCCGCTTCGCCTTGTTTGGCATCGAGAATCAGTTATGGAATGGAAATTACGAAACAAAAACTCAAACAGGTCGAAGATGCCGAGGAGTTTTTGAAGACCTTGGGATTCGTTGAGTTTCGTCTCCGGCATCACGACTATATAGCTCGATTGGAAGTCCACAATGAGGACTTGGCCAGAGTAATTGCGATGCGTGAAAAAATTGTTGAAAAATTAAAATCGCTGGGCTTTAAGTTTGTTACTATTGACCTCGAAGGCTTCAGAACCGGCTCGCTAAATGAGTTGTTGTCTGAAGAAGATAAGAAAAAAAATATTTAGTTTGTAGGGGCAGACCTGTATGTCTGCCCATCGTCATTGCGAGCGCAGCGAAGCAATCTCAACTTAATTTTGAAAGGATACGATTATGCAAGACGACCATATTATTCTCGGCGTTCACATCACAGACAGAATCAAACACGTCAGCAGTGTTCAGCAGGCCTTAACCGAATATGGCTGCTACATCAAGACAAGGCTGGATAATAAACTTACTGAAAGGTAAAATCATGGAACAGTTTAAAATCATCAATGACATTTTGGATTTCGCAATCGAGGGCGAGATTGAGGCTCACAAATTCTACACAGATCTCGCGGCAAAAATGACCGACAAAACAATGAAGCATGTTTTTCTCGATTTCGCCGCGGAAGAACTTGGCCACAAAAAAATTCTCGAAGACGCAAAGTCAGGCAAAAAAGTTCTGCTCAAAAAAGAACAAATAGCCGATTTGAAAATAGCCGAGTTCACCGTCGCTGTAAAACCAACGCCAAATATGACTTTCAAAGATGCTTTGATTTTAGCAATGCAGAAAGAGAAAAAAGCATTTCAACTTTATACCCGTCTGTCCCATTTAACGATTGAAAAAGAAGCCGCTGAACTTTTCGCCGCCCTCGCCCAGCAGGAAGCAAAACACAAACTACGTTTCGAACTTGAATATGACGATGTGGTATTAAAAGAAGATTAAAAAAATTATCTCTGTGTTCTCTGTGAACTCTGTGGCTAAAAATAAATCTGCTCTGTGGCTGAAAGAATTGCGATTGCAGTTCTGCGTAGCATCCGTAATGCCGGTGCTAATTGGTTCTGCACTGGCTTATAAACAAATCGGCAGTATAAATTACACTCTGGCAATTCTTGCTGTTTTGGCAACCGTCGCATTTCAAATCGCCTCCAACATCGCAAACGATTATTTCGACAACCGCAGCAGAAATGATGTTCTCAATGAAAACAGAACACCATTCTCCGGCGGAAGCGGATTACTACAAAAAGGCCTGATAACCCCAAAACACACACTTATAGCCTCATTGCTGTTTTTCGCAATCGGAACAATTTTGGGAATCGCAATTTTATTTATCACAAAAAAACCTGCCGTGCTTGCGCTCGGTCTGGCAGGATTGCTCGGCGGATTTTTCTATACCGCCCCGCCTTTAAAACTCGGATACCGAACAGCAGGCGAAATTATAATTGCCCTGCTATTCGGCATTCTGCCTGTTTATGGGGCATATTATATTCAGACAGGCGTATGGGATTTAATTCCTCTTTTGCCGGCATCAGTTGTCGCGGTTTTGATATTCCTTGTGATTTTCGCAAATGAGTTTCCAGATTTCCAAGCTGATAAAGCAGTGAATAAAAGAACGCTTGTCGTAACATTGGGCATAAAAAAAGCGGCCATGCTTTACAAAGCCGCGTTATTCATTCTATTTTTTACCACTTATATTTGTGGAGCAGCAAATTTTAACCACCCACATCTTCGTGGCATAATCATTATGGCAGCAGCAATAAGTATGCCAAGCACAATCTGTTTTATGGCCGCTAATCCAACAAAACTATCACAAAAAAATTACACAGCATTGAGCAAAGCAACAATCCTTTTGCATACAATCGGCTGCATTGCTCTTTTCATCGCAGTACTATTTTCCAAGTCTGTTTAGGATATTTGTTCTGTATTCTGTCTGGCCGATTAAGCCTTCGCCGCGATAACCTTTGGCGACAATTTCTTCTTTCAAATAGCCGACTCGGTTTTCAGGGCTTGGATGCGTTGAGAAAAATTCAATTGTCCGGGAATTGCTTTGGCTTTGCAATATTTGCATCGTCTCGGTCATTCCAAAGGGCGTATAGCCTGCTTTGACCAAATAACTCATACCGACTTTATCCGCATCACGTTCGTTCTCTCTGCTGTATGACATTCCCTGAAGCTGACTGATAATGCCAGCGGCAGTGCCTGCCATTCCTTCGCCTGCTGCGCTAACGCCGGCGTTGATTAGCAACGCCCTGCTCATCGTTACTGCGGAATGCCTGTAAGTAACGTGTGCTGTTTCGTGCGCGAGAATCGCGGCAAGCTGCGCTTCGGTGTTCAATGTTTTGAGCAAACCTGTCGTAATATAAATATATCCGCCCGGCAGAGCGAATGCGTTGACTGTATTGGAGTCGATGGCTTTATAACTGAAACCTTCGGTCGGCGTATGACAAATGCGTGCGATGCTCTGGCCGACAGAATCAATGTAGCTTTGAATCTGCGTATCTTTTACGCTTTGGCCGAGTTCTTTTTCAACCTGTTTGGAATACGCAGTTCCCATTTGTTTTTGTTCTTCGACGCTGTAGAGATTAAACTCATTTTTGCCCGTTACGGGATTGACCTGACAGCCTGCAAAGCTAAAACCCAAACCTGCCACGATTAAAAACAAACATAAATTTTTCATAAAAACCCTTTCTGAATTTAGCTACTAAAGTAGCCTTATGCTGTGAAAAGTCAAGAGTGTTTTTCATGCGTAAGTCTTTTATTTGCGTTATAAAAAAGGAACGTAAAATAAGGAGTTATGAATAGGCAGGTCGGCCATAGGCGCAAGTAAATTGAAAATTTTGTAAAATTTTGATAAAAAACTTTAAATTTTGAACGATTTTTGAACGATTTTTATCAAAAATCATCGAGTTTTTGCAGATTTTGATACGATTTTGACAAGTTTTGAAAAGGGATTGAGTACATAAAAAAACCCCGGTTTTGAGCCGGGGTTTTTAAAATTTATCAGGCGGCAAAAACTATTTGCTCTCCAAATCGAATGGAGAAATATTGTCGCCATATTTTTCCTGCGCTTCCTTGAGACGTTTGCGCTGCGCGTCGAACGTATCAAAAACGAGCTGCGGGATTCCCGGCTCTGCGCGATAGACCTTTTCGATGCGGTCTATTTTTGCCAGAAGTTCTTTTACACGGACAGTGAACTGTTCGACGTACTGCGCCTGTGTGTACTCGGCATTGAGCGAAGATTTGAAAAGTTTGGCCAAATCTTCATACTTAGGAATAAAGCCGGTCGGCGTTTTGATGGCCTTGACATCGCCGTTGATGCGAAGCTCTGCCCAGAGAATCCAGACGCGCTTGTCGAGCATACCGTTTAGGTATTTGCCGTCCTTGTTCTTGAGGAAGTAATTGACGGAAAAGACCATCGGAACTTTCTTGAGGTCTTTTGCGAAATTGACGTTGTTCATAATATACTTGCCCATCGGAATCGACAGGAAGTCGATATTTGACATAAGGTTGAACGCACGCGCTCCCGTCGCGCCAATGACCGTAGCGGTCGTTTCAGATTCGAGCGATGCGCCCTTGGCGATGATGCCCTCCGTCCAGTCGAAAGCCTGTTCGACCGGCACCCATGTATCGCTGTCTCTGCCGCCGTAAATTACGCCGCCGACAGGCACACCCTGCGGTGCATCGGCAAGCGGGTCGCGGTTGGCAAGGTCGGAAAGCGAAATCGTATAGCGGGCGTTTTTGTGCGAAGGGTGAATCACGCCGCCCTTGGCATCCTTGTCGCCTGTTTTCCAGTTGCCGGCGTAGTTGAGGCCGTGGTCCGGCAGCGGCTGACCCATACCCATCCAGTATGGTTTTTTATCGTCGCCGATAAGCACGTTCGAGAAGATTACCTCGCCTGACTTTGTGAGTACTTCATATATGACGGGGTCATCTTTGCCGTTGACGTTTTCGATGATGCCGAAAATACCTTTTTCAATATTCGCGGCGCGGAAGTTGCCGTCCTTTTTGCGGAAGTAGGCCAAATCGTCGCCGACAATAGTTTGGCCTGATATCATCGCTGTTGAAGTTTTGCCGCAGCCTGAGGGGAATGCGCCGGAGAAATACGTTATGCGGCCGTGCGGGCCGTGAACGCCCATAACGAACATATGTTCTGCGAGCCAGTCGCCGTCGCGGTCGGCCTTTTGGATAGCCAGACGCAGGGCGAGTTTTTTGAGACCGACGGTGTTGCCGGCGTACTGGGTATTGACGCTATAGACCATTTCGTCTTCGAGGTCGATATAGACGCGGCGTTTTTCCCAGTTTTTGGAGACGCCGTTGTCGAGTTCGCCTTCGCTGTGGAGGAAACGGAAGAATGTCGGCGAATTGCCGATTTTTTTAAACTGTTCGTAGCCCGGCCGATAGAGCATCGATTCGCTGTGAGCAACGTAAGGGCTGTCGGTAATCTGCACGCAGGGTATCGTGAAATCAGAATCCGCGGGGCCAAGGCACCAGAAGCACACGAGCATCTGCCGGCCGACCATAATGTCTTTTAGCAGTTGGCGGACTTCTTCAACGCCTCCCTTTTTGGGGATGCTTTCGAGGCTGCCGAGATTCCAGCCGTCCGGCAGCAGGTATCGCGTGGAAAACTTGTCGCGTCCCTGGTCGTTGATGCCGTCGAAATGATAGGTGTGGCCCTTTGTGGCGAGCGGTATTTCTTCGCCGTTCTTTATCGCCAGTTGACGGACGTAATCTGCGTCCTGCGGTTTGTCTGTGCAGACAAGAACAGAAGCCGGTTTTGTAAGTTCAATCGCGTCAGCTACGAACTTATGGAGCTTTTCGCTGTCCAAAGCCATCAGCTTGTCGAAGTTTTCTCTGTCCAACTTTTCCTGCAACGCCTGTCTTACGCTCTGCGCAGTCATAGTACGTCTGTCCTTTCTTTTGAGTATTTTTACTTTTCGGATGCGACTTTTTATCTAACGTGGCCAAAAGCCGTCAGATAGTAAAGACATCGGGGTGGAATGTCAAATAAAAAATAGATAAGATAGGGGATAGGGAAGTGAAAAATTAAAAGTGAAAAGTGAAAAAAGAATACAGAATTCAGTAGACAGAAGACAGAATGTGGAATCGGCAAGGCCGATGGGATTTTAAAACAGATCTCTCCACTACGGTCGAGATGACAATAAACCGCGTGGACAGAAAATCTGTCCACCCTACACCCTACACGATAAATACGATTCACAATCGACAAAATGTGATTTTATACCTGTCGCTGCCGCTCCAGGCTCTGATTTTTCCCTACCCCCTATACCCTATACCCTAAACCCTATCCCTTAAAAAAAATTTATTTTGCCCCCTTGACAGAATTTTGAATCAGTGCTATAATATGGTTGTAAAATTGAATAGCCCAGACAGGGTTGGGCAAGCCGGGCGGATTAGTCGGGCAGATGGGTGATTATATATATTTTTTAATGCCATTATAAATTTCAGGTTTTTTCATATCTTTTTTGGCCCATCTTATTTCAGACCTCTCTTTTCGGTGCTTTTTTTAAAGTAAAGTCAGACTGCGTTTATTTCGATGTTAGTTTAGGGTGTAAATTCAGGGTGATTTTACGGGTTTTATGCCAAATTGGCGAAATTTTGTAAAAAAGCGTTGTTTTTCGGTGGAAAATGTAAATTTTTGAGAGATTTGCGCAGTAACCGACCGAAGACCGATTAAGACGAATTGCAGTGAACAGTACTTATAATTAAGTTTCGTTGCCGAAATCAACGCTTTGCGAATCTCTCGGTAACAATGAAAGGGAACATTTATGGAAAGGAAAGTAATGAAAAAGAAAGGTTTTACACTTGTTGAATTGCTGGTTGTTATCGCGATTATCGCGATGCTGTTGGCGATTCTGATGCCTGCTTTGGGTAAAGTCAGGCAGTTGGCGCAGCGTATGGTCTGCGGCACAAACTTAGCCGGTATCGGCAAAGCTATGCTCGTCTATACTAACGATGACGAATATGAATCGTTCCCAATGGCAGGTTATGGATCCATGGTCTGGGATTTTGGCAGCGCCACAGTCCCCGGCAAATGCAGCTGGGACTGGAGCAAAGCCGACCCACCAGGTGCCTCCGGTTCTGCTAATCCTGTGGCAAGTCCATATGGGACTACAATAAGTGCGAATTTGTATCTGTTGGTAAAATACGCAGATGTATCGCCGGACAACTTCATTTGTGGTGGCGGCGAAGAGAAAAAACTTGAAATATCAAACTATACTCTAACCACATCAACAACCGTAACAAATCCTACCCTCACAGATGTTTGGGATTTCGGCAATACAAGTCTTACTGCACCAGGCCCTGTAAAATCAGGTTATTCACCTGGCCGTGGACACTTCAGTTATTCTTACAATCTGCCGTACCCTCTTAAGGGAGCTTCTGGAGCTACGCTTGTAGCATTTCCTATCACAACAACGACAAACCCGGCCAAAGCTGTCGCCGCAGATAGAAACCCATTCTGGGATAAAAGCCGCACAGATGCGGCTCTCTATGTAGCAGCAACTCCAAGTAGTCCGTTTAAAGTTGACCCTGCATCGTATCAAGGCGGTAATGCCACTGCACATCAGAAAGACGGTCAGAATGTTCTTTATGCTGACAGCCACACAAAGTTTGAAAAGAGTGCAAATTGCGGTATTGAGCAAGATAATATTTATACCACTTGGGCAGGGGTTATACCCACCGGTACCAGTTCTGACATTGCTGCCCAAATAAGACAAATTGGCGGCCCTTCAGGAACAGGAACAAAGCCGGGTCTTGGTACAGGAGGTTCTAGTGCCCTTAACATTAACACACCCGTGAATACTGATGATAACTATCTTGTGAATGAATATAACTAAATATTGAACTAAAAAGACTGTAATCAGGCTGCAGTCGTACCGGCCTTTCGCTTCAATGTGGAAGGCCGGTTTTTTTTTATTAGGGGATAGGGGATAGGGGGTAGGGAAGTGAAAAATTAAAAGTGAAAAGTGAAAAGTTATGGAATCGGCTTCGCCGATGGGAGTTTAAAATAACCGCTCCATTATCCCCCGTCGCACATTCGTGCTATGGCGGGACAGGCTGTCGCGGCTCTGATTTTATGACCAGTCGCTTACGGCTCTGACCCTGGCAAAAGTTGATTGCTTTGGCTGGTTTTGTTGATATAATCCTCCTTTTGTATAAATCTTCCACGATTTAGCGTAAAGATGAGGTTCAGGCAGTGAAATTTCAGGTATTCAAAGACGGCAAGGTCGCGAAAGATTTTGTGCCGACAGGCGTAACGCTGTTCGGCTCGGATAAAATACCTTTCCGCAGCACCAAATATATAACATTCAACGCCGGCGTAATAGACTGCAAAACAAGAGGGTCGGAGCCTGCGGGGCTTTGCCTGCTGTGGCCGGTCGAGAATTTCGGCAATACTATGCTCTATACGACCCGCCTGCCTGACAGAGAACAGCCTTATACTCTGAACGTCGAACTTGCCCGCGCCAAACTTATGGAGATAACCGTCAAACGCGAGGACTGGTCAATCTTCGACCAGAAAAACGAGCTTGGCAACCAGATAGCTGATATTCAAAAACTGTTTATTCAATCGTTAGAAAATATCGGCGAGCCGGAGAAGGCATCGGCGTTTGCGGATAAATGTCTGACCAAAGCGATGAAATTTTCGGAGCTTTTGGCGACGAAATACGCGGATATGCTTTTTGAGGCGAGGCTGAAAGGTCGCGGTTTTGCGCGTTCGAGCTTAGGCTGCAAAATAGAGCCGGGGAAACTGACTAATGAAAATTATCTCAAAGCAACGTTTGAGCTTTTCGCGCATATAAGCATTCCGATAAACTGGGCGAAAATCGAAACCGCCAAAGGGCAATACGATTTTGCGGAACTTGACGCGACAATCGAGATTTTGGGCAAGAGAAGGATTCTGCTCTGCGCAGGTCCCCTGCTGTGCTTCGATGAAAAGCGTCTGCCTGCGTGGCTTGTGAACGGCAAAACAGATTTTGAAACGATTCGCGAAGCAAGTTATGAATTTGTTTCGCGAGTCGTAACCCGATACGCAAAATACGTTCACATCTGGCAGGTGATAAGCGGACTTAACGCATATAACTGCTTTAAATTCAGTTTCGAACGCGTTCTGGAAATTACGCGAACGGCGTGTCTGGCGGCCAGAGAGGCTGATAACCGCAGCTTGAAAATGATTGAGGTCGTCTATCCGTGGGGCGAGTATTACGCGCACAACTCGGATACGATACCGCCATTGGTTTATATAGATATGGTAACGCAGGCAGGGATTAATTATGACGCTCTCGGGCTGCAAATGGTATTCGGGAAGGACGCTCCCGGAATGCATATACGCGATATGATGCAGGTGTCGGCGATGTTAGATAAATTTTCGCCACTGCCCAAGCCGCTGCATATAACGGCATTCGGCGTGCCGGATACGAACGACGCGGAAAATCAGCAGGCTGAAACCGCGGGATTGTGGTATAAGCCGTGGAGTCAGACTCTTCAGGCGAAATGGATTGAGGACTTCTGCAAGGTGGCGTTGAGCAAGCCTTATGTCAATACGATTACTTACGCGGCTTTGGCTGATAACGGCAGCAATGCGGTCGTCGGAAACGGATTGCTTACGGAAAGTTTTGAGCCTAAAAAGGCTTTTATGTCGCTGGCGAAATTGCAGCATAAACTTTTACAGAAAAATGGATGATTCTGAAAAAATAAACGAGCAATTATCATCGTCGCTGAAATGGGCGTTTTTGGCGGGGGCTTTTCTTGTCGGGTGTTTTGCCGTGCCGGTTTTTTGCGGCGGAAAGCAGGCTGAACTTTGCGTCTGCGCGAAAATCAATCCGAATACCGCTTCTGTGGGCGAACTTGCTCAAATGCCTTCAATTGGTCCAAAAAAAGCACAGGCTATAATAGACTATCGTAATGAGCAATTAGCTGGTGGCAGGAAAAAGGTATTTGAGAATGCCGATGATTTGGAAAAAGTTAAGGGCATTGGCGAGAAAACAGTCGAAAAATTGAAACCGTTTATGGAATTTGGCGAAGAATGAACCGCGTGGGCTGAAGCCCACCCTACAAAACTGATAACTGATAACCGAGAACTGATAACTATTTATGGCAGACTGGGAAATAAAAAGGCCGCTTGGTGTTTGCGGTGGTACGGAAAAAACAATCGCACCCGGCGAAGAATATATCGCTACGTTAGTCGAAACCGAACAGGGTTTGCAGCGGCGCGATTACTGTCGGGAGTATTGGAACAACAATAAGCCCGCGGTGTATTGCTACTGGAAAAGCACGATGCCTGCCGGCGAACAGAAAAAGAAACTGTTCATCGATGACGATATGCTTATGGCGTTTTTCGAGCGGCTGGCAGATGAGACTGACGAAGAGAAATTAAGTTTCCGCTTTGTGCTTACGCTGATTCTGATGCGAAAGAGAATTCTAAAATACGATTCTTCCGCCGCGGTTGAAGGCAGGGAAATATGGACTCTGCGAATCACAGGCAGGGGCGGCGAAATGGCAAAAGTCATCAATCCGCATCTTGCGGAAGATAAAATCGAACAGTTGTCCAGCCAGCTCGGCCAGATTCTCCAGGTGGAACTTGGAAAATAAAAATCAAATATCAAATATCAAATATCAAAAATATGGAGTCCACCTTCAGTGGACGACTTCCTTATATTTTATATTTAATATTTTATTTTTTATTTTCTTATCTGGTTGTGTATCGCAACAAAAAATAAAACAGCCGATTTGTCCGCCGATTACATCTGTTGAACAGGCCTCGACGAGCATAGGCGAGTATTATGCCGGCATCAGGCCGATTAAGGCTGTCGGCAGTTGTACGGTGAAATACAGAGGTCAGGGCAATAAGCCGGCGGTGATGTCTTTTCCGGTAAGACTGTGGTTCGAGAATAGCGAGAAGTTTTGCGTCTATGGCGACGTGCTTTTTGACCCGAAAGGAATTGGCTTCGCGGTCGATGGCGAAGATTTCTGGGCGTATGCAAAACCGATGGGGTTTTATGCCGCGGGCAAAAAGGATAAGCCCATCGATGAAAAAATCGGCGGAGGTTTTTTCTGTCCGACTGTAATTTTTGATTTTTTAAATCCGCTCGATGCCGACGGCGTTAACGCCCTGCTGATTAGTTCGAGCAATGCGATAAGATGCACTGACAGCGAAAGCCGCAGGGTTAAAAAGATTTATTTAGGCCAATGCGATAAATTCGTGCGAAAAGTCGAGTATCTCGACCGAACGGGCAGAACGTCAATCGCCGCTGAATTTGACGATTATAAAAAAGTCGCTGACGGGAATTTTTATTTCCCGCACAAGCTGACGTACAAACACTGCAAAGGCAGGAAATGCAGCGATTCGATGGATATTAAATTTGATTCGGTTAAACTGTGGCAGCCAAGCGATAAACAAATCGAGGCGCTGTTCAGCAAACCGGAAAAGTAGTTTTGAGATTAACCGCGTGGGCTAAGAGCCCACCCTACAAGTATTATAAAAGTTTTTTATAAGGGGATAAAAAAATGAAAACGATAAAGATTGGTTTAATGTGCTTTTTTGCCTTTGGATTGCTGGTTTGCGGCTGCGCCGTTACGCCGGAGAAGCCAAAAGGAAAAGCGGTTTTGTCCATTGACTCGAATGAGGCTGTTGCCATTATGAAGGAAAAAGATTCGAGCATTCAGAAATTTTTTGATAAATCGTATGGCTATGCCGTGCTGCCGAAAGTTTTTAAAGGAGCATTTGTGGCTGGCGGAGCATACGGCAAAGGCGAAGTCTATGAGCAGAACCAAATGGTCGGCTACTGCGATATGACGCAGGCTACGCTTGGTTTTTCATTCGGCGGGGAATTTTTTCGCGAGATAGTATTTTTTCGCGACAAGGAAGATTTAGACAAGTTCAAATCCGGCGAGTTCACATTCTCGGCACAGGTAACAGGCGTTGTGCTGAAGGCCGGAGCGGCGGCGAAGGCCGATTACAAGGCCGGTATGGCTGTGTTTATCGCGGCTGATTCAGGGCTGATGGTTGACGCTTCTCTGGGCGGGCAGAAGTTCAGCTACGAATCGAAAGTTATCTTAAAGAAAGCTGAATAGCAGGATTTAAAGCAGTTTCAAAATTTCATCAACCGATTTTACCGTTGCGCCCTGATTTTCGATAATGACGCTTCGGCCATTTTCGGCGATTTGTTTTGCGTATTGGGGGTCAGAGAGGCATTTTTTTACCGCGACGAAAAGTTCATCGCCGCTGCCCACTTCAATCGCTCCGTTTTTGGCCAGCAGCGCATCGACCGTTTGTTTGAAATTGAACGTATATTTGCCGAAAATTGTGGTTTTGCCCATCGCAGATGATTCCATCATATCCGAGCCGCCCATCGGAACAAGGCTTCTGCCGACAAAGACAACGGTTGAGAGCGAGTAAAATTTTCTCAAATCACCCATCGTATCGCCGAGAATGACGGAATCTTTTGGAGCGGAATTTTTTTGTTCGCCGGATTTTATTTTGCTGTATCGGGTAATAGAAAAGCCGTATTGTGTTATCAGCGAGGCGACTTCATCAAAGCGTTCGGGTTTGCGAGGCACGACGGCAAGTCTGACATCATCAAAGGCCTGCCCGGCTTTTAATTTTTTAAACGCATCGAGGATGATAGCTTCTTCGTCAATTCCTGTTCCGCCTGCGACGAATAAACGCTGACCTTCTATATTAAGCTGCTCGGCGAGTTTGTCTGTGCCGGGAATGTTTTCTGCGGTGTCAGCGGTGTCATATTTGAGGCTGCCTGTAATAATCGCGGATTCTTTTCTGCCGCCAAGAGCGATGAAACGCTCGGCGTATTCCGCGCTCTGGGCGAGGAATAAGGCGACTTTACTGAAAACGGGTTTTACAAGCGACTTTATGAGTTTGTATTTCGGGAAGCTGCGGTCGCTGATTCTGCCATTAATAACAACGACAGGTATGTTATTTTTTGCTGCGTAAAAAGTGAAATTCGGCCAGACCTCAAGCTCCATCAGCAGACATAGAGCCGGTTTTAAATTTTTAAACGCCCGGCGAATAACACAGGAAAAATCAAACGGATAAAAGAAAACGCTTAATTCGCTGCCATATAATTTTTCGGCACGTTCAAAGCCTGTGTCGGTTGTCGCGCTCAACACGACCTCGTAATCCGGCAGGCGTTTGTTCAGCTCGGCGATGATGGTTTTGGTCGCGTTGACTTCTCCAACACTGACGGCGTGAATCCAGATACATTTTTTGCCCGGCTGTTTTCTGGCGACTTTGCCGAATCTCTGCGCCCAGCCTTTGCGATACCGCTGCTGTTTTATTGCGCGGTATATGATTTTCGGGCTGTACGCAAGCAGAGCGAAAAAATATATTATATCGAGAAGATAGTTCATCATTTTTTTATTTGACAACAGGAACGCTGATGTTAAGCTCGTTCGGCGTTACTGTCAAGACTAAAAAACTGAACTATATATAAGAAAAGGAGTTATGTAATGGCTGTCGTCGATATGCCGCTGGAAGAACTTAAACTGTATAAAGGCAAGAATCCCCGCCCTGCTGATTTTGACAAGTATTGGGAAAAAGCTCTTGCGGAAATGAACAGTGTTAATCCGAAGCCGGCAATTACGAAAGCGGATTTCAAGTGTTCATTTGCGGACTGTTTCGATATGTATTTTACCGGCGTGAACAGCGCGAAAATTTACGCGAAATTACTGAAACCAAAAAATAAGACCAAATGCCCTGCCGTTTTATTATTTCACGGCTACACAGGCTCATCGCATTCGTGGAGCGAGTGTCTTGCTTATGCTGCGCAGGGGTTTGTTGTCGCTGCACTTGATTGCAGAGGCCAGGGCGGCAAATCACAGGATACAACACAAACGTTCGGAACAACTTTTCACGGGCATATAATAAGAGGACTTGACGATTCGCCGGAAAATTTAGCATTCAGGCAGATTTATCTCGATACGGCGATGCTGGCGAAAATCGTGGCGGAACTTGATGAAGTCGATGAGAAAAGAATGGCAGCGATGGGCGGCTCACAGGGCGGAGGGCTGACGCTTGCGTGTGCGGCTCTTGTGCCGGGGATTAAAAAAGCCGCACCAATGTACCCATTTCTTTGCGATTACAAGAGGGTCTGGGAAATGGATTTTGGGACGGGCGCTTATATTGAGATTAAAGATTATTTCCGCAAGTTTGACCCGCAGCATAAAAACGAAGACCAGATTTTCAACAAGCTGGGCTACATAGATATTCAGCACCTTGCCAAACGGATAAAGGCTGAAATTCTTATCGGGGTCGGATTGCGGGACGATATTTGTCCGCCATCGACGCAATTTGCCGCTTATAATAAAATGAAATGCAAAAAACAGATGCTCATTTATCCCGACTTCGGCCACGAAGGCTTGCCGGGCTTTAATGATATCGCGTTTCAGTGGCTTAGCAAAATATAAATCAGTCTTTTGCCTGTGTTTCCATTATGGAGGCTGCGTTGAGGCTTTCCTCGATTACTTCCTTTTTGAGGTAAATCGGCTCGATAAGTCGCCGAATTTCGGGAAGCTGTTTTAAAAACATAAGCATCGCGGCGATACTGAAAAAGCCGCTGAACAGGAGCGTTTTCGGAGCGCCGATATGTTCGGCGACGATGCCGGCCAGAAGATTGCCGAACGGAACCATACCTATAAAAGACATCGTGTGCAGGCTCAACACTCTGCCGCGCTTGTCGTCGTCAACTATGGTTTGCAGGATTATGTTGACTGATGCCATTTGCACCATAACGCCAAACCCCGGCAGAACTATCAGGCAAAGCGAGAGCCAGAGATTTGTTGAAAATGAAAAACCGATAATTCCCGCGGCAAAAATAACCGATGCTATGATTATTAAATTTTCCAGGCCTCGCACTGATTTTCTTCTTGCCAGAATAGCGGCACCGACAAATGCTCCCGTGCCGATGGCAGCCATAAGAAAGCCCAACGTTCTTGAATCGCCGTGAAGGATAACCTTTGCAAAAACTGGCATAAGCACCAAATACGGCGTTGCGAAAAAACTTGTAATGGCGGTGTAAATAAGGATTGTGCGTATGGGCGTAAATTCAAAGGAGTATTTTAGGCCTGCTTTTATTCCGGCCAGAATTGAGCCTGTCTGTCTAATTGCGGGCGGACGAGTGATTTTCATTGCGTACAGAGCGAAAATCACAGCGAGAAAACTTATGCCGTTCATAAAAAAGCACGCCGCTTCGCCGGTGTAAGCGATGACAAACCCTGCTATCGAAGGTCCGAGGAATCTTGCCATATTGAACAGCATCGAGTTGAGGGCGACGGCGTTGGGAATGTCGCTGTCGTTGTCAACCATTTCAAAAACGAACGCCTGACGTGTCGGCATATCGAAGACATTAATCATTCCCCGCATCAGGCTTAAAATTATCAGCAGCGGAATCGTCGCCAGATGAAAAAATACAATAGCGGCCAGAGCGAAAGCCTGGAGCATAGCGAGGAACTGCGTGAGCATTACGATATTTTTTCTCGACCAGCGGTCGGCCAGAACGCCGGCAATCGGAGCGCCGAAGAGTATCGGGGCGTGGTCGCAGAACGAGACAACGCCGAGATAGAACGCAGAGCCTGTGAGTCTGTACACAAGCCAGCTTGTGGCGACCATCTGCATCCAGGTTCCAATGAGGGAAACGCTCTGACCTGCGAAGAAAAGCCTGTAATTTCTATGTTTTAAAGCCCGCAGAAAATTGCCGAGGCCTGTTTTCTGCGATTGGCCGATATTTTGCGTCATTTTTTTGTTACCGCTGAATTAAGGAGATATTTTAATGGCGAATCAGGTGTTTTGCAATTAGAATAATTCGCTGTGAATATATGCAAAAAAAATAAATTGCGAGTATGCGGACTGATGAGCGGGACATCGGCTGACGGAATTGACGCGGCGATTGTGAACATCGACAAAAATAAAGTTCAGGTCGTCGCTTTCGATATGTTCGCATATCCATCGGCGGTTCGCAAAAAAGTTCTCGAAATCGGCGAACAAAAAAACTGTACCGCGGGCGACATAAGTACTTTGAATTTTCTACTGGGAGAACTTTTTGCCCAGGCTGCAATAAAACTCTGCAAAAAAAATAAAATTTCATTAAGAACAATCGACATAGTCGGCTCACACGGGCAGACAATTTATCACAATCCAAAAGGAAAAGTTCCAGCAACGCTGCAAATCGGCGAGCCTTCAATAATCGCTCATCGGACGGGAATTACGACTGTCGCGGATTTCAGGCCGATGGATGTCGCGGCGGGCGGACAAGGGGCGCCGTTAGTTCCATTCGCGGATTATATGTTGTTTTCGCACAAAGCAAAAAATCGGGTTTTGCAGAATATCGGCGGAATCGCGAATTTGACTTTTCTGCCGGCGGACAGCGCAATCGGCGATATTATCGCGTTCGATACCGGGCCGGGGAATATGATTATCGACCAGCTTGTTTGCAGGACAACGGGCGGAAAATTAACTTTCGATAAAGGCGGCAAAATCGCGGCAAGCGGAAAAGTTAATCAGAAAATTCTCGGCCAGATGCTTAAACACCCATACTTTCGCAAACAGCCGCCAAAAACCACAGGCAGGGAAATGTTCGGAGAAATTTTCTGCAAGAAATTCCGCGGTCAGGCAATAGCGAACGAAGATATGATTGCCACGGCGACGGCGTTCACAGCGGTTAGTATCGCGGATGCGTACAGGAAATTTCTGCCGAGCAAACCAGATGAAATAATTTTGTGTGGAGGCGGAGCGAAAAATAAAACGCTTGTCAGAATGCTGGGGCAATATACGCAGAGCAAAATTTTTACCACAAACGACTTCGGCATAAACAGCGATGCCAAAGAGGCGATTTCATTCGCGATTCTCGCCTGGGCAACAATAAAAGGAATAAAAAATAACGCACCAAACGCAACCGGCGCAAAAACCGCTGAAATTTTAGGAAAAATTATACTCGTATGATAACAAAATTACCAACAACTGAAAAACGTAATAAGAAAAGCGAGAACATCGACAAGCTCTCGACGGCAGGGATTGTAAAATTGCTCAACTCTGAAGACAAATTGGTTGCGCCTGCGGTCGGCAAAGAATATAAAAAAATCGCCCAGGCCGTCGATGTGATTGTCGAGCGGTTTAAACGCGGCGGCAGGCTGTTTTATGTCGGAGCGGGAACAAGCGGCAGACTCGGCGTTTTGGACGCTTCCGAGTGTCCGCCGACGTTCGGCGTAATCCCCCTGCTTGTTCAGGGAATTATCGCAGGCGGAGAGCGGGCATTGACCACCGCTGTCGAAGGAGCTGAAGACAGAATAGACGAGGGAATCGCGGCGATAAAAAAATGTAAAATCACAAAGGACGATGTTGTTGTCGGAATCGCGGCGTGCGGACTAACGCCTTTTGTTCGAGCGGCATTGAAGCAGGCACAAAAAATAGACGCAGCCGCCATTTTTATTACCTGTTCGCCGGAGAATATGAAAGACGTTCCGGCTGAAATAATTATCAATCCTGTCGTCGGGCCGGAAGTCATCACAGGCTCGACACGAATGAAGGCAGGCACGGCAACCAAACTCGTATTAAACGCGCTCACGACTACAGCTATGATAAAAATGGGCAAGGTCTTCGGCAATCTGATGGTTGACCTCAAGGCGACAAATAATAAATTAAAAAAACGTTCGGTCAGAATTATCCGCCAAACAACTGGACTATCCGAAATAAAAGCCGCCGCCCTGCTCAAGAAAGCTGACGGCAAAGTAAAAACCGCTATCGTAATGCACCACAGAAAAGTTAATTCACAGCGAGCGATGGAAATTATTGAAGAAAATAATCAATCATTAAGAAAATCGATAAAATGAACGAAACTGCCGCTGTGCAAAATTTGGCCGGTCATCTTGGTTCGCTGGATTTAATAATAGCCGGCGCGGCAGTTTTGCTGCTGTTTGTTATATCCTATATATTTGGCCGAAAAGAAAATGACACAAGGGATTTTTTTCTCGGCGGCAGAAAAACGCCTTCAATCGTCGCCTGTCTGTCATTTGTCGCCACCGAAGTAAGCGCACTGACCATTATCGGCGTGCCCGCGACGGCTTACAGCGAAAACTGGCAATACCTGCAATTTTTCATAGGCTCGGCGGCGGCGAGAATTTTTGTGGCGTTCCTTTTCGTCCCGGCGTTTTACAAATACGACTGCACGAGCATTTATGAATTCCTCAAACACAGATTCGGCGGTCAGACGCAATACGCAGGAGCGTTCTTCTTCTTTATCACAAGGCTCATCGCATCGGGCGTGAGATTATACGCGGCGTGTATGGGTATTGGAATTATTCTCGGATGGCCTCTGCCGACGACACTTTTGGTTTTCACGGCTGTGAGCATTATTTTTATCGCGTTCGGCGGAATCAAGGCCGTCGTCTGGGCGGGAGCTTATCAGGCAATCGTGTTTTTCACCGCCGGTCTCGCCCTGCTGGTCTATCTTTATCTGCACATCACAGGCGGGCTGGAGACGATTTGGCAAATCGCAAATGACGCAGGCCGGTTAAGCGTTTTTAATTTCAAATTTAATCTCAACGAACCCGCGACGTTCTGGGCGGGAACGGCAAACGCGTTTTTCATAGGTCTGGCGGTTTTCGGCACCGACCAGGAACTTATGCAGCGGGTACTGACGGTCGAGACTCGAAAGAAAAGCCAAAATACCGTACTTATGACGATAGCTGCGGCTTTGCCTGTTTTGTGCATTTATTTGGCAATCGGCACGCTGCTTTATGTTTTTTATCAGCAGCATACGGACGTTGCCGCTCCGGCAAAAGCCAAGGAAATCATCGCATATTTCACGGCGAATTCTCTGCCAATCGGATTGAAGGGGCTGATTCTTTCAGCGATTATTTTGGCGAGTATCGATTCGCCGCTAAGTTCGTTAAGTACATCGTTCGTAACGGATATTTACAGGCCTTTGATAAATAAAAACGCGACGGAAAAACATTACCTGTCCGTTTCGAGAACTGCGGTAATCTGCTTCGGTCTGATTTTGGCGATTATCGCTATGGCCTGTGAGCCAGTAAAAAATATTTTGTGGTTCGCCTTTGAGATTATTTCCGTTACAGGCGGAGCGACGCTGGGCGTTTTTCTGCTGGGTCTGCTCACAAAAGCGAAAATCAATCGCGGCAATGTCCTGGCAATGTTCACCAGCGTTTTGACAATGACGACGCTGCTGATTCTGTCACATTTGGGGATAATCAATCTGGCGTGGAGCTGGCTGATAGTTTTCGGGACAGCAGAAACATTTCTGTTAAGCTGGCTGATTTCGGCAGTCAAACAACCCCCAACATCCGTCTTCGCCAAAAGCTTCAACGAGACAGGTAAAGTTGGGGGCAAACCGAGTATTCAATCAGGAAAACAATATATGGCGAAAAATAACGAACAACAATTCAGAGAAATGTCTCTTGGCGACCATTTGGAGGAGCTTCGCTTTCGCGTTTTGTTCGCTATTGCGGGTGTTGTAATCGCGTTGATTGTATGTCTGTTCTTTTCAAAATTCTTTCTTGCTCTTTTGGCTAAGCCTTTTTTCGCGGCTGTCGGGCAGAGTGGAGTCGCCCAGCTTCAGGCGATAACTCTGACAGAAAAATTTATGATTTATATAAAGACCACCCTTCTGTTCAGCCTTATATTTTCCAGTCCGTGGGTGTTTTATCAGTTGTGGCAATTCGTCTCGGCTGGACTTTATCCAAACGAAAAAAAATGCGTTCATATAATCGTGCCTGTCTGCACGGCGTTATTCGTCGCAGGAGCGGCGTTCTTTTTGCTCGGCGTAGCTCCGACAATGATAAAGTTTTTTGTGTTCTTTGATACCGGAATCGAATCACTGAAAACACAGGTAACGCTGCAAAATTATGTGGATTTTATGGTAATGATGACGCTGGTCTTCGGTTTATGCTTTCAGATGCCGGTGGTAATCGTTGCACTGAACAGGATAGGAATTGCTTCGCTGGCAAATCTCAAAAAAGCGAGGAAATATGTTTTGCTTGGGATATTTATCGCAGCGGCGGCGATTACGCCTTCGCCTGATATGATAAGCCAGGTTGCCCTTGCGGCGCCGATGTATCTTTTATATGAACTGGGTATTCTATTCTGCCGCAAACCGCTGCCGCAGCAACAGCGGGGACAAGCCTAATCCTGCTTTTTATCTTTGTCGTCCGGTTCGGTGGGCTTTTCAATCTGGTCTTTGGTTTCCTGCATTCCCTTTTTGAACTCGTTGAGACTTCTGCCCATTGACCTTGCGATTTCGGGCAAACGCCGGCCAAAAATAAGCAATGCGATGACCAGAACAACCAAAATCTCCGGCCAGCCGATGCCGCCAATAAACCCAAAAACATTATGTAGCAATTCAACCATTTTATACTCCGTTATAATACCATTGCGTATCCATTATAATTGATATACAAATAACGGGCTACTAAAAAATTATGCTATATCTGCCAGCCCGACGCTGTCGCTAAAACGCCTTAAAAGCTCGGTTCGGATATTTTTGTGGCCTGCCAGCTTCAAAAACGGGTCGGCCTCGACCAATTCAAAGGCATCTCTGCGAGCTAAAGTCAGCAATTCAAAGTCCTCGATGATATTTGCGATTTTGAAGTCCGGCAATCCGTGCTGGCGTGCGCTTAACAGCTCGCCGGGGCCGCGAAGTTTTAAATCGTTTTCTGCGATTTCAAAACCGTCGCTGCTGCGGGTCATAATTTCCAGCCTGCTTTGAGCATCTTCGTTTTCAGTCTGCGAGACGAGCAGGCAATACGCTCGAGACGAACTTCGAGCGATTCTGCCGCGAAGCTGGTGGAGTTGGGCTAACCCGAATCGGTCGGCGTTTTCGATTACCATAATAGTAGCGTTCGGAACATCGATACCGACCTCAATCAAAACCGTGGATACTAAACAATTTATTCTGCCGGCTCGAAACTCGGCCATAATTTTTTGCTTTTCATCGCTGCTCATCTGGCCGTGAAGAAGACCGATTTTAAATTCCGGGAAAATTCTTTTGCTCAAATTTTCATATTCGCTGATGGCAGCCTTGACATCACCGTTTTCGCCGTCAACGATTCGCGGATAGACGAAGAATGCCTGCTTTTTGGCTTTGAGCCTTTCTCTGATAAATTCATAAGCCTTCGGCAAATCCTTATGCGTGATGTATCTTGTGATTACCTGCCCTCTGCCGGGCGGAGGCATTTTTATAATCGAAACGTCGAGGTCGCCGAACGCCGTCATCGCAAGCGTCCTCGGTATCGGCGTGGCCGTCATTACGAGACAATGCGGCGTTGTGTTTTTTCGCAGAGATGCCCGCTGAAGAACGCCGAATTTATGCTGCTCGTCAATCACGACAACCGCTAAATTTTTAAACTGAATGTCTTCCTGCAAAAGCGCGACTGTGCCGACGACGATATTTGTATCGCCTGACTGAATGCCGTCGATGATTTCTTTTCGCTGCTGCCCGGCGATGCCGCCTGTGATAAGAACGCGTTTTACGCTGCTGTTTCGCAGGTATCGCTCGATATTTATGAAATGCTGTTCGGCAAGAATTTCTGTCGGAGCCATAATCGCAGCCTGCTGTTTGTTCGCGATAGCGACAAGAGCAGCATAAAGAGCGACAACGGTTTTGCCGCTGCCGACATCGCCCTGCAAAAGTCTGTTCATCGGAATATCTTTCGCCAAATCACCGGCGATTTCTTCGATTACCTTATCCTGGTCGGCGGTTAGCAGAAATGGAAAGCGTTTTCTGATTCTGCTGTCAATCTCATCTGTGCATTTAAGCGGAATGGCCTTTTCAAAATGACGAACTTTATACCGCCGAAGAGCTAAAGCGGTCTGCATTATGAAAAGCTCATCGTATTTTAATCGGCGTTTTGCTTTTGCAAGCTGTTCTTCATCGCTGGGATTGTGAATCCACTGATAAGCGGTTTTGCGTTCGATAAGATTTGATTTTTTCAAAAACTCTTTGGCGAAAAATTCTTCCGCCGATTGCAGGAGATTGTCGAGCGAATAGTGAATGATTTTTTTGAGCTGGCCGCTGGAAAGTTCCGCTGTCGCAGGATATACAGGCCCGCTGAAATCGTCGGCGGAGATTTCCTTATCGCCTTCAACGATTATAAATTTGGGATTTGTTAATTGCAGTTGATGTTTATAGACGGCTGTTTTGCCCCAGACGATAATTTTTTGGCCGACGTTGATTTTGCCCTGCAAATATCGGGCGTTGAACCATATCACCCTGCAACTGCCGGCGTCGTCGGTGATATAGGCCTCGAAATACGGCGGCCTGCGAAACATCTGAAAATCCGTGCTTTCGACAATCCCGGCCAGCGTTACGATGTGATTGGGCAAAAGCCGAGCGATTTTTACCGGCTCCGGCGCAAAATACCACTGCCGGGGGTAGTATTCGAGCAGGTCGGAGGCGGTTTTTACGCCGAGCTTTTCGAGAATTGCCGCTCTGGCAGGGCCTACGCCCTTCAAAAACTGCATAGGTGTATCTGGTTTTACATCATTTGGCTGCAAGTTTATCCTTTTGTTTTTTTGGCCATCAAATATAATAATATCGTCTTAAAATGTCCTTTTTGCAAAACAATTTTTAAGGAGAAAAAAAAATGAAAACGACTTTGAAGAAAATTGCGTTCTATACTTTGGCGATTCTGCTCGGCGGATGCGTGCCATCGCTGCACCCATTGTTCACCGATGAGGAAATTATCTTCGATGCCAATTTGGTCGGCGTTTGGTCTGAGCCGAATTCCAAAAACTTTTGGGAATTCAAACAGGCAGACAATAAAAAATATGACGTTATTTATACCGATGAAAAAGGTATAGGTAAATTCGACGGCCGTCTCGGCAAAATCGGCGGCGATACATTCATCGATTTTTATCCGCAGGATATAAATCTGCCGGGCAGCGACTTTTACAAATTTCATCTACTTGGCATTCATACTTTTGCAAAAGTAGGATTATCAAAGGACAGTTTGAAACTTAGCGTTATGAATCCTGATAATGTTGAGAAGCTGCTAAAGACCGACCCGAATGCCACAAAGCACGAAAAAGTCGATGACCGTATAGTACTGATCTCTTCCACAAAAGAACTTCAAACTTTTATCAAAAAATACGGCAAAGACAATGACCTGTTTAAAGAAGAAAACGACAATCAATTGCAGCGAGTTAAACAACAGGATGCAAACAGCGTAAAATGAATAAAAACACAGAAAGATTAGTCAGCGTTGATAAGCAATATATCTGGCATCCATTCACGCAGATGAAAGTCTGGCTCGAATCAGAGCCTGTCGTCATAGAATCCGGCGATGGATTTTATTTAATAGATACCGAAGGCAAACGCTACATCGACGGCGTGAGCAGTCTTTGGTGCAATGTCCACGGCCATAGAGTAAAAAAAATTGATGATGCGATACGCACCCAGCTTGACAAAATCGCGCACAGTACCCTTCTCGGCCTTGCGCAAACACAATCAATCGAACTTGCCGAGAAGTTAATAAAAATCGCACCGAAAAATCTGCAAAAGGTTTTTTATTCCGACAGCGGCGCAACCGCAGTTGAAATCGCGTTGAAAATAGCATATCAGTATTGGCGAAATCAGGGTATAAAACGCGATAAATTCATCGCTCTCGGCCAATCTTATCACGGCGACACCATCGGCTCGGTGTCTGTCGGCGGAATGGAATTATTTCATTCAATCTTCAAACCGATGCTGTTTGAGACATTTTTTGCGTCTTCGCCGTTTCCGTATCGTTTTAGCGGCTCGGCGGAAGATTGCAAAAAAAACAGTCTCGACAAAATAGAAGATTTGCTCAAAAAACATTCAGGCAATATCGCCGCGGTAATCGTCGAGCCATTGGTTCAGGGCGCAGCGGGAATAATTGTTCACCCTGCCGGTTTTTTAAAGGCGGTTTCCGAACTGACAAAAAAATATAACGTGCTTTTGCTCGCTGATGAGGTCGCGACAGGCTTCGGCAAGACCGGCAAAATGTTCGCCTGTGAAAATGAAAACGTCGAACCCGATATTATGTGCGCAGCAAAGGGAATTACAGGCGGGTATCTGCCTTTGGCGGCGACGCTGACAACGCAGAAAATTTTCGACGCGTTTTTGGCAGAGCCTAAAGATTTTAAGACATTTTTTCACGGCCACACCTACACCGGCAACGCATTAGCCTGCGCAGCAGCGATTGCGAATCTGGAATTGTTCAAAGAAAACAAAATTATCGAATCGCTGCCTGCGAAGATTGATTTAATCAGAGAATATCTGAATAAAATGATAAAATTGCCCTACGTCGGCGATGTTCGGCAATGCGGATTGATGGCAGGGGTTGAAATTGTGCAGGATAAAACAAACAAACAATCCTTTACTTATGAAAAACTCATTGGCGTAAAACTTTGCGCCGCGATGAGACCCAAAGGGGCAATGCTCCGGCCATTGTCGGATGTGATAGTCCTTATGCCGCCGGTCGGAATTGATATTGAGACCCTGCGAAAGTTATTGGATATAGTTTATGACACGATTGAAAACGATTTACCAAAAATTATAAAATAAAAAATGGAATATCAATTCGCAAAACACAAAGGTTTATTCATAACCGCCACAGATACCGGCGTAGGCAAAACGGTAATTTCCGGCACGCTCGCAAAAATTCTGCGTCGAGCAGACAAAAACGTCGGCGTATTCAAACCAATCGCGACCGGCTGCAAATCAACAAGAGAAGGTTTAGTCAGCGAAGATACCGAATTTCTATCCTGCTGTGCGGAGAGCGAATTCAGTCTCGACGATATAACGCCTATTACATATTCCACCCCCGCCGCCCCGCTCGCCTGCGAAATCGCCGAACACCGATTAGTCGATTTAGAAAAAATTATCACCGCCTATAATTATATCTGCTCCAAAACCGACTGCGTAATCGTCGAGGGCATCGGCGGGATTCGCGTGCCGCTCACAGCCAGGCTTGACGTTTTGGGATTGGCAAAGGCATTCGGCCTGCCAGTGGTCATTGTCGCAAGGCCGAATCTGGGAACAATAAACCATACGCTGCTGACAATTGATGCGGTAAGGGGCGCTAATTTGCCGCTTGCCGGGGTAATAATAAATGGTTATGATGAATCAAAGGCTGATTTTGCCTGGCAAAGCGCACCTGCGATAATCGCCGATGTCGGCAAAACGCCGCTCCTTGCGGTTGTGCCTTTTGACGACAGAACAAACACCGAAAAAGGCATAATCGGCGATGCTGTAATGGACAGCCTGACCGATGTTGATTGGATAAAAATAATTTATGAAAGATAATGTGATAAAACTAAAACGGCCTGAATTACGCCGATATCTTGTGCCGATAAATACCGCCTCCACACAGCAGTTGTTCGCCGATTGTTTGGTAATCGGTACGGGCGTAGCGGGTCTTCGAGCCGCGATAGAAGCCGCCGGCAGCGGCTGCGAAGTAATTATCGTCTGCAAAAAAAATCTGCAGGACAGCAACACCTGGAACGCGCAGGGCGGCATCGCATCGGTACTCGGCAGAAATGACAGCTTTGCCTCTCATATCGAAGACACCTTAAAAACCGGCTGCGGAATCTGCGACCGCCAAACCGTCGAACAGGTCGTAAAAGACGGCCCCGGCCTTGTCAAAGAACTTTTGGATTGGGGAACGGAATTTGACAAATCGCAGGACGGCTCAATCTCCATTACGCTCGAAGGAGGCCACAGTTTCGCCCGCGTCGCGCACGCGCTTGGCGACAGCACCGGCAAGGCCATCGTTCAGGCGTTGATACACAAAGTCAAAAACACAGCCAACATCACGGTCGTAGAAAATTTCTACGCAATCGATATTATCACAAATGACGATGGCGTTTGCATCGGCACAATCGGCCAGAACGCAAGAGGCGTAATGGAAATAATCTGGGGAAAAACCACGATTCTCGCCACCGGCGGAGCAGGCAGGGTCTATCGCGAAACAACAAACCCGGATGTTGCCACCGCTGACGGCCTTGCTATGGCGGCGCGGGCGGGAGCGGTTCTGCGGGATATGGAATTTATGCAGTTTCATCCGACAACGCTTTATATCGCAGGCGCATCGAGAGCGTTGATTACCGAAACGCTGCGAGGCGAAGGAGCGATTCTGCGAGATGTCAATGGCGACGCTTTTATGGCAGGCTATCACAAAGACGCCGAGCTTGCGCCGCGAGATATTGTCAGCAGAGCGATTTTGGCGCAAATGCTGAAAACAAATTCCACGCACGTCTTTCTCGATATAAGGCATTTTGACAAGGTGTTCTTCTCAAAGCGTTTCCCGCTGATTAGCGAACTTGTGGCAAGTTTCGATATTGACGTAAGCAAAGATTTGATTCCCGTTCGTCCCAGCGCACATTATATGGTCGGGGGCGTTAAGACCGACAGACTTGCCCATACTAATATAAAAAATCTTTTTGCCTGCGGCGAAGTCGCCTCAACCTGTCTGCACGGAGCAAACAGGCTCGGCAGCAATTCACTTCTGGAAGGCTTAGTCTTCGGCAGAATAGCAGGCAGAGAAGCGTTCAAACAATCAGGCAAACCGAACAGCGATATGGGTCTTCGCAAATTCCGGTATGACATTCCGCAGTCAGACCGAAGCAGATTGGATACCGCTGACGTTCTTAACTCGCTGCGTTCGCTGATGTGGCGAAACGTAGGCATAATACGTTTTGCCAAACCGCTGGCCGAAACGCAGGAGATTATTTCATTTTGGCAGCGTTATGTTTTAGATAAAATTTTCGACTCTGACCAGGGCTGGGAGTGCCAGAATATGCTTACGGTCTGCCTGATGATGGCAAAGGCCGCGGAAACAAGAACCGAAAGCAGAGGCACGCATTTCAGAGACGATTTCCCGCAGACCGACGATGCAAAATTCAAGGCTCATATAGAATTTGAGTAGTGTTTTTATTTAGCCGAACGTCTGTCATTGTGAGCGCAGCGAAGCAATTTCGTTTAAAATTCCATCGCCGTAGGCGATTCGACAATTTTGATATTTAATTTTTGATTTTTGATATCTTTTCAGTTGATATCAGTTGCTATTGTCGGCACAGCGGGAAGGCCGTCCGGCAGTGTAGGTGTTTTTTCTATTACACGCATTGATTTCCATTTGCCATGCCTGAATCTCAAAAAAAACATTACTGCCAAAACACACACATAAATTGTCAAAGCCGTCCAGGCGCCATAGAGTCTCATTCTGCCGTGGAGGAATGTAACCGCCAGCCAGCTTGGGATAACCATAATCAGCCAATTTAAAATCAATGAAGCGTACATTACATATTTAGTGTCGCCTGCGCCTTTGAGAGCCGCTGAAAAAATTATATTGCCGGCATCAAAAATGCAATAAAACCCGACAAACAGCAGGAGTGTCCGCACGACCGGCTTAACCGCTGCGAACTGCTCGACAGAAGACTGCGTCTCAAACGGAAGCATAAAAACATTCGGCACAATCCAATAACACAGAGATATAAAAATCATATAGCCGAAAGTGATATACGCCGCCGACATTGTGGCTTTCTGGGCGATATCTGGTCTGTCAGCGCCGAGATATCTGCCGACAAGCACGGTCGTAGCCATTCCAAAACCAATCATCGGCATAAACGCCAGATGATTTATCTGAAAAGCAATGGACGAGGCCGCAAACACAACAGCGTCAATTCTGCCGATGAAAACAACAAAAAAAGTTACGCCAAGGACATCGAGCATAAACTGCGTACCGCTCGGCAGGCCGAACTTCATCAATCTGCCGAACTGTTTCAAATCCAGAACAGCGTTTGCGGTGCCGAAATTTCGCCTGTTGGCAGGCCGCAAAAATATAATAAAGAAAATCGCCACGCCGGAAAAATTCGCGATGAGCGTAGCAATCGCCGCCCCTGCCATACCCATTTTCGGAAAACCGAAATACCCGAAAATCATCGCGTAATCGAGTATGCAATTTACGATGGTTTTTACAATGTTGACCCACAGCACAGCCCAGGTTTTCCCCCTGCCGGTCAGAAAACACGTCAGCGCGGCATCGACAAGCCCCAGCACCGAACCATAAGACATAATTTTGAAATAGACCGTTTCGTATCCAGCCACTGCGGGCGGATGACCGACCAGAGCTATCATCGGCCTGGCAAAGAGAGCTATCGCCGCCATTATAACGCCTGCCGCGAGAGTAAAATATATGCTCTGCCAGACTGCCGGGCCTATGCGATTTTTCATTCCCGCCCCGTCATACTGCGACACGAATGTGCTTGCGTATGTAGCGGTGCCGAGAAAAAGGCTGAAGAATGTAAAATTTAAAAGCCCGGCCAGCATAGCGGCGGATATAGCGTCCCGGTCGAACCACATCAGGAAAACTCTGTCAACGAACATCTGAATTGTGAATGCGCTGGTGCTAAGAATCAGAGGGAAAGCGATTTTAAAAACTTCTTTCGGACCGCCGGCGTTTATATTTTCAAGTATTTTCATAAAATTGAAAATGATACCCATAGAAACATCAAAAATCAATTTTTTTGTAGGGGGTAATCAGAGCCCAAGCGAACCTGTCGCGGTGTAGCGCAGCGAAGACGGAAGCGCAGGGTGTTCGTGTTTAGCCCTGCCATCTTGTATGGCAGGGTTCTTTGTCATTGCGAGGAGACCCGCCTGTCGAACCTTGTCGAACGGCAAGGCCGACGCGGCAATCCCTTTGTCATTCCGCCGCCCCTCGGTAGAGACGCACGGCGTGCGTCTCCGTCATTCCCACGACCCGTCGCGTCGTAGTTTCAACGAAGACGGAAGGCGGAAATCCACGTCATTTCGACCGCAGGGAGAAATCTATTTAAAATCTCTACACCGTAAGTGGCTACCTGTTTCTCTGCATTAGTCTAATGTTGCAAATGTTTTATCCACTATTTGTTTATTCGCCAGACATTTTGGGCAAAATTGACACTCCATGCAGCATTCAGCCTCAAGATTGTAGTCACATTTAATATTGCGGCATAATTCTGATTCTTCGTGGGGAACCCTGCAAAGCAATGGATTCCATTTTTTTGCATTGATTCTTTCCAGCTTTATTCTGAAAAGCATCCCGCATCCATCACATACACTAATCATAAATCTCTATTCTACCCATATTGGCCAGTTTTGTAGGGTGGGCACTTTGCCCACGCGGTTTTGTGTCATTCCCGCGAAAGCGGGAATCCAGCGTATCTAACCGCCGATTGTTACTGCCCTGAAAGGGCATAATATATCAGCCCGGGGCAACGCCCTGGGTAAAAAAACCGTAAAAATCTCCAAGCCCTGAAAGGGCGTGATAATCAATAACAGGGTTGGTCGCCTGCGGTTGTATTGCGAGGCCGCAACCCGCTGTCATCTCGACCGAAGCGCAGTGGAGAGATCCATTTAAAATCTCATCGGCGACAGCCAATTCCCTGCTGGCTACGGACCACTATTGCTCCCCACATTTTTATCCTCTTTACGTGTTACGCACCAGTTGAAACCAAAAAGCACAAAAAGCAAATATAGAAGCAATAACAAAAACAGCATATGAAATGAATATCAAGATGTCACAAATTACACCCAAAACGTCTGCCTTTCGCTGTTTTTGCTTGCTATATAAATATTGTGTTAGATAAGTAAAACTTGCAGACACTCCACCTAAAAAAGTTCCAAATACAAAACCTGCCATAGAAATCAACAGCAATATTTTAGATGTAATGTCATTTGTTGATTTATCCCAAATACTGCCAATAAAGGCTAAAAGGGCAACAGCAGCACCTCCATTAATTAATATCACGCTTTTTAAAGCATTCTCCCCTGTCGAAACAAGAGACCTAAACATTTCTAAATTACCCATAACTTCTGCATTATATTGAGCAAGTTCACGTCTATTTTTTTCTTTCCACATTTCCATTTCAGACTCATTCATTTTATAACCTCTCAAAACTATATATGTGGGTAGTCTTTCAGAAACATCATCGCGCCAAGGCCGAGCAGTAAAAGAGATACCGGAGTTTATGTTTATTTGTTGATATTCTGACGAACAAACATTTCTTTTTGAATGTCGTCATACATTTTTTGATATAGTGAAGAATCTATTATTTTTTCAGTATTTTCGTAATTATAATACCCTAATACCTTAGTTTTGTTTACAAGAGAAAGCCTTGCCTTTACTGTATTTGGGTCAAATTGCTCCAAGGTTGCAGTCGCTTCTGTGTTAATCATTTTGCCATTCCAAAAATAATTCTTGTCTTTTTTGGAGCCGGTTTCACCTTGTATGACACCAGAATTAAAATCACTATTTTTAATAACATATCCATAGTCTTGAAAGACTTGAAGAGTGGATTTATAAGCACTATCAAAAGTACCCTGCAAATCTTTTGCCTGAAACTGTCTTATTTGTGAGTCTGTCAGTTTTGCTTCTTTATTACATCCAGCTATAACCACCACGCCCAATACGCACACGCAGAAAAGTGATTTGTTCATATTCCTTTATCCTCTAAAATTGTGACATTCTATAACTGTTATCTTTTACAACATCATTACTATCAAATGTTAACATTAAAATAAAGGTTTTTGATGATGTATTCTGTTTACTGCCACCTTTTCCGGCTACAAGAACGTTCCAATAGCCATCCTCACTTGATTGCTCCATAGCTATTTTATCGTATGTCCAGACTTCATTTCCGCTTTTATTCTTAGTGATGATATTAGGCGAGCCGAAAACCGTCAATATCTCTGATTGAGTGGTAACGCCATTAACTATTTTCGTTTTTGCCATTCCGGCGGTGAGATCCGTTCCCTGTGTACGAACTTTCTCTTGGCAACCAGTGCTTATAACAACCAAACACATTAATAATGAAACCAAACTTGTTTTTTTCATTTTAAATCTCCTGCAATATAAAAAAGACCAAACCATATCTAATTGTATGCCTTTACCGCTTACAATCAAGAGAAAAAGACTTTTTGTCATATTGCCTTAAAACAAAAGTTATCCGTGTTACTCTGTGTTTCTGTATGTATCCGTCAGTGTTTATTTATGCTTGCCATCCGTAGCTGGCAGCGATGGAAGGTTCACTTGTGGCCATTATCTCTGTGGTCTCTGTGAACTCTGCCTGCCCTGAGCGCAGTCGAATGGGCGGCCTCTGCGAAATCAGCGTCTAAAAAAGTCGAACTCTGTCGCCATAGGCGACATTCTTCATTCTGTCTACTGTATTCTGTATCCTGAATGCTCTTTTCAAAACTTCTCAAAAACCACTCAAAACTCGTTAAAACTACAAAAAATCCGCGAAAATCTGCGAAATGCTACTCTGCGTAGTACGCTACGAAGCACGAGTCAGCGTCAAAATTCTTTGTGCCTTAGTGCCTTTGTGGCTGCTTTTCAAAACTTGTCAAATTCGCATCAAAACTTGCAAAAACTCGATGATTTTTGCTCAAAATCGTTCAAAAGTGAGCAAAAACTCATCAAAATTTGAAGAAATTTTACAAAATTTGCAATTTACTTGCGCATTTGGCTGAAAATCGAACCAAACGCGCAAGCGATTTTCGATTAAAAGAAGGACAAATCTTTACCACTTTTCGCTGACCGCTGACATCTGAAGTCTGATTTCTGAAATCTGACATCTGTTTTTATCTTTCAATTTAAAACACAGGCCGTTATACTGCCGGAACTTTTTAATTACCTAAAAAAACAATTTTTTTCAGAAAGGAAATTTAGTATGAGATTGCTCATAAGTGTTTTGGCCGTAATGGTTATCGGCACATTGTCGCAGGCTTTCGCCGCTGACGCGAACACGGCCGCACCGGCGCCGGAAACAAAAGTCGCGCCCGCCAAACCCGTCGCACCAGCGGAAATTGTTATCGAAACAAACGAACCAGTCGTTGACCCCAACGCTGTTGTCCTTGCTATCGGCGACACAAAAGTTACCGAAGGTCAGCTTGCCAAAATTCTCGCTCCGCGTATGAAACAAATGGCCGGCAGAGTTCCCGCAAATATGATGGGCCAGTACAAACAGCAGATGCGCAAACAGGCTATGGAACAAACTATTATTGAAACAATGCTCAACGAAAAAGAAAAAGCGGCGAACATCACCGTCAGCCAGGCGGAACTGGACGAGCAGATAAACAAACAGATTGCCCAGCAGAATCTTACGTTAGATGACTTTAAATCGCTTCTAAAGGGCTATGGCGTTGATTTTAGCGAATATCAGGAAAATATGAAAAAACGCGCGATGTTTGAAAAGCTGATGGAATCGCAGTTCGTCGGCAAAATAAAAGAGCCGAACGACGCGGAAGTTAAGGCTTACTATGAGCAAAACGCTCAACAGTTCACAACGCCGGAAAGCATTCACGCCAAGCACATTCTCATCAGACCCGCTGACGGCAACGACCCGAACAAAGCAAAGCTCGAAGCAAAGGCAAAGGCGCAGGAACTTTTGGCAAAGGTAAAGGCCGGCGCAGAATTTGAAACAGTAGCGAAGGAAAATTCCGCTTGTCCGTCAGCCAAAGAAGGCGGCGACCTCGGCGTTCAGCCGAAGGGAACTTTTGTTCCAGAATTTGAAAAAGCCGCTGATGCCTTAAAGCCGGGCGAGATGAGCGATGTTGTTGAAACGCAGTTCGGCTATCATATTATAAAGCTTGTTGAGCGTTTAGACGCGAACACGACAAGCCTTGAAAACGCCAAAGGGAAAATCGCAGCCGAGCTGGGCGACAAGCAAAAAGAACAAATTGTTATGGATTACATCCAGAATCTCAAGTCGGAGGCCAAGGTTAATTTCACCAATGAGGCTGACAAATTTGACTTGAATCCTCCCAAGCCCCCGGTTGCCGCTCCTCCGGTGCGCAAGGCAGAGCCAAAGGCTGAAGTGAAAGCTGATGCGAATGCCCCAAAAGAGATTAAGGCTGATGCAAATGCTCCAAAAACCACAAGTGAAGCTGTGAAGACACCTGCTGAAGAAAAAGCTGAAAAGAAAGCTGCTAAGGCCAAAAAGAAAGCTGATAAAAAGAAATAATACCGATTGGTATTATTTGTCAAAATCTAAACCTTCGGCGCAAGGATGCTCCGGAGGTTTTTTTTGCGCTCGAGTCAAGCCGTATTAAAGATAAAAAGTATTTCCTTTCCAATGGTTATTTGGGAAATTTATAAAACTTGTATAAATATGGGGGTTAGGGCGACAGCAGGGTACTATAATTGTTATACTTTAACGGTTTTAACAGGTATAAAACTGTACATCTGTTATCTTTTGCGTGTCATAAACCAAGTGTCTTGTGCATAATTTTCTTGCTATAATAGACTTATGGACGTATATTGATGTTGGATGGTGAAATGAAAAATGTAAAGAGCGTTAATTGTTTCGGGAGTCTATAATGGCTAAAGACATTCCGATAGAGCAGTTGCGGGGCCGAACATTGGGTCGTATCCTTGTTAAGATGGGGCTCTTAACGAGGGAAAAGGTGCATCAGTGCCTTGATGTTCAGACGAAGAAGGGTGGCGGCATTCTTCTCGGTCAGGTGATGATTGAGCTTGGAATGATAAATGACAAGCAGCTTCAAAAGGCACTGGCCGCTCAAAGAGGAATTGAGTTTGTTGACTTAGCGGGGATAGAAATTCCACATTCAATTATTGAGCAGATTCCTGCGCAGATGGCGACGGCTTATCGTGTTATTCCTCTGGAGTTTGACGCGCAAGCCAAAAATATGCTTGTCGCTATCGACAGTCCCGACAATTTTAAGGCGACCGATGACCTTAGCACATTGATGGGGTTTAAGGTCAGGGCGAAAGTTACCTCGCCCGGGGATATGGACGAGGTTTTGAAGAAATACTACTCCAAGGACGAGGAGAGTATTAACGACCTTATCGGGTCGCTGGAGACGGATGATTTTCTGGCTGAATTTCAGGGCAGAGACCAGAGTATTGACCTTGACGAGCTGAAAGAGCTGGCCGAGTCCAATCCGGTTAAGAAACTGCTGAATCTTGTGCTTTTGCAGGCTATCAGGGACAAGGCATCGGATATTCACTTTGAGCCTTTTGAGACTGAATACAAGATGCGGTATCGTATTGACGGGGTGCTTTATGAAATGGTTCCGCCGCCAAAGCATATCGCCGTGGCGTTAAGTTCTCGAATAAAGGTTATGGCGAATCTTGATATTGCCGAGCGAAGGCTTCCGCAGGACGGCAGAATTCCGCTTACGGTTCAGGGCAATCCGGTTGATTTGCGTGTAAGCATTTTGCCGACGATGTTCGGCGAAAGCGTCGTGCTTCGTGTTCTTGACAGGAGTCAGGTTGACCTGAAACTTGAAAAACTCGGGCTTGACGAAGAGGACCTCGCGATGACTCGCATATTGATACAGAGGCCGAATGGCATTGTGGTTGTAACAGGCCCGACAGGCAGCGGCAAAACGACAACGCTTTATTCCGCGCTGAAAGAGTTGAATACAATCGACAGCAAGCTGATTACGACTGAAGACCCGGTCGAATATGATATTGATGGAATTATACAGGTGCAGATGAAGCCCGATATCGGGCTTACGTTTGCAAGATGTCTGCGTTCAATTTTGCGTCAGGACCCTGATGTGCTGTTAGTCGGAGAAGTTCGCGACCTTGAGACTGCGGAAATCGCGTCGCAGGCATCGCTCACAGGCCACCTTGTATTCACGACTCTTCACACAAACGATGCGCCAAGCGCAATAGCCCGTCTTTTGGATTTGGGGCTTGAGCCGTTTTTGATTACGGCGACTTTGGAGGGCATTATCGCACAAAGGCTCGTCAGAAAAATCTGCGCCAACTGCAAAGAGGCTTATGAGCCGACCGAAGAGCAGCTTCTTGAACTTGATTTGACTTACGACCGGGTTCGCGACAAGAAGTTTTATTACGGCAGAGGCTGCGACCAGTGCAACAGCACCGGCTATAAAGGCCGAATGGGTATTTTTGAAATTATGACGTTCACGGACGAGATGCGCGAGCTTGTGATGAATCACGCATCGACGAACATACTTCGCAACGCGGCGAAGAAGAACGGTATGCGGACGCTTCGCGATAAAGGTTTAACGGCGATATTCAACGGCCTTACGACGATTGAAGAAGTCGTGAAAGAAACAATATCGGAAGAAGGGTAGAAAAAGTTAAAAACTAAAAGTGAAAAGTGAAAAATTGTGGAATCGGCCTTTGGCCGATGGATTTTTAGAAGGTGATTTATGCCGGTATTTCAATATGAAGCTCTTGATTCCAACGGTCAGGAAGTAAAAGGCCAGGTTGACGCTCTTAGCGGCGAAGAGGCCTTGAGCAAAATCCGCAATATGGGTTACTTTCCGACCAAACCTCCCAAGCCCAAGGGCGGGGCAAGAGAAAAGAAGGCAGGGTCGAGCAAGCCGAAGTCTCGCCGCGGCGCCGGCGGAAGCGTAAAAGTCAAACAGCTTACGCAGTTTGCGCGTCAGCTCTCGACACTTCAGGACGCTGGTCTGCCGATTTTGCGTTCTCTGCGAATTCTCGAAGAGCAGCAGAAGCCCGGCACGTTTAAACGCGTAATCGGTTATGTCGCCGACGATATTGAAGGCGGAGCGACGCTGTCGGAGGCTCTTGGCAAATTTCCGAAGGCGTTCAACAGATTGTTCGTGAATATGGTGGCGGCGGGCGAAGTCGGCGGCGTGCTGGACGTTATTTTGGCCAGGCTCGCCGATTTTATGGAAAAAGCTCAAAAGCTGAAAGCTAAAATCAAAGGCGCGATGGTTTATCCTATTGTCGTGATGGGCGCGGCGTTCGGCATCGTGATGGGTTTGATGCTCGGCGTTATTCCCAAGTTCAGCGAAGTGCTGAAGGAAATGACAGGCGGCGAACTGCCCGGCCTTACAAGAGGTCTGATGGCAACGAGCGACTGGATTGCGTTCAAATACGGCTGGGCGGTGCTGATTGCAATACCGTTTATCTGGATTATGGCTCTGCGGCTTATAAGGCAATTTCCCACAGGCAGATTAGTTATGGATTTGATATATCTCAAAATGCCGGTCATCGGTCAGCTTGTTTATAAGACCGGCGTCGCACGCTGGACAAGAACGCTCGGAACGCTTATCAGCGCGGGCGTGCCGATTCTTGAGGCGATTAACATTACAGCAGAAACGTCCGGCAGCGAAGTCTATTCGAATATGCTTCGCAAAGTTCACAACGCAATCAGACAGGGCGATACATTTGCCAACCCGCTTCGTCAGACCAAAACGGTTGACGGCCTTGTGGTCAATATGATTGATGTCGGCGAAGAAACGGGCGATATGGACAAAATGCTTATCAAAATCGCAAACAACTTCGATGAAGAAATCGATGTGCTGGTCGGCTCGCTGATGAGTCTGCTTGAGCCGATTATGATTCTTGTTCTCGGCGCTATCGTCGGCGTTATCGTGCTTGCGATATTCCTGCCGATGGTGAAGATTATTACGAGTTTAATGTAGGGTATAGGGGACAGGGTATAGAACTACACCCTCCACCCTAAACCCTAACCCCTAAAATTTTTGGAATATATGAAAGGTTATAAAATGGAAACGAAAAGAGAAAAATTTGGTTTTACACTTGTTGAGCTTCTGACGGTGATGAGCGTTATCGCGATTCTGATTGGCGTGCTTGTGCCGGCTCTGAATTTGGTCAGAAAAATGGCCAAAGACACAAGCCAAAAAGCGCAATTTCACAGCATCAGCGTTTCGCTGGATATTTATAACGGCGAAATGGGCGAGTATCCGGAATCCGCTGTTAAAGGCACGTCTGCCGGTTATACCACTGGCGCACAGCGTTTGGCAGAGGCTTTGGTCGGCAGAGATATGCTTGGTTTTGACCCGATGACATCGTGGGATGCTTATTTGGATAATGGTGTAACGACAGGAACTATTCCTTATGCATCGGCGGCTTTAGGCGATCCCGGACCAGAGGAAACTAAAAGTCTTAACCGCAGAAAAGGGCCTTATCTTAATCCTGAAAAAATCGAAGCGCATAACGTTGGTGATTTATATAAAGGTACAATAGGCGCAGGACAGGTTTATGATGGCCTCGCATCGAATAATAATAAGCCGGCTCCTGTTTTGACGGATATATACCGCATTAGGGATGTTACTGTGGGTAGCAAGACTGTTAAGGCCGGCAGCCCGGTTCTTTATTACAGGGCAAATACCTCGCTTACAGGTTCGACCATATTCCCCAATACGCAAATTAGTGGAATAACACTGACAACTCTTACTGCCAGCCGTACAGAAACTCAAGGTTATATCTATGACAGCTTAGATAATGAAGACCTTCTGGCACTTGGAGATGTAGCAACTCAGACAAAGCAGCATCGTTTTGATGGGCTAACCCCATATACAGATACTGCTACGACAGAAAATGGTCGCTGGATATTTTATGATACGATTACAAATTCCAAGATTACGAGTTTGCCGAGGCCATACAATGCAAGTTCGTATTTGCTGATTTCAGCCGGTTATGACGGCATATACGGCACTACTGACGATATTACGAATTTTGAAGATGCCAAATAAAAGTAAATAGCCACAAAGGCACTAAGGCACGAAAAAAAATATGTTAAAACTTTGTGTCTTTGTGCCTTAGTGGCAAAAATTAAAAGGTGAGTGCAAAGGGAGGAAGGGTAAATATATGAGAATAGTTTTGCTTATAATTTGTTTTGCGGTTTTCGCGGTCGGCGGCGCATCGGCGGCCAGCCTTATGACAAATGGCAGCTTTGAAGACGATGGACATGCAATCGGCGATATTACAAGCACTAAGCCTGTCGGCTGGAACGTCAATATCGGCTCGAAATTCGGCGGAGAAATAACCGGCGACTGGAAAACAAGAGGCAGCTATTCTCTATTGCTTTACAGCTACATAGATTCCGTCTTTAATCAGACCGATTTTGCCGAAGTTTCGCAGCAGGTTGACCTGACCGATGCCAACGAAATTATTTTCGATATCTATCTTGCAGGTTACGAATACGATGTGATTCCGTGGAACGGCAGTAAGATTGCCGCGTATGTCAGGATTGATAATTCCACCAATGATTTATGGGCTTCTCCCGCCGATGCGGATGGAGAATACAATGCTGTGAGAGTACCGCTCGACAGTAATCTTACCGGTATTCATACCTTAAGGTTTGGAATACGCTCAAAAGCTTCAGAAAGACTTTTTGCTTCTTACTATGCGTATTGGGATTTTATAAAGCTCGACGCATTCTGCGGTGGAAATGGTTATCTGGAGGCTGATTTTAATCGTGATTGTTATGTCGATTTTGACGATGTCGATGTTTTGGCGCAGAACTGGTTAAGAAGCGATTTAGCCCCGGCTGATGATTTGATTGATATACGGCCGGATGGGAAAATCAATTTGTCTGACTTTGTCGTTTTGGCGAATCAATGGCTGCTTTGCACAGACTGGCAGGATGCCAATTGCGTAGAAGTTCCGCTCGCTCTCAATGCGGACATCAATCTTGACGGCATAGTAAATATACTCGATTACAGTATCCTCATTGCCAACTGGGGTGTGCCGACAAATCTGAAAGCGGACATCAATGGGTCAGGTACTGTTGATTATAACGACCTTGCGATTATGAACGCTCAATGGCTCGAAAAGAGCTGGCTGTATAAATATTAACTCAAACTGACCAACGGTCAGTTTGAGAGTTTAAAAATTAAAGTTGAAAGTGCAAAATTTTGGAATCGGCTGATGCCGATGAGATTTTATTTTTTAGACGGGATGATAGGATTGACAGGATAGATATAAAATAGCCATGAATAAACACAAAAAAAATCTCTGTGTTCTCTGTGGCTAAACATAAAATTGAAAAGGGCGAAAAAATGAAGTTCAAAACATTTAAAAAGGGATTTACTCTGGCCGAGCTTTTAACAGCGATAGCCATAATAGCAATTCTAATCGGCATTCTTATGCCTGCTCTGAATATGGCGAGGAAGTTCGCCAACGATACCAAACAAAAAGCTATGCTCTCAAGCATCGAAACCGGTATTCTTATGTTTAAAAATGATACCGGCGAATATCCGCGTTCAAAAGATGTTTACACCTCAACCAATGCGAATACGCCTTCAGAATACTGTGGCTCGCAGATTCTTGCGGAATGTATGCTGGGACAGGACCTTTTGGGTTTTCATCCGAGTTCTAAATACGAATTTGATGCATGGGATTCCACTGGAAGCAAATTATATTATGACCCTAATGATACTAATCTACGCAACAGAAAAAGTCCATATCTGAATAGAGAAAATATCGGTGTCTTTAAGCCGGTGGATATATTTGATGATGTTTTTACCAATCTCGAACCAAAAAATTATTTGATATGCGATGTTTATACGGCTGTGAACAAAACTATTACTCTTCCTGATGATAGTAAGAGTACAAAGAAATTCAAGATGGGTACTCCAATTCTTTATTTCCGGGCTGATACTTCTGGGCTGGACATAAGCGATGCGACATCGCTTGACAAAAGGATTTACAATTTCTTAGATAATTGGCTTCTTGTTAGATTGGGCAAGATTACAAATACCAGCACCAAAGACGAGAGGCATTTAAATTTTCTAAGCACACAGAATAAGCCAGATGGTTTTTATAAATATATTACCGATGATACTGCTACGACAACTACGGGGTCGAATCAGAGAAAAAGGCCGGTTAGGCCGGATTCGTTTTTGCTGATTTCAGCGGGGGCGGACGGCCTGTACGGCACGACTGACGATATTTGTAATTTTACGCCGAACATTCAGTAAGAGTGAAAAATGAATAATGAACAATGAATAATTGTGGAATCGCCTGCGGCGATAATGACTTAATTACCCAAACAATGTTTTTTTGTGTCTTCGTGCCTTTGTGGCGAAAAAATGAAAAATAAAAAGCTGCAATTTGGTTTTACGCTTGCTGAAATGCTGGTTGCTCTTGTGATAATAGCGCTCATGGCGGCAGCGGCGTATGTCCTTATCAAGCCCGCGGAAGACAAGGGCAAAATAGAATTAACAAAGGCAACTGTCGAACTGCTCTGCGGAGCGATTGAACAGTATCATAATTTTTATAATGAATTTCCAGACCCGAACAACGATACGCGGCCTGCCGCCGATTGTAACGATACCGAGCTGGTTTATTACCGGCTTTCTCTCTGTCCTGATTCTGTGGCGATTTTGAATCAGATATATTCCAAAATGGTGAGAAATTACGACAACGATGATTATCCCGAATATGTTGATGCGTGGGGCAACGCTTTTAAATATGAATACCGCAAAAATAATGAAGAAAATTTTCCGCTGATTATCTCTGTCGGGCCGGACAAGGCATTTGGGACGGATGATGATATTACGAGCAGGAAATAGAAAAGTTTAAAAGTTAAAGTTGAAAATCAAAAACCAAAACTCAAAATTTAAAAATTTTAATTTTACAACAGTTGCTTTTGGGACGAAAGTTTTGGGTTTTAAACTATGGTTTTGGGCTTTAAATTTTGAACTTTAAGTTCTTAGTATTGATTTAATAATGAATAATTTTTCCAAACATATTGATTTTGAAAAACGCCGAATGCCGGACAAAAGCGGTTTGACTGTTGTCGAGCTGCTGGTGGTTATCGGCATAATTGCTGTGGTTGTGGCGATTTCTCTGCCCGCGTTCAACGCTATGCAGAAGTCGTTCGATTCGACCGGCGCAGAGGGTATGATTTCCGCCGCTCTCTCAACCGCCCGAACTCTCGCAATCAGCAGACAGCAATACGTCGGCGTGAGATTTCAAACCTCTTATGACCCGGCCGATGTGCTTGATGAAGAACAATATATGATTTTTATTATCTACGATGCTGATAAAACCGATTTGGTATGCGGCTTTAGAGCAATAGAAGGTTATAAGCCGATGAAGTTGCCTACGAATGTTGGTGTAATTGATAAAATTAGACGGTATGAACGTATTTACAGAGATTGCGATGACCCATTTAGGGAAGACTCGTTAGTCGAGACAGATTTAGGCGATAGCGTTAGTATTACCGATACTTCTGCTTTTTCAATTGTGTTTTCACCGGCTGGAAAACTTGTTATTAATAAGATAACATGTAGAAATAAAGATGGCGAATCTAATCCATCTTTAAACTCCGATGATCAAGTTTTTAATACATATGAAAAGATAACTTCAAATAGCAATGCTGCTGGAATGTTTATTCAGGATGATTATGCGAATTTGGGATTAAGTGTTGAAATGAGTCGAAACAAACTTGTTATTTATAATCGTGAAGAATTTAAAAAATTAACCACTGCAAAACAGCGGTGGGACTATCTGAATGATAATTCTAAATCTGTTTATATAAATCCCTACACCGGCGGAATTATTGAAAAATAGTGAATAACTAAAAGTGAATAGTGAAAAGTTGTGGAATCGGCCTTTGGCCGATGGAGTTTTAAAATAAATCTCTGTGTTCTCTGCCTGCCCGACATAGCTTTAGCGGCGGCGGGTGAACTCTGTGGCTAAAATGAAAAATAAAAAACAACAATCCGCTTTTTCGCTTGTGGAAGTGCTGATGGCTGTCGGTATTTTGGCGGTTGGGCTGCTGCTTGTCGCGACGATGTTTCCCGCGGCGATATATATGACCACCGTCGCCAGCGAAAGGACTATGGCTGCCATCGTCGCTGACGAGGCCTTTGCCAAAATTCAGATTTATGAAGTGAACGGTATCACAACCCCTTCCACCGACCCGTGCAGCAGTTGTACGGACTGGGGCGATGAGATGGGAACTAAAATCGCCGAGAGCGAATTTTCGTATCCGCCGGTTGACCCTTGCGGCGGCAGCAGCCAGTATTACTGGTCGGCTCTTTACAGAAAAACAAACAATAATCCTGCCGACAATGAATATCAGATTACCGTTTTTGTCGCTCGCAAAATGAATCCGAGCCTTACCTATAAAGACAATACCCGCAATCCCGTAAATTGGCCTGTGCCGATTGAGATAGGAATAGCAGCAGGTTCAAAAGACTCGCCTACTATGGACATTGACGGCGGCGATGAAAATTTAGTTAATCCATCGGCAACAATAGTTGATAACGAAACAGGCAAACTTTACACCGTTGTCAAACGCGGCGATGGCGGAGATAATGTTGTTACGCTCGACAGAAATCTGGAATCGGATATTTCGGATATTTGGCTGATACCTCCGTCCGAATCCGGCGGGAAAAACGCAGGCGTGGAAGTGTATCAAAGAATTATAAAATTTTAGGGAGCCACGAAGGCACAAAGAAAAAGATAATTATTTAGAACTTCGTGTCTTGGTGCCTTAGTGGCAAAAAAAATGAAAAAGGCATTTACAATAACGGAATTGCTTGTAGCCGTTGGTTTGCTGGCGGTGGTGCTGGCGGCGTGCGGAATAATTTTTAATTATTCCATCGACTCCCATCGGACGGCGGGAGCAACGGCGGAAATTATGCGCAACCTGCGCGTAATAACCGACCAGCTTAACGCTGATTTTGCCGGCCTGCGCAAAGATGCGCCGTTAGTTATCGAATTTAGTACCCAAAACCGCGTAAGTGCCGATTCGGTAGTCTTTTTTTCAACCGGCGATTTTCAGACATCATCAGATAATACAGTAAGAGGCAATGTTGCCAGGATTTATTACGGTCAGGCGACAGTTCCAACCCCGACATCAATCCTTGATATGGATAGAAGAAACAAAATTCTCGCCCGCAAACAGGTGATACTTGCGCCGGACGCAAATACCTCCGTTACCGGATATGAGTGTGAGGCAAGAAGTCTTACGCAGGAAGTAAAAGAATATATTGTTTCTCCCGACAGTGTCAGCGGTGGATCTGCCACCGGCGGTTGGCTTGGCCGGCCCAATATCGACCCCAATAATGGCAGTGGCATATCGATGTATCTTGCCAAGGGAGTGGATAATTTTTCGATAACGCTTTGCGGCAGCGGCTTTGATGTTACTGATAATAACGATAGTATAAATTGGCTGCCGCTGCAGCCAAGTGCAGCAAAGGAATATTTTGGGTTTTATCCTTATTACGGAAGGCTTTTCCCCGATGCGATTAAATTTACATTTACGCTTTACGATTCAAAGGGAATTATCAAAACCGGCAGAAGGTTTGAACATATTGTTTATATAGGAAAGTAAATTAGCCACTAAGACACAAAGACACTAAAGTTTTAAATAATTATATTTTTTTTGTGCCTTCGTGCCTTTGTGGCTCCCTTTAAAGGAGGGTATTAAAATGTTAGAGAAGAAAGCAAATTTGAAATCCGGCAAAGTCGGTTCAGCTCTCATTATGACGGTTGTCCTGACCGTTCTGCTGGCAATCGTAGCGGTAATGTTCGTTATGGTCGCTCGAATGGACAGCGCATCGACCAGCAATATAGTTGACAGCAAAACGCTCGACAACGCCGCCAAATCAATCATCGAAATCATCGGCAAAGAACTCGTCCTCGACACGCCCGGCGTGGCAAATCAGGAATATCAGGATTATCCCGATGTCAACGATGCCTGGCTGGCGAATATCGAGCCTTATACAACAGACGGCACGAATTATTACTGGCGGCAAATCAGCGATGTAACAGGATATTTGAAAGACAGAACTTTTCAGACGCGGGATGTATTAGTCAGGCCGAGCGGCAGTACAGTTGTCAAAGATTATCCCAAAATAGAAATTGTTGAAACTACCGGCCTACTCGAGGACACTATCGATAACGCCAACGCCGATGCTGACGGCGATGGTATTGCTGATTCAAAATGGATTGAGCTTGCAGGTATTAATTCCTCAAAGGGCAAAAAGGTTTTCGCGGCGATTAGACTTATCGACAATTGCGCAATGGTGAACGTCAATACAGCGTATAAGTTCGACGCTAATACCACCGTTTCCGGCGACAGATTCAGGGTGGACGGCACGAGCCAGTTGCAGATAAATCTCAATGGCCTGCTAAAAACCGGCGATGATATTGATAGATTCCACAAAGCTCGCGGCGGGAGCGATGCAACCGATGACTCGGATGGCTGGGATAATTATGACAACCTGGTTAGCTGGAAATATGATTCTCCACCGAGCAGCAGTTTCAGTTATCTGCCGTTTGATATTTCCGATGAGCTTGAACTGCGATACCGCTACTGCATTGACGGCAGGTTTGCAAGTCGGCTTGAGGCCGATGCGAATATACCGGCAACTCTTCGCGGCAGAGGGACGAAAGATTTTGGCAACCTTTATGACACAAACCCTGACAAGCTGACTGATTGGCAGGATAGAATTACAAAGCCCGATGACACATATTCCGACCGCAGACATTTGCTCACGACATACAGCTTTGACAGGCTCATCGACCCTAACGGCGAAAAAATGTTCTACGTCCGTTCCGCCAATTCTGATGAAAACAAAGCGCAATTGCTCTACGACAAACTCGTGGACGCTATAGATAAAGATTTGCCATCCGCCGATCAGGATAGGCTGAAAGAGGATTTGGCGCAAATTACTGCTAATATGGTTGACCAGAGTGATAATGATGCAATTATCTCAATTGTTGACGACAAAAATGGTAACAGACTTTATGGTACCGAACGGCCATATATTTATATTTCCGAAATTGCCAGAAACTTCAAAAGAGGCATAGACATATTTGGAAATTCTGTTGTTTTTCGTTCTTATGCGATAGAACTTTTTAGAGAGTTCGAGACTCCGGATGGCAACGATATTTTCGAGCCGTGGACATTGGAAATCACCAACCCCGGCATATCTTCAATAGTTATTGATTCTAACGATTTTCAGTCCAGAGGTGGGCAGTTTTATGTGAAGATTTTTGAGAACCAAAACAATTGGTTGGTTGACACATCTTTAGGTAATCAGGTGCGTTATACCAATACTCCGAACAATGGAGCTAAAAACGTTGACCCGGATGTCAAGTTTTTATTGGCGATGGTTTTGGGTTACGATAGTAATAGTAATCCGATATGGGCTGATAAATATGAGTTTTATATTAGCGAAAATGATAGGTCAAGCGTTCAAAACGCCAGCAGAACAAATCATCCTGCAGGATTATTGGAATGCGGTGGTTGCAGCAGTGGAGGTTTGCCTATTGGCAACTACGACCCGCTATTATTTCCCAGCAGGACTTATTACTGGAAAGTTGTAGGCTGGGATACCGCTACGGATGTGAATCGTGCCAGTAATGTTTATAGTTTTACAACGTGGGATAGCAAGCCGGAGGATGTTAACCAAATAGGACCTGCAACATTTTCCGATAACACCTTTAAAATAAGCCTTTACCGGCCGGTTCAGGGCGTTGCCTTGCCTGGAATTCTTGTAGATGAGGTTAATCTGCCCCGCTGGATTACGGATTATAATGACCCCAACGGCGGCGGTGATGGTATTCGTACTTTCCAGCGAAATCTTGAGCCAGGCTTTCGTGTTAAGCGCATTTGGGACCGAGTTGGTGACCCTGCTATAAGTTGTAATACTTGTCTCACTCTTGGTCGTTGGAATGGATATGTTGTGATATACAACAATCCCATTCAGCCGTGGCATCATAATTTTACAAACGCTGGCGATGCCGCTATGCTTTTTGCAAAGAAAAATATCTATCTCGAAGATAGCAGCAGAGAGATTGTACCTGCCGATACAGAAGCCGATGTTCGTTTTGATATGGATAATCCCTCGATGCAGAATGTATTTAAATACATCACGGCGATGATGTCGCCTTACGATGCCAATGAAACACGAGTTCGCGGCAGAATCAATATAAATACCGCGCCTGCATTTGTAATCTCGCAGCTTCCGTGGGTGAGCAAGGCTAATAGAAAAGATTTGAAAATAGCCGATGCGATTGTCGCTTATAGAGACAAAACAAAAGTAGGCTCGTCGCCGGACTATTCCGGTCTTTTGGGTAGAAAAAATATAACCGACATAGATGATATTTACGAATCGCCGGGCTTTAGGTCTGTCGGTGAATTGCTGTCTGTTATAAATAAGTCGGGCAACGACAAGTACAACATTCGCTACTGTGGAATGGACAACCAGCCGCAGTACGGCTTCCCTGATTTGCAATTCGATGCCTGGAGTATGGACGATGGTACGACAGACGACCTTGAAGAACAGGAATTGATTTTTGCGAGGATCAGTGACCTTGCCACTGTCCGCAGCGATACATTTACAGCCTATATTCTTGTTCGTGTCGGCGTGAACGGCCCGCAGAAAAGATTTATCGCTATCCTCGACCGAACCGGCGTAAAACAGCCCACAGACAAAATCAAAGTCGAAGCCTTTCAGCAAGTGCCGGCGGCAAGGTAAGAAAGTTAAAAACTAAAAGTGAAAAGTGAAAAATTGTGGAATCCGCCTGTGGCGGAGACTGTTTTACGCTGGATTCCCGCTTTGGTTCGACTATGCTCACCACAGGTCGCAGGAATGACAAGTTGTATTTGACATTCGGCTAAAGTATTACAATTCTTGATTTTATGTCAATAACAGTCTTTTATCAGTTTAAGCAGCGTTGAATATGTAGGGGGGGGGTTAAAATGGAAATTCCCTGCCGGGGAAAAAAATAAAAAAAATTCTCTTGCAATCGCCGAAATCTGTGGTATAATACACCAAGAATCGGGGTGGAAGAAAACTCATAGTTGTACTTGTATCATCTTTTGGACACAGAGTTGTTGTTATTGTTGCATCGTTCTGCGCGATCTTTTTTGCAGACCTTGTATTTTCTTTGGAGTTGAAGTTATCCGTCAGACAGTTTGCGCGCTTTGTTAGGAACAAGGCGAAGCTAAAGGATAAATTAACTCTATTTAAAGAAAGTCGAGGTATGTATGAAAAAGTTCAAATTGGTGGCAATGTTTCTATCGGTTCTGTTTTGCGTCTTTGCGAATGCATTGCCGCTGCAGAGCGACCCAGCGGCAATGGCAGGGTTCAAGGGCTTGACGACATTCAATTATTCAGATGGCACAAGCGTTCTGAATGTAGATGTCGAATATGCGGTCTTTGCCCCCGGCAACTACCCGGTCGGCAGTACAGGTCTTAGTAGCAGTAACTACATATACGCATATCAGGTTTTCAACAAACTGCCCGCAACAAATGCCGGGGTCGATTTCTTCTCGGTTGGAATTCCCGTAGGCGGCAATATGAATGGTATCGGTACCGATGCGACTTATGGTACGTTGGGCGGCGTAAATCCGACAGACCAGATGTTTCCACGAAGTGCGAGCTACATATTTGTTCCATCGCAGCTTCTGCCAGGCCAGCATTCCACTGTTCTTTTGTTCAGTTCTAAATATCAGCCAATAATGAGATTTGGTTCGGTAACCGGCGATGGCCTAAGTGATAATGGGATATTGCCCACATCTTCAATTCCAGAGCCTGCGACAATGGCGCTGCTTATTCCGGCGATTCTGGCGTTAAGAAACAGACGTAACAGCAAGTAACGAACAATAACGAACGGTGAAAAAATGAAATTCCTGACTTTTACTCTTTGTTTGACAATAGCTTTCTGCACTGGGGTTTCCGCACAGAATTATGCGGTCCTAATGCAGGAAAGCCCTGCCGGTGCAGGTGAAATTCAGCCAGGGATTGGCGTACATACGTTTGGTATCAACCAGACCGTAACACTCAATACAGTTCCGAAGAAGGGCTATAAGTTTGTCTATTGGCTCGGCGATGTCAGCGACCCATCCGCCAACAGAACAACGATGTCTGTTGATGGGCCGAAAATAATCATCGCTGTTTTCACAAGAGACTCCTATGAATTGCCCAGCGCAAACGCGGCGATATGCCAGGGGCCGGAAGGTCTTTTTCCTCGGCATGACGAGTTGGGCAGCTTGCCCAGTATTCCTTCGCCGCCTGATGAACCCGATGACCCTGATGACCCGCCGCCTGTGCCTGAACCAGGGACGATGATTCTGTTCTCTGCCGGCGTTCTGGCGTTGCGGAAAAGGCTTCACAAAAAAAATTAAATATGACCGACAAAAGTGAATAATATAAAAAGAAAGAGAGTTGAAAGACTCTCTTTTTTTATTTATACTGTGTATGTATAAAACAGGAATTGGCGATTTTATGAAAATAGGAATTATCAGCGACAGCCACGACCATCACGCGAACGTACTAAAAGCGGTTGAGATATTCAAAGAGCAAAAAGTCGAATATATTCTGCACGCAGGCGATATTGTTTCGCCATTCACGGCGACGGCGTTTTCGGCGGTCGAAGGCGCAACATTCGTAGCGATATTCGGCAACAACGACGGCGAGAAAATTATGCTCAAAAGCGCTATCGAAAGCTTTTGCGGCGGAATTCATCACGACCCCTGGCACGGGCAAATCGGAGGCAAAAGATTTTATATGACACACAAACCCGGCACTGTCGATGAGGCAATCACCGGCGGGAATTACGATGTCATTGTGTATGGGCATACACATATAAAAGATATAAGAATGGCTGGTAAAACGCTTGTAATCAATCCGGGCGAATCGACAGACTGGATATGCGGCAAAGGCCATGTCGTGATATTGGATACCGAAACCCTTAAGGCAGCGGAAATGGAACTGTAATATCAGAAACGCAGCATGTAAGGGTGGACAGCTTTGCTGTCCACGCAGAATCTGACCACGAAAAAAAAACGAATTTTACGCCAGACGGAAAGTATCCTGCGCTATCGCAAGTTCTTCATTGGTAGGTATAATATAGACTTTTACTCTGCTTGTGGTTGAGCTTATTAGTCCTTCTTTTCGGTTGGTCTGTTCATTTACGGCGCGGTCAATCTCAATGCCGATTTGCTCAAGCCCGCCGCAAACCTGCTCTCTAACATTTGTGGAGTTTTCGCCGATTCCGCCGGTGAAGACCAGCGCATCCAATCTGCCGAGAACGGCTGCGTAAGAGCCGACGTATTTTTTTATACGATAGCAGAAAATATCAATCGCAAGTTTCGCGCGTTCGCTGCCGGCGTCCGCCTGCTGACGAAGATTGCGCATATCGTTTGAAACGCCTGATATACCGAGCAGGCCGCTTTTTTTGTTGCACATATCGTTCAACTGGCTGGTGGTGTAGCCCTTGTCGGAAAGATAAAATAAAATCGCAGGGTCGAAATCGCCGCTTCGCGTACCCATAACAACACCCTCAAGCGGCGTAAGCCCCATCGAGGTATCAACGCTCTTGCCGTTCTTTACCGCTGTTATAGAGCAGCCGTTGCCCAGATGGCAGGTGATTACGTTGACATCGTGCGGATTTTTGCCGAGGTGTTTGGCGGCCATTTTGGCGACGTAACAATGGCTTGTGCCGTGGAAGCCGTATTTTCTTACGCGATATTTTTCATAAATTTCGTAAGGCAGCGCGTAGATATACGCTGATTTCGGAATGCTCGTATGAAACGCGGTATCGAAGCAGGCAACCTGCACAGCGTGCGGCAGGCCTTTTTGCGCAGCTTTTATGCCGGTCAGATTCGGCGGGTTGTGCAGTGGAGCGAGGTCTGCGAACTTTTCAATCGAGGCGATGACCTTTTCATCTATTACTGTTGAATCGGTGAACTGCTCTCCGCCGTGAACTACACGATGGCCGACCGCTGTAATTTCGGAGACATCTTTTATGACGCCGGTTTTTGAATCGGTCAGCGTGTCTATAATCAATTTCATACCTGCGGCGTGGTCGGTGATTTTCTGCTCGACTTTATATTCGCTGCCGTTGAAGCAGTGGCTCAATTTCGATTTTTCTTCACCGATTCTCTCAAGAACGCCTTTTGCGACAACCTTTTCGGCCGGCATTTCAAACAACTGATACTTAATTGAACTGCTGCCGGCGTTAATAACTAAAACTTTCATTACTACCCTTTACAAATGCTGGACATAATTAAACGGCCTGTTATATCACCGAACGCCGGAAGGTCAATCGAAAACCCCCTGATTATCAAAAAAACGCTGAAATTGCGATAAAAACAGCCTTATCGTTCTGACAGAATGATGATGAAGATGTGGCTCTGGCCTGAAGAAGCATTATTAGTTGATATCCATTGTCCGCCTTTGCCCGCTCCCCACCAGTGAAGGTTGTCATCGGTCAGATTTGGAAGAGCGTTTTTGAGATATGCCGCAACAGCGCCAGCACGCCGTTCGGAAACGAGCCACTGCTGCTCTGTGCCGCGAGCGTCGGGCGCTACGCCGATTACGCAGATTTTATCTTTTTCGGATACCATTGTCTGGCGAATCGTATTGGCAAAATCTGCCAGGGACGCTGTTGAATTTGCAGACAGCTTGTCGCCGGCCTTGGGAAAGATAATCGGCATCGGAAAATAAGATGGTTTTCTGCCGTTAAGAGAGGACTGGTAAGGTTGCGCAGTATTACGGAGCTTATTGAAAATGCGGCGGTTCTTTTCTTCTCTGCCGTCGGCTGCCGGGCGAACGCCTTTCTCTTTATTAGGATTGCTCATCGCATAACGAGGCGGAGAACCCTTTTTGCCGTTGAACAGTTCCGGCAGACCAAAACAGCGTATCGAATCCTGAAAACTGCTTATAGTACTTTCAAAAACGCCCGGCTTCGTCTGTCCCATACCGCCGCCTTTCGGCGTTGCCATTGTCTGGAGCATAACGAAAAACGCCATCAGCAATGAAATCATATCCGCAAAAGATATAATCCACAGCGGCGCGCTTTCGCCTTTTTCTTCTTTGGGGGGGGCTTTTTTACTCACGGGCATATACTCCCGTCGGCAAGCCATATTTCAAATATTCTTTCTCCGCTGAAATACGATTGCGGCATAGCTCCGCGACCGCTGACGCTGCACCAATCCGATTTTACGCCGAGTCTGTCGAGATAGTCAATAGCCACAGCGGCGCGCTGGATGCTTATTTTGTCATTTTTACCTGCGCCGCGTTCGGTAATAATTATTCGGCACGGTGCGCTCTTCCAGAAATCCGCAAAAGTCTCCAAAAATTCTCTCCCTGCCGGCGAGAGCATAACTCCGTTTGAAATAAACATATTGCCGGACGGAGATTGAAATATGCGATAATCGCGAAAGTTGGTTGGGTTGGTTTGCTCTATGCTGTCCGTAGATTTGGTTTTTTCCAGCGTTGGAACGCTCGACCCCTGCGATGTCGCGTTGGCAGCGGCGATATTGGGAGCGATGCCGCTTTGTTCGGGCGTATTTTGAAACCAGCTTCCGCTTCCAAACATAGCTACCTGTAAAACGCCGTGCAGTTGTTTGATTTCTTTTGGGCCGAAATCGGCAAAAGTGGACAGCATCACGAAGAACGCCATCAGCAGTGAAATCATATCCGCGAAAGATATGATCCACAGCGGCGCGCTTTCGCCGCTTTCCTCCTCTTCAGCTTTTGGCTTACTTGACATCTGCTTTGGCCTTTAATTGTTCGCGACGTTTCGATGACAGAAAGACCTGCATTTTTTCACGAAGGCCGGATGGGCTTTCGCCTTTGGCTATGGCGCAAACGCCTTCCAGTATCATTTCCATATTTATGGCCTCGGCTTTGGAGTGCTGACCGAGTTTGCCCGCCATAGGAATAAAAACCATATTTGCGACAAACGCTCCCCAAAACGTGCAGACCAGCGCGACAGCCATACCTCTGCCGATTGAAGATGGGTCGCCCATTTTGCTAAGCATATTTACAAGACCGATAAGCGTACCGACCATCGCAAACGACGGAGACGATGCGCCCATAAATTCCAAAACCTTCTTGCCCATTCCGTGGCGTTCCTGCATATATTGAATATCCATCTCCATCAGTTCGCGTATAGTGTGTTCATTGGCGCCGTTGACTATCATTTCAACGCCTCTGGCGAGAAAACGATTTTTTATCTTCGGCATTTCCTGCTCAAGGGCAAGAGCTCCGTCTCGGCGGTTAATCACGGAATAATCAATCATCTTCTGAATTATTTTTGTGGGCTGCTCGGTTTTGTGAAACAGCGTTTTTTTGATAACGGAAAATATGCCGAGAAACTGCCCCATCGAAAAGTGTATCATCGTTGCGCACGTCATTCCGCCAAACACAATCGCCAGAGCGGGGATATTAATGAATATCGCCAGACCGCCTTCATAAAGCATCGTGCCGATGATTACGCCAAAGCCCAAAAAGAAACCCAATATCGTTGCAATGTCCATACTTCGTCCTGTTTATAAAATCAAGCAAGTTTGTTATTATCAACGCCATTGCATCGGCATAAATGGATTGTCTGTGAAGACTTAATGTTAAAGTCTCATAAAAACGCTGTTGATAAATTACAGCCCCACACATTATCCGCAAAACGCCCCATAATATATCCCGACAAAATATAATTATTGATTGTTAATGCAGGGGTGGTTATTATGCCATTAACTTTTGGGAGGTATCTTATGTCAAAACTGCTCTACATAAAGGCATCGCCGAGAGATGCTCGAAGCCATTCGCACAAAACAGCATCAGCGTTTATTGAAGAATATCGCCGACACAATCCGAACGATGAAGTTGAAACCATCGATTTGTTCAGCGAGAATTTGCCAGAATTCGACAATTTTGCCGCCGAGTCGAAATACGCGATAATGCACGGACAGCAAAAAACCGCCGAGCAGATAAAAAAATGGACGCAAATCGAAAAAGTAATTGAGCGTTTTAAATCAGCGGACAAATATTTGTTTTCTGTGCCGATGTGGAATTTCAGCATTCCATATAAGCTCAAGCACTACATCGACATCATCTGTCAGCCGAGTTATACGTTTGCCGTAACTGACGCAGGCTACAAAGGCCTTGCCGGCGGAAAGCCGTTATGTCTGATACTCGCCCGCGGCGGCAACTACGAAAAAGATTCGCCGATAGCGTTCCAGTGGAGATACCTCGAATTTATTTTCGGCTTTATGGGTTTTACGGAAATTAAAACAATAGTCTGCCAACCGACGCTTGGGGACAAGGAAATTGTGGACAAGGCGCAAAAATCCGCCATAGAGGCTGCGAAAACCATTTCCGCGGATTTTTAATACCAGTGGGTATATTTAATTGCGCGTTAAACAATTCGTAAGTATTTATGCCGGCTTCGCTTGCCCGCGTATAACGAGCGCAATTCGTTAAGGCCGTTGGTATAACGAACTAACACTGCTTTTAAAAAAATGGGCCGGGTTGGAATCGAACCAACGTAAGCTTGCGCTAACGGGTTTACAGCCCGTCCCCTTTGGCCGCTCGGGCACCGACCCAAATCTTTATTGCACAGGGAGTTACGATTGAGGAACAACTTCCTGCCACGAAAAAACTCCGGCGTAGTGTACACAAAACCCCCTGACATTGCAAGAAGATTAATGCCGGAGATTGCAGCTAACTGATTGAACAAGTCCCGCCCAATTTGGTTTTATAAAGATTTTTATTATAGGGCAGTTTCATCAGCAGCATTCCCATAAGACAATTATCAGTCAGGCCGGCGAAAGTCAATCCGCAGCCCACAAAGGCGGGAATAAATAAAAACGCCCAGTGCAGCGACGATAATATGATTCCCAGCAATACCAGACTCCCTGCGATAATTCTGACCTGACGTTCTAAAGATATTCCACCCTGGCCTTTAATGACGGCAAGTTTGTCTTTTTGCCAGCGGGCGATTCCGCCTTCTATTACTTTGGCGGTATGGATTCCCGATTGCATCAGCATATCGGCGGCCATAGCGGCACGAGTTCCGCTATGACAGAGTACCAGATAATTTTGTTTGGACTGGCTCAATTCGCCGATTTTCGCTGAAATCATATCTATTGGTATGTTGATTGAATTTTCGACGTGCGTCTGGCTGAACTCCAGCGCCGAGCGAACGTCGAGAATTTTTGTCTGCGGGTCTTTTTTCAAAAGCGAAAAAGAATCAATCGGCGAAATCATCTCTATCGAGACGGCCTGGCCTTTCTGGTTGACGCGGACGATATTGTCGATGTTAAACGGCTTTGGAATAATTTTTGCCCGCAGATTTTTGACGAAGGCCTCTTTGTTGGTTTCCTTTAAGAAAGGATTGCTTTCCTTTTCTTTGGCGAGGGTCGATGTTCGCAGGCCGTGATAGTCGTGGCCGGGGCATAATATCGTTTCATCAGGCAGGTTTTTTAATTTGGCCAGAGTGTCGAACATTGATTCGGGCGAGCCGTTTTGGAAGTCTGTTCTGCCGACGCTGCCGATTAAAAGCACATCGCCGGTGAACAAACGGCCTTCTCCATATAAGTTCATCGTATCGTCGGTGTGGCCGGGCGCGTATATGACCTTGATTTTGAGGTCGCCGATATCGATATAGTCGTTCTCTTTGAGCCTGCGGTCGGCGACATCAGAGATGGCCTTTTCGTGCATCAAAAGGGGTATTTTGAAATATTTTTTTAATACCGCAGCGGAGGAAAAATGGTCAGCGTGGGTATGCGTATCGACTATAAATTTCAGCGAAAGCTTGTTTTTCGTCAGATACTTTTTGTACTCTTCGGGCAGGCTTATATGCGGGTCAATAATCAGAGCCTCGTTTGCGGAACTTAAAATATACGAATAACAACTGCCTGCGATAAATTGTTTTATCATAAATCACACCCCTTTACTGGTTAATGCTAATTGGTATTATTCTATCGCGTCAAATTCAATAGTCAATAGCCAATAGCCAATAGTCAGATAACAGCGTGGGCTTCCTCCTTCGCTAAAGCTACGGAGGACAGGAAAGCCCACCCTACAAAACTGAAAAAAATAGCTTGTCAGCCGGGCAATTTGCGATACAATTAGGATGTTGATAAGGAAATCATAAGAACACCCCTATTTTGAAAGGAAAACGTATGGGTCACAGTCGCGATGTAAAAAAAGACGTTAAAAAGAAACCGCAAAAAACACTCAAAGAAAAACGACTTGAAAAAAGAGCCAAAAAAGCAGGGCTGTAAATTTGTCCCGTCAACGTCGAGTAGATAGGAAAGTAAGGACAGTCGGCCAAAGGCCGAATCCTCAATTTTGATTTTTAATTTTTGATATTTGATTTTCTTTTAGTATCTATCTATCGGCAGCGACAGGCTCTGCGGTTTTACCAAATCTATAAAAGCGCCTTTTTGAGCCGCTCGGAGCTGTACAGTTCCCAATTCCTGATATGTATTGTAAAGCAGGGTGAGTTTTTCCTCGTCCCTTGCTTCAAGGTATCTCTGCCAGGCTCCCTTTTGAGCTCCCCATCGAATCTCCGTGCCGTCTTTGGCGTAAAGAACAATGTGCGGCTGCGACGAACTCCTTCTGCCGTTGAAATTGCTCATATCAATAGATTTTATTTCCGCAAGCAGGGGCTTATCAGGCACAACTTCGCTGTCCATTCGAGCGAACAACGCCAGCAGCTCTACCGCGGCGACGACATCTTCGCTGTCCCATTTTGTTCCGACAGACCGCCAGGTGAGCCGATGAGCGGGCACACCCGTAATTTCAACGATTGGAAGTTTGCTTATGTTCACATAGTCGAGAACCACAAGGTCGGACGCTATAAAATACTGGCTGTCATTGGTTTTTATAAGAGCGACGGGCAATCTGTATTGAGCGTCTATAACTATTGCCTGATTGCCTATCTGGACTTTGGTGTTGTACAGCCAGGAAAATTCCGCGATGTTTTCGCCGATTCGCATAGCCGCTGAATCCGACAGTTTTAAATCCTTCGAGTCGCCTGCGGCCTCGGCGACGATTTTCTGCTTGAGTTCTTCGCTGCCCCAATCGGGAAAATTCAACAGATGAATCGGGACGGTTTTTTTCTCCAGCTTAAGATTGGCCTTTACATATCTGTCGAGAAACACAAATCCAACAACCACAGCGACGCAAACCACTATTGCGGCAAAGATTATAATCGTAGTTTTCACAGCGACGGAACGCTGTTTCTTTTCTGTTTTGGTCAGCTTCTTAGTTTTGCTGAACCAGGATTTTTTTTCTTTCTTAGCCAAGAATTAAATTTTCCTTTCAATTGCCATTTTGATAATAGCAAGGCATAACTGCTCCATATTTATGCCGGCTTGAGCTGCGGCCTTGGGCAGAAGTGAATGCGTCGTAAAGCCCGGTATCGTATTTATCTCTATCATATAGGGCGTCCCATCGCTGTTCACAATCATATCAACTCTGCTGAAATCTCTGCAACCGGCAGCTTTAAAACTTTTCAACGCGGCGGCATTTATCCTTTGCAATACCTGTTCGTCCTGTATCGTATCGAAAAGATACTGCGTATTATCGTCGTCATATTTTGCGTTATAGTCGTAAAACTGGTGCGAAGTTCTTATCTCGATTATCGGCAGAGTTTTTCCGCCGAGAACGCCGACGGCGATTTCTCTGCCTGTGATAAATTCCTCAATCATACATCGTCCGAATTGAGCAAGGCATTTTTCCGCAGCCGATTTAGCGTTTTTCAGACCTTCAACGATACTCACGCCGACGCTGCTGCCTTCGCAGACGGGCTTGACCACAAATTTGGTTACAGCGATTTTAAATTTCGAATCGCAGTCCGCTAATTGTTTTGCTGATGCGATTTCGACGGCTTTCGGCACAGCCTCACCTGCGTCTGCGACCGCCTTTTTGCAGGCTATTTTATCGAAGCAAAGTCTGCTTGCCTCCGGCCCGCAGCCGGTGTAGACGATTTTTTTTCGTTCGCAGAGCTGCTGCATTTCTCCGCCTTCGCCGAATTGGCCGTGAAAGGCGAGAAAAAAAACGCCTATGCTTTTGTCGTCGAGGATTTCCGGTTTGTCCGGATTATAATCGTGTTCGACGACCTGCACTAATTTTGTTTTTCGCAGCGCATCAGCGATACAGCCGCCGCTGACAAGACTGATTTGTCTTTCGCTGCCGATTGCGCCTTTTAAGACTGCTACTTTTAAATTAGAAGGAATGTTAAAATTCATTTATATCTCAAATTAAAAATGTTAGCCACCAAGACTCTAAGACACGAAGAAGAAAAATATATTAAAATCTTTGTGCCTTTGTGCCTTAGTGGCTATTTTTCGTTACCATATTTGCAGTTCGAGTTCCAGCTCGACATCGAATTTTTCTTTTACAGTTTCCTTGATTTTGTCAATCAGACTGATGACGTCGCCGCTTGTGCAGCCATCCTCGGCAGTAATAAAATTTGCGTGTTTTTCGCTTACGATTGCGCCGCCGATTTTTGTACCTTTCAGACCCGCTCTGTCTATCATAGCTCCTGCGCTCATACCGCGCGGATTTTTGAATATGCACCCTGCGTTCCTTGTGTTCAGCGGCTGGGTGTTCTTTTTATAAATCCAGACTTCTTTTATTGTTTTTAAAAGCTGCGTTGGGTCGGCTTCATACAGCTCTATCTTTGCGCCGAGAATGTATTTAGCGGTGATATTTGCGCTGCGATAATCAAACGACAGCTCCGGCTTGGCTTTAACAAAGACGTTGCCCTGATTATCCATCAGCGTTACCGATTCTATGGTCGAGCCAAAGTCGCCGAAAATTCCGCCGGCGTTCATTCTTGCCGCTCCGCCGACCGAGCCTGGTATGCCGGCAAGCACTTCAAGTCCGCCCAGTCCTTTTCTGACGCAATCGAGTACCAACTTGCCGAGATCTGTGCCGGCGCCAGTGGTTAAGGTTGTGCCGGCAAATTCAACGCGCGTAAATTCATCGCCGGTGAGCTTTATCACAGCGCCTTTAACGCCTTCGTCGCTGACGAGCAGATTAGAGCCGAAACCGAGAACGTGTATATCGATATTGTTTTCGTTGCAGCGTTTTATCACATCTGATAACTGCTCGGCGTTTTGAGGGCTAATCATATAATCGGCCGGTCCGCCGAGCCCGAACCAGGTGCTTTGGCCGAGCGAGAACTTTTTTTCAACTATTTTTTCCAAGCCGCTGAATATATTCATCTGTTACCTTCCAGACATTTCCTGCGCCCATACTAATTAGAACGTCGCCGGATTTTACATTACTATTTAAAAAATCGCAAATTCTTTCAAAACTGTCGAAAAATACGGCATTTCCGCCGGTTTCCTTGATTTTTTCGACTAAAATCTGCGAATTTACCTCACTTTTTGCCTTCTCCGTGTCCCTTACAAAGTAAATTTCCGGCACAATAGTCATATCGGCAAGTTTGAAGCTTTCAGCAAAATCTTTTAGCAGAAATCTTGTTCTGCTGTACTGGTGGGGCTGGAAAACGCATAAAATCCTTCTCCTGCCATACTTCTGCCTCATCGCTTTGAGGCTTGCCTTTATTTCCGTAGGATGATGGGCATAATCGTCGAAAACCGTAACGCCTGCAATTTCGGCCTTTTTCATCAGCCGTCTGTCCATACCCTCAAAACCGCCCAGAGCGTGTATCGCTTGTTTCGTATCGCCGCCCAGAGCCTCGACCGAAGCCAAAACCGCCAGTGCGTTTCTTACGTTATGTTCGCCGGCCAGTTTTATGACCGCTCTGCCGAGTAGTCTGTCCTTATAGAAGCAATCGAAGCTCGTATTGTCGGGAGCATATTCGATATTTTTAGCGTAAAAAGTTGCCGATTCGGTAAGGCCGAACGTGAATACGTCTTTTTTGCCTGCGATGTGAGCGACGATTTTGGCGGCGTTTAAATCTTCAATGCCCGCGACCAAAACGCCGTCGGAAGCGATATTATTGGCAAACGCCGCGAATGCCTCGACAATCTCGCCTATGCCGGAGTAGTAATCGAGATGGTCAGGCTCGATATTCAAAATCACGCCGACCTTCGGATGGAGGTTTAAGAAGCTCCTGTCGTATTCGCAGGCCTCGGCTACGAAAACGTCGCTGTCGCCCAGGCCGGACGAAACGCCGAGCTGCATTACGTCTGCCCCGATAAGAAAATTCGGGTCGAGTCCGATTTTTTGCAGGACATAAGTGAGCCAGCCGCTGGTTGTGCTTTTGCCGTGCGTGCCGGAGATTGCAACGCCTCTGTATCTGTCCATAACAAGGCCGAGCATCTGGGCGTATTTGTAAATCATTATTTTTCGCTGCCGGGCGGCGAGTAATTCCGGATTGTCGTCCCTGACGGCGGCGGAAATGACCACGCCATCGAGTTCGTCTGGCAGGTTAGCGGCGGTGTGTCCGATTTTTACATCTGCGCCGGAATCGACAAGTCTATTGAGCAGAGTTGAATCCTGCATATCCGAGCCGGAGATGTGAGCCTTTTCTTTCATTAGAATCATAGCAAGGCCGCTGGTTCCGACCCCGCCGATACCGATGAAATGATACTTTTTATTCTCCGAGGGAGATTTTTTCTTCATAATTTTGTTACCAATAGGCACATAATAATGGCAGGTGCATTTAGCAGTGCTGAGATTTTTAATCTTCACCTTCAAAAACTCCGGAATTATCAGGAAAACCCACTTATAGCGGCAAAAAATCCATTTTGCAATAACATTCCGTTATTCAAAAAAACCATTAGAGATATTAAAGGTCTGCAAGTTTTTTGCAAATTTTGTTAAATTTTGACAAAAAATTGAAAGTTTTGAACGACTTTTGAACGGTTTTTGTCAAAAATCGTCGAGTTTTTGCAAGTTTTGATAAGTTTTTGAACGGTTTTTAACAGCGATTTCGCAGATGACACGGATTATGGTTGGCGGATAATTTTATTGATTATCCGATTTGTCGTAATACAATAAGAACAGGTTTTGAAAATTGAAAACGGGAGCAGGGAAGAAAAATAGTAGCCAGTATTCAGAATTCAGTAGACAGTAGATGGAATCGGCAAGGCCGATGGAATTTTTGAAAATTAAATCAAAAATCAAATAGCAAAATGACAAAACAAAATTTTAAAATAGGTGGCTGTCCCGAATTACTCGAAGAAAGGGAATATAAAAAGTGCTGGAAAACAAAAGAATTAGTATGGTGTCCCCAGATTTCCTATATGCAAAGGAAATTAAAGTGGGCAGACACTTTTTCAGAAATAAATAGGGACGGCCACTAATGGTGATTTGTTTAAAAAAAAAGAAAATAATAATTTTTAAGGAGAATCAAATGAAAAAGTACTTTGTTTTTATGATTATCTTTCTCGTATCCATTTTTGCATTGTTTGCAGTAGCCCAAATCGATTCCAGTCAAAATAATATTTCTATTCACCCACAGTTTAATATGGACACTATTGATGATAGCAATTTGTCTGATGTAAAATTACTCGTAGATTTATCCATTTTTACTAACAATAATAAAATTGAGGTCATATGGAAGCATGTTGGTATAATGCCGGTTCATGACCAGAAAAAAGTCTGCCTAACTGCATTGCAATACAGCACTTTAGATGGTTCAATAACAGATGTCATAGTTCAAGATAGCCATTTTTCATTTACAATAAATTTTTATATTATTTTTGCATCGGACAAAAGAACAGTTAGTATTATAGGCAATAAAAACCCCAATACTGGAAAGTGGGAAGTAAAAGGGTTAGGGCTTTGGTGGAGCGATATTTTAGGTAAAACTATTAAAACTGAATGGATATCCACTGACAAAGAAATTATTCTACCTTATAAAAAGGTTTTATAAAATTATTGTTTGGAATAAATAAGGCCGTTGGGGCTATTGGAAAAACGCTGAAGACGTTCATTGTTCGATGCCTGATGTTGGACGTTAAAAATGGAATCGCCTGTGACGATGAGATTTTATGAACCCTGCCATGGTGATGGCAGGGCTGAACACGAAAATAACAACGCGTGGACAGAAAATCTGTCCACCCTACCAAACTGGATTCCAGCTTTCCGTCTTCGTTGAAACTGCGACGCGACAGGTCGCGGGAATGACAGAAGAACCGCGTGGGCTGAAGCCCACCCTACAAAAACGAGATTGCTTCGCTTCGCTCGCAATGACATTTTCACGGTTTTTGCCGTGACAGAATAGTAGTCTTAAAAATTACGATTTGTTTGGGATTTTTCTAAACGCGGTTGTATAAATCGCTCTGTTTTCTTTGATGTATTTTCTCTCGAAATTTGTGCCTGCGCATTCATCTTCGGTCGCGCCGGCAGGCTTAACAAAATCAACCTTCTCAAATTTTTCTTTAAACCCGTCGAATGTCTCGCCCATCCACTGAAAATATTCCTGATGGTCTGTCGCGATATTGACAATGCCGGCTGGTTTCAGGCAGCGATAAAACTGTTCGACATTCGCGGCGGAAATAAATCTCCTTTTATGATGACGCTTCTTGGGCCAGGGGTCTGGAAAATAAATATGAAAACAATCCACCGTCTCATCGCCGACGTTCCCGGCGATAAATGACGCGGCCTCGGTGCGCATAACGCGCACATTCTCCAGCCCTCGCCTTCCAACTCTATCTACGATAAATTTATAATACTTGTTCGCCCATTCTATGCCGAGAAAATTCACGTCCGGCTGCGCCGCCGCCTGATTGACAAGGAACGTCCCTTTGCCGGAGCCGACTTCTATATGTACCGCCGATTTACGTCCGAAAACACCTGCAAAGTCAATTTTGCCGACGATTTCGTCTGCCAGCAGAGCGATATTCGCGAACTCTTTTAATGTTTTTTTAGCCACTGCAACGCCTTTTTAATTTAACTGCCGCAAAGACGGTAATTTCGCATTAAATCCAGCTTAAGTCAAGTTCGAGTATTTTCGATACAGATTTTGTACAACTGTCGCGCCTTTGGTTCGTATTAGAGTAAGAAAGGGTTGATGGTTTAAGTAGGAAAGTTAAAATGATTAGGCCTATTAAATTAAGACGAAAACGCGTTGTCATCGACATTGACACGCAGAGGGAATTTTTCCTTGCCGATGGCGATTCCTGCATACGCAATCATCGCAGGGTTCTGATGAATATCCGCAGAGTGCTTGCCTGGTCAAGAGTAAAAAATATGAGGGTAATCTCAACCACCTTATTCAAGCCCGGCAGAAACGGCGACAGCTTCAATTCTCCCGGCTGGCAGAAAATTTCTTACACCCTTCGCAGCAAAAGAATCGAATTTATTCCCGACGACAGCACAGACCTGCAGAGAGATTTGTTCACGCGTTACGACCAGGTGATTTTAGATAAACGAACAGCAGACCCGTTTGAAGAACCCAGAGCCGACCGGCTGCTTTCCGAATTGCACGCTGACGAGATGATTGTTATCGGCGGGCTTGCCGAGGGTGCCGTCGCGGCAACGGTGCTTGGCCTTCTGCAAAGGGGCAAAAGAGTAACCGTTCTTATAGATGCCGTCGGTACGCAGGACAGGCAAAAGGCCGATGTCGCGTTTCGCAAAATGAAAGCCAAAGGAGCGTTGCTTGCCGAGACGCGCGATTATGCCGGAACTACACATTTGAGAAGCACAGGCCTTTGCGATTGCAAATTATGCAGACTTGAGGAAAAGCTGCCCGCCACAGTAGGGGCATAAACGTTATTGAAGAATGAAGATTGAAAAATGAAGAATTAAAATAACTTCGCCGCAGGCGATTCCACGGCTCGGATGAGCTCGCCGAAGTCAAATTCTCACTATTCACTTTTAGTTTTTCACTTTTTCGTCTCTGTGTTCTCTGGGGCTATATTTTTTTTCCGCGATAGACAATCACCTTAGTCGGGCATTTATTCATAGCGGTTTCAAATGCCTCACTCGGCTGGTATTTCGCGTAGTCTAATTTCGCGAGATTATTATTTACGACAAACGCTTCGCTTTGCTTCGTGCAGAGTTTGCAGCCGATGCAGCCGACTTTGCAGAATGCCTTCGTGTCTTTTCCGCTCTCAACGCTTCGGCAGGCGACGGTCATCATTTTGTCGTAAGCGAACGGAACCATTTCAATAATTCCTCTTGGGCAGGCCTTTACGCAGGCGGTACAGCCTGTGCATTTTTCATAATCGACTGTCGCAAGGCCGTCGATGATTTTCATAGCTCCGAATTTGCACGATGCGACACAATCGCCGAAACTCAAACATCCGAATTTGCACGCCTGAACATTTGAAAGGGCATTTGCGCTTGTGCAGGTCGGTATGCCGTCGTATTTCGCAAACAAAGTTTTGTCTTCGGTCTGACCTGCGCAGTGGACAATCGGCCTTTTTGGCGCGCTGTCTTCGCTTATCTGAAGGTTAAGTATTTCCGCGATTTTCTCTTTTGTTTTTACTCCGCCCGGAAAGCATTTGCCTAATAAAGTCGGGTCGGCAACTACCATTTTCGCGTAATCCTGACAGCCTGCAAATCCGCACGCTCCGCAGTTGATATTTGGCAGAGCTGCGAGAGTTTTGTCGATTCGTTCATCCTGTTCGACTTTGAGCTTTATACTGGCAATCAGCAAAACAAGGGCAAATCCGACTCCCAGCACAAGCATCGTAACGCCGGCCGGCCAGGAACTATTCCAAAGCGTAATTATATCTGCTAATATCATTTAATTTCCCAAACCAAATACTAAATACTATTTAATCATTCCGGCAAAGCCCATAAACGCCATCGTAAGCAGTCCCGCCGTGATTAGCGTAATCGGAGCACCTTTCAAACTCTCCGGCACATCGACAAGCGCGAGATTTTCGCGAATCGCCGCCATAATACATATAGCCAGCGTAAAGCCGATTCCGACTCCCGTACTTAACACCGCGACTTCCGCCAGATTGTCTATTGCCCAGATATTTATGAACAGACATATTCCAAGGATAACGCAGTTTGTGCTGATTAGCGGCAGGAATATGCCGAATGTCCTGTACAGCGCAGGGAAAAATTTGCGAACATACATTTCGACCAGCTGCACCGCCCCTGCGATAATCAGAATATAGCAGACGTAGCGGGTAATCTCCAAACCGTTCGGCACGAGAATATAATAATCCACGAGCCAGGTTAGTATTCCGCTCAAGGCCGTTACGAATGTAACCGCCAGCCCCATTCCAAACGCGGTATCGAGCCTGCCCGACACGCCGAGATATGGACAAGTGCCGAGAAACTTTGTGAAGACAAAGTTATTAACTATGACAACCGAAAGAAATCCCATCATCAAAACATACATATTATCCATCAGTCAGCCCTTTTGGTCGTAATTAAAGTCGCAAGCCCTAACAGCAGCCCAAGCGTTACAAACGCCCCGACAGGCATCTGCATCGCCGCCCACGGCACAAACGCTTTCGGCATAACCCGATAATCGAAAAATGTGCCGGCCGCCAGAATTTCACGAATGCCAGCCAAAACGCACAACGCAAGCGTAAAACCCGTTCCGGAGCCGATGCCGTCCAAAATACTTACCCAGACATTGCACTTGCTGGCGCACGCTTCGGCGCGAAAAATAATAATACAATTAACAATTATCAGCGGAACATAAGCGCCAAGAGCCTCGCTCATTTTCGGAGAAAACGCCCGCAGATACAAATCCGCGATTGTTACAAACGCCGCGATTGAAAGTGTGAACATAATAATCCGCAGATGCGGCTTGAGAAGATTTCGCATCAGGCTGATTGCTACATTACTGCACACCAAAACAAAAATTACGCACAGCCCCATCGTCAGAGCCGGCTTTACCGCCGTCGTTACCGCAAGCGGCGGACACATCCCTATCAGCAGCCGAAACGTCGGATTCTCTTTCCACAATCCCGCCGTCAGAGCGCTAAGATAATCTATTTTAGCCGTACTGCTCTCTGCCATTATTTTATCAATCCTTTCTGCTGCAACGCTTCTTTCACGCTCACTATGGATTTATTGAATATATTCGTTACAGCCGTGCTTGTAACCGTTGCTCCGGTTATCGCCACGATTTCGTTATCGATTTTTTTGCGGTCGCCCGCCTTAATCAGCGAGACAGGCTCCGCCGGGGCGTTTTTAAACTGATTGCGGAACTCGTCTTTTTTAATTTTGTCGCCGAAGCCGGGCGTTTCGTTCGCATAGAGAATTTCAAACCCCAAAAACTTCCCGCAGTCCGCGTCAACCGCGATGATAAGTTCTATTTTATCCGCGAAACCAGTCCCGCTGGTAATATAAGCAAACCCAAGGCCGTTTCCATTCTCATCGACAGCCTTGTAAATATCCGTCTTTAGCAGTTTTCCTTTGCCGTCGGCGACGTTAGCGTCTTTTATCGCAACCTCGAATTTCGCGGCGTTTTGAACGAGATTTTTCATCAGGTTGCTTAGTTTAGCTTTTTTGTTTGTGTCAGCTTTGCCTGACCAGGCGGCGTTGGCGACCGCTATCAGCAGCCCGAAAAAAAACGCCGAGACTATCAGCAGCCAGCTTTGTTCTATATAATAGCGTATTGCTTTAAGCATTTACTTTGCCTCCCGTCGGAGTTAGTTTTGTAAATCTGTCAATCATCGGAGAAACTGCGTTCATCAAAAGCACCGCGAACATCACGCCTTCAGGATATTCGCCGACCATTCTAATCAGCATTGTCATCGCTCCTACGCCCGCGCCGAAAATCCACATTCCCTTTTTCGTTAGCGGGGCGGTAACAGGGTCTGTCGCGATAAAAAACGCTCCCAGCAAAAGTCCGCCGCTGGCTAAATGAGCCCAGGGTGTTATATAATACTGCGGGTCGGCAACCCACCCGATTGACGCGCACAAAAACACCGAGATTAAAACCGCTGCCGGTATGACATAGCTTATCGTTCCTCGCAGCAGCATATATATCCCGCCGATGATTATTGCGATTGCGCTTGTCTCGCCGAGACATCCGCCGCGTTCGCCGATTAACATATATTTAACGATGCCATTGGCCGCTTCGGCGTTCACGCCTTTGCCTGTGAGTTTGCTTTTGATTGCTTCCTTGCTCAATGCCAATGGCGTTGCGCTTGTTATCGCGTCGGGAACTCTTTCGCTCTTGACCTGTCCCATTATCGGCATATCGCGATTCACCGTCGCCGGAACCGTCCAGGTCGTCATCATCGCACCGAAACACGCCGTCAGAAAACATCTGCCCGCCATCGCCGGATTGAATATATTACAGCCCAAACCGCCGAATACCATTTTGCCGATTAGTATCGCGAATCCGGAACCGATTATGCACGCCCACCACGGCATTGTCGCCGGCAGCGAAAACGCCAGAATTATGCCTGTTACCACCGCGCTCAAGTCGCCAAGAGAATTAGGCTTCTTGCGGAAAACATTGCAAAGCCACTCGAACACGACGCACGAAACAATGCAGCTTGCCAAAACTATTTCAGCGCGCGCCCTGAAAAAAACTATTGAAGCCGCGACCGCAGGCAAAAGCCCGATGATTACATCGAGCATTACGCTTTGCGTCGAGTGATGCTTTCTTATATGCGGCGAATGAGAAACTTTTATATTTCGTAACATTATTTATACCTTATACCCTATACCCTAAACCCTATCCCCTATTTCGGCATTAACTTCTTTTGTCTCGCCGCTAAAATTTTTCCCGTCTTTATATATCCAGCCACCTCTATATCAGCCGGGCAGACATAACTGCAGCAGCCGCATTCGACACAGGCTGACATCTTATGCTCCTCTGCGATATCGAGCAAATTGTGTTTTACCGCGTGAGCGATTTTTGTGGAATTGAGATTCATCGGACAAACTTCGATGCACCTTCCGCAGCGAATGCAGGCTGTTTCTTTGCTTTTGATTCGTATCGAGCCGATTTCTTTTTCTGTAAGAACCGTAATTGCGCCGCTGGTCTTGGTAATCGGTATCGACAAATCAGCGATTGCAAAACCCATCATAGGCCCGCCGAGAATCACCTTGGCTATCTTTGCCGCCTCGTCGGTCAATCCGCCGGCAAGTTCGATAAGTTCGCCGACCGCCATTCCAATCGGAACATAAAAATTACCCGGATTTTTTATCCCGCTTCCTGAAACCGTAACAACTCTGTATGTCAGCGGATTGCCCAGAACAACCGCCTCCGCTATCGCCGCGGCCGTAGCGACGTTCTGAACCAATACGCCCACCATTGGCGGAATCCCGCCGGCCGGCACATCAATATCGAGAATCGATTTAATAAGCTGCCGTTCGCCGCCCTGCGGATATTTCGTTTCTACTGCGACAACTTTAATATCGTTAGCCGCAGCCATTTTCGCGATAGCCTTTTCAAACGCCTCAATCGCCTGCGGTTTGTTATCCTCTATACCTATATATATGTTTCTCGCGTCCAGAGCCTTGGCCGCCAGCAACGTCCCTGCAAGAATCTGATTCGTCCACTCAAGCATCATTCGATAATCGCACGTTATAAAAGGCTCGCACTCGCAGCCGTTGATAATTACCGTATGAATCGGCGAATTCGGATTAGCCTTTAGTTTTACATTAGTCGGAAAACCCGCTCCGCCCATACCGACAATCCCGCCATCGCGAACAGCGTTAAAAATCTTCTCCGCCGTAAATTTATCAGGATTGAAATTGCTGTCGAATTGTGCTGCGCAAATTTGTTTGGAAACATTGCCCTCGTCCGGCTCAATTATAATCGCCTCCGCTCTCCCCAGTACCGGATGCGAACAAAGACAGATGTCCTTTACCGTGCCGCTTATTGGCGAATGAATCGGCGCAGACACAAACGCGTCCGCTTGGCCGATTACCTGACCTGCGGAAACCTTATCCTTTTTATTTACGCTCGGCCTGCAGATTGCACCGATATGCTGACTTAACATAATAGCAAGCTGTTTCGGCGCGCCGACAGTGCGTATTTGACAATTTTCGGTCAGCTCTTTGTAGTCCGGCGGATGAACCCCGCCCGCGAACGTCAATTTTCCAGTAGCGTTAATGTTTTATACTCCGTAATAAAAACCGGCATAACTTCAAAATCACAAGATATAAACCAACCGCAGCTATCGCCAAAAAAAGCGAAAACAAATTTCGCCGTAACGAATTTGCGATTTCTTCAAAAAAAAACTTTTCCGCCGCCACGATAGTCCCGATAAAAAAGAGCAGCGGCAGCAGCAGAGCTATTACGACATTCAGCAAAACCGGCGGCAATTTCGAATCGCCGAGTTTCCCATATATCGTCTTGCACGAATCTTTTTGACCGCAGTTATCGCAATGCTTGTCCATTTTGTAATGCGGACTCCGATTAGTGTTCCGTACATATAAATAAAGGGGGTACTATAATCCAGACTTATGGATAACTCAAGAAAATTGTAGTATTTTAGCCGGCTAAAATACTACGAAGATTTGAAGATTGAAGATTGAAAAATATTGGTTAGAATTAAGGCTATGGACTTATTAGAACTCGCACAAAAAGCTAAAAAATCGGCTGTCCTGCTCTCGGCGGTCAGTTCCGAACAGAAAAACGCCGCCCTTGCCGCGATTGCCAAAGCGATAAAACAAAATTCCACCCGAATTATCGAGGCCAATCAGCGGGATTTAGACAAGGCAAAAAATGACAATCTGGCTGTCCCACTACTGAAAAGGCTGAAATTCGACTCCGCCAAAATTGCCGAAACGTGCAGCGGCATCGAGAGCCTTATCGGACTTTCCGACCCCGTCGGCCAGACTATAACCGCCACAGAACTCGACAAAGGCCTTGAACTCTACAAAGTAAGCTGCCCAATCGGCGTAATCGGCGTAATTTTCGAGTCCAGACCCGATGCCCTGGTGCAGATTTCGACCCTCTGCCTCAAAAGCGGCAACGCAGCCCTGCTCAAAGGCGGCACAGAAGCCGCGAACACCAATAAAGCCCTTTTTGAAATTATCGAACAGGCCTCCGTCTCTGCCGGAATCCCGGCCGGTTGGCTCGGCCTTTTGCAGACCCGCGACGATGTTCACGCGATGCTCAAACTCGATGACTGCATTGATTTAATTATCCCCCGCGGCAGTAACGAGTTCGTCAAATACATAATGAACAACACCAACATCGCCGTCCTTGGCCACGCTGACGGAATCTGCCACGTCTATGTTGACGCAAAGGCCGATGCCGATATGGCCGTCAAAATTACAGTCGATTCCAAAACGCAGTATTGCGCCGTCTGCAACGCCGCCGAAACGCTTTTAGTGCACAAGGACATCGCTGCAAAATTCCTGCCCGCCGCCAAAACCGCTCTCGAAGTAAAGGGTGTCGAGCTTCGCGGCTGCGAAAAAACCCGAAAATTCATCGACATCAAACCAGCCTCCGATGCCGACTGGAAAACCGAATATCTCGATTTGATTCTCTCGATAAAAGTTGTTGATTCGCTCGACGAGGCTATCGAATTCATAAATACTTATGGCTCACATCATACCGACGCGATTGTAACTAATGATAAAAACGCCGCGGAGAATTTTTTAAATCTGGTCGATTCCGCCGATGTATTTTTAAACGCAAGCACACGTTTTGCCGATGGCTTCCGTTTCGGCCTCGGCGCCGAAGTCGGCATAAGCACAAATAAAATCCACGCTCGCGGCCCGGTCGGCCTTGAAGGTCTGGTGATTTATAAATGGAAACTCCTCGGCACTGGCCAAATCGTCGCAGATTACACCGGCACAACCGCTAAAAAATTTACGCACAAAAATTTGAAAAAGGATTTTAAACTCTAATGCGTAATTTTACTAACTCAAAACGAATCGCCATTAAAATCGGCACAAACACCTTGAGCAGGGCAGGGAAGGTTGACTCTGCGTATATTCGCTCAATCGCCGCCCAGGTCGCCGAGCTTATAAAAGCCGGCAGACAGGCAGTTTTAATCAGTTCCGGCGCAATCGGTATGGGTGCCGGCAGAATCGGCCTGCTCGAAGCCGCCGCTGACATCAAAACCCGCCAGGCGCTCGCCGCAATCGGCCAGCCCCTGCTGATGACCGAATACCGCAAGGCATTCGACAAGCTCGGCCTTGCCTGCGGACAGGTTTTGCTCACCGCCGAGGTTTTGAGCAATCGCAAAACATATTTGAACCTGAAGAACGCAATCGAAACTCTCTTAACGCTCGGCGTTGTGCCAATCCTCAACGAAAACGACTGCGTCTCGACCGCAGAAATCGGCACAGCGTTCGGCGACAACGACAAGCTAAGCGCACTCGTCGCCAGCAAGCTCGACGCGGACGTTTTAATAATTTTGAGCGATATTGACTGCCTCTACGACAAAGACCCTCGCAAATTCCCCGACGCAAAGCCGGTCAAAGCCGTCTATGAAATCACCGATGAAATCCTCAAAAGCGCAGGCGCCGCAGGCAGCAAATTTTCGACCGGCGGAATGAAAACCAAAATCGCCGCCGCCCAAATCGCCGCAAACGCAGGCTGCAGAATCGTCCTCGCCAACGGCAGAACGAAAAACGTCATTACGAAAATCATCGCAGGCTCCGACCTCGGCACGGTCTTTATGCCGAGACGCAAATTATGCAATCGCCTTCGCTGGCTGCTCAATAGCGCGCCGGCCGGCACAATCACAATCGACGACGGCGCAGCAGCCGCCATCAGAAAGAAAAAATCGCTCCTGCCGAAGGGCATTAAATCGATATCCGGCAATTTCCGGCCCGGCGACGTTGTAATGCTCAATTCCGTCGCCAAAGCCGTCTGCAATTTCAGCAGCGACGAGCTGGCCGCCATAATCGGCAGGCACAGCAGCGAAATCAAGGCGATTCTCGGCTCTGGCAAGAAAGATGTCGTCGCAACGCCGGAAAATATAGTTTTTCTTGATTATTAGGGCGGTATCTGGTATTTGGTACTTGGTATTTAGTTTCGGGTTCGCCTTCGGCGAAACAATTAGCTGATAGCTGATAGCTGATAACTGATAACTATTTTTTTGCCGAAGTGGCGGAACTGGCAGACGCGCAGGATTCAAAATCCTGTCCTCGCAAGAGGGTGTGGGTTCAATTCCCACCTTCGGCACTGTAGAGACGTACGGCCGTGCGTCTCTATCCCCTATCCCCTACCCCCTCAACCCTAAACCCTCTCTCCTTTTCTGCCGATATTACCATTATGGCCAATTTACGCACAAAATCCGCCTTTTTTAGACACGGATTAACACGGATTAACACTGTTGAAAACATATATCCCTCTGTGTCCTCTGTGAACTCTGTGGCTAAAAATAATTCTCATCGGCAACGCCGATTCAATAGCTTTTCACTATTCACTATTCACTTTTCACTTCCTTCCGCTTTTACCCTCGTCGAAGTCCTCATTGTAGTGGCCATTTTGGGCATTCTGGCCGCTATTGTTGTGCCGTTATACGAGGACAACCAGCAAAAGGCAAAAGAATCAGCAGCTAAGGAAAATCTCCGCGTCCTGCGAAACGCTATCGAACTCTACGCCGCACAGCATAAAGGTGTCGCACCAGGATACACTAACGACAACAAAACAGCAACTCCAAGTTATATGGCTTTTGGCAGACAAATGACTGAATTCGAGCAAAGATTAAGTGCCATTCCCCAAAATCCATTCAATGCCATCAAAACAATAAGAGTTCTGGCAAACTCCGCAGATTTTCCTACCGCCCCTGAACAGACTGGGACTTACGGTTGGATATACAAGCCATCGACCAAACAAATCCGTTTGAATTGGCTTGGTAAGGATTCCCATGGTGTGACTTATTATGATTATTGAGTCGGTCTTGCTGTCTGGTTATTTATCTGCTATACTGGCCTTTTAAGATTTCTTAAGGAACTTAAATTATGGACAAACCAAAAGGTTTTTTTTCTATTCTGATCCCCGGAACAACCGTATTTACATCCAGTGCCTGCATTATGGTGCTTGAGTTAGTTGCCAGCAGGTTGATAGCAAAACATTTAGGCTCATCGCTATACACGTGGACAGCCGTTATAGGTGTTGTGCTGGCAGGCATTACGGTCGGCAATTATCTCGGCGGACGAATAGCGGACAAATTCAAAGCAAGAAAAATACTGGCTTCAATTTTTATCCTCTCGTCTGTCGCCTGCGTTGTTGTGGTGATTTTGAACAATCTCGTAGGCGAATGGATTTGGCTCTGGAAATTAAGTTGGCCGGTAAGAGTATTTAGCCATGTAGCCCTTGTGTTTCTCATGCCATCAGTATTGCTTGGCACAATAAGCCCGGTTGTCGCTAAGATGGCTCTCGATAGAGGCCTTTCAACAGGTAGAACTGTCGGAGACATTTACGCCTGCGGTGCGGCTGGCAGCATCTTCGGAACTTTTCTGGCTGGATTCTGTCTTATTCCCGCCATCGGAACAATAGCTATTGTCTGGAGCGTCGGGGCAGTGTTGCTCATTATGGGGATTCTTTACTGGGTGCGGCTTTGGCAAGCGTACATCTGGCTTATAGTGTTTGTCTGCGCATTGGTAATGGGTATGTCGCCGGCAGAGGCTATGCAAAAAACAGGGGCATCAATAGGTTTAAGACAAAAACCCGACCCTGCTGTAATTTATGAAGCTGAAACACCCTACTGCTATGTGGCGGTACGCCAATTATCCGTAAAACCGGACAAGAGGGAATTTGTTCAGGATAAACTACGACACAGCGAAATTATTATCGGCAATGTAAATAATCTGCAATATTTTTACAGTAAAATCTTTGCAGGCATTACACACGGGCTGCGAACAGGACAGGATAAAATCAATGCAATGATAATCGGCGGCGGCGGGTACGCATTCCCGCAATATCTCGAAAAGAACTGGCCGGGCAGTAGAATCGATGTTGTGGAAATCGACCCAGGCGTAACAAAAGCGGCAACTGCTGCATTCGGACTTCCCAAAAATACCACCATTAACACATACTCAATGGATGCGAGAAACTATGTCGATGAACTTTTAATAAAAAAAAACAGAGGCGAACCAATCCCGCTCTATGACTTTATCTATGAAGATGCTATAAATGATTTTTCAGTGCCATTTCAGCTTGTTACGCAGGAATTCAATGAAAAAATCGTCCATATCCTCAAAGATGACGGCGTATATATGGTCAATATGATTGACACACATGATAACGGTAAATTTCTTGGCGCTTTAATAAATACTATCCAAAAAACATTTCCAAATGCATATGTGATTACAAACTATCTTAGCCTGCCAGATTTACGCGATACTTATGTAATTATAGCAACCAAAAGAGCCATAAATCCTCAAGCTATTTTTGAAAAATATGACAACACTCTTAGACTGCGATACCTTGAAAAATCAGACCTTGATTATTTTTATAAAAAATCCGGCGGAATGGTGCTGACGGATAACTATGCCCCGGTTGAAAATCTGCTCGCTCCGGTAGTAAAGCAAAGCTCAAAGGAAAGTCTGGCGAGAAAATATCTAAGTCAGGCTGAAAGTCTAAAGAGAAATCAAAAATTTGACAAGAGCATAGAAAAATACGCTGCGGCAGGAGAATTAAATCCATCTATGACAATTAAGGCATACAATGAAATCGCTATGATGTATGTTCAGCAGAACAATATTAGTGCTGCAATCAAGGCTTTTCAAAAGGCCATAGCTTATCATAACAGCCAGGAAAACAGCCAGAATGTAATCGGCACTATCTGCTTCAATCTTGCAACGCTTTATCAAAGAATGGGTAAAAATAACGAGGCAGTTGAACAATTCAGGGAGGCGGTAAAACAATTTAGTATCGAGATTGCCGAACAACCGGATTCAGCTATGCTGTATGGCCGTTTAGGTGATGCCTATGCTTCAATGGGCGATTTCAACTCCGCAGCGCAGGCATTCAGCAAGGCCGTAGAATTAGAGCCGGCAAACCCAGAATACTTTGACGGGTTAATCAAAACACTCGAAATGCAGGGCAAATTAGATGATGCAATTGTGGCTTTAGAAAAGCAGATAAAACTTATGCAAAACAATGGTCAAGCAGAAACGTCATCTAATTTGCAAAAATATCTCGATTTTCTCAAATATAAAAAACCGAAGTAAGACTGATTTTGGGAACTACTCTACCTTATTAAAAATAATATCCTGTGATTCGCCATAAATTGGGTCAGAAGATAAATCAGTGGAGGGGTTTTCAGGTGTGTGCGCCATAGCATTGAGAAAAGTTACCCAGTTTACTCTCCATATTAGTTTGTTCTCCGATATTGGGCCTGTAAAGATATCAGAACAGCTTCCCTCAACAGTTCCAGTTCCTATTTCTAAATAAAAGCTTTTCAAGTCTATTTCAACAGTTAAAATATTAGTTGTCGGCTCATAATCAACTATCCATTTGCCCGGCTCATAAATGCTTTGTCCATCCATTTTCATTGGAACAGTTGTTATCTCATTCGGTTTTAGATGCACCGTACCAAGAGTGTGGACAATTGAAGATATAGTGCCATTTCGCTCAAATACAAATTCCCATCCTCTGCTGCCTTCCGCTTTCCATCTGCCGACAAGAAATTCAGGGAACTGATTGCTGTCCTCAACGATTACCTCAACAGCTTTTTCTTTTTTGACGGATTCATTACAACCGGAAATAAAAACAGTAGCCAGTAGCCAATAGCCAATAGTCAGCAAATAAAATGTTTTTTTCATTTTCAATTCCTTAAAATTCCAACACTGATAACCGATAACTAATAACGGATAACTGCTTTTTAATCAATAAAAAAACCCCAGCCTCACAGCCGGGGTTTTTGATTCAAATTTTACTTTTTGCCGAGTGTCTATTTCTTGCGGCGAAGAAACAAACCGCCAAGCCCCAGCAATGCCATTGTAATCGGTTCTGGAACCGGTGATACGTTAACGGTTAGTAAACCATTCCCGCCATAGGCATCTGAACTTATTACATAGGTGCCAACCGCCAAGCCTTTAAGAACCACATCAAATTGATTACCAGCAACTACACTAGTAAAGGGGTCAGACATATCAGCGGCACCAATTTTGTACCAACCTGGATAGGCTGATTGATAGGCTGCATAACCATTGTCACCAGCATTGTTAGCAATTTCTGTAATGCTCTGAATCTGTGCTGTCAATGATGAATCGGCACCAACCCAAACATCATCATAAAAGGCGTTGTCGCTGGCAATAAGTTGCACAGTTTGGCTGGCACCAACCGTAAGATTAACAGTACCGGTGCTCCAAGTAATGTTAGTAGCTCCAGCCAACGAGGCAACAGCTAATACCAAAACTAAAGTTAACATTTTTTTCATTTTTCGGTCTCCTAAAATAAGAGGTTAATAAATTTATTGCGTTTCTGCCAACAAGGCATAAATACACAAAATTGGCCACAAAGCCACAAAGACACAAAGGAAAGATAATCACAGAAAAATAACACTATTCAGAATTTGTTACTGTTAATGCTACGCTATAAAGCACAAGTTCGTAATTTCATTTCTTAGTGCCTTCGAGTCTTCGTGGCAAAAAGAGTCTGTGGAATCAGCGTAATCTGCGATTAAAAAGTGAAATATGATGTTTTCAAAAAGCTACTGCTAACTTCGCCACTAAGGCACTAAAACACAAAGAATAGAAAATCAAACATCTAAAACAGCCTTTGTGAGTTTCCTAATCCACCGTGATTAGCAATAACTTCGTCTCAACCCCAATTTGATGGACGTATTGTAACAAATGAATTGGCAAAATGCAAGAGAAATCTAAAAAAAATTTAGGGGATAGGGTAAAGGGTTTAGGGTAAAGGCGTTATAATCACTGATTACGCTGTATACAGAAATACATTTTACCACGAAGGACACGAAATTCACGAAGTTTTTTAATTTTACCCCACATTACAGTGTTTTTTTCTTCGCGCTCTTCGTTTCTTCGTGGTGAAACATAAAAAAAAAGGGCTGATATTATCAGCCCTTTTTATTTGCATTATAAGCAATCGTTAAATCGCTTATTTCTTGCGTCTAAGCAGCAATCCGCCAAGACCCAGAATAGCCATTGTTGCTGGTTCCGGAATAACATTGACAGTCAACTCGTCATTCTGGCCATAGGCATCTGAACTTATTACATACGTTCCCATTGCCAGACCTTTAATAACTACATCAAACTGAGCACCTGCCTTTACACTGTTAAAGGGGTCAGACATATCGGCAGTTCCAATTTTATACCAGCCAAGATATGCAGACTGAGCAGCCGCATAGCCATTATCGCCAGCATTATTGGCAATCTCTGTGATGCTCTGAATCTGTGCTATCAACGATTCATCGGCACCAACCCAAACATCATCATAAAAGACGTTGTCGCTGGCAACAAGCTGAACAGTAATGGTGCCATTTACAGCCACATTAACCGAATCAGCACTCCAAGTGAGAATCGTTGCATTGGCCAACGAGGCCACAGCCAAAACCAAAACTAACACTAACAATTTCTTCATTACAAAACCTCCTTAAAAAATTTTATACAATTTACATTTAAACTTTTTTTCACATTCAAAAAGTTACACTACACTTTCTATGGTTGTCTATTGCCTGGCAAGCAAGTAGGTGCTACGCCTGGACCGAAAGTCGGTTCGAGTACCTTCCAATTCGTAGTCAGAATGGTCAGATCGCCCGTACCAACCCTGTAGTAACCGGTCTTTGCATCGCCCTGTTTCAAATGGTCAAAATCGGCACAACCCTGCGTTCCGGCAAGTCCGGGACCAAATGGCGGATTCAGAACCTTCCATGCACCCGTAAGAATGGTCAGGTCGCCAGTACCAACATAGTAATAGCCGGTCTTTGCATCGCCCTGCTTCAATCCATCGGCATCGCCCTTACACTGTCTAACATAGCACCAGCAATTTGGCTTGCCTGCATCAACCCATTGTGCATAATCTGCCATTCCGGCATAGCATTCTGTAACAACAGGAACGCAGCCGGTATAGGTCGCATCCGCAATTGTTACGGCTGGCTGGTCGCCATCTTCCATAACAACACCGCCGCGATAAGTTGACTCTAAAGCAGCCGACAAAGTCTGGTTCACTGTCGCGCCGTTGCAATCAATTGTAACAGTGCAAAGTATTCCGCTTGCTGCCGGTGTGTTGTTGTCAACATAAAGCGAACCCATTTCAAGAACGACTGTGCTTGTGCCAAGGCCTGTGCCTGCGGCACCTGGGTCACCCGATGGGGCAACTGGTGAGCCGTAGCTGTTCACAAAGCCCGTTACGCCATTGATGTCAATAGTGCCCGGGAAAATGCCGTAGCCTCTGGTGCCCTCTGTACATTGGCCGGTCATAGTTGGCGTAACAGCGGAAATTTTCCCGCCGCCTGCAACGCTAACCGTCAATGCGAACGCACGCGGCAGATTAGCATCTGACGTGGCATAATTGACATTATAGACGTTTGAATCGCCTACCTGTGTAAGCGTCATAGTTACCGCACCGAACGACGGAGCGGCAATCAAAGCAATCGCTAAAACTAAAACTAATTTCTTCATTTTTCTTACCTCACTAAAATAATATTTCTCTTTTTTCTTACTTATCGGACCCCTCGTCCGACAAGGCTTTGGCATCTTTTCTTCCTTTCGCTCACTTATCACCCTTTTGCCTGAAAGAAACCGAACAAGCAAGGAAACGCTGCATCAATCAGACCCGAAAGGTTCGTCTGACTCTTGAAGTCTTCTTTTTCCAACACCTCACTTTCCGCCATAAACTGCGATGGCAAAAGAATGTATCAATTTCTTTCTGCTGCACGTCTAATTACTATACGTCAGCACAGTCGCATAGTAGCAAATAGATTGTCCAAATGCAAGAAAAATCTCAAAAAAATTGGGATATCAGTACTGAAAAACAGCTATTAAAAGAGTTAATTAGTCCCATAACCCCCCAAACGCCTATAATACCCAACCGCCCGCCGCTTTTCGCCGCTCGCTGAAGTCTGACCGCTGATAACTGATAACTGCGTTTCTATTTTTCTAATTCCCTTGACAAAAATAGATTGGCTAATTATAGACTATCGTGGTAGTTTTTTGAGACTTTTACAGGAAAGCTCGTATAAATAATTCAGCATTGTGAATATCTGCAAAACAGACATCAGGAATGAGATTTTTCGTTTCGCCAAAGACGCTTTTGAAGCGTTTTGCGTTGACATAGAAACTATGTTCGGCATAGAGGTAAGGTGTCAGCCGCGGGAGCAGCAGAGCCTAACCGGCGAAAATCTCAAAAAACACTTCAGGACATTTTGTGCCGTCAATACAATCGAAGCGCACGGGGCTATTGATGGCAGTTTTTATCTGATGCTCGACCCGGAAGCCTTATTCACGCTGGCCGGAATTTTTGTAGTGCTGCCGGACAATAAAATTCTTGAAAACAGGAAGTCCGGCACGGAACGGCAGGCATTTGAAATCAGCAGCGTCATCGAGGATGCCGGAAACCTGCTGGCAGGGGCGTTTGACAGGGTTTTTCGCGAAAACGTGGAAACGCACAGGCATTTTCTACCGGCAGGAACATTCATAAGCTCTCAATGGCGGGACATTCAACAAAAATTCGACATCAAAGAAGACGCTGCTCTGACCGTATGTTTCTATGAATTAACCGCGGGCAATCTTCCGCCTTTCAGTTGTTGTGCCGTTTTTCCGGAAACCATATTCGCCAAAGCCGCCGAGCCAGAGCGGGTGGGACAGGCAGACAGCGTTCAGGCTCAATCTGAACCTCTCCAGCCCCCGCAGCAAACCGTTGAGGCCGCCGCGACTCCTGATAGCAACAATATATTTTCGATATTGGGTCTAAAAGCCGTTGACGTTATGAATAATGACGTAAAGTGGTGCCGGCCGGACTGTCCGGTCGAAAAGGCCATCGAACAAATGCGGCAGACGGGAGTCGAGTATTTACTTGTCGGCAGCAAACGAAAAACGCAGGGCGTTGTGGCAATGTCCGATTTGTCATCAGCGGTAAGTATATATTTGCAGCCGATGTTCGCCAAATGGAAACGCCCGCTTGACGAGGCGACTTTAAAAATAAAAGTGCAGTGCGTAATGAGCAGCCCGGCAGGAACCATTCCGCCGGAAACGACTTTCGAGGTCGTAGTGGAAAAGCTTGTCCGGCAGAACGGGTGTCTGGTTGTTGTAGATGCGGGTGGAAAAACATTAGGCACAATAACAGCCAAAGATTGCCTGGCAGGCCTTCTCGTATAAAGCGGCGGTATCAAAAGAATACTTTGCAGTGTCATTATGAAAATTATTGCCCATTCAATACTCTCCACATTGAAAAGAACATAAAGCCATTTTCCAGTTTAGCAATTATACAATTAAAAACTATTTTATGCCTTCCACAATCCGTGGATATTACAGTATTCTCTTGCGGAGACCTGCGCAGCGTCGATTTTAAATGTCGCCTCCGGCTTTTGTCCTGGCGCAAGACACTGCTTATACGATTTGCCATCGGCAAGCAGTTCAATCCACTCGATATAGTGCTTTTCTTCCATAGGATGAGCGACAGAGCCGACTTTGACGAGATACCCGCCGGCGATTTTCTCAATTACAGGAACGTGTTTTTCCTTCGTGGCATCGGTTGTATTCTCGACAAGCAGCTTCATCGGCTGGCCGCAGCAGACAAGCTCTCCATCTCCACCGTGATTAACTTCGACGATGTTTCCGCAAATCATACATTTATAAATTTCCAATTTCTTTGCCATACAAATCCCCTTATTTTAAGTTACTATGTTTATTAACTATTTCATCGGCTAATTTATCCAATTTTGTGTAATCTTCGCTCGTCGGCTCGCCTTTGATAATCACCGGCTCAAGAATTTCAGCTTTGGTGTTCGTCAGAATGCTTCTGAACTGCTCTAACATTCTGCCGCCCCAGCCGAATGAGCCTATAACACTGATATACTTGGTTTTTGGCCGCAGAGCGTTAAATAGAAACGCCGCATAAGCCGCCGCTGGATGAGCGCCCGCCAGAACCGTCGGGCTTGCGATAATCACTGTCGCCGCATCGACAAGTTCAATCGCCAGTTTGCCGATGTCGCCGCCGACGAGATTAAACTGCTCAACGCCGATGCCCTTTTCCATAAGTGTTTCGACGAGATGTTCCACCATCAGTTTTGTGCTGCCGTGCATTGAGACGTAAGCGATAACTACTTTGTTTTCGACATCGTCGCTTATCCATTTTTTGTAAGCATCAATAATAAACTTCGGCTCATCGTACAAAGGCCCGTGACTGGGCGCGATTATGGAAATGTCGAGGGCTTCGATTTTTTCAATATTGGTTTTAATCACCCCTCTGAACGGCATCATAATCTCGGCGTAATATCTTTTTGCACCCTCAAGAACCAGCTCTTTGTTTTTGATATATAAGTCGCTTGTCGCAAGATGCGAGCCGAAGAAATCGCACGAAAATAAAATTTTATCTTCCACAAGATAAGTTGACATTGTCTCCGGCCAATGAACCCACGGCGTAAAAATAAACCGCAGCGTTTTATTGCCGAGCGAAAGTTCCTGGCCATCGTTGATTACAGTAAATTTCTGCTCGTCAATTTTGAGCAGACTCATAAGCATTTGTTTGCATTTGTCGTTTGTGATGACTTTTGCGTAAGGATGTTTTTCGAGTACGAAACCGATAGACCCGCTGTGGTCCTGCTCGGCGTGATTGCATATCACATAATCTATTTTAGTTTCGCCGGCAGTTTCGAGATTATCGAACAGCACGCTCGTTTTCGCGGGGTCAACAGTGTCAATCAAAGCGGTCTTTTCGCTGCCCTTAATCAAATAGGCGTTATAGCTCGTACCGTTAGGCAGCGGAACAAGCTCATCAAACAGCCGTCTGTCCCAGTCAATAGCCCCAACTTCAAAAATATCACTGCGTATCTGTCGCATCGAACGTCTCCATACGAAAACAAAGTTGTATTACAAAAGTTTTTTGACTTCCACAAGAGCTTCGTCATAGTTCGGCTCGTGCGTTATTTCGGAAACTATTTCTTCGTATCGCACAACGCCTTTTTTATCGACGACAAAAACCGCTCTTGCCAGCAATCTTAAATCCTTCAGCAAAACGCCATATGCCTGCCCAAACGAAGCGGTTCGGTGGTCGCTTAGAATGAAAACATTTTTCACATCGGCAGCGATGCACCATCTGTTCTGGCCGAACGGCAAATCCATACTAATCGCCAGCACGACCACATCGTCGCCGAGCTTTGTCGCCTCCTCGTTGAATCTTCGCGTCATAATATCGCAGACGCTCGTATCTAATGAAGGCACACAGGAAATAATACATACCTTGCCGGCAAACGAAGAAAATTTCACAGCGGACAAATCTTTACCGACAACTTCAAAATCCGGAGCTTTGTCGCCGACCTTAATTTCGTTACCCGCCAGAACAAGCGGCTTGCCCTTCATATTTACAGTTCTATTCGCCATATTTCACCCCATTCTGTATTCTGACTACTGTATTCTGTATTCTCTTTAATAATTCGCCGCTTCGATTTCAGCGTAAGCCTGCGGATGCGCACACGCCGGGCAGGTATCAAGAGCTTTTGTCCCTTCAGAGACATAGCCGCAATTCCTGCAAACCCATCGGGCAGGCTTTTGGCTCTTAAACACAACGCCCTTTGCGATATTATCGGCGAGTTTAAGATATCTGTCGCGATGCCGGGCTTCAGCCACAGCGATACTCATAAATACTTTTGCTATGTCAGTGAAACCTTCTTTGTTGGCAACTTTCGCAAAACCTGGATACATCTCGGTCGTTTCATAATTTTCGCCGGCAGCGGCAGCTTTTAAATTTTCGATTGTTTTGCCGATTACGCCAGCCGGGAACGCTGCGCAAATTTCCACTTCGCCGCCTTCAAGAAATTTAAACAGCCTCTTTGCGTGTTCCTTTTCCTGCTCTGCTGTTTCGGTAAAAATCGCCGACATCTGTTCAAAATTTTCTTTTTTCGCAGCGGACGCGAAATAGGTGTATCTGTTTCTTGCCTGTGATTCGCCCGCGAAAGCCGTGAGAAGATTTTTTTCTGTTTGTGTTCCTTTTAAGTTCATAGTGTATCTCCGTAAAAAATGTTTATAATTTAATTTTGTTCCTTTTCAAGACACATTCTACACACCCCTTCCACATAAACGGTAGTTCGCAAAACCCTGAAATTATCTTCTAATTCCCTTGGAACTTGGATATTGTCGAATGGAGTGTGCTGAAAGTCAAAAATTTTCTTACATTTTATACATTTAAAATGCTGATGGTTATCCAGATTACCATCGAACCGCTTCACGTCGCCGCTGCCCTCGACCACAAACGCCACCCCAATATTGCTCAAGGTGTTAAGCGTCCTGTTGACGGTATCAAGCGATACATTCGGCAAAACCGCCTTCACTTTTTCATAAACCTCATCAGCCGATGGATGACTGCTCGAAACCGCCAAAGTCTTATAGACCTCTATCCTTTGGGGAGTTATTTTCAACCCCTGTTCCTTGCATCGGCCGCAAAAGGCTTCAATTTTATTTTTTAAATTAGACAATTTTAATACCGCCGCCTTTTTTAAAACAATAACCCTTTATTTTGTAAGCAGTTATGTAATAAAGACTAAATAATAATAAATACTATATAAGAACAAATACTATTTGTCAACAGTATTTATAGATAGACAGTCAGTTTGTATGTCCGCCGGTTATCGGACTAAAGCGTTTGCGAGCCGTAGCGGGCTTGTCTTTCGTCGGAAAAACCAAGTTTTGGGTTAAATAGGGGCGTTTTTAAGTCGAAAAGCAGTATGGAGTTAAGCCCGAAGAATTTTTATGAACAATAGCAGAAGAAAAGACATATTTACAACCGGCCAGGTAGCCCATATTTGCAAGGTTGCTCCGCGTACCGTAACAAAATGGTTCGACACCGGCCAACTGCGGGGCTACCGCATCCCCGGCGGAAGGGACAGGAGAATCCCCGTTTCCGAACTTCTGCGTTTTATGAAAATCCACAACATTCCGACCGACGGCCTGGAGCTAGACAAAATCAGAATCCTGATAATCGACAGCGACTGGCAAATAGCCGAGACGCTGGCCGAGGCTTTGCGAAAAAATCCATCGTTCAATGTCGAGACCGCCAACAGCGGTTTTGATGCCGGCCTAATCGCCCAAAAACTCGAACCGCACGTTATTTTCATCAGCCTTTTAGCTTCTGACATTGATGCCGACCACATCTGCAAAAACGTGCGAAACAACCCCGACATCAGCACGACAAAAGTCGTTGCGCTCGCCGAGGGATTAAAACCAAACGAGACGCAGGCAATAATCGCAAAGGGCTATGACTTCTGCGTAACCAATCCGACCGATATTTCCGAAATCACAAAAATCATCAATCAGGCAATCGCAATTATTTAACAGAAGCTCCAATCTTCATTTTCAGCCTGAATTTCCAAATTAAAAATTCCCCTAAAAAAAATTGACATTAGCCGGTCTGGCGATACCATACCGCTATGGCGAAAATAATTTTATTGCTGGGGATGTTTTTGCTTGCCTCCGTTGCTGCCGCCGTTGCTGCCGCCGAGCAACCAACGGAATTCCTTTATAAAGAATTAAATGTTATCGGCGGCTACTCCCGCAACAACGGCCTTGTCGGCAAAAACCGATATATGCTCAAAAATTCCGCAGGCTTTGAATACTTCCGAAAATTTTCTGATCAGTACGGCGACCACCTCACATTAGATTTGCAGGTACGATATAGTTATGATTCGGCAGAAAACAGTAAAGAGGCGCACGCCGTTGAAATTCACAATGCCTGGCTTGAATACAAACTCGGACTGGGCGAATCACTCATAATCGGCCATTTCGACCCTGCGTTCGGGCTTGAGCCGGTGGTCGATACACATTCTTCGCTGCTGCAAACGCTGGCTATGCACTCTCTTGGCTATACAAAAGACTGGGGCGTCGGCTACAAAACGCTGCTCGGCGATTTTGATTTTCAAATCGCAGCGCAACTCGGCTCCGGTATGCCGCTGTATTATTATGACCACAGTTATATGCTGACTACTCGTATCGCTACGCCGATGCAGGATGGCCAGCAATTAGGATTATCGTTTGCTTACGGCCAGACACTGACATTTGAACAGGAGCGCACGATGCCCGCGCCGGATTTAATGAACGAATACAGCGAGCAGAAAAAATTAATCAGCCTTGATTATCAAACGCCGCTTGGACCATTTGGATTTAAGAGTGAAATCGCAGTCGGCGACAAGGAAGGCGACAGCGTCGGCGGAGCATTAGCGGAGGTTTCCTATACATTACCAGATAATCAAAATATCACTTTAAAGCTCCAAACAACCTATTGGTCGGACAATCTTAAAGATTCCCGGATGACCGACGGAACAATTGCGCCGGTTGTAGAGTATAAGATTAATAACGAGTGGTCTTTTCGTACCGGCTATTTTCACGACTTCAAGGCTATGGCGGAAAAAGACCGCGTAATTCTTTTGCAGTTGTACTATTACGGACTATAATTTTAAAAGGAGCAAAATATGAAAAACATAATGGCTCTTGCGGTAATCATAATTGCGGCAGCTAATGCTTTTGGCGCTATCGGCTGTTCGCTCAACGACCCGGACAGAGACATTAAAAGACTTTTCCCCAACGCGACAAATTATAAGACCGATTTCATTTCCATAAAAGACACCGGCGGCCAGCCGCTTGCGGACGAAATTCAGCAAAAGCTCGGCGACAAATTCGAACCTGTCTATGAAACTCTCGATGTGCCTTACGCCTTTTACACCGTACTCAAAAACGACAAACTGCTCGGCTACGTCCACGGCGTTAATCAAAAAGGCAGATTCGGCGGAATGCAGCTTATTATCACAACCGACCCAAACGGCGTTATTACCGATTTTTATTATCAGCGAATCAGTTCCCCTGAAGCCAAAAAATTCAGAGACCCTGCTTTTGCAAAACAATTCATCGGCCTTACGCTGGCTGACTTTTACAGGCACAAACCGCAGGCTGAAATAAAAGACCCGACCGAAAAAAGCAATCCCGATTTCAAGGCCACAATCAGAGGCATCTTCAAAAATCTGATACTTATGGACGAATTTAAAATGAATAAAAAATTCGATAGCGTATATATCGAAACTAAAAAACAAAATGATTCCAACGAGGTAAATAAAAATGAAAACAAAGATTCTAACACAAATTAGTCTGGCGGTTATTCTGACGGCATTGACATTTGCATTTATAAGCTGCAAAGGCAAGCCTGCCTCTTTTGGCGAACCTATCAGCGATAAAACAATCACGCCAATCAGGTCTATCGCAACCGCCCCGGCTGATTACAACGACAAGAACATTACCGTTGAAGGCAAAATTATTCTCGAATGTCCGGCCGGCGGCTGGTTTGATTTACAGCAGGATGCCGCCATATTACACGTTGATTTACATCCGACTGGTTTTGCGATACCGCAGAAAGTAGGCAGCGTTGTAACGGCGCAGGGGACGCTCAAAGTTAAAGATAACTATCCCACACTGGTTGGAACTGGAGTCGAAATAAAATGAACACAATCACCATTTCACTAAAAAATCTCAAACGCAAGAAAATCCGCTCTGCTCTGACAATCGGCGGAGTTGCCGTAGCCGTAGCGGTTCTTGTGAGCCTGCTTGGCTTCGACAAAGGATACCAAAAATCGCTCACGGACAATATCGACAAAATGGGCTATCAGCTTCTTGTAACTGCAAAAGGCTGCCCTTATGAGGCCGCCACGATGATGCTGAAAGGCGGAGGCGGACTGCGGTATATGGAACAGAAAGTTTATGACAATATAAGAACTGATGTTCGCGTTGACAAAATATCGCCGCAGTTAGTCGCAACCGCATTCGACCCAGATTTACAAAAAGGTCAGGGCGGCTACACGCTCTATATGGGCATTAACGATGACTATCTCAAATTAAAACCCTGGGCAAAATTCAAATCCGGAAAATGGTTTTCCGGCGGCGATGTCAACGAAGTGATTATAGGTTTCGAAGCTGCGGAATTTGAAACCAGGTCGGTCGGCGATGAAGTTTTTATTCCCGGCATTGGCCAGATTCTAAAAGTCGTCGGCATATTCGAACGTACAGGCACACAGGATGACGGTATGATGTTTATCCCGCTGGCATCGGCGCAGAGAATTTTTTCGCTGCCTGGCAAACTCACCGGAATAGGCGTAAAGCTAAAGGATATACATCAAATCACAAAATTCGAGGAAGACCTTTACAGCGTCCCGGAAATTCAGATTATCAGTATGGCGCAGGTGCGAGGCACTATCCTGAATCTCGTTTCATCGGCCAAAGTTCTTGCAAACGCGGTTGCCTTCATCGCGATTTTTATCGCCGCTATCGGCGTAATGAATACGATACTAATGTCCGTCTTTGAGCGAACGCAGGAAATTGGAATTTCAAAAGCGATGGGAGCTTCTCGATTAGATGTGTTTAAATTCATCTGGTCAGAGACAATTTTAATTTGTACGCTCGGTGGAACAATCGGGTGCGTTCTTGCGATTGCAGGCTCGGGATTCGTCGAATTTATAATCAAAAAAATACTGCCTTATGCGCCGACAGGAAAACTTGTGAGTATTGAGCCTAAACTTTTGATTTCAGCCTTAATAGGAGCAGTCATTCTCGGTATGGTAAGTGGAATTTATCCCGCCTGGCGCGCAAGCTCAATGAAGCCTGTTCAGGCTATTCGTTCTGCGGAGTGAAAATATGAGTACCGTAGTTATTAAAACTGAAAAACTTACGAAATTATATAAACTATCTGCCGAAATCGTCAGAGCTGTCGATGGCGTTGACCTTGAGATAATGGCAGGAGAATTTGTCGCGATAATGGGCCCCAGCGGCTCCGGCAAAACCACGCTATTGGATATGCTCGGCTGTCTCGATGCCATTACTAGCGGCAAACTTGAAATTATGGGGCAGGATGTTTCGCAAATATCCGAGAGCGGCCTGGTCAATATCCGCAGAGGAAAAATTGGCTTTGTGTTTCAGGATTTTTCGCTGCTGCCGACACTCACCGCTTTGGAGAACGTCCAGCTTGCGCCGTTTTTCGCCCGGCAAAAAGATTCTTCCGCTACCGCCAAACGGCTGCTCGAAATGGTCGGCCTTTCCGAACGCGCAAAACATTTGCCGCGTCAGCTTAGTGGCGGGGAGAAACAGCGTGTCGCCATTGCCCGCGCACTCGCCGTAAATCCGCAATTTTTGATTGCCGATGAGCCGACCGGCCATTTGGATTCAAAAAATTCACAGGCCATCTTCGAGCTTTTGAAAGAGCTTAATTCCAAACAAGGCCTTACCGTAATTTTAGCTACGCACGATTTGGGCCTCGGCAAACAGTGCAAACGCATCATTTCACTTCGCGATGGTAAAATACAGAATTAGACGGTAAAATAGTCTCGGCCTTAAAGGCCGAATCCTTAATTTTTATTTTTAATCTTTGATTTTTTATTTTGTTTTATATGGGAGTTCCTAATGGAATACGCGGTAGGCAAAGCCGGAAGAATCATAGCCGCAAGGCTGTTCGAGGGTGAGTCGCTTTACGAATCCATCGAATCAATCGCTGAAAAAGAAGACATAAAGGCCGCCGCGGTTTTAATCACAGGCGGAATAAGAAAGGCATCGGTCGTTGTCGGCCCGAAAACCGAAACGCCAAAAATCGTAGCTGAATTCCACCCCTTCACTGGCCCCGGCGAAGCATTTGGCGTTGGCACTTTATATTGCGATGAGGATAACAAGCCAAAACTGCACCTGCACGCAGGCCTCGGCAAACTCAACGAATCGCCGATGGTCGGCTGCCCTCGCGGCGGGGCGAGTGTCTTTTTAATCCTCGAAATAACAATCATCGAAATTCTCGGCATCGACGCGAAAAGAATTACCGACCCCCAAACAGGGTTCAAACTCCTGCAAATAAAAAAAATAATCACAGAGAAAAAATAATATCGTAGTCCACGCCGAAGTTTTGTAGGGTGGGCTTTAGCCCACGCGGTTAAAAACTCCATCGGCGCAGCCGATTCCACGGTTTTTCACTATTCACTTTTAGTTTTTCACTTCTTTTCTTTGATTCTATCCGCCCGCGCCAATAACAGGCCCGATATTTTCAAGTTCTTTGCGAATTTCTTCGCTTCTTGAGCCGTGTTTCTTCTCTGCTTTTTCGAGCATAGCCGAAGGCTGACGCGCCTTGTCGAGCATTTCTTCCAGAGTTATCTTGTCCGAATCGTAAAGTTCCCAGAGGTGGTCATCGAGAAGCTGCATACCGAGTTTTTTGCCGGTCTGAATACTCGATTCAATCCTATACGTTTTATTTTCGCGGATAAGGTTTGCGATGGCAGGCGTTACAACCATAAATTCATAAGCCGCGACCCTGCCCTTGCCCTTTTTGAGCGGACAAAGAGCCTGACTCAAAACAGCTATAAGATTTGTACTCAACTGAACCCTTATCTGCTCCTGCTGCGCGATTGGGAAAGCATCGACAATACGCGTAATCGTACCCTGACAACCGGTCGTGTGAACCGTGCTGAAAACAAGGTGGCCTGTTTCCGCGGCACGAATGGCGTTTTCCATCGTTTCAAGGTCTCGCAATTCGCCGACGAGAATAACGTCCGGGTCCTGCCTCAAAGCCCTTCTCAACGCCTCGGCAAACGTCGGCACATCAAGGCCGACTTCTCGCTGGTTGATGATGGATTTTTTGTGCATATGGTAGTATTCGATAGGCTCTTCGACCGTGATAATGTGCCTGTCGAGAATTTCGTTGATATAGTTAATCATACTGGCAAGCGTAGTGGTTTTGCCGCTGCCCGTCGGGCCTGTTACAAGGAACAGCCCTCTCGGCCTTCTGCAAAGTGCGGCGCATATCTTGGGCAGACCGATTTTCTCAAAGCTCATAAGCTCATTCGGAATAAGCCTCAAAACCATCGTTACGTTGCCCTTTTGGCGAAAGATAGCTGTTCTGAATCTTCCCTTGTCGCCGAAAGCGAAACCAAAGTCCGTTCCGCCGTGTTCCTGAAGTTCCTGCTGATTTTTTTCAGGCGTGATACTCTTCATCAGAGCGACAGTATCCTCCGGCTCAAGCACCTTGGTCTCCAAAGACCTCAATCTGCCGTGCATTCTCAATATCGGCGGCCTGCCGACCGTGATGTGCAGGTCGGAACCGCCCATTTTTATACAAGCGTCCAGCAATCTGTCTATATGTACCGTTGACATTTGTTTAAATTCCTAAAATATAGTTATTGACTATTAGTTTGCTCTGTAAAAAATTTCAACGTCAGCATTTAAAAATATAAAAGATAAAAAATAAAAATGAAAAAATACAAATAAAAAATCAAAAATTAAGCGGCCTCTGTATTGCTATACGGCCGTATCAAATACGGCTCTGCCCATTTTTTATTTTTGCTTTGTATTTTTGATATTTTATCTTTTATTTTTAATTTTTTGTAATACCCGGTTGGCATATTACTTACTGACAACTAATCTAACACCAGGCCTTCCGCCTGCGAATGTTTGGAAATTTCTTCTGCCGTTGTAACGCCTTTAAAGACCTTATCTCTGCCGTCCATAAGCAGAGTCCTCATTCCGCTTGCCTTGGCCGCTTTGCGAAGCTCCGTAGCCGAAGCACGCGCAAACGCAAGTTCTCGCAGTTCGTTATTCATTTCCAGAATTTCAAAAATACCGCATCGGCCTTTATAGCCGGTGTTGTTGCATTTATTGCAGCCTTTTCCTTTGCTTAGCGGATTATTTCTTATATCATCGGGCTTGATATTCAGCAGACGCAAATAATGCGGGTCGGGGTGGTCATCTATTACTTTGCAGTTTGAACAAATCTTTCGGACAAGTCTTTGTGCCATAATCGCCTGAATAGAGCTTGCCACAAGGAACGGCTTTACACCCATATCGATAAGACGCGTAATCGCGCTTGACGCGTCGTTCGTGTGAAGCGTACTGAAAACTAAGTGACCTGTCAGCGCAGCCTGAATCGCGATATCGGCCACCTCCGCGTCTCGAATTTCGCCGACGAGTATTATGTTCGGAGCCTGACGCAGCATAGACCGCAAAATTTTCGCGAACGTAAGTTCAATTTCTTCTCTAATCTGGCATTGATTTATGCCGGCGACGTTATATTCTACAGGGTCCTCGGCAGTGATGATTTTCTTGTCGGGACGATTAAGCTCTTTAAGAGCCGAATAAAGCGTCGTGCTTTTACCGCTGCCCGTCGGGCCTGTTACAAGGAATATGCCGTTCGGCCTTTTGATGATTTTCATAAACCGCGCATAATCTTCATCGCCCAGACCGAGAGCCTGAATACCGATATTGATTGACTCCGGCGACAAAATACGAAGAACCACGCTTTCGCCATGATAGCCCGGCAGTGCCGAGACACGAAAATCGATTTTCTTGCCGGCGATTTCACGCTGAATTCTGCCGTCCTGCGGAAGACGCTTTTCGGAAATATCCATACCCGAAAGAATTTTCAATCGAGCCATTACCGATGGCTGCATACTTTTTGGTACAATGTCTCTTTCTGCGCAAACGCCGTCAACACGATACCGAACCCTGACGCGGTCAGCCATAGGTTCAAAGTGAATATCGCTCGCCCTCATATGATAGGCTTCGTCAATAATCAAATTCACTAATCTGATAACAGGGCCGTCGTCTTTTTCGCCGGCCTCTTCAGCCTTGCGAATCGCCTCTTCAATGCTATCGCCCTCGACTTTCAGCTCCGCCGCCGTCTGGTCGATACTGTTGCGAACGCCGTCGTCAACTTTCCGGTCGATGAACGCGCGGATTTTTGTCGGAGCAGCTATGCAGGTATCGATTTCGCTGTTGAGCCGGAACCGCAAAATGTCAAGCATATCCAGGTCGAGCGGGTCGCTGATTATCAGCTTGAGCCTGCCGTTTTCGCTGCTTAGCGGTATAACGCCGTATTTGGTAACGACTTCGCGCGGAATAAGATTCAGAATGTTTTGCGGAATGGATTGCTTATCGAGGTCAATGTAGTCCAGACCGAATTGATGAGCGATTGCCTTGCTCACATTGTCTTCGGTTACAAGACCAAGCTCGACAAGCGTTTCGCCGAGCCGTTTGCCATTCTTCTGCAACGCTTTTATAGCGTCAACAAGAGCCTGTTTTTCAACCAGACCGCTTTTGTAGAGAATTTCACCTAATTTTCTACGACTTTTCGACATAATACCTTTCAATTGGCGGCAATCAGCCCCCTAATTTGTTTAGGGAGCTATTATAGCAATATCGGCCAGTTTGGTCAAACACCCAACCTTAATCTAAGTAAATTAAGGGCGTTTTGGTAAGTTCTTTGGCGTATAAAATCCCGGTCTCTTGGTCCGAATAAAAATTTTTCAGCCTCAACACCTTTTTCCGACGCTATTGCGATATATACCAATCCTATCGGCTTTTGTTCACTCCCGCCTGTCGGGCCTGCTATTCCGGTAACGGCAGCAGCGAAATCGGCTCCCGATTTTTCTCTTGCTCCCGCCGCCATCGCCGTGGCGACTTCGGAGCTGACCGCTCCAAATTGCTCTATAAGTTCTTTTTTTACACCAAGTTGTGATATTTTGGCCTCGTTGCTGTAAGTAATCCAGCCGCATTTAAAATATCCGCTGCTGCCGGGGATATCGGTGATTTGCTTGGCGATTAGGCCGCCTGTGCAGGATTCAGCGGTGGCAAGGGTCTTTTTGTGCTGTAAAAGTTTTTTGCCGACGACCTCCGCCAGACTTTCGCCGTCAAAACTGTAAATGAACTCGCCCAAAAGAGCTGAAAGTTTGGCCGCATCGTCATTTACGAGTTTTTCAGCGGCGTTTTTTGTATCTGCAGTGGCGATAATGTGGAGAGTGATAATTCCGCAGTCAACGGTGCAGTTTATTAACGGATTTCTGCCTCTTTCCATCATATTTCCGATTTTTTCGGCTATATTTGATTCGCTGGCGCCAATAATTTTCAATTTTTTAACAAAAACTTGCGCGTTTTTCGCGAAATTTTCGATTTTTTTTAGGATTGTTTCGTCAAACATCCGCTTCATTTCGCTCGGAACGCCAGGCATTGAAGCGATTATCTTATCGCGGTCGCTGTAAAATATGCCCGGAGCAGTGCCGAGCGGGTTGTTTATAACTTCCGTGCCGGCAGGCAGATAGGCCTGAATTTTATTCTTCTCGACCATCGGGCGATTGATTCGAGCGAAGAATTTTCGCATTTCTTCTTCGATTTGTGGGTGGTGAACAAGCTCGACATTCAAAAATTCCGCAATCGCATTTCTCGTAATATCATCATCCGTCGGCCCCAGCCCGCCGGTTATTAAAATGATGCCCGCCTTTTGCGATGCGTATTCGATTGCGGCTTTTATTTCTGAAATCTCATCGGTTATACAGCAGCTATAAATCACTTGTACAGAGGCAGTTAAGAGCCGCTGTTGAAGCCAGTTTGAATTGGTGTCGAGGGTATGGCCATTTAGAAGTTCGTTGCCGACACTTATTATCGCTGCGTTATTTTTCATAGCAGAAGATTATAGCCTGTAAGGCACAAAGGCACGAAGAAAAAAAATAGGGTATAGGGGTGAGGGTGGAGGGAGTAAAAAAAAGCAGTCGGTCTGGCGTAGAAGGAACGCCACTTATAATAATTGATGAGATTGATAAATATATTGCCAGCTCAAAACATTCCTTATCTCAAGCCGTGTCAATAAATTTATTTTTTAATGATTTCGACTCTCAGAAAGTATTCTCGTTAGAGCAAAAGACTACAAAGAAAAATGTAGGGCATTCTAAGGTTAAGATTACTAAATCAGTGTTTTCAGCAATGTTTTGATGATTATCAATCTAATTATTATGGAATAATCTTTGGAACAGGCAATCTTCGTGGATTGGAGAAATTTCTAAATGTTTGTTGGAATAAAGATGGTATTTCTGGTGAAGCTAACTATGATATAGATGATGATTTATACAAATTTACGCTGGAATATTCTGTTGCGTTTGATAGTCTCTGTTCCTGATATTGACTTGCAAAATAAAATTTAATTGAAAGGGGAAAAATTATGATTAGCGAGAAAATGGTTAAAGCGATAAACGACCAGATAAACGCTGAAATGTATTCTGCATATCTATATCTGGCAATGAAGGCGTATTTTGAGTCGCAGAATCTTCTCGGCTTTGCCAACTGGATGGATGTGCAGACAAAGGAAGAAATGGTTCACGCGATGAAATTTTACGGTTTCATCAACGCCCGTAACGGCAGAGTGCAGCTCGGCGCGATTGAAAAGCCGCCATTTGAGTGGGCCTCGCCGCTGGCGGTATTTGAGGCTGTTTATAAGCACGAGCAAATCGTAACCGACCTGATAAACAAATTAGTTGACCTTGCTCAAGGCGAAAAAGACCACGCCACTGTCAGCTTCTTGAAGTGGTTTGTCGATGAGCAGGTCGAAGAAGAATCGAACGATGTCGCGGTAATTCAAAAATTAAAACTTGTACAAAACGCGCCGGGCGGTATGTTTATGCTGGATAACGAGCTTGCACAGCGGGTGTTCACTCCGCCGGCAGTTCCGGTACAATAACTTTTTCGGAGAAATATTATGGGTGTTAGTTTTACGGCTTTTGAAATCTTTGAAATAGCTGAACAAATCGAACGAAACGGCGCGAAATTCTACCGCAAAGCGGCGGAAAAAACCGCCGACAAGTCAATGCGGCATTTCTTCAGCCAGTTGGCCGAGATGGAGGACAATCACGAAAAAGTATTTGCGGAAATGAGAAAACTCCTTTCCGACGATGCCAGAGATACTATGGTTTTTGACCCGGACAATGAAATGGTCTATTATTTAAAGGCTATGGCGACAAGCGCGGGATGGGAGGGAAAGGTATCGCCAAGACTTGAACTGACAGGTTTGGAAACGCCCAAACAGATATTAGCCATTGCAATCGGGGCGGAAAAATCCTCAATAGACTACTATCTGGGTCTTAAGACTTTTGTCCCGTCCCAGGCAGGCAAAGACAAAGTCGAACAAATAATAAAAGAAGAAATGAAGCATGTGATAATGCTGCAAAAACATCTTGAGCAAATGAGCTGACAGCCGACCGGCGGCAGCGGCGCGAATTTGTATATTTTATTGGAGCAATGTGAAATATGAAAAAGTATAAATGTCTTATGTGCGGATATATTTATGACCCTGCAAAAGGCGACCCGGACAACGGAGTCAAGCCCGGCACTGCTTTTGAAAACATACCCGATACATGGGTCTGTCCGGAATGCGGAGCAGGCAAAGATGAGTTCGAGCTGTATAACGGATAAGAATGAAATCGATTTGTCCGACAGTTGCTGACGAAGGGGTTTTATGTGTTGAAACGCCTGCACCGGCCTGCGGTGTCGTCGTATTCGGCGCATCGGGCGATTTGGCGCAGAGAAAACTCCTGCCCGCGCTGGCAAGTCTCTTTGACAGAGGACTGCTGAACGAGGATTTTTTCTGTCTCGGCTGCGGCAGAAAAGAATTGAGCGACGACGATTTCAGAAAGACTGTCGCCGCAAATTCGCAGAGTCCGGAATTTCTCAACAGGTTTTACTACGCCAGCGGGGATTATAATGATTCTAAATTTTATTCCGATATTAAACAGCGAATATCCGATATCAACAAAAAAAATAATTCAAACGCTGGAGTAATTTTCTATCTTTCGCTTCCGCCTTTTTTGTATCCCGACGTAATAGAAAATCTCGGCAAATCCGGCCTGAACAAATCGCAGACAGGCGGTTTTGTACGGATTGTCGTGGAAAAGCCATTTGGACGCGATTTACAAACAGCATTGGAACTTAACGATTGTCTGGGCAAATGGTTCGCGGAGGAGCAGATTTACAGAATCGACCATTATCTCGGCAAGGAAACGGTGCAGAATATTCTGATGTTCCGTTTTGCCAATTCGATATTCGAGCCGCTCTGGAATCGCAATTATATCGACCACATTCAAATTACGATTGCTGAATCGCTCGGCGTTGAAGGCAGGGGAAGTTATTACGATAAAAGCGGAGCGATTCGCGATATGTTCCAGAATCATCTTTTGAGTATGCTTTCTTTGGTTGCGATGGAGCCGCCGGCTTCATTTGAGGCCGAGCGGATTCGCGATGAAAAGGTGCAGCTTCTTCGCAGCATCAGGCCGCCGGTGTTCGAGCCGTGGAATGAGGATATAGTGTTCGGCCAGTATTCCGCCGGTGAAATTACAGGCAAAAAAGTCTGTGGCTATCAGCAGGAAAAAGACGTTGCTCCTCAATCGAAAACCGAAACTTACGCCGCGGCGAGATTGTTCATTGATAACTGGCGATGGCGCGATGTTCCTTTTTATTTGCGCACAGGCAAAAGGCTGCCTCGGCGAGTTACCGAGATTGCGATAGTTTTCAAAAAGCCGCCGCATACGATATTCGCTTCGGCGGGAATTCAGGATTTGCCCGCCAATGTTTTGGTGCTGAAGATTCAGCCGGATGAGGGTATCGGTCTTTTCTTCGAGGCCAAGCGTCCCGGCTCGAAATTATGTATGGGTACTCTTGCGATGGATTTTAATTACGCCGATGTTTTTGCCGCCGAGCCGCCCGACGCGTATCAAAGGCTGCTTTTGGACTGTATGGCGGGCGACCAGACATTGTTCACGAGAATTGACGATGTCAAACTTGCCTGGGGACTGGTTGACAGAGTTCTGGCCGATTGGCTGCAGCGACAGGGCGAACCTTATTTTTATCCGGCCGGCGCGGAGAGTTTCTCACAGGCTGATGCCCTTATTCAAAAGGACGGCAGAAGCTGGCGAAAAATTTCTGAAATGTAAACTCTGAAATGTAGAAAATGCCCGACAAAGAACCGCAAAATAATCGTGACGCTCTGATGGAACGAGCAATGCTCGATGTCGCGGCTTTCGGCACTCTCTACGATATGTATTATGAAGATATTTTCCGCTATTGCATAAATCGTATTCGCTCCCGGCAGATTACCGAGGATATTACCGGCGCGATATTTTTATCGGCATCGCAGAACATCTCGAAATTTCGCGGAAAAACGAGAACGGAATTTCTTGACTGGCTTCTTGTTATTGCCGAGGCCAAAATAAAGACATTCAGCAAAGGAAGGCAATTTTCAGAATTTTCCGGCAGCCCCGGCCAGGACGATTTGCCGGACAGCGCCCATAAGGAAAAACTCCGCTCGAAAATTCTTGCGTCATTCAACCAGCCTCCGCCAAAAGAGATTCGTTATAAGTTTTTTATTATTCCTGTAATTATTTTAGCGTTGGGATTATCAGGATTATTTTCCAGATATTATCTGTCCGGGGAGATTCCGGGGAAATCGCAGCTTCAGCCGCAAAAAATTATAGAAATCAATTTGCCACAGCCCATTGAAAAAACGAGGCTTGAAAAAATAAAGCAGCTTGCCGCGGAAAAAAATGTTTCAGAACTTTTGAATATTCTTCGCAGCGACGATTTGTCAGCCAGACTGCTTGCGGCAAAATTTCTCGCCGAAATCACAGAATCGAACGCTGCGGATTTTTTAAAGCTTGCCATTACTCCATTAGAGCCGAATAATGCCGGCGGTACGCCGCAAAAGACGCAGGATGAAAAAAACCGAACGATTGTAATTGCCGCCATTGACAGAAAAACAAAGAATCCGCTCTCCGGCGTTGACCTGGAGTTTCAGATTCAGAATAATTTAACAAAAACGCAGACCGGCGAAGATGGTCAATATATTTTGAAAATGTCGGGGCAAATGCCGGACTGGTTTGTGCTCGCCGCCAGAAAGCCGGGTTATGCTAGTATGCGATTCAACCGGCATCGTTCCGCCGAGCGTGAAATAAATCTGCCGGAAAAAATTGTATTTGAAATGTCGCAGGTCATCGGCATCGGCGGATTTGTCGAAAACAAATTACGCGAGCCGATAGAAGATGCCGAAATCAGGGTGTATGCCGGTTATGGGTTTGATTCCAATTTGCCTTTTGTCGATGCGATTGAAACAGTGCGAACGGATGCGAATGGTTTTTGGAAGTGTTCGCTGTTTCCGCAGGACGCGTATCGGGCGACGGTTGTCGTAAGACACACCGATTACGCCGAGAATGAAAGTTCGCTCGCAGCGGTTGAGCAGCTCAAAAGTTTTTCGCATCTTACAATTCTTGAAATGGGAATCGATGTCCTCGGCACGGTTACGGATACTCAAAACAGGCCGCTGCCGGCAGTCATAACTAAGGGCAGCGACAGCCGCAGGCAATCGGTTAACTGCGATAACGCCGGCAAATTTCAATTTGATAATGTTTCCGCCGGAACAGAAATGTTTGTCGTTCAGTGCAAAGGTTTTGCTCCGCAGATTCGGGAAGTTGATATTGAGCCGAATATGCCGTCAATGGTTTTTGCTCTTGCTCCGCCAGGTAACATCCGGGCGAGAATTGTTGATGTTAGAAACTCGCCGCTCAAGGATGTTTATGTAAAACTCGAATCATGGCGAGATACCAATCTCGTGAATTTTGAAACATATACCGATGCCAACGGTTTTTTCCAGTGGACAGATGCCCCGACAGACGAGGCTGTATTTGGTTTTTCAAAGCCGGGTTATGTCAGCATTGATGATTTTGAGATGAAAAGCGAAAACGATTATGTGATATCGCTTCTGCCTGCCGAGGCAAATCAAACGCCATAAAAAAACCCCCGAAAATTTTCGAGGGTTTAATAACATTCACGTTAAAATATGCACAGGTTATTTTTGTTCCTTTGATTCCTGCTCATATTTGCTGAAGCCGCACTTCGGACATTTGTCAAAGCCTTGGGGGTTTTGGTAGTTTGGTATAAAAACATTACCGCACTTTTCGCATTTCATTGCGATATATGCCGATTTCTCATTGCATTTCGTACATTTGAATACCGGCGTTTCCATCGGCATCATCATTCCTCCGCCCTGATTTTGGCTCATTATATTGGCGAACTCTTTTTCAGAAAGCTCGTAAGCCTGTGCGCATTTCGGATTGACGCATAACATCTGAACAGGGCCTGCGCTGCCGCCGCCGGAGCCGCCGCCGGAATATGTCTTAACTGTGATGCCTATGGCAAGAGCCAGACAGCAGATAACTATACCGATAGAAACCTTTTTTTTCAATTCATCGTCCATAGCCGATACTCCCTAAAAATAGTCGCCAATAATACTCGTTCACTTGTCCGAACTAACTAACAGGGGTATTTTGTCCTATTTACGCAAATAAGTCAAAACTTTTTTTATCCGCTTATCATAAATACCAAATGCCAGTACAGCCAGCAGTATTATTGCACTGATATGCTCAATCGGCGTCGCGGCCATATTATGATAGTGCCCCTGAATATCTCTGCCCAGACCTGTGAACATTGAATCCAGCAAAACGCCTGCGGTTAATGCGCAAACGGCCACTGTCAGTATGTAAATTATTGCCGTTCGACTGCCCAGTATCTTCCAGATAGTTACAAAAGTTGCGGCGTTTGTTGCAGGGCCGGTCATCAAAAACACAAACGCCGCTCCGGGCGTAAGGCCTTTGGCAATCATTGCCGCCGCTATCGGAACGGATGCCGTCGCGCAGACATAGACCGGAATACCTATAAGCATCATCAAAATCATCGCGCCGATACCTGTGCCGATTTTGTCAGCGAAAAAATCATTCGGCACGACAACCGAAATAAAAGCCGCCGCCAGCAGACCAATTAGCATCGCCAAACCTATATCTCTCGGCAGAACAATAAAACCGTGCCTGACAGCGGTAGAAAATTTACCTTTTTGCCCGGCTGTATGTTCGTCATCAATCGATTCTGTAAATGCACCGGCGTTTTTGTCGAACATATCCGTTGCGACACCGCCGATTATGCCTGTAATCAAAGCGACAACAGGCCGGAAAATCGTGAACACAAGTCCAAGCAGCGAGTAAGTTACAAAAATACTGTCGATTCCGGTTTGCGGTGTGCTTAAAAGAAATGCTATCGTTGCGCCTTTGCTTGCGCCGCGTTTTCTAAGAGACATCGCCACGGGTATCACCCCACAACTGCACAACGGCAGAGGCACGCCAAAAAGCGAAGACTTGATTATCGGCCAGATTCCTTTTCCGCCGAGATGTCTTTGTATAAACGCCGTGGAAATCAAAACCCGCAGAATACCCGCAACCGCAAAACCAAACAGCAGATACGGACTCATTTTTTCGATTGTTGACCAGAATGACTGTAAAAAATCAGACATCGCTATTGTCCTTAAGCAGTTTAGAGGTGTTCTGTTTTCTTAACTTTTCCATCGAGGCCGACGGTTACATCTTCAAATTTCATATTTTTGCCGGTCTTTGCAACTGCCTGCTGAACAAGCCGGGTAAGGCCGGAGCAGCAGGGTACTTCCATATGCACAACCGTAAGACTCTTTAAATTACTATTGCTTATAATTTCAGCCAGCTTGTCGAGGTATGGACTTGTATCGTCGAGCTTCGGACAGGCGATAACCACACTTCTGCCTTTGAGAAATTTACTGTGAAACTCGCCCATAGCGAACGCTGCGCAATCAGCGGCAACGAGCAAATCGGCATTCTTAAAAAACGGCGCATTGGGCGAAACTAAATGAAGCTGAATAGGCCAATGCGAAAGTTGCGAACTAACGTCGCCTGACGCGGAATCTTTTTTGTTAAATTGCTTTGCCGCCGTGCCGGGACAGACGAATCCTTTTTCCGCGGGCGAAGAGGGACAAACATTTTTTTGACTTTCGAGATGTTTTCCAACAGCCTTTTCATCGAATTGTGCGCAATCTCTCTGCTCAACGGTAATCGCATCCTGCGGGCAATGCCCAAGACACGCCCCAAGCCCGTCGCAGTATGTTTCGCTAATAAGTCTTGCTTTGCCGTTAATGAGTTTTATCGCGCCCTCTGCGCAGGCCGAGACGCACTGACCGCAGCCGTTACATTTTGCTTCATCTATTTTTACTATGTTTCGCAAAGTCATATTACGCCCTTATCATAGTCAAAAGCATTTTGAATCGCTGTTTTGCCTTTACCGCGTGCGGGATATTTGCCGGCATAATTATTATACTGCCCGCCGGCGATTTTATTTGCTTGCCGCTAATGACAATAATCCCTGTGCCTTCGACAATCTGCACAACCGCGTCATAAGTAGCCTGATGTTCGCTCAATCCCTGACCCGCGTCGAACGCAAACAGCGTCAGCGTTCCAACAGGCTTATCAATTATGGTTTTGCTGACAACTGAATCAGCCGCATAATCGACAAGCCCGGCAAGTTCAACAGCTTTGGCGACACAAGTTTTTAGAACAGTATTTTTTTTGCTCTTTTTCATATTTTTCTTTGCGCCTCTGTGCTTTTGTTACTTTGTGCCTGTTCCGAGCATATCAGCCATATCTTTTTCCGGTTCGCCGATTGGTTTGATATTATAAGTATCGACTAAAAACTTCAGAATATTCGGACTTACAAACGCCGGTAGGCTTGGTCCTAAGCGGATATTCTTTACGCCCAAATGCAGCAGCGTAAGCAGAATCGCAACTGCCTTCTGCTCGTACCACGAAACGACAAACGACAGCGGCAAATCATTTACGCCGCAGTTAAACGCACCGGCAAGAGCCGTCGCTATTTTTATAGCCGAGTAGCAGTCGTTGCATTGGCCTGTGTCAATCAATCTCGGTATTCCGTCGATTGTGCCGAAATCCTGATAATTGAATCGGAATTTTCCGCACGCAGCGGTGAGTATCACGCAATCCTTCGGCACAAGCTCGGCGATGCGCGTAAAGTAATTTCTGCCGGGCTTTGCGCCATCGCAGCCGCCAATAAAGAAAAATCTTCTTATTTTTCCTGCTTTTACCGCGGCGATTACCTTATCAGCCAGTCCCAGCACTGCGGTATAATGAAAACCTGTGCTTAATGTTCCTGCCTTGTTTTCTTTCAGCGGCGGACAAGCCAGAGCCTTGGCGATAACTTTACTGAAATCCCTGCCTTTAATATGTTCCGCTCCCGCCGCGCCTGCTATTCCACAGGTAAAGAGCCGGTCTTTATAACTGTCCTTCGGCAACTGAATACAGTTTGTCGTTACCAAAATCGCGCCGGAAAATTCATCAAATTCCTTTTTCTGATTCTGCCACGCCGTTCCATAGTGGCCGACTAAATGCTTATATTTGCGAAATTCAGGATACCCGTGCGCAGGCAGCATTTCGCCGTGTGTATAAATGTTTATGCCTTTGCCTTCAGTCTGCTTTAAAAGCTCCAGCAAATCTATTAAATCGTGTCCCGTTATAACGATGCCGGGACCCGCTTTTGTGCCCGCCGAAACGATCGCGGGTGTTGGCGCGCCAAATTTTTCAACGTGCGCATTGTTGAGCATCTCCATAGTTTTAAGGTTCACCTGCCCCGCTTTAAGCACAAGCTCGACATATCGGCTCAAATCAAAATCGACATTTGTCAGCGTCGCGAAAAGAGCCTCGTGCATAAAAGCGTTCACTTCCGAGTCGCTCTTTCCAAGTTCGCGTGCGTGATAGGCATAAGCCGCAATGCCCTTCAGGCCGAACACGAGAATATCCTGAAGACTTTGAATATCCGGGTCTTTGCCGCAAACTCCGATTTTTGTACAGCCCTGCCCGCCCGCCGTTTGTTCACATTGATAACAAAACATAATCAACCCCTTTCAAATTTTTAAAAAACCTCATTTTAATAACTCATTTAGCGTAATATCTTTCAGATATTGTTCAATATAATTTTGCAAACCGACCAATTTTTTGCCTATCGGGCATTTCGGACTTTTCGGGCAGCTTTTCGGGTCCGCCAGACAGCGGTTAAGATACAGATTCCCCTGAATAGCCGCTATTACATCGTATAACCTTATATTTGCCGGATTTTTAGCTAATTCAAATCCACCATCTTTGCCCATAACGCTTTTGACTAATTTAGCCGAGGCTAACTTTTGCAGCAGCTTCGCCGCCAGCCCGAATGAAATATCCGCGTCCTCGGCCAGCGTTTTGGCCGACAGCAGGCCTTTGCCGTAATTGCAGGTCAGCCCGACAACGATTCGCAGGGCATAGTCAGTATTTCGTCTAATCGCTTCCATATAAGGCTATTTTAGTCTTACTTATGGAAATGTCAACACCTTTTTTATTTTTTTTATTTTCTCAAAGAATACCGCAGGATGACGAGCCTGTGAACCGTTACAAAATTTTAAGATGCGTTTCTGTTTTACGCTCTAAACTTTCTTAGTTCGTCAAGCATTTTTTGCATGTCTTTTGGCAGAGGGGCTTCAAATACCATCTGCTCATTTGTTGTCGGATGAGCGATTTCCATTCGCCACGCGTGCAGGGCGGGCCTTGCCATAACCGGCTCCTGCGGAATCGGCTCTTTATTTTCAAGCTGCCACTGATAAACGATTTTTCCGCCGTACATATCGTCGCCGACTATCGGATGACGGATATAAGCCAGATGCACGCGAATCTGGTGAGTTCTGCCGGTCTTGATATTTACCTTTAATAAACTGTAGCCTCTGAACGCTTCAAGCACCTCATAAAAAGTAATCGCCTCTTTGCCGGTGTCTGGTCTGACGGCGTATTTTACGCGCGCCGTCGGATGAACGCCGAGCGGCTGATTTATGCAGTCGCTCGTCAGTTCCGGCGTGCCGTGAACTATCGTAAGATAATATTTTTTCGTAAGCCTTTTTTCAAACTGCGCAGCAAGCCGCCAGTGAGCGGTGTCGTTTTTCGCTATAACCAAAATGCCGGTTGTGTTTCTGTCAATCCTGTGAACGATGCCAGGCCTGAAACATTCGCTGCCCTTCGATAAATTTTTCGCGTAGTGAACCAGAGCGTTGACCAATGTGCCGCTTTTTTGTCCTCTGGCCGGGTGGACAATCAAATTCGCCTGCTTATTGATAACGAGCATATCATCGTCTTCATAAACGATGTTCAGCGGAATGTCTTCAGGAATGATTTCTCTGATTTCAGGCGGGGGCAGAATCACATCGACGATGTCGCCCGCGGAAAGTTTCGTGCTTGGCTTGGCGTAATTCTGATTAACCTTGACGGCCTGCTCTTTGATGAGCTTTTGAATAGTTGTTCTGCTGAACTGCCTGAAACGACCCTGCAAATACTGGTCAACCCTGCGAAAAGTCAGATTGTTGCCGACTTTCAGCGCAACGTGTTCTGCGATATCCAAATCTGCGGCATCATCAATCGACTCAACTACGCCGTCTTCGATAATTTCATCGCCGTCGAGACTAATCTCCCCGCGCTGTCGCTTGGGCTCTGATATGTCGTTGTCCGCCATAAGGCTATTTGCCAGCCGAGTTGAAATCCACATCGGCTCCGGGAATAGCGGTGGCATTTGATTCGGTCAAAGGCGCATCGAGAGTCAGTTGTTGAGGCTGAACAGCGGCCTTTGCGAAAACGAAATTGCCTCTGTAATCATCGAAAGTATCGATTCTCTGTTTGGCTCTTTCGGCAAACGTCGTACCCTGATATTCGTTCGCGTCGGCTATCTTTTGATAAATCGCCTTTGCGCCGTCGAAATCGCCTGAATCCTCAAGACAAAGCCCAATGCCATATTCAGCCATAGCCTTTATCATCGGAACATCCGTTTTCGTCAGCGCATCTTCATAAAGTTTTTTCGCCTGACCAAGCTGATAAGCCTGAACGTCTTTTTCGGCGACTTTAGTTCGATAGTGCAATTCGCTGCGGAGAGCCTCTGCTCTTTTAATTGTCGCAAGAGCGCCGAAGTTTTTATTTTTAGATTCTGACGCAACCGTCTCAAGACTGCCAGCCGTGCTAAGAAACAGGTCTGAAACGCCGAGGTTTTCGGCTTTGCCCTGCAAAACTGTCAATTTTTGCATACTGAGCTGCTCGAGTATCGCGGCAGCCTGGGTGTTTTTTTCCTGGCCAACTTTACCCTGCATATTATAGAAGAAAATAGTATATGCGATAAGGCCGACAACAACAATCGCGCCGACAATCACGGTAGTTTTGTTTTCCTTGAGCCACTGTGGAAAATTCGCAATCCAATCTGCCAGTTCGTTTGTTGCCAATTCATGGCGGCGTTCTGATTTCATCGTTTTTCCTTATATTTATATTGTTTTATGTTTTGTACAGTTATTTACCGAACGGAGGATTATAGTCGTTTGCCTTTTAGCTTGCAATATCTGTTTTTCGCCACTAAAATCCCTATCCTGTAAATATAAAATGACTTACAGAACTTTTTCTGGGAAAACTAATGTCAAAAAAATACATAAGTGTATTAAAGACAACGCTTTGTCTTTTTTTTATCTCTCATATTTGTTTAGCCGAAATTGACAAAAAACGCTACATAACCATTGACGAAATAACGCCGGGTATGGATGCGGTTTGCCTTACGGTCTATAAGGGCGTTGAGATTGAAAAATTTCCGCTTAAGGTAATCGACGTTATAAGGAACTTTGAGCCCGGCAGAAACGCGATTTTGGTCGTCGGCACTGACGAGAGGTTTATCCACACAGGCCCCGTTGCCGGGTGCAGCGGCTCGCCGGTTTATATCGACGGTCGTCTGGCCGGTGCGACGGCTTTCGGCTGGAGTTTCGCCAAAGACCCACTCTACGGCGTAACGCCAATAGCAGAAATGCTCGAAGCCGGAAAATCGAACAACTCAAAACTAAAAACTCAAAACCAGGAACTATCAGTTATTCCGTCTGCGGATTTTTCAAAACCGATTAGCCTCAAGGATTCTTATAATAAACTGCTGAATTTCAGATGCAAATCCACACAGGCCGGCGGGCTGACTTATTTGCCCTGCCCGCTCGCGACGACGCTGCCGCAGAGCAGCTTTTCAGCCTTCACCGGCGGGCTTGAATCGTTCGGCCTGATGAGTGCAGCGGGCGGCTCGGCGGGAAGTACCGGCACAGGATTGGAAAAATACTCAAACCTGCAAATGCAGCCGGGCGGAATAATTTCTGTGCCGTTAGTCTATGGCGATATTGAACTGGCCGCTATCGGAACAATTACAGAAGTCGTCGGCGATAAGGTTTATGGCTTCGGCCACAGCTTTCTCGGCCAGGGCGACCTCGATGTTCCGATGGCAACCGGATATGTTCATACCGTCGTGGCGAATGTCGTAAGGTCGTTCAAACTCGGCCAGACAATAGACATCAAAGGCGCGCTCTACGCCGACAAGTCAGCCGCGATTGTCGGAACTATCGGCAGAAAAGCAAAAACAATTCCAATGAAAATTACCGTGGAGCGATTCAACGACAAGCCCCGCCGATATAATTGCTCGATTGTCTCGCATAGATATTTTACGCCGCTTTTAACCGCTATAAGCATCGAAGGAGCGGCGAAAATGCTCGGCGACCTGCCAATCGACCATTCGGTATATTACAAAACCCGCATCGGTGTTGCCGGCTATAACGCGATATCAATGGAAAATTTCTCGACCACACAGGACCTCGAAGCCTGCCTGTCGGACACTATCGGCGGATTGACCGCGATTATGAACAACCCCTACGACAGATGCGACATTACTTCGCTGGACATCGAACTGAAAGTATTGGATAAGACCGCGGTATCTCATATATGGAGTCTCGATGTTTCAGACGCGACAGTCAAACCGGGCCAAACAATAACAATAACAACTGTGCTGGAATCATATCTTACCGGCCACAAAAGTTATAAGCAGACTATAACAATTCCAAAAAATATTCGGCCGGGCAATTACAGACTAATCGCAGGCGGCGTGAATGATTACATCGATTTCGCCATCAACTCTGCTCCCTACAAATATACGCCGCAAAACCTGCCAAGCCTTATAAGCATCGTAAATGAGGTCGGAAACATTCAAAGAAATAATTTGTATATGGTGCTTACTCTGCCGCCCGGCGGAATCGCTTTGGAAAACGCCGAACTGCCCGAACTGCCGTTGAGCAAGGCAATGCTTTTGAACAGCGACAAGCGTTCAATGCCGACTATGCCCGCCGTTAAATGGCTCGAAGAAAAAATTCCCGTTGACAGTATTGTAATCGACAGCCGGATGCTGGAAATAACCGTAGAAGAATAATGAGGTAAATTATGCAGAAAATGTTCGCAATATTAACCGTCGCTCTTTTTTTCGCCGCCAACTGCTCCGCCGTTACAAGCAAAATCGTTCGGCAGAAAACAATTGACGATTTTTCGGAAGGAAAAACCTTCGACACCGTCATAAACTCACGCGGCAACATAACGCTCGCCTCGGCGACCGAAACGCTTGCTCGCGATTTTAACGATACCTGGCTGATAAACTCTATCGTAAGAGATAAGGCAGGAGCGATTTACATCGGCACAAGCCCAAACGGCAAAATCTTTAAATACAAGGACGGCAAAACGACCCTCATCTACCCTGCTGAAGAAAAACAGAAAAAATCCGCAGACCCGAACGACGAAAAATCAACGCCGGCAAAGCATAATGAAAATCTGCATATTTTCCGTCTTGCGTTTGATTCGCAGGGCAGACTGCTGGCGGGCGTAAGCGGCGACAAATGCAGCCTGATTCGCTTTGACGGCAAAAAAATCGAAACCATATTCGAGCCGAACAATACAAATTATATTTTTGCCATAGAATTGGACAAAGATGGAAATATCTTTCTCGGCACAGGCGCGGCGGGCAACGTCTGGAAACTTGACAAAAAGGCCGAAAATCCGGAAATTATTTATTCCTGCAAAGATAAAAATGTTCTCTGTCTTGCGTTCGGCGGCGACGGCTCTTTGTACGCTGGCACGGACACAAGAGGCCTGATATATAAAATAGTTCCCGCAAAAAAAACAGCATCCATTCTTTACGACAGCAATGAAGATGAAATCACGGACTTATTATTCGACAAAGCCGGCAATCTTTACGCTGCCGCTACCTCGTACCAGTCCGTCAGAGCGCAATTCAAAACCAGCCCGGAAATGAGACCTTTCGCGTCAGGCAGGCCGGACGAACAGGCCGAACCGAAAGAACCAAAAGACGATGAAGAATCCCAGGCGACCGAAGAGGCCAAAACAAATGCGGACGATGGAACAAGTCTCAAAATCGCCAATACAGGCGCAAACACTCCGCCTGCCGAAATCATCGAAGCCCCAATGGGTCTTGAAAGGGGCAGAAAATCATCGGCAAGTCATATTTATAAAATAGATTCAAAGGGTTTCGTAACCAGCGTTTTCAGCCGAGCGGCTGTCTTCTTCGCCCTGCATTTGCAAAACGATAAACTCTTCGCAGGCACAGGCAACAAGGCGGAATTGTTCAGCGTCAATCCGCAAACGGAAATCGATACGCTTATTTACGAGGACAAGGACGCATCGCAGATTACGGACATTATCAGCGACGGCACAAATATATATTTCAGCACGGCAAATCCGGCCAAATTGGTAATGCTCAAACCCCAATTCAGCGCGGAAGGCAGTTTTGAATCCCGGCTGATTGACGCAGGCCAGCCCGCAAAATGGGGCAAACTCCAGCTCGATGCCGACATTCCCGACAAAACAAAAATTCTGTTAAGCGCAAGAAGCGGCAACGTCGAAGATGTCAACGATGCGACATATTCGCCGTGGACAGAACCGCTCGAAATAAATTCGCCCGTTGATTTGAACATCCCAATCGGCAGATTCTGCCAGTACAAACTCATTCTGCGGGGAACTGCGGATTCGGCTCCTGCCGTAAAAGAAGCCGCCGCCGCTTTTGCCGTTCCAAACCTCGCTCCGAAAATAACGGAAATTCTAATCGGCAAGGCCGACCCGAAAGCAACGCCGGCCGTATTTAGAATTGATTTCAAACCCGAAGACGATAACGAAGACTCGCTGGTCTTTAGAATAGATTTCAGAAAAGTCGGACGCTCTGGCTGGATTATGCTCAAAGACGAACTCGATAAGCCGACTTACGACTTCGACAGCAGAACTCTCGAAGACGGCATATACGAAATAAAAATTACCGCATCCGACGAGCCGAGCAACAATCAGGATGTAAAACTCACAGGCTCGCGAATCAGCGACCATATAATTATCGACAACGGCGCGCCGACTATCGAAGAATCCAAACTCGATGTATCCGGCAAAAAAGCGATTTTACAACTGAAAGCCAAAGACCTGTACAGCGTTATCGAAGGTTTAAGCTATACTATCGACAGCAATGAAAAATGGATTTCAGTGCTTCCCGTTGACGGCATATTTGATACCAAAGATGAAAACTTTACGATAACCACAGATGAATTGAAAATAGGCCGACACGTCATAGCCGTAAAAATATCCGATGCCGAAAACAATACACTATATAAAACTTTCGATATCGAAATAAAATGAGAACCATCGAATTTAAAAAAGTCGCTTCCGAAGTCGAAAAACTCTGCATAGAGGCCTGCCATCAACTGCCCGCTGACGTTTTGTCAGCGTTAAAGGCCGCCGAGCAGAGCGAGCGGAATCTGTCCGCAAAGAAAATTTTAAATCAGCTCGTCGAAAACGCGAAAATCGCCGAAGAAAAACAAATTCCAATTTGTCAGGACACCGGCCTTGCGATTATTTTTGTCCAGATCGGCTCCGACATAAAAATCGAACCGCAGGGCAAAACTGTTATAGATGCGATCAACGCAGGCGTTGCGGCAGGCTACGAAAACGGCTTTTTACGCAAGAGCGTCGTCGCAGAGCCTCTGCAAAACAGAAAAAATACCGGCACAAACACCCCGGCCGTTATTCATACCGAAATCGTGCCGGGCGAAAAAATAAAAATTACTATGCTCGCAAAAGGCGGCGGCTGCGAAAACAAAAGTCAGTTCAAAATGTTCCTGCCAACCGATGATAAAGAAAAAATTATCGACTGGGTTGCAGGTGTCGTCGCACAGGCCGGAGCAAATGCCTGTCCGCCATTTGTTGTCGGCATCGGGCTTGGCGGAGATTTTGAGCAATGCTGTACTTTGAGCAAAAAGGCTCTGCTGCGAAATCTCAACTCGAAAAACGCCGACGAGTTTTACGCCGATTTGGAAAAACAGATTCTGCAAAAAATAAATTCGCTGGGCATTGGCCCGCTCGGCTTCGGCGGCGATACGACCGCTCTGGGCGTTATGATTGAGACAGCCCCCTGCCACATCGCTTCGCTGCCCGTCGCGGTAAATATAGAATGCCACGCGCATCGGCACGCATCAATAGAAATTTAAAATCAAAAATTTGTATGGGAAATAAAAATACAATGTCAAAGAATCAGGCATATCAAAAATGTATAAACCCGAACTGCGGCGCGGAATTTGAATGTACCGAGGCGTTTTTTAAATGCCCAAAATGCGGCGACCTGCTCGACATAAATTACAACTGGGACAAGGTGAACGTGCCGAACAAAATCTCCGACTTCGCAAAACGCTGGTCAACGCGAAACAATCGGCTCGATTTTTCAGGCGTTTGGCGATTCAGAGAACTGCTCAATTTCTGCGATGACAACTTCAAAGTCTCGCTCGGCGAAGGACAAACGCTGCTCCAGCAAAACGATATGCTCGCTGAATTTATTGGAATGAAAAAAGGCTCGCTGCATCTCCAGTACGAAGGCCAAAATCCGTCCGGCTCGTTCAAAGACAACGGAATGACCGCGGCATTCAGCCACGCGAAAATGATTAACGCAAAATCCTGCGCCTGCGCCTCAACCGGCAACACCAGCGCGGCTGTCGCCCTTTACGCCGCTCACTGCGGTATGAAATGTACCGTATTCATCGGCTCCGGCAGAATCGCGTTCGGCAAATTGAGCCAGGCGATGGACTACGGCGCAAAAACCATTCAAATACTCGGCGACTTCGACGATTGTATGAAACAGGTGCAGGCCGTCTGTACAGAGCTTGGCCTGTATCTGCTCAATTCCCTCAACCCGTTCCGCCTCGAAGGCCAAAAAACAATTATGTATCGCATTATCGAAGGCCTCGGCTGGAACGTGCCGGACTGGATTGTCGTGCCTGGCGGAAATCTCGGCAACTCGAGCGCATTCGGCAAAGCATTCGCCGAACTCAAACAGCTTGGCCTCATCAATAAAATCCCCCGACTTGCGATTATCAACGCATCCGGCGCGGACACGCTAACCGAGCTTGTCAACAAAAGAGGCCTCAAATGGAACGGCGGAAAAGTGGACGAAAAAATTTACAATGATTTTTACGCCGAACTTGCCGCGAAGAATTTTTCGCCGCACACCTGCGCATCGGCAATCGAAATTTCCCGGCCGGTGAATCTGAAAAAATGTCTCCGTGCGATTGACGTCTGCAACGGCGTTGTGCGGGCTGTTCCCGATTCTGCCATAACGGACGCAAAAGCTCTAATCGGAAAATTCGGCTTAGGCTGCGAACCTGCCTCGGCGGCGACAATCGCGGGACTCGAAGTTCTGCTCGCCGAAAAAATCATCGCTCCCGACCAGACCGTCGCCTGCGTACTGACAGGCCACTGCCTCAAAGACGCTAACGTTACCGTAAATTATCACAAGGACAAGGCAGGCAGATTCAGCAATCCGCCCGTCGAATGCGCCAACGACCTAAAACAAATAATTAAACTAATGAATCAGGATTAAGCCGTTCAATGGGCAATAGTAAAATCATAAGTGAAAATTTTACAAAAACCGTTGCGTTTCTTGTCGTCGCGGCGTTTTCTGTTTTTTCCGCTTTCTGGGCAATCAGCTCTGCACCCATCGGCAATCACGAAGCCTATGTCGGCGTAACGGCAAGACAAATGCTCAATACCGGCAACTGGACTGTGCCGATTTACAACGGCCAGCCGCGACTGAATAAAACTCCGCTGAACTACTGGCTCGTTATTATTGGCACAAAAATCAACGCTGGCGTAAATAATTTTGTCCTCCGCCTTCCCAGTGCGGCGTTATCCGTTCTCTCGACAATGGCAATTTTTTATTTACGCCAGCGTTGATTTTTGTTTCGCATCGCAACCCTCTCATCGCTCATCTGGTCGGGCAATTACTGCTATATGATATTCAGCCATACCGGCAGACCGGAAATGGCTCTTGCGGTTTTCGTAACAATCGCGATGCTTAGTTTTTATTCAGCCATCGAAACGCAATCCCGCAAAAATCAAATCTGTTATATGCTTGTGTTCTGGGCGAGTTTTACGCTTTCGATGTACGCAAAAGGCCCTGCTCCGCTGCCGCTGATTTTTCCCGCGCTGTTTTTCTATTTCGCAATCTTTCGCAAATGGAAACTCATTCCAAAAACGCTTCCGTTCATCGGCACGATTTTATTTCTGCTTGCATTTATCCCCTGGCCGCTCGCCGTTTGGCTGAAATGTCCGGATGCGGTTGAAATATGGAAAAAAGAGTATTTCGACAGAGCTACCGGCGAATATGCCCCCGGCAGCAAACCATTCTATTATTATTTCAAAGTGATGTTCGCATATATCCCGCCGTTCAGCGCGTTTATTCCGCTGGCGTTCTTCGCCCCGTTTTACAAAATATGGGAAGAAAAACGCCGACCTATGACATATCTGTGGCTGTGGTTTCTCGCCGGCATTGTGGTTATGAGTTTTTGCGGCGGAAAACGCGCCCATTATATCCTCCCGATGATGCCCGCAATGGCGATACTGGCTGGCATTATTCTCGACGATATGCTTTTCGTCAACAAGGCCTATACAAAAAAATTCGCGGCCGTGTTTTTATCCGCTCACGCGTTTGTTTTTATCGCCGGTGCAATCGCCGCCGCCGTCTGGCTGCTGCGGGAAAACCACTTCGCCAAATTTTTACTCCTTTACGCTATAGCCGTTATTCTGGCATTCGCTGTCGCAATGGTAATTTTCTTTATTTTGAACAAAAAAATTCAGGCGACCGCTTGTTTCTTCGCGGGCCTTTGCATAATTGTTATTTTCTCGCCGTTTATCGAAAATACCAAACCGCAGCAAAAATACTCAATGAGGGATTTCGCATATAATATCGCCGCTATTTCAGACAGCAGAGATATAGTTGCTTATTGCAAAATCGAGTCTTCGCTTATATACTATTTCGGCAAAGACATAAAAATCGAAAGCGACCCCAACCGGATTTATGAACTCTACGCCGCAGGCAGCGGAATAATCGCTAAAGATGACAAATTTGAGCAGTGTAAAAAAGATAGTCGGTTTTCGCTCGTCGTTTCAAATTTTGAAAACGACACCGGCCTGTTTATGAAAATTAAATAAATTGCAAATTCAGAGCTTTTTGTAGGGGCAGACCTGCGTGTCTGCCCACATTCAGTTTTGTAGGGTGGGCTTTAGCCCACGCAGTTTTGTAGGGTGGACAGCTTTGCTGTCCACGCGGTTTTTTCTGTATTCGGCTAAAGTGTTACCAATAACCAATAAAATCGGAGTAATAAAATGAAGTTCAATGCTATTACCACAAAAATATCTTTTATAACGCTCGTTTTCGTTTTGGCGACGGCGACCATCTTTACAGGCTGCCGCAAGAGCAGCCCGAAGTCCTCGCAGCCTCCGCAGAGCAGCGTCCAGCGAGAGCCCGATGCGCCGGTTGCGCCTGCTCTTAAAAATATCATCGCCGCCGCAAGCGGCTGGGGGCCGATTCTTTCCAATTTTTACGGCAAGCAGATGCCCGACTTCACCGTAACCGACATCACTGGCAAAAAGCACAAACTGTCCGATTATCGCAGCAAAGAAGTTATGGTTGTCTTATGGGCGACCTGGTGTATGCCCTGCGTAGAAGAAGTTCCTCACCTTATCGCACTTCGCGACATCTTCTCCGAAGACAAGCTGGCAATTCTCGCAATCTCAAACGAATCCGCCGATACAGTCAAAGCTATGGCCGAGAACAAAAATATGACTTACACCGTCATCTCGCATAAAAACGCTTTGCCCGAACCGTTCAGTAATATTAGAGGATTCCCATCGGCGTTTTTCATAAAGCCGGACGGCACATTAAAAATCTGCACCGAGGGCGGCCTCCAGCTCGGCGAAATGAAATCAATAATTTTAGCGCAATAATATATGATATCTCTGTGTCCTCTGCCTGCCGCGTCGAAGCGCAGCGAAGACGGGTGGCTAACTTTTTAAGGTCATAAAATAAATGCCGGCTACGCAGAAAAAAATACTGCCCTTGAGCAGAATACAAAAACTCATCGGCGAGCGTATGCTCGAATCCAAACGCACCCAGCCGTGCTTTTATCTCACCTCGCAGGCTGATATCGGAGAAATTTCCGAAATTCGCAGACCGTTGAGCAAGCAGCTCGGCGCAAGAATTTCGATGAACGACTTTTTCATTCGCGCAATCGCCGCTGCAATCCAAAAATTCCCGCTTATGACGCAGGGCGATATAAGCGTCGGCCTGGCGGTCGCTTCCCCGGCTGGCTTGGTCGTGCCTGTAATAAAAAACGCCGATTCAAAATCTCTCGCCCAAATCGCCAAAGAAAGTATGGAACTTATCGAAAAGGCCAGAACCGGCAAATTGTCGCTTGACGACCTTCAGGGCGCCTGCATCACGCTCACCGCGCTTGGAATGTTCGGCATTGATTCATTTCTGCCGATACCCGTGCCGGGCCAGCGAAGCATTCTCTCGGTCGGCAAAATTATCGTTCAGCCGATTCCAGCCGGCGATTATATAAATGTCAGAAAAATAATAGAGTTCTGCTTAGCCACCGATATAACAAAAGTCGATTACGAATACGCGGCCGAATTTCTCGTCGAAATTACAACCCTTGTTTCCAATCCGCAGAAACTAATCGCCGGTTAAAAACAAGAAACTCTAACAAAAAGAAATTTATACATAATTTTTGTATTTAGTCGTTCGTGAAGCGTGAAGCGAAAAAACAACGAAATACGCTTCACTGGTTGTGTCTTTTTCATTATATTAGAAAATATAAATAATATCTCTATGTTCTCTGTGTCTCTGTGGTGAAAAAAACATGTCAAAAAAACATTCAAACAACAGACATCTTCCAAAGGGTCTGGAAATACTCTACGAGGACGATTGTCTTATAGCTGTTGACAAACCCGCAGGCCTGCTCACCGTCGGCACGGCAACCGACAAAACCCGAACCGTCCACTATATCCTCAACGATTACGTCCGCAAAGGCTGCGCAAAATCGCGTAACAGAGTTTTTGTCGTTCATCGGCTCGACCAGTGGACATCGGGCGTGCTTTTGTTCGCCAAAAGCGAAGAAATAAAATTGCAAATGCAGGCGCAGTGGAAAGACACCGAAAAAAAATATCTCGCCGTCGTCCTCGGCAGATTAAAGAAAAAAGAAGGAATGATTACTTCCTACCTCGCCGAGAACAGCGCTTATACCGTTTTCTCCACGACCGATGCCTCGAAGGGCAAACTGTCGCATACCCAATATAAAGTAATTAAGGAAACGGAAAAATTCAGCCTGCTGGAAGTGAGCCTCCTAACCGGCCGGAAAAATCAAATCCGCGTGCATATGGCTGATGAAGGACATCCAATCCTCGGCGACAGAAAATACGGCAAAAATGATAATTGCCGCAGACTTGCCCTGCACGCGAAGTCAATTTCATTTAAACACCCCGCCACCGGAAAGCAGATGAATTTCACAACCAAAACCCCCGCCTATTTTAATGAACTGATACAGTAGAGACGCACGGCGTGCGTCTCCGCATTCCTTTTGCATCTTTTTATCATTCGCCGATTCCGTCATAGAGACATACGGCCGTACGTCTCTACAATATCACGGCTGTGCATCTCTTAAATGTTTTTTACAATATCATTCGATTGGTTTATTTCATCACTTTCCCAATTCATTGGATTATTAACGACATATTCCCTTGTTTGATATAATGATTCTTCATTGCGTATAATATGATCATAAAATCGGTTTTGCCACACAGGAATACCAGGGATCTGGCGGAATTCATTTATACGTTTGGTCATAGCAGACTTAAATCCTGCGACAAACGATGATATTGATTTTGCCCGTAGAGACGCACGGCTGTGCGTCTCCATATTGTCACAGTTGTGCATTTCCGTATTGTCTATTTTTTTTATAATCACGATTCCATGTATATGATTTGGCATGATAATAAATTCGTCGCAAAATAATTCCTTGCGCATCGCAAATGAATCATTCCAGCCCTGCAAAACAATTTCGCCTATCGCCGACAATTGCATCTTCCCATCAGCGATATTGCCGAATAACCATTCCCGATTATATGTACATATCGTTATATAATAATAACCATTTGAAGAATAGTCCCAATTGTTCAGTCTTGCCGATTCAATACGATATTTGTTTTGAAACAACATTATAATCTCCCTACCCGTATATTTTTATATTATCGTAGAGACGCACGGCGTGCGTCTCCGCATTCCTTTCGCATCTTTTTATCATTCGCCTATTCCGTCGTAGAGACGTACGGCCGTACGTCTCTACATTACCACGGTTGTGCGTCTTATTGTTAACAAGGTCATATGGCTCTCATTGTTTCGCCCACACTGTAGAGACGCACGGCCGTGCGTCTCCATATTGCTCAAAACGGCAGCGCTATGCTTTCAAGTATTTTCCTTCTCTCCTCCTCGTTGAAATGTTTGAAAGATTCAAATTTCCTTCTGCATTCTTCGTTCTCTTTTTTATCTTCGTTTAATAAATCACCACTTATAGGAGCAATAATTCGTTTCGATTCAAGGTGTGCAAGCATATTTGCTTTTGTCTTGTTTGCACCGTGGATATCGACATCTTTAATTATTTCAAAACCTGGCACTTTAGCCAACCAATCATACCAACTCTGATTGAGTGGTATTTTCATAATCTCGTCAATCTCAACTTCAAAAATGATTGAGTGCCCTACTATGTTTTCAATCTTCCTAAAGAAACTTAATACTTCAGCCTTTCTATCAAGAGCCTCAATGACTGTGTCCGCTTGTGTCTCGTCAACCCTCCTATATATATTTTCAACTAATTCTTCAATTTTTTTACTCATCGTATTTAACTGTGAAAGTGTTTGATTGGCGGATTCTAATTTTGCTTTACTGGCTCTGTCTGCAAGAAGTTCGTAAAACATTCCTGCCCATTGTTTTTTGAGTAATTCTTCAATATCCCTTGAAAACTGAAAATCAAATAAACCGTTATTGACTGGTGACCTTCTTACTTGGTTTATAAATTCAAAAATATGTTTGGCATATTCATTCTTTTCAATCGAAGGATAAACAATATCAGCTTTATTACTCTTATTTCTTTCATATACGGCGTGGTCGTTCAGCACATTCTTTTTTACAAAAGTAAATACGGGTATATTCAACTGCCGAGCAGCCTCATATTCTGCATTGACTATAGACTTGTTGGTATCTGCGTTATATGTTCCACCAAATCTTCCGCCAATTATTAAAACAAGAAGATGGCAATTTGTAATTTCTCGAATACAACACTCGTGCGTATGCAAATCTGGGTGATAGAAAATATCTCCTCTTTCACTCAAAGCAGCCTCAAAGCCAAAGCTGTTTATAAAAGTTACTAAGGTGTCCCTTACTTCTGATAAGTCATAACATGTAGAACTAATAAAAACACGAGGTATTGCCATCAAACTACCTTTCCATTATGTGGATTCCAAAATAATTTTATGATTAACTCTGTCATCACCATGGCAGGGTTAATTTTTTAACAACCTAATTTTTCTGGCGGGCTTCTCAATCTGAATGTTCCTCATATATTCAAACCCTCATCTTCCTATCAAATTGCTGATAACAGATAACTGAGTTTCTGATAACTATTATTATATCTCCCAAAAACCACCCTGATTTTATCCATTTCTCCACCCCGCTACAATAAAAATCCCTGCCTGCCTCCGTAGCCTCGTGCAAAGGAGGGTCAATCCCGTTATCCTGTCCGAAAAATAAAATTCCTATCGCCGCCTGTTCCGAGTAAGGTCGAGGGGACAGGCGACACTCCTCATTCTGTCTACTGAATTCTGTATTCTGAATTCTCTTTTCAAAACTTCTCAAAAACCGCTCAAAATCGATAAAAACTCGTTAAAAATCAGTGAAAATCTGCGAAAATCTGCGAAATCTGTGATGAAATTTAAAATTTTTTGAAGAAATTTTGCAAAACTTTGCAAAAAGTTGCAAAATTTTGTCGTTTTCGTGTAACTTTATGTTCGGGAACTTGCGCGTTTGGCCGAAAACCCGCAGGTCTTGCCATAGTAGGTTTATTAGCCTTGCGAACTGGAGAAGTGGAATAGCGATGGCGAATTGAGCGCAAAAAGAAAGCCAGCCGGACCACCCGGCTGGCTGCTGGAGTTTGTTGTCTTTAATGTATTTCGCATTTGCGTCAAACCCAGCGTCTGAATACAGTATAGCAAACCGAGGCCAACAGGTCAAGAAAAAACACATTTTTACGGGCATAATTCAGGTAAGGAAAAACCCCTATTTAAGAAGTGAGAAGGTAGAAGGTAGAAGGGAGAAGGCCGTATCGGCAGCATCTAAACAATTCGGAATTCCTATTTCAAAATTCGAGGTTACTTTATTTATAGGACATTGCGTATTGTTGTTATTAAAATTCTAAATTTCCTCTATCTGTAAATCCGCGTTTTTGAGGCGTAATTTAATCAGCCAAAAAAAACGCCTGCCGCGGCCCTTAATATCGTTAAGCTAATAAGGCGTTTTGTCGAATTTGAACGTATTAACTTGAAAGGGATAACAAATGACAGGCAACGGTTCAGAACGACGGAGAGAAAAAAGACTTCAATATCATTGGCCAGTATGGTTTGCCGAGGATTTTGGCGATGTTCTGGCACAAGGTCAGATGTTCGACCTGTCCAGCGGCGGCGCTTCGTTCACTTGTTATTCCGATGCCTGCCCCGCCCAGGGACAGTATATCACCACAAGATTCAGTATTCCGCATTATGGTCAGGATAATTCGTTCGACCTTGAAAGTTGTATGAGGAGCGGGTTTGTTTGCCGAATTGAGGATGTCAACCCGTTTATGAAGAAAGTCGCACTGCAATTTGCCGAGCCTTTGCATTTCAAGCCTGGCGAGCAGGCAACAGAAAGCCAAAAGAGTAATCACAAAACCGTGGTTTCTGTGTAAATTTTCAGGCAAAAAAACTCCCTGCGCTATTGCTTGGGCTCTGATATGACCGCTCCATTACTGTCGCGGCTCTGATTTTTCAATTCTCTGCCATCGCCAATTCAAGACTTCAATTACTGTCATTCCAACAAAATCTTCTGGCAATTCAACCGGCAATGTTTATAATCAACCCTCTTTATTAGGAAGATAAACTTCAACTTCTATTACGGGCTGAAAAATGGAGCTGATAAAACAGATTAGGGACGCTGAAAGCAAGGCCAAAAAGCTGCTCGCGGACGCAGAGAAAGATGCCTTATCGTCCTTTGAGAACGTCAAAAAACAGCAGGTTTTGAAAATAGAGACGGCAGCCCGCCAAAGAGCCGAGGCGATGGAACGCGCAATAACTTCCGGCAGAAACGCCGGTCAGCAGCAGGCAAACGAATTAAAAACATCATCCGCGCGACAGCAGCAGCAAATAAAGGATTCATTTACCAAACAGGCGGATTTGGCGGTAAAGCAAATCATCGAATTTCTTCAAAACAACTAATCTGATGGCGGGACAGCAGTTTCCAGTCGGAATTAAAATATGTCAATAGCCAAAATGCAGAAGGTTCTTATCGCAAGCTACCGGACACAGGCCGGTGAGTTGCTGAATGCGCTTCAGACTGCGGGCGTAATACAGATACTTAACGCAGAGCAGGCGATGGTCAGCAAGGATTATCCTGAATTGCAAAGTTCGGCGGAAAAGCCGCGACAATTAGAAGAAAAACTCGAAAAATTAGAACTTGCGATAACTTTTTTGGATAAATACGCGGAGAAAAAAGGCGGTATCATAGCCGCCCTTGCGCCGAAGACTGTTATCGAAGAGAAGCACTTTTTTAAAATAGCGTCTGGAACTGATAACAGCGAATTTATCGAGAAGATAAGGCAATTACAGCGTGAGATTGAAAATATCAAATCGGAAACCGAGACGATAACCGCACAGATACAGAATCTTTTGCCGTGGGAGAATTTCACAACGCCCGTTGAGGAGATTGACAAGCTCAATGAGGCGGCTGCTTTTGCGGGATTTTTGTCGTTGAAAAGTCTTGCGGATATGGAAAAAAATTGCGCGGACATTTGCGTGATTCAAAAAGTTCAGATTCGCGGCAATTCTGCGGGGTGTGTGGTCGTGTGTCTGCGGCAGGATTTTCAGGAAACGCAGAAGGCATTGCGAAGCTGCGATTTTGAGTCGGCGAATTTCGCGGGTCTAAAAGGCACGGCTGGTGAAATTATAAAAAATTGCAGGGCAAAGCTGCTTGAGCTTGATAAAAATTTAGAAGAAAAAACACAACAGGCAAAGAAATTTAGCGGCGAACTTTTGGAATTGCAGATTCTGGCGGACGATTGCAGAAATCTGCTGAATCGGCAGAAGACTCAACTGTCGTCGCCGCATACGGAGCAGACGGTTATTCTTGAAGGCTGGGTGAAGAAGTCCGACCTTAAGACATTAAATGAAATCACAAAACGGTTTTCGGCGGTGTCTGTGCGTCAAATAGAGCCGAGTGCAGATGAGCCAGTGCCGGTTGAATTGGAGAATAACAGATTCGTGCGGCCATTCGAGACGGTTACGCGTTTGTATGGAATGCCGCAATATACGAACATTGACCCGACAATATTTCTTGCACCGTTTTTCGCGATATTTTTCGGGATGTGCATAGCTGATGTCGGATACGGACTTATGCTTGCACCTGTTCTGTGGTGGCTGACGCGAAAATTGCAGATGGGCAAAATGGCGGTAATGATGTTTCTTATGTGCTGCGTAACGATAATTCTGGCGGGACTGATTACGGGAAGCTGGTTCGGCGATACATTCACATCGCTGATACCCGAACACAGCAAGGCATATTCGGTTCTCAACGGCGTTCGTGAAAAACTTATATTGTTCGACCCGATGAAACAGCCAATGGTAGCTATCGTTATTACGCTTGCGATGGGATATTTTCAGATAATGTTCGGATTCTCCATAGCGATGGTGAATAATCTTATAAATAAAAATTTTGTCGGGGCGGTTTGCGACCAGCTCGTCTGGTTAGTGTTTTTAAATAATTTCAGCGTTATAGCTCTTATAAAATTTAAAGTTATTCCGGCGGGATTTATGCCGGTGAGCATCGTAATCGCGATAATCTGCGCACTGACGATATTGCTGTTCTCTATTCGCGAAGGGTCGTGGGGCGCAAGAATCGGAATGGGAGCGTTCGGGTTATTCAGCGCAGTTTTCACGGTCGGCGACATTTTGAGCTATGTGCGTATTATGGCACTGGGAATGGTCGGCGCAGGTCTCGGTATGGCAATCAATGTCTTAGTTAAAATGCTGATGGACGTTCCTTATGTGGGCTTTATTCTCGGCGCGATTTTGTTCGTCGTCGGGCATACGTTTAATTTAGCAATGTCGATACTTGGCGCGTTTGTACATTCAATGCGATTGCAGTTTGTTGAATTTTTCCCGAAATTTTTCAGTTCGGGCGGGATTGACTTTACGCCGATGAGCAAAGACTATAAGTATGTGATGATGAAAGAAGTGAACGAGTAAAAATGACCGCTCCATTATCCGCCGTCGCTGAAGCTATGGCGGACAGGCTGTCGCGGCTCTGAACGAAAATAAACTAAAATTTTAGAAAGTGAGGTAATAGCAATGTTGGAAAATTTGGGATTGACTTATGCACTGGCGGGGGCGGCAATAGCAACATTTGTCGCGGGTATCGGTTCGGCTACGGGTTTGTGCATCGCGAGCAAGGCGGCTGATGGGGTTTTGAGCGAAAAGCCGGAACGGTACGGCTCGCTGATGCTTATGGTGCTTCTGCCGAGTACGCAGGGTATTTACGGATTTGTTATCTCAATTATGGTTATGGTCAAGCTGCAAATCATCGGCGGCAATCCCCTGCCTGTTACTGCGGTTCAGGGTCTTGAGATTTTGGCGGCATGCTTGCCGGTAGGCATAGCATCCTTAGCCAGCGGTATTCAGCAGGGCAAAGCCGGCGCAGCGGGTATTATTATGACCGCCAAAAAACCGGAAATGGCGGTAAAGGCCGGTGTGCTTTACGCAGCTATGATTGAGTTTTACGCGATTCTGGGCTTTTTGACTTCTTTGCTGCTGCTGCTGGGAATTAAAGTAGTCGCCGCATAAGGACTAATAATATGGATGCAAATCAGGTAGTAGAAAAGATTCTGTCGGAGGCGCAGGCCGGGGCGGATAAAATAAAATCCGCGGCTGAACAGAAGGCTGGCGAGTTCAGACAGACCGGCGATGCTCAATTAGCGGAGTATCAGCGTCAAACCGAGCAACTTGTCCTGGCGGCAGAGACCGAAGAAAAAAACCGCGTGCTGGCGACGGCGAGATTAGCGGCGGGCAAAGAACTGATACAGACGAAAAGGGATTTGCTCAATTCGGTAATCGAAAGAGCAGGTCAGACGATAAAAAAACTCGGCGATGCGGAATATCTGTCGCTGATGGAATCGCTTATGCTGAAAGCCGTGCGAAGTGGAAACGAAGAAGTCGTAATCGACAAAAACGAAACCCGCATCAATGACGCGTTTGTCGGCAAAATAAATCAGAAGCTCTCGGCACAAGGCAAAAACGGCGGACTTCATCTGTCGGCGGACAGAGCGGATATTAAGGCAGGTTTTATTCTTAAGCAGGATAAGACCAGCGTCAACGCGGCTCTCGATGTTCTGCTGAAACAGGCGGCGGGAGAATTAGAAGGCAAATTAGCAGAACTGCTATTCGGACGACGATAATATATGCCGGAAATTATGGAACAACCTCTGTTTAATTTTACAACGTACCCCGCGATAGGCGAGGACGACTGGCGGTATATTTACGCAACGGCGGAAATAAGAGCGATTGAAGACAAGCTGCTCGGTCAGCCGTTCTTTGCGGAACTGGCGGGTGCGAAAAATATAAAAGACGCGCTCGATATGCTTTCGGGGACGGATTATGCCGTCTCGGCGGGGGCGAATGGCCAGGAAACAGAGCAGATGCTCGGTCGGCGGCGAAGCGAAGTTAGAAGGCTTTTTGAGCGGCTGATTGATAATGAAAAAATCGTGGAGTTTTTTCAGTCGCCGATAGATTTCGCGAATATGCGGCTGGCAATAAGACGATTGGTTCTCGAAAAACCGCTCAGCGATGACTACTGCGATTTAGGCGGAGTTTCCGTCGCGCAGTTCGAAGCGGCGTTCAGCGATGAGGATTATGGCGGGCTTCCCGAACATCTTCAGGAGGGAATCGAGGCGGGAGTGCTTGGCTATTATAAAAATAAAAATGTACGCGATATAGATTTTGCTATTGATAAAGTCGAAGCGGATTTTCTGCTGGACGAAGCGATGGGCGTCGGCGGAGTTTTTCTGGAAGAACTGTTCAGAATACAAACCGACCTGACGAACATTAAAACAATGTTCAGAATGAAATACTCCAATTCTCAACTGCGGAATATGTTTTTCGACGATGGGTATATCGAGCCATCACGTCTTGCGCAATGCCTTGAGGCGGGATATGACACGATAGTTCAGAATTTTTTGGCGACACCTTATCAATATGTTGTCGAGGCTGGCGCGGCCGGGCTGCAAAAGGAAAATTCCTTTATCAAACTCGAAGCGGCCTGCGACGCTCACTTGAACGGATTTCTGAAAACGACTCGATATATAACGGCGGGGACGCAGCCGATTATCGCGTATCTGCTGCTGAAGGAACAGGAAATAAAAATGATGCGTATGGTTCTGGCGTGCAAAAAATCGCAGATAGAACCTGAAATTATACTTGATAGATTGGCGATTTAAATATGCAGGGAAAAGTTGCGATACTCGGAAGCGGCGATTTTGTGATGCCGTATTCTGCGCTTGGCGTGGACTGCTTTGCGGTTGAAGATAACGGCGAGCAGATAGTTGCCGCTGCGCAAAAAATCGTCGATGAAAAATACGCGATGGTTATCGTCGCTGAAACGGTCGCGCCGGCGGCACAACAGGTTTTTGAACGCTTCGCGACAAAGACAGTGCCGTGCGTTTTGGTTGTGCCTTTTACAACCGAATCAGAAGGCTTCGCAACCCAAAGTCTGTCGAGGCTTCTGAAAATCGCGACCGGAATAGATATATTAAAATAGGGTATAGGGTTTAGGGTATAGGGTATAGGAAAGTTATGGCAGAGACAAAGACAGGAACAATCGTCAAGGTGGCAGGGCCGGTCGTTATGGCTAAAGGTATGCTCGGCTCGCGAATGTACGATGTCGTTCGAGTAAGCAAGCATAACTTAATCGGCGAAATCGTCGAACTCAAAGGCGATACGGCGAGCATTCAGGTCTATGAAGACACTGTGAGCATCGGCCCAGGCGAGCCGGTCGAAAATACCGGAGCGCCGTTGAGCGTGGAACTTGGACCCGGCCTGATTGAGAGCATTTACGACGGCATTCAGAGGCCGCTTGATGAACTTTATAAGGCACAGGGCAGTTATATTCTTCGCGGCAGTCATCTGCCCGGCCTGAACAGGCAGAAAAAATGGCACTTCAAACCGACCATCGGCAACGGAACACAAGTCGGCGGCGGCGACATTATCGGCGAAGTTCAGGAATCCCCCATCCTGCTGCATAAAATTATGATACCAGCCGGGGTGAGCGGAAAAATCGAAGAACTTAAAGAAGCCGATTATACAGTTGAACAGAAAGTCGCCGTTGTGTCTTCTCCGGACGGGAAAAAAACCGAAATAAAAATGATGCAGAAGTGGCCTGTTCGTTTGGGCAGAGCGTCAAAACAAAGATTGTCTCCAGACTCGATTCTTCAAACGGGACAAAGAGTTATTGACACTTTCTTCCCGATAGCAAAAGGCGGCACGGCTTGCGTACCTGGTCCTTTCGGCACGGGCAAAACGGTAGTTCAGCACCAGCTTGCAAAATGGGTCGATGCCGATGTGGTTGTTTATGTCGGCTGCGGCGAACGCGGAAACGAAATGACGGATGTGCTTATCGAGTTTCCGGAATTGAAAGACCCGCGAAGCGGCCAGCCATTGATGAAGCGTTCTGTTCTCATCGCAAACACTTCGGATATGCCCGTCGCAGCGAGAGAGGCATCAGTTTATACAGGCATTACAATCGCAGAATATTTCCGCGATATGGGTTATACGGTAGCGTTGATGGCGGATTCGACAAGTCGATGGGCAGAAGCGATGCGAGAAATTTCGACAAGGCTTGAAGAAATGCCGGCGGAAGAGGGCTATCCCGCTTATCTTGCGGCAAGAATCGCATCGTTCTATGAGCGAGCGGGCAAGGTTGAATGTCTGGGCAAGCCGGAACGGCAGGGCGCATTGTCGATTATCGGCGCGGTAAGCCCGCCTGGCGGAGACTTGAGCGATTCGGTCGTTCAGGCAACTCTGCACGTTGTAAAAGTGTTCTGGTCGCTGATGGCAAAACTCGCGCAGCAGAGGCACTTCCCGGCTATCGACTGGCTTACGAGTTATTCGTTTTACAAACAACATCTGCCGAAATGCTTCAAAGACAAACAGGAAGGTCTGGAAATGGTCGAGCTTACGCAGCAGGCAATGAATCTGCTTGAGCAGGAATCGCAGCTTGCGGAAATCGTAAGGCTTGTCGGTTCGGAAGCTATCAGCCCGGCGGACAGAATGGCTCTGCAAACAGCAAAGAGTATTCGTGAAGATTATCTGCACCAGAACGCGTTCCACGAGGTCGATACTTATACTTCGATGGAAAAACAATATCAAATGCTGAAAAATATTCTGCACTTCCACACTAAGTCGCTGGAGGCAATAAGCGGCGGCGTTGAGACGGCGGATATTTTCAAGCTCGGCGTATGGGAAGATATTTCGCGTTCGAGTTTTGTGCCGGAAGAGCAAATCGGACAAATCGCGAAAATCAGAGATAAGATTGATGAGCAAATTAGTTCTTTGAAATAGAACTCAAAAAAACAGGAGTTTTTTAAATGTTGACAGAATACCAGACGGTAACAAGTATAAGCGGCCCGCTAATGCTGGTCGAGAATGTCTCGGGCGCACGATACGGCGAAATGGTCGAGATCGAAATCTGCGACGGGACTGTTCGCCACGGACAGATTCTTCAGGTTGACCGCGATAAGGTTCTTGTTCAGGTTTTTGAAGGCACAGAAGGCGTTGACATCTCGTCAAGCACGGTAAGGCTTTTGGGCAAACCGCAGCAGTTAGCCGTTTCGCCCGATATTCTTGGCAGAGTTTTTACCGGCACTGGCAGGCCTAAAGACGGCGGCGCGGAAATCGTCGCTGAAAAATTCGTCAACATCAACGGCAATCCGATAAATCCGTACAGCAGAGATTATCCGAACGAATTTATTCAGACGGGCATTTCGACAATCGACGGGCTTAACCCGCTTGTTCGCGGCCAGAAGCTGCCGATTTTCAGCGGAGCGGGTCTGCCGCACGATGAAATCACCGCTCAATTAGCAAGGCAGGCGACGGTTCGCGGAAAAGGCGAGCAGTTCGCGGTCGTGTTCGCGGCGATGGGAATTACTTTTGAGGCGGCGCAATTTTTCATTAACGATTTGCAAAGCACAGGCGCAATCGAGCGAGCGGTTTTGTTTATCAATCTGGCCAACGACCCGGCCATCGAGCGAATCGCAACGCCGAGGGTGGCTTTGACCGCCGCGGAGTATTTGGCGTTTGAGCGGGATATGCACGTTCTTGTGATTTTAAATGATATGACAAATTACTGCGAAGCTCTGAGGCAAATTTCGGCGGCGAGAAAGGAAGTGCCGGGCAGAAGAGGTTATCCGGGCTATCTTTATACCGACCTTGCGACGATTTATGAACGAGCCGGCAGAATCAAAGGCAAGAAGGGTTCGATTACGCAGGTGCCGGTTCTGACGATGCCGGAAGATGACAAGACGCACCCCGTGCCGGACTTGACGGGATATATCACCGAAGGACAGATTATTTTGTCGCGTTCGCTGAACCGTAAAGGTATCGCCCCGCCGGTCGATGTTTTGCCGAGCCTTTCACGATTGAAAGACAAGGGCATCGGCAAAGGCAAGACCCGCGAAGACCACGCTGATTTGTATAACCAGCTTTATGCTGCTTATGCGCGCGGCAAGGAATGTCAGGAGCTTGCGACGATTTTGGGCGAAGCTGCATTGAGCGAGGAAGACAGAAAATATATGATTTTCGCCAATCAATTTGAAAAACGGTATATTTCGCAGGGCTACTATGAAAACAGAACTGTCGAACAGACGCTTGACCTCGGCTGGGAACTGTTGAGTATGTTCGAGGATACGGAGCTAAAACGTATTCGCGTGGAATTTATTAAGAAATATATGAAAAGGAAATAAAAAGCCACAAAGGCACGAAGGCACAAAGAAAAAAGATATAATTATTTAAAACTTAGTGTCTTTGTGTCTTAGTGGCTATGGAAATTTTATGCAGGGAAATATAAACGCAACAAGAATGGAACTGCTTCGGCTGCGAAGGCGCGTCAGCCTTGCCGAGAGAGGTCATAAGCTGCTTAGCGATAAGCGCGATGAGATTTCGCGTCAGCTTATACTGATTTCACGACAGCTCGGTATGCTGCGAAAAGAAGTCGAACAGGAACTTGTCGAAACGTCGAGACGTTTTGTGATGGCTCGAGCGACAATGGAGCCGGAGCATATCAGAGCGGCAATGGACGTTCCGACAAAAACGTTCAGTCTGGCGATTAACTTCGCAAGCATTATGAGTGTGCGCGTTCCGAGATTTACAAAAGACATCGCGGGGGAAATCATCAGCTACGGATTCGCGAATACCAGCGGCGAACTCGATATTGCGTTAAGGGGTCTGGAAAAAGTTTTCGACCGGCTATTGGAACTTGCCGAAAAGGAAAAACAGGCACAACTGCTGGCTGACGAACTTCAGAAAACCCGCAGAAGAGTAAATGTCCTCGAACACGTCGTTATACCGGAGCTTGGGGAAATGATTCGGTTTATTTACGCGAAATTGGCCGAGGCCGAACGCGATAATATCAGCAGGCTGATGAAAATCGCGGATATAATAAGAGCGTAAAATACAAAAATCCGAAGCACCAAATCCTAAATCCGAAACAAATTCAAAACCCTGATTTTCAAAAGCATCTCTAAAAATACGATTTCCACACCTGTCGCTGTCGCTCCAGGCTCTGATTACCGCTCCATTACCGTCGCAGCTCTGATTTTTCAGTTTTTAGAGTTAGAGCATTTTAATTTTTTATGTTCAGATTTAGGCCGTCGCGAGGACAAGCTCGGCAAAGAAGATTGCACAGCGATATTGAAGTATCGCGAGCAAATCTGATGCCGCCGGGCGCAGCCGCAACAGGCATAAAGCGAACATAAAATATTAAACTGCTCTAGCCCCCAGTTCTACTTCGGTTATCGTATGGTATTGAGCCGCCTCGTTACAGCGGCCAGTTGCCCGGACAATAATCGAACCAGTAACTTGCTAAAACCGAGAAATCTTCAAAATCAACCGTACCATCAGGCTTCAAATCCGCTGACAAGCCAGCTCCGCTGGTCAGCCACTGTTCTGCCATAGTCTTTAGGTCGAGATAATTTACAACGCAGACTTTTACGCCTTTGTTAAACAAATCAGCGTTATTAAAATTTATCCAGCCGATATTTTCGCCCCACGCATAACCGCTGAAGCTGCCGTTTGCGTCAATCTTGACACCGTAATGAATTCCGCTGTAATTCGGATCAAAATTTATCCACCCGACATTTTCACCCCAGGCGTAGCCTGAAAGATTGCCGTAACCGTCATTCAAAACCCCGCCGTAATTTTCCGGCGAAAGATTTATCCACCCGATATTCTCCGCCCATATAAATCCTTCTATTTTTTCGCGGGATACTATCGCTCCAGCATCATTAGCATCCGGCTCAAAATTTATCCAGCCGACATTTTCGCCGTAAGCATATTGATTGTTTGAATCTTGCGGGTCGATATTTTCCGTCGGTTCTGTCGGCGGCAATTCGATTAGCGTTCCATTAAGTATGACGTTATCAATAGAGAACTGGCCGTATGCCGTTGCGTCTTTGCCATAGATGCGAAACTCGATAGTTCCTGTCAAACCTGTCGGCGTGGGAGTCGAATTGGTTTTATATGTGTACCAGCCGCTGCCGCCGATTTCGATATTGTCTCTCAAAATTGTTTCTGGATTTCCTAAATATGTTACTTTGCCTAAGTTGGGACCGTTCATACTGGTCGTCTTTGCATCAAACCAAATACAGCGGGAATCAAAATTAAGACTCCACCCTGCCGCAATCGTAACAGTAAAACGGAAATAATCCGAATATGTACTGCCAGGCCAGCCGCCATAAATTTGATAAGCCAGTCCATATCCGCTGTGGTCGGCGAAAGAAGCTGCCCCGTCGCCGACATAACCGAAATTACCTGCTGAAATATGGTTAGCTTGAATACTGGGAACGAGCGTTCCATTGGGATAAACACCAAAATCGTATTTAACAATTACATCCGCCAAAGAGACAGCCGTTAATAGCAGACTTGAACTAATTATTAAAATAAATTTATGTTTCATTGTTTTTATCCTCTCTTAAATTTTTTTATAAATCATGGAGCAACATTTTGGCCAAAAACACAGTTACCTGGGTTACTCATATTCGTTCCATTTAAATAGGACGTATTCTGGTCAACAAGGTTGTAGCCATTAAGAAAAATACCATATTTCCAAGGACCTGTCGCCCCTACACAGTTCGAATTGACCGTATTTCCGATGACCGTGCTGCCCGTACCCGCATTAAGGCCTGTGAAATTGGTAGTAATATTAGCAGAAGTTCCATTATTGCTGACGGTATTGCCTTTTATCATACAATCAGAGCCGCTGAGAATGCCGAAAAGATAATCAGTATTAGCGGAAACGCCGTTATCAGTAAGTGTATTTCCGCTTATCGTCGAACCGACGCCGGTATAAATGCAGTAAACTGGTATAGTAGAACCGTTTCCATTATTGCTGACCGTATTGCCGGTTACTGTGCTGCCTTTCCCCGCGCGAATGGCGTAAACATAACCGTGGCCGCTCAATGCCGAGACCCCATTGTAGTTGACCGTGCAGTCCCTGACCTGATTGTATATGCTCAAAAGCTGAATTCCCGTAGTGCTGTTGGATAGTACTCTGAGATTAATCAAGCGATGACCTGTACCATCGCCAGATTCGTATATTCCGATAGCAAAATTACGAACTGTGCCGTTTCGAATTTCGACATTATTTTTGCCATTCATATAAATTCCGTAGTCTGCGCTACTGCCTATTAAAGAGAAGCCGGACAGATCAATCGTTACATTATTTACATCGACTCTAATGCCGTATGTACCTGTACATTGACGGTCACCCTGGAGATAATACGAGCCACTTTGACTAATCACGAACACGGCAGCCGGTGTGCTTGAGGCTGGAATTGCTTTTCTCGGTTCAATTTCATCGAGTGTTTTCATTGTCGGCGCAGGCGACGCAGACGGTTGTAATGAACCGGCCATACATAATGAACCGCTCAAAAGAATTACCAATAAAATTTTTTCGTACATCTTCATTTTCAAACCTCCTGATATTTTTAATTTTCAATCTTCAATTCGTTTACGGCGCATTATTTCCACCTGGAACAACACAATAAAGTCCTAACTCAATATTAGTTTCATTTTCTACAGCGCTATTTAAATCGACGAGACACTGGTTCCCTGTATGGATGCCGCAGCCGGAATTATAATAAACTGAATTTCCAATGACACTGCTGCCTTCGCAGGCATAGATGCCATAATTTGAATTTGAACTGCATTTATTGTTTACAACCGTTGCCCCATTATAGGCATAAATACCATAATTACCACGATTGCCTGTGACGCAATTATCCTTTATGATGCCATTTGCGATGATGCCATTGGCATCATTAGTATTGACTGTATTGCCTATGATGGAACACGATGCATTAGAGCAATAAATTCCATTGCCTCGGTTGTTATAGCTGGTATTATTCGAAACAGTCGAAGGACCATGAACAAGAATGCCATTTCCATTGTTGTTAACACTGCTGCACGAACTGACCACCGAACCTGTATCAACGTATATGCCCACATCATTGTTGTCTCTTGCCATACAATTGGTGACAACAGCGCTTCCATATGTTCGAAAACCTTCTTTCCCATTTTTAGAAAAAATACAGTTATCAATCCTGCTATTATCTCCGTATAGAAAAACTCCTCTGCTTTTATTAGATACACAACGAACATTAATAATTCGAATATCATCGCATAATAAATATGACGATATACCGCAGCCTCCGAAAGTTGTAATTGTGCCGTTTCGGACTTCAATATTATTAATTCGTATATTGGTCTTTATGCCGTCAGCAGTACCGCTCCCTGTTCCTGCCAAAGTATAGCCCATTAAATCTATCGTTACATTATTGCAGTCTATTGAGATGCCGTTTACATCAGATGTCAACGTGCGATTGCCTGTAAGATAGTAGCTGCCCGGAGCTGATATAGTAAAAGATGTGCTGAAACTTCCGCCGGGAATTGCGATCCTGGGTTCTACTTGGTCGAGTGTTTTCATCGTCGGCGCAGGCGCAGCGCTCGGCTGGAGACTGCCCGCAAAAATATTGCCGCAAACTGTAAATAGAACAAGGGCTGCACAAAAGATTTGCTTCTTCATTACTATGCCTCCTAAAAAAATTTACCTTGATTTAAGGGTAACCCTAAAATCATAAATTTCGAATACGCGTCCCATAATTATAGCTAAATAAGCTCAAAAATCAAGGAAAATATAAAATTAGGACAAGAATTATTTGGGGGTTCGTGCTACCCCAAAATCAAATCGTAACCCTGACTGCCGATGACTTTTGCCTTGATAAAACTCCCAACCTCAGCTTTGCGGTTCTTCACAAAACAAACGCTGTCGATGCCTGCACCCTGACCAAAGTATCTGCCGACAGCCGGATTCGAGCCGTCATTTTCGTCAATCAGGCATTCCAAAATTTTGCCTTTCATCGCCGCGTTTTTTGCGAACGCAATCTTCTGCTGAATCAGCATAATTTTTTCTCGCCGAGCATCTTTTGTCTTTTCGTCAATCTGATTTGGCAGTCCAGCGGCTTTTGTTCCCGCCTCGGCACAAAACCCAAAACACCCCAGCGCATCAAAACGAACATTTTTAATAAAATCGGCAAGATCGCCGAACTGCTCCTCTGTTTCGCCGGGAAAGCCGACTATAATCGTTGTTCGCAGCACAACGCCGGGAATCGCTTTGCGGATTTTCTCGAGCAGCGCAGCGATTTTTTCGTGCGTATCGGTTCTGTGCATTTTTTTTAGGATATCGTTATTTATATGCTGAATGGGCATATCAATGTATTTTACGACTTTTTGGCTTTTGGCTATTGCTTCAATAATTTCATCGCTTATGCCGGGCGGGTTCAGATACATCAGCCGAATCCACTTGAGTTTTTTGATTTTTTCAAGTTCTGCGATAACTTTTACCAACCCGTCTTTTTCGCCGAAATCCTGACCCCAGTTCGTGCTGTCCTGTGCGATAATAGAAAGTTCAACTGCTCCGCTATCGACAAGCTGATTTGCTTCTGCAATAATTTTATCAAGCGGTTTGCTTCTGAATTTTCCTTTGATTGCAGGAATCGTGCAGTATGAACAATTTTTATCGCAGCCTTCGGAAATCCGCAAATACGCGTGATGAGCCGAGCCGATTAAAAGCCTGTCGCTGTCGTCTTGAGCGGTTTTGTCCCAGTCCGCCGCGCTTTGATACAGCCTCGGCGAATCCGCGATATTGAGATTTTCGAGAACTTTTACGATATTGTCTCTCTCGCCCAGACAGACGACCGCATCAATCAGCGGCATTTCCTCAATAAGCTGCTGCTTAAATCGCTCCGCAAGACAGCCGGTAACGACGACTTTTTTTGTATTCGCGTTTTTTCTGCGTTTGCACCCAATCGCCTCATTTATCGCCGCCTTCGCCTCCTCAACCGCAGGCCGAATAAATCCGCACGTATTTACAATGATAATATCCGCCCTGCTGATGTCATAGTCTATTACGAAGCCCGCCTGCGCGACCAACGAAAGCATCTTTTCTGAATCGACTATGTTTTTAGGACAGCCAAGAGCCACAAAGCCGACCGTTAATTGCTTTAAATCACTTTTTTCTTTATTTTTTGCCAATCTCAATTTCCTATACCCTAAACCCTATACCCTATCCCCTAATACCACAAAAGTCCAGTTTTTATGTTTTTTACAGTTTTGGTTTGACTTTAGCCGAAAAATACTAATATAATAGTCTCCCAGTGCTGAAAACAGCAATTATTCAGAAATACTAAATTATTATGTACCGCATTCGACTACGCAAAATCGCGATAGTAAGATATACCCTAATCCTGCAATTCCTTTGCGCTGCGTTTTTCGCAGGCTGCGAAGAAAGCTTCAACGACAAGCCCGGCGAACTCGAAGCAAGAGCCACATTAAGCGATATCGAGCAGACCAGGGCAAATCCAGCGGTTAACAACCCTCTTCCAAATATATATATCCAACCACCAAAAAGAATTGATGTAAATGATGGCGTGAAAGTCTTCTATTTTACTCGCGAGCAGCCCGCCGCCCAGATGGCAACCATCATTACAACTCAAATGGGCTATAAGGTAACCGCCAACGATGCCACCAATCAGCTTATTATCCATTGCGCCAACGATGCGGAAGCCGACACGGTTCTGGAAATTCTAAATCTCATTGATTTATCTCCCATTCAGGTCAATATAGATTGTACGATTGTAGAACTCTACGCTGATAAGACTTTTGACAGAGAGACAACCGTAGATATAACAAATATATTCGGAGAAGATTTTACTTTCGGCGGCAAATCGCCCAGTTTCCCCGGCGCCTCTCTTCGTGAAGCAAAGCGTGGGACTTTCGGTATGGGCATAGGCTACGAAAGCAATAAAGTCAAGATGCTCGTCGATATGCTTGTATCTCGAGGATATTTGAAAATTCTAATGAATCCCACCATCGAGACCGTCAACGGCCAAAAGGCAAAAGTTCTCTCAAGAGACTTTGTTCCTATTCAAAAAACTGTTACACAACAACTTAATGTGTTGCCGTATGACATTACAGAGTATCAGTGGGTTGAGGATTCTCTTGAAGTTCTTCCGCACGTTTATGCCGATGGCTCTGTGGGCTTGAGTACCGAGATTAAAATCGGCTCCAATACCAAACCAAAGGGCGTTGTCCAGACCTCTGTTATCACCGAGCGGTCTATTAAAGTCGATGAAAACCGCGTAAAGCCCGGCTACAGTCTCGTCATCGGCGGCATCAGAAGAACAGAAAAACGCGATGTACTCCGAGGCTATCCGGTTCTAAAGGATATTCCAGTCGTTGGCCTGCTGTTTTCAAGCAGGGATTTTGAAGAATCCGGCTCGGAACTTATTTTCATTCTCACGCCGAGCATTTCTTCAGGCGGTATGGAATACGCCAAAATGCTCGAAATGGTTGACAAAAAGCAGGCCGCGCCGAAATATGATGCCGGATTAGACAAAATTCTAACCGACCCATCCGGCGACAAGGCTTATACCGAACACATCAAGCAAAAGGCCGACGAAGCCACAACAGAAAAAGCCCGAATCGAAACCGAAGCCAAAACAATTCGCGCCCAGGCTGATCAAACAAAGGTCGAGGCCGAACAGGCACAGGCCGAAGCCGCAAACGCCGTAGCCCAGGCCGAAAAAGCAAAAGCCGAAGCCGCGCTGGAAAGAGCTAACGCCGAAAAACTCCAGACCGAATCCATCAAAGCGCAGGCCGATGCTGAAAAAGCAAAAGCCGATGCCGAGAGCGCACGAGCGCAGGCCGAAAAAGCTCGAAGCGAAGCCGATGCCGACAAAGTCGCGACAGAAAAAATAAAAGCACAGGCCAAGCAGGCGCAGGCACAAGCGGAAAAATCACAGGCCGAAGCCGAACAGGCAAAAGCGCAGGCTGACAGCGCAAAAGCACAGGCCGAAAAGGCAAAAGCCGAAGCTGATAATGCGCAAGCCGAAGCCGACAAGATAAAAGCCGAAGCTGCAACGGCAAAAGCTAATGCCGAACAGGCGCAGGCAGAAGCCGAAAGAATAAAAGCCCAGGCCGAGCAGGAAAGACTCAAAGCTCGTCGCGCAATCGAAGCGAATATGCCCGCCTTTGATCCGAATGCGCCCGCGCCGGAAGAGCCTAAACCAGCCCCCGATGCCAATCAGCCCAAAGACCCAAACAAATAAAATCGGTTAGCCCCGCCAATACTTTGGCGGGGTTCATATAAAACAGCCTCGGCCTTGCCGATTCCACAATTATTCATTCTTCACTATTCATTATTCACTCTTTTTTCGATTCCACATTCTGTCTTCTGTCTACTGAATTCTGTATCCTCTTTTTTTCTCTGTGTCTCTGTGGTGAGAAAATAAAAAAGGGCGAACAATCGTCCGCCCTTTATCTTTTCTACTGACTACTGGCTATTATTTCAACGGCATAATTCCCTTATTCACCGCGTCAATAAAATCTTTCGGATACGGGAAGAACGCGTCTTCAATTTCGTCAGGCGGAGTTATCCAGTTCTTGGCGCCAAGCACAACCGGCGGAGCATCAAGCTCGTCAAACGCCATCTGCGTAATATGAGATGCCATCGTATGCAAATAACTTCCGCGTTCGCACGCGTCCGAAGCCAGCAGTATCTTGTGCGTCTTTTTCACGGAGTTAAGAACTTTTTCATAATTGAACGGCACAAGACTTCTCGCATCAATAACTTCGCACGATACACCATACTTGCTTTCCAATTCTTTTGCCGCCGTCAAAGCTCTGTACAGCGTCGAGCCGATTGTCAATATCGTCAGGTCTTTGCCTTCCTTGCGAATCGCAGGCTCGCCGAACGCCACTTCATAAGCCCCCGCCGGAACGCCGCCCGCGTTGAATTCTTCAGCTATACCGTACAAACGCTGACTTTCAAAAAATATTACAGGGTCAGTCCCGCTCAACGCAGTGTACATCATTCCCTTTGCGTCATAAGGCGTTACAGGGAACACAACTTTCAATCCCGGAATATGCGTGCAAATAGATGTCCAGTCCTGACTGTGCTGCGCGCCGTATTTACTGCCGACCGAAACACGAACTACGACAGGCATCTTCAAAAGTCCGCCGCTCATCGACTGCCACTTTGATAACTGATTAAAAAGCTCGTCGCCCGCCCTGCCCATAAAATCGCAGTACATCAGCTCGACCAAAGCGCGACCGCCTTCAAGACCGTACCCAACCGCGCTTCCGATAATCGCACCCTCGGAAATCGGCGAATTAAACAAACGATGATAAGGCAGAGCCTCCGTCAATCCGCGATAAACCGCAAACGCCCCGCCCCAGTCGCGATTCTCTTCGCCATAAGCAATCAGCGTCGAATCGTTATAGAACCCGTCAAGCACCGCCTCGAATATCGCATCCTTCATACCGACACAGCGAGTATCTTTAAGCCTTTCGCCATTTTCGTCAAACGCGCTTCTGCTCTTGCCGACCAAACTTTTTACTCTCGGATTTTCTTCCTTGGTTATAAGCGTCTCCGGCTTCCTGCTCGTATCCATCGAAACTATTTTCTGCTCCGAGAACATCGTCCTGTCCAAAAGACAATTCGCCTTCTTCAAATCAGCCCTCGGCGAAATCGTCAAATCAGCCGCTTTGCGACAGGCCTTCGTAACCAATTCTCCAATTTTTTTATGAATGCCGTCTATTACATCCTGCCCGCAAACCTTCGCTTCAACCAAACTCTTTGCGAACGCCTCAATCGGGTCGTGCTTCTTCCAGGCATCTAATTCTTCTTTCTCACGATAACTGTTCTGGTCGGAAGGCGAATGCCCGCTGTAACGATATGTAATAGTATCAAGCAGCACAGGACCATCGCCCTTTGCCAAAATCTCTTTCTTGCGAACTATCGCGTCCGCCACTGCCAAAGGATTGTAGCCGTCAACTCTTTCAGCGTGCATCTGCTGCGGATTTATTCCCGCGCCCAAACGCGCCAAAACTTCAAAGCCCATCGTTTCGCCGTTTGGCTGACCGCCCATTCCATAAAAATTATTTACAAAATTGATAATCAGCGACAGTCCGCCTCGATAAGGCTTTTCCCACAGCTTCTTATACTGGTCCATCGCAGCTAAACAAATACCTTCCCAAACAGGCCCGCACGCGCTTGACGCGTCGCCGATGTTTGCGATTACGATACCGCTCTTCTGATTTACTTTTTTATAAATCGCCGCGCCGACCGATATATCGCCGCTGCCGCCTACGATTGCGTTATTCGGATAAACTCCGAAAGGCGGGAAAAACGCGTGCATCGAGCCGCCCATACCTTTATTAAAGCCTGCTTCTCTGCCGAATATTTCCGCAAGCGTGCCGTACAGCAGAAAATCAATCGCCAAATCTTTAACGCTTCCTTCTGCGTCTTTCTCGACGATGCGAAGACATTCGCCGTCGAAATAATTTTTCATTATATCCATCAGCGTCTTGTCGTCTAATTTATGTATCGCCGAAAGTCCCTTTGCCAGAATCTCGCTATGACTTCTATGGCTGCCGTAAATATGGTCGTCGATGCCGAGATGATACGCCTGTCCGACAGCAGATGCTTCCTGACCAATGGACAAATGCGCCGGGCCGTTATGCGAATACGTTATGCCGTTATACGCGCTGCGGAGTTTGATTTCATTGAGCATATTCTCAAACGTCCTGCAGACCGTCATATCGCGCTGTATTCTGATAAGGTCGTCCGCGCTGTATCTTTTGAGTTCTTCTTTAACGGTTTTTCCGTACTGATTGACCGGTATTGGCTGAAATTTTATAAAATCAGCCTTCCGCGAACTTTCCGGACATACGAACTGTGACTTTGGCATTTTACTTCACTTTCTTTCTAAAAAAATTAATCTTATATTTTGTATTTAGTAGGGTGGACAGCTCTGCTGTCCACGCGGTTTATTTAAAACTCCACCGCCGCCCTGTCGCGTCATAGCGCAGCGAAGACGGAAGGCGATTCTACATTCTGTCTTCTGTCTTCTGTATTCTGTATTCTGTATTCTCTTTTTTCTCTGCGTCTCTGTGGTGAAAATTAAAAATTCCATCGGCGCAGCCGATTCCACCTTCCACCTTCTCACTTCTACCTTCTCACTTCTTTACTCCGGATACACTAACTTAATATTATTCTTATCAAAAAACTTGCACCAGTCTGCGTTTGGTTTTTTTTCCGTTATAACCGTTGATATCGAACGTATACTGGTAGTCTTATACAGCGATGGCTTATCGAATTTACTGCTGTCTGCCAGCAGGATTGCCTGCTTGCAGTTCTTTACCGCCAGACCGAAAATACTTGCGCTCTCGACATCCACCGAGGTAAATCCGAAATCTCTGCTCATTCCATCCGTTCCGAGAAACGCCGTATATCCTCTCAACCTGTCAAGGGTTTGATACGCAATCGGCCCGATACAATCCAATCTGTCTGGCCGATACTTTCCGCCTAACATAAGAACATTCAGACCTGGCGAGTTCAGTTCAGCCGCCGTTCGTACCGAGTTTAAAATAATTGAAACTGACTTTTTCGCTCGCAGATATTTTGTCATCTCAAAACAGGTTGTTCCGGAATCTAAGAATATCTGGTCGCCGTCCTTAACCATCTCCGCCGCAAGCTCGGCTATCGTCTTTTTCGCTTCAGCATTCCGCAGCGATTTGGAAATAAATGAGTAGTCGGAATTTTTGGCGAGAAACGCTCCGCCGTGAGCAACCTCTAAAACCCCGTCTGTTGCTATCGCCTGAATATCTCGACGCACCGTCGCCTCGCAAACGCCGAGCTTATCAGCCATCTCAATTATCGACACAAAACCATTCTTAATGGCCGCCGATATTATTTTTTCTTTTCTGTCTTTTACCGTCGAAAGCATTATACTTTCCCGCTTATCTAAGAAACTCTAACAAAAGAAATTTGTACACAGTTTTTGTATCTCGTCGTTCGTGAAGCGTGAAGCGAAAAAACAACGAAATACGCTTCACGAGATACGCTTCACTATGTTGCATCTTTTTCATTATGTTAGAAGCTCTAAGTTTTATATCTCTTTTTTCTCTGTGTCTCTGTGGTGAGTTGTTTTTTTATTAAAAACATTCAAATTTTGTTGAAAATCGTCAATTTTTACTATACTTTCGTTCAAAACCCGTCCATTTTTTGACGATTTTAACAAAAATTTTGCAAAATTCAACAAAATATTACAAAAATTTGTCGTTTTCGTGTAATTTTATGTTTGATTTTTGTCGTTTTATGTAGTATTTTTGTAATATATTTATACTCATTTTAAGGATGTAGCAAATGGATAAAAAAGTAACTCCGATACTAATGCCGCAGGCTGGTCAATCTATGGAAGAGGGCACAATTCTCTCCTGGAAGGCCAAAATTGGCGATAAAATCGCGGTTGGCCAGATTATTTTCGAGATTGAAACCGACAAAGCCACTTTGGAGGTCGAGGCCGCTGATGCCGGCAGATTGGCCAAAATCGTTGTTGGCGAAGGCCAAATCGTCCCTGTCAAGACTCCGGTCGCTTATTTGGCCGATAACGACAGCGATGTCGAAGCCTTTCTGGCAGGGGAACAACCTGCTCCTAACTCCGTTGCTGTAAAGGAGATAGAAAAGCCTGTAATCCAAACCGTCAAAATCGAGCAGTTAAAAGTTGAAGATTCCCGTCCCAGAATTTCACCTGCCGCTCGAAAACTTGCCGAGCAAAGAGGCGTTGATATGTCGTCAATATCGGCGGGTTCGGGTATTGACGGGCGGATAATTACCAATGACATTCCGAACGTAACTTCTGCTCCCAAAATGAGTAAGATGCGAAAAATCATTGCCGAGAGACTGACTTATTCCAAACAGAACATCCCTCATTTTTATGTCAAACTCACTATTGATGCCAAAGAGCTTTTCAGCTTATATAAGAAGACAAAGCCGCAATTACTTTGCAGCGTAAATGATTTTGTTATAAAGGCTTGCGCTAATGCCATCAGGCAGCACGCCTCCTTCCGCAGTCAGTACAAAAACGAGCAGATTATCGAATCGCCCAGTGCAAATATTGGTGTTGCCGTTGGTCTTGACGATGGCCTTGTCGTGCCGGTTGTGATTGACGCTGACAAAATGGACTTAAAGGCTTTAGCCGCAAGGGTTAAGGTTATTATCGAAAACGCTCGAAACGGCAAAATTGATGGTATGGGGCAGGGTGTTTTCACGATAACTAATCTTGGTATGTTCGGCACTGAAGAGTTCAGTGCAATTATAAATCCGCCGGAATCGGCGATTTTGGCGGTTGGCGCGATTCGCGAAGGTATTAAGGTTGAGAACGGCGCGATGCAACCCACGCGTCTGATGACACTTACGTTAAGTGTTGACCATCGCGTAATTGACGGCGTTGCCGCGGCGAAATTTATGCAAACATTAAAAGAATTTCTCGAAAAACCGGAAGTATTGTTAAATTAACGAGTTAGGAAAATAATATGTCAGAACATTTTCAGGTTGCGGTAGTCGGCACAGGGCCGGGCGGTTATATAGCGGCTCTAAAAGCGGCACAATTAGGCGCAACGGTTGCAGTCATTGAAAAACATCAATATGTCGGTGGCACTTGCCTGAATTACGGCTGTATCCCATCAAAAGCGCTTTTAGCATCGGCAGACCTTTTGCATAAGATTAAGAATGCCAATACGTTAGGCGTAAAGGTCGATGGCAGCGTCAGTTTTGATTGGTCAGCGATTCAAAAGCGAAAAGACAAAGTTTTGGCAATGCTTCGCGGCGGAATCAAAGGTCTTTTCACCTCAAGAAAGGTCAAACTCTTTCAGGCCGAGGCTAAATTCGCCGGCCAGAGCAAATTGCAGCTCACCGATTCAGCCGGGGCGGTTAGCGAAATCACAGCGGACAATATCATAATTGCTTGTGGCTCAATACCTTCGGTGATTCCGGGCTGGCCGACAGACAAGAATTTCGTTTGCACTTCCGATGAAGCTCTGCACTGGCAGAGTTTGCCGAAGCGTCTATTAATAGTAGGCGGCGGCGTAATCGGCTGCGAATTCGCCTGTATGATGGCCGAATTCGGCGTTGAAGTTTCAATCGTAGAAATGATGCCTGGTCTGCTGCCTGAAATGGAAGTAGAGCTTGGACAGGGACTTGCGGGCATATTCAAAAAGAGAAATATAAAAATTTTCACCTCCGTAAAAGTCGAAAATCTTGAAATAGCAGGCGACACCGTAAAAGCAACGATTACCGGTGGTCAGGTTATTGAAGCTGACAGAGTTCTTGTTTCCACCGGCAGAAGGCCGAACACTGCTCAACTTGGGCTGGAAACAATCCAACTCACGACTGACAAAGGGTTTATAAGAGTAAATGACAAAATGCAGACTGGCGTAAATGGCGTTTATTGCATAGGCGATGCCAACGGCAGATGTCTGCTTGCCCACGCGGCGAGCGCACAGGCGGTTGTCGCAGTCGAAAACGCACTCGGCCACACCAGCGAATATAAACTTCCAGTTCCTTACGCCGTTTATACCTTCCCTGAAATCGCATCCGTTGGCATAACAGTCAAGCAGGCGCAGGAACGCAATATTCCGGTCAAAATCGGCAAATTCCCAATCGGCTATCTGGGCAAAGCAATGGCGGTCGGCGAAGAAGCGGGTTTTGTGAGCGTAATTCGTAACTCAAGCAGCGGCGAGCTGTTAGGCGTACATATACTCGGCCACAACGCTACTGAAATGATTCATTCGGCGGCGGCAATGCTCGGCCTGAAAGCCTCGGCGAAGGATTTGGCGGAAATGATTTTCGCGCATCCCACTATGAGCGAAGCAGTTAAGGAAGCTGCGGAAGATAGTTTTGATGCCGCGCTGCATCTGCCTGTAAAAAAGGTGTGATTTATGAATGAGATAAAAAATTATATTGCTGTTGATTTGGGGGCATCGAGCGGCAGAGTGATTTTAGGCTCTGTCGATAACGACAAAATCGCTCTTGAAGAAATTCACAGGTTTGAAAACGGCCCGATAGAAGAAAATGGCTCACTGCGATGGGATTTTGCGAAATTATTCGGCGAAATCAGCACGGGAACCGCCAAAGCAATAAAACAGGCTGACGGCAAAGTCGAATCAATCGGCGTTGACAGTTGGGGCGTTGATTTCGGCTTGATTGGCAGCGACGGAAAACTGCTCGAAAATCCATATCATTACCGCGACAAAAGAACCGATGGAATGATGGAAAAGGCCTTCGCAATTGCTGGTAAGAGAACTATTTATGATTCCACCGGCATACAGTTTATGCAGCTTAATACGATTTTTCAACTGCTCGCTCTGAAATCGCAAAGACCTGAAATACTCAAAAAGACGCATAAATTGGCATTTACGGCTGATTTGGTGTCTTATTATTTATGCGGAGAAATTTTCGGCGAATACACACTTGCAAGCACATCGCAGTTGATGAATATGAAGCTCGGCAAATGGTCGGCTGATTTGTTTGATAAACTTTCGCTGCCACTCGATATTATGCCGAGCATCGTTCAGCCCGGAACGGTCGTTGGGAAATTGAAGAAGGAAATCGCCGACAAATTCGGCTGCGGCAGGATTCCGGTCGTCGCGGTTGGTTCGCACGATACTGCCTGTGCGGTCGCATCCGTTCCCGCCAATGAGAAAAACTGGGCGTATTTGTCCAGCGGCACCTGGAGTTTGATGGGGGTAGAAATACCAAATGCCGCAATCAATGACAGCACTTATAAATATGAGTTCACCAATGAGGGCGGAATTTGCGGCACGATTCGGCTACTGAAAAACATTATGGGCTTATGGCTTATTCAGGAATGCCGAAGGGTCTGGAACGAACAGGGCGGCAAATTATCTTTCGCCGATTTGGCGACTCTCGCGGAGAAGGCCAAACCATTTGCCGCGGTCATTAACCCCAATGACAGCCGATTTTTTGGGGTATGCGATATGCCCGCGAAAATAAACGAGTATCTCGCAGAGACCGGACAGCCGGCAATCAGCGATAAGGGACAGATAATAAGAGTAGTTCTCGAAAGTCTTGGATTTTATTATCGTGAGACGCTCGAAAAAATCGAAGAAATTACAAAGCAGAAAATTGACACGCTGCATATTGTCGGCGGAGGCATAAAAAATGAATTGCTTTGCCAATTTACCGCTGACGCGACCGGCAAAAAAGTCGTCGCAGGGCCGGTCGAGGCGACCGCAATGGGGAATATAATGATTCAGGCAATGGCGACGGGGCAGATTAAATCCGTTGCCGCCGGCAGAGCGTTAGTCGCGAAATCTTTCGATTTGAAAGTTTATCAGCCCGCGAATTACGAACTTTGGAATAAGAAATATATTCACCACAGAGACACAGAGAAAAAAATATAAATATGACGACAAAATTTACAAATATGCACTTTCATACGATTTATTCCTTTAACGCCGAGGGATATTCTCCGGCTAAAATCGCGTCGCTTGCAAAGCAGGCTGATTTGGCCGCGGCGGGGATTGTAGATTTTGATGTTCTCGACGGTCTGAATGAATTTTATGACGCGACATCGAAGCTGAACCTCAAAGCATCCGGCGGAATCGAAACGCGCGTGTTCGTTCCCGAATTTGCCGATAAGGTTATTAACTCGCCGGGCGAGCCGGGTATCTCGTATCATATGGGCGCGGGCATTCCATCGGGGAATCTGTCTTCGGAGCAGAAAAAATTTGAAGATAAACTTCGCGGCACGGCAAAAAACAGAAACCTTGAACTTGTAAGTCGCGTAAATACATATTTAAGTCCGGTTGAATTAGATTATGAAAAAGACGTTTTGCCCCTTACGCCGAAAGGCAACGCTACTGAAAGGCATATTTGTTTTGCTTACGTCCAAAAGGCGGCGGCGATTTTTGCGGATGCCGGCAGGCTGGCGGAATTTTGGAAAGAGAAAATCGGTTTTGAAAAAATTTCCGACCAGGCATCGCTTATCAATAATATAAGAGCAAAGACGATGAAGCGAGGCGGAGCGGGTTATATTCAGCCTGATACGAAATCATTTCCGACGATGGCGGATATGAACGAGTTTGTTTTGTCCGTCGGCGGAATACCGACGCTCACCTGGCTTGACGGCACAAGCGACGGCGAAAAACAGATTGAAGAACTTTTGCGAATCGCTATGCTTACGGGCGTTGAGGCGGCCAACATTATTCCTGACAGAAATTACAAGCCGGGCGAGGGAAAGAATAACGACAAATGCAAAAAGCTGTATGAGTTCGTTGAAATCTGTCAAAATCTCGATTTGCCGATTATCGCAGGAACGGAAATGAACAGTCCCGGCCAGAAATTTGTTGATAATTTTGACAGCGAAGAATTGAAGCCGCTTGTCGATGTTTTTCTTAAAGGCGCTTTAATCGTCTATGGTCATACAGTATTGCAAAGGCAGGCGGGTTTGGGTTATAAAAGCGAATGGTCTGCGAAAAATTTTACAAACAGAGCGGCGAAGAATGATTTTTTTGAAACGCTCGGCCAAAAAATTGTTCCGGCAAAAGAAAATGTTTTGCATAATCTTAAAAGTGATTCATCTCCGAGCGATATTTTAAAAAGGATATAAAAATTTTATGAATTTCCCAAAAACACAAAAAGCGGTTCAGCTTATCGGCGCAAGCGAGCTGAAGTTAAACGAAAACAAGGAAGTATTTGTTCCGAACGATTATCAGATACTGGCGGAAGTCCAGGCAGTCGGGCTTTGTTTCTCCGATTTGAAACTTTTAAAGCAGTTCACCGGCCACGTTCGCAAGAGCGAAATCGTTTCCGGCGCTGACCAGTCGATTCTCAAGGAAATTCCAAGTTATGTGCCGAACGAAAAACCGGCAGTGCCGGGCCACGAGGCTGTCGTAAAAGTAACGGCCGTCGGTAAAAAAGTTCAGAATGTAAAAGTCGGTCAGCGTTTTTTGGTTCAGGCCGATTACAGATGGCTCAAAACCGCAAATTCAAACGGCGCGTTCGGATATAATTTTGAAGGCGCTTTGCAGCAGTATATTCTCGTTGACAGCAGAGTGATTGTTTCGCCGGAAGGACAATCGACGCTGATTCCCGCTACTGATAAATTATCAGCATCCGCTGTCGCTCTTGTCGAGCCGTGGGCATGCGTTGAGCAGGCTTATGCGGTGAAAGAACGCACGACGCTGAAAAAAGGCGGCGCGATGCTTGTCGTTTCCGATGCGCCGATTGATAAAACGAAAATTGAGGCGTTCGCTGATAAATTCGGCAAGCCCGCTAAAATTATTTTTTCAAAAGATTCCGCTGTCGATGGTCAGTTTGACGATGTAATTTATTTCGGTTCAAACGCCGCGACAGCCGAGGCGCTGTTTTCAAAGGTCGCGACCAATGGCTTGTTCAACATTGTTCTTTGCGGCGGAAAATTTGACAGAAAAGTATCGACGCAGGTCGGCAGAGTTCACTACGGCAACATAAGAATCATCGGCACGACCAGCAGCGACCCTGCCGAGGCGATGGCGAACATCCCGGCGACCGCCGAAATCAGAAAAGGCAATAACGTCAACGTAATAGGCGCAGGCGGCCCAATGGGCGTAATGCACGTTGTTCGCAACGTCTGCCAGGGAGTAGCGAACACAACCGTTTATGCCGGCGACCTCGATGACGTGCGGTTAGCCGCGCTTGAAAAAACAGCAAAACCTCTCGCTGACAAAAACAAAGTCGGCCTGAAGTTTTATAACCCATCGAAATCGGCACCACAGATAAAATTCGATTATTTTGCCGTGATGGCTCCTGTGCCGAAGTTAGTCGCCGCCGCGGTTGACAGTTCCGCCGAATACGGCATTATCAATATTTTTGCCGGCATCCCGGCCACCGTGAACGGCGATATCGATTTGAACGCGTATATCGAAAAACATATTTATCTTATAGGTACAAGCGGCTCGACAATCGACGATATGATAACGATTTTGAAAAAAGTCGAAGCAGGCTCGCTCGACACGAATGTTTCGGTCGGAGCGATATGCGGAATCGAACACGCTATTGATGGCATAAAAGCCGTTGAGGCGCAGAGCATATCGGGCAAAATTCTTGTCTATCCCTGGTGCGACAATCTGCCGCTGACAAAATTGGAAAATCTGAAGGATGTTCGCCCCGATGTCGCCAAAGCCTTAGACAACGGCATTTGGTGCAAACGGGCGGAAGATGCTCTATTGAAAGGAAGCAAATAATGAGCAAAATTGAAAAAGCGTACAGTGCCGCAAAAGAAATTTATTCGCAGTTGGGCGTTAATACGGACACAGCCATTGCGAAACTTTCCAAAATACCTGTTTCGCTGCACTGCTGGCAGGGAGACGATGTCAGCGGATTTGAAAATCCTGACGCAGGCCTCGACGGCGGAATTATGGCGACGGGAAACTACCCCGGCAAAGCGCGAAACGCCGAGCAGTTGCGAGGCGATTTGGAAAAAGCATACAGCCTGATTCCGGGAAAGCACAGGCTTAATCTTCACGCGATTTACGCGGAGACCGGCGGCAAAAAAATCGAGCGAAACGAGCTGACCGCGAAACATTTTGCTAACTGGATTGACTGGGCAAAGCAAAACAAACTCGGCCTCGATTTTAATCCGAGTTTCTTTTCGCATCCGAAAGCATCGTCGGGCTTCACGCTGGCCAGTCTCGATAAAAGCATCAGAAAATTCTGGATTGAACACGGAATCGCCTGCCGCAAAATAGGCGAACAAATGGGCAAATCGCTCGGCAAAACCTGCGTAACCAATATATGGATTCCAGACGGCTACAAGGATACGCCCGTTGACAGAAAAATTCACAGGGAACTGCTGCGAAATTCGCTTGATGAAATTTTAAAGCCGAAGGTAAATAAAAAATACAATCTCGACGCTGTCGAGTGCAAACTTTTCGGTATAGGTTCGGAAAGTTATGTCGTCGGTTCGCATGAGTTTTATATGGGCTACGCGGCGAAAAACAACACGCTGCTGTGTCTTGACGCGGGACATTTTCATCCGACCGAAGTCATCTCCGACAAAATTTCGTCCGTGCTTGAGTTTGTCGATGAAATTCTGCTGCACGTCAGCAGAGGCATTCGCTGGGACAGCGACCACGTTGTAGTTCTCACAGACGAATTGCAGGCAATCGCACAGGAGATTATTCGCGGCGGATTTACCGAGCGAGTTCATATTGGTCTGGACTTTTTTGACGCGAGTATAAATCGAATCGCCGCCTGGGTAATCGGCACAAGGTGTATGATTAAGGCTCTGCTGATAGCTCTGCTTGAGCCGACCGATAGTCTGCGGAAATTGGAAAAAGCCGGCGACTTCACCAGCAGACTGGCGATGCTCGAAGAATTGAAAACTCTGCCTTTCGGCGCTGTCTGGGATTATTATTGCGTAAAGAACAATGTTCCGGCCGGCGGCAAATGGCTCGCTGAAGTAAAAAATTATGAAAAAGACGTTTTAAGTAAAAGGTAATTTGGCAAATGGATAATGCGCTAACGGATTTAATTAAAATATCGAAAACTGTCGGCAGTGATTTAACTTTGGTTCAGGGTGGCGGAGGCAATACCTCTGTAAAAACCGCTGATGGAAAATTTATGTATATAAAAGCCAGCGGCACAGCGTTGAAAGATATGTCCGCGGATAAAGGCTGGCGCAAAATCGACATCGCTCAAACACTTTCGATATTGAAAGACTCCGGACTGGCCGCGATGGAAGTCAGCAAAAGAGAAATCGAGATAGTCAACAGGCTTTCCTTCTGCTGCGTTGACGATTTGAAAAACGCCGGCAGGCCGAGCGTCGAAGCCCATCTGCACGCAATCCTTGATAAATATGTAATCCACCTGCACCCTCACATTATCGGCGCTTATGTGAATTCAAAAACCGGCAGAAAAATAATCGAAAAACTTTTTTCAGACCGGAAGAAGCCAATTTTGTGGATTGATTATACCGACCCAGGCTTTACGCTTGCCAAAGAAGTTTCAAAAATGGTTTCTGAATATACCTCGCGATACGGTTTTGGGCCGGAAGTTCTGTTTTTGGAAAAGCACGGAATTTTTATTTCCGCCAATAACGCAGCCGCTGCGCAAAAACTCGTAGGCAGCGTAATAAAAACCTGCGGCTCTGAATTAAAATCAGTTATTAAACCTGCGAAAGTCAAACCAATAGCCGGCGAAATTATAGACAACGCCAGACTGTCGGTTCGCAGGGCGTTTTTCAACGCACTCGGCAAATATGTGTCCGTTAGTCATTTTTTAGACGCTGAAATATCGGCCTTTATGGCTCGCAAAGACGCGAAGGAACTTTTGTCGTTTGCCGGCCTTACGCCTGACGAAATGGTCTATGCCAACGGCCCCGCTGTATGGCTCGAAAATTGCGACACCGCGAAAATCGAATCCAAATTGAAATCGCAAATTGCAAAAGGAGCAAAAGCGTCCGCGGCGTTTCTCGTCAAGGGGCTTGGTCTGTTCGTTGCCGGCAAGATTTCCGAACACGCAACGATAAGGGACATTGTTAAAATGTCGCTGTTCGTCCGTTCCTGTGCCGCGAAAATGGGCGGGATAAACGCTTTGAACAGCAGAGAGCAGAATTTTATAAATAACTGGGAAGCCGAAGCGTTTAGAAAAGCTCTTGTCGGCGGCGGCGCGTCGGGCGGCGAACTAAAGGATAGAATCGCCATCGTAACCGGCGCGGGCAGCGGACTTGGCAGAAGCCTGGCGATTGGTCTGGCAAAGGCCGGCGTGAACGTCGGGCTTGCCGATATAGATACTGTCTCGGCCAAACAAACCGCCGAGATGATTGCGAAAGAATTGCCTGGCATCGCGACTTTGGTTTTGCCGTGCAATGTAACGAATGCCGATTCGGTTAATGACGCTTTTGCCGAATTGCTGAATAAATGGGGCGGGCTTGATATTTTGATTAACGCCGCCGGCGTTGCTCCGGCGTTTAGTCTTACGGAATTGCCGGTCGATAAATGGCGTTTCGCGCTTGAAGTAAATCTAACAGGCTATTTTTTAATGGCGCAAAAGGCCGCGCAGATAATGATTGCGCAGGGCATCGGCGGAAACATTATCAATTTGAGTTCCAAATCGGGCATTGACCCAAGCAAAAATAATACTCCCTACAACGCCACCAAAGCGGGCGAACTGCATATGTCCCGCGGCTGGGCGATGGAACTCGGCTCGCACAACATAAGAGTAAATTCCATCTGTCCGGGCAACGTGTTTGAAGGCTCGAAAATCTGGAATCCGGAATACATCAAAGTTTGCGCCAGAAAATACGGCATTAAGCCCGAAGAAGTTATTCCTTATTATGTAAGCAAGACAATGCTCAATCGCGAAATAAAGGGTCAGGACATCGCCGATGCTGCGGTATTTTTGGCCTCGGACAGGGCAAAAATGATAACCGCTCAAACTCTCGTGGTCGATGCGGGGCAGGCAATGGTTCGATAAATCTCTGGACAATAACATTGGGAAGACTAAAATTACCGCGGTAATGTTTTTTCAAAGGAATTCCAATGTTCATACAGGCACAGATAACATTAAAGTCGATTATCAATTATGAAATAGTCAGCGGCAATCCGCTGTGGCGGTTCGGTCTGCTGCTGCTGGCAATTTTACTGATGATGGCTGCCGCAAGAATAATGCAATTCATTCTGCATTCCTATTCGCAAAAGATTAAGGCTAAATTCGGCGACAATTTAATTGTTCTCATCGCCGAAGCCGTCAGCAAGCCCGCTTATGTTCTGATTATCGGCATAGGAATCGCAATATGCAAAATGCCTTTATACTTCAATGATGAAACCGGCATAAGAATTTCAATAGGAAATAATTGGGACAAGCTCTCTGATGTGGTAATCGCTGTTTCTCTGGCTTATGCGATGTATCGGCTCGTCGATATCGCAGAATACTATCTGCAAAAGGTAGTCGACAAAACCAACAGCAAGCTCGACAATATGCTCGTGCCGATAATCCGCAAGAGCATAAGAATAGCGATTGCGGTCATCGCGGCTTTGCTGATTGCCGAAAACATACTTGGCGCAGACAAAATAAGAACCCTTCTGCTAAGCGCAGGGGTCGGCGGCATAGCGATTGCCTTTGCGGCAAAAGAAACCATCGCCAACTTTTTTGGCTCAATAACAATTTTCGCCGATAAGCCGTTCCATATTAACGATATTATAAAAGTCGGCGAACACACAGGCGCAATCGAAGATGTCGGCTTTAGAAGTTCGAGAATCAGAACATTCGAGGGTCATCTTATAACGATACCGAACAGCACAATGGCCAATGAGATGATAGTGAACATCGGCAAACGCCCATTCATTCGCAGAACATCGAACATTACTATCACCTACGACAGCGGCAGCGAAAAAACACAAAGAGCCGTCGATATCATAAAAGAAATTCTTGCCGGCGTGCCGGACATAAACAGCGACACAGATAGATTGCCGAGGGTTTATTTCAGCGATTTCAACGATTGCTCACTGAACATATATATGTGTTATTGGGTCAAGCCCGCTGATTACTGGCGATGGCTGGAAGTGAATGAAAAAATAAATTTTGAAATCCTAAAGCGTTTCGACGCGGAAAAAATCGAGTTCGCCTTCCCAACGCAAACATTATATGTTAAAAAAGAAACATAAAAACAAGCCTCGGCCTCAAGGCCGAATCCACATTTTTGATTTTTTATTTTTGATATTTAATTTTTTTACGCGTCTCTATCAACGGCCTGTGCGATTGCTTTTAACTGCGGCATAAGGCCGGCCAGCACATCAGGCGTAATCGACTGCGCGCCGTCGCTCATCGCATGTTCCGGAGCGAGATGACATTCAAGCAGCAGACCGTCCGCACCCGCTGCGATTGCCGCTCTGCACATCGCAGGAACAAGATGCGCGTGTCCCGTGCCGTGAGATGGGTCAACGACAACTGGCAAATGTGTTTTATCCTTAAGCTCCGGCACAATCGCAAGAGCCAGTGTATTGCGAACATATTCCTCAAATGTTCTTATTCCTCTTTCGCACAGAATCACCTGCGAATTGCCCGCGTTAATGATATATTCAGCGGCGAGCAGAAATTCATCGAGATAAGAACTCGGCCCGCGTTTGAGAAGCACCGGCTTAGTCGCTTTGCCCAAAGCCTCAAGCAAAGGATAATGCTGCATATTTCTCGCTCCGACCTGCAAAACGTCCGCGTATTCGCAAACCGCAGGTATCTGCTCGACCGCGACGACCTCCGTTACAATCGCAAGGCCTGTCAGCTTTCTTGCCTTGGCTAAAATTTTCAGCCCTTCAACGCCAAGCCCCTGAAAACTGTACGGACTTGTGCGAGGCTTGAATGCCCCCGCTCTGATGCCTATGCAGCCGGCCGCAGCGACTTTTTCGGCAGTTTCCAAAAGCTGCTTTTCGCTTTCAACCGCGCAGGGGCCGGCGATTACGCCGATTTTTTTGCCGCCGAGCGGAAAACCTCCGGGCCCGATTTTAATTTGCGTAGGCTCTTTTTTTACTTCTCTTGACGCGATTTTATACGGCGCAAGTATCGGCACGATTTTCTCGACGTTCGGCGCGCTTTCAATTGCGCCTTTGTCAACATTGCGTTTGTCGCCCAGACAGGCGATAACCGTTCTGTTTGTGCCGACGATGATATGCTCTTTCAGGCCGAACTCTTTTATCAAATCGACGACATGACAAATATCGCGCTCCGCTGCGCCGTTTTTCATTACAACTATCATTTTTTATCTCCGGCTGTTTCTTTAAACGCGCAGGGCAGTTCATTTATAATATCGGTGGCGATAAGACTTATTTGCCCTTTGTCCTTCGCCGCCAAATCGCCCGCGAATCCGTGAACATAAACGCCAAGCACGGAAGCGTCAAAATTATTCAATCCCTGCCCGCACAGCGAAGCGATTACGCCCGTCAGCACGTCGCCCGCTCCGGCCGTTGCCATTCCCGGATTGCCGGTCGTATTTATGTAAAATTTTTCGGTATCGGCGACTACCGTACCCTGCCCCTTCAAAACAACTACGCTGTTGCAGGCTCTTGCAAATTCAACTGCCGTCGCCTGTCTGTCACTCGGCATAGATACCCGCAAAAGTCCCGCCCAGAGCCTTTTCATTTCTCCGGGATGAGGCGTTAAAATTAAATTCGCTTTATTTATATCAGGCCAGTTGCGAATGGCCGCTAAATTATTCAGGCCGTCAGCATCGATAACAATTCTTTTGCCGTCCAACCGCAAAAGATTTTCAAGTATGCTCTTTGCGCCTGCACAAATTCCAACGCCGGGGCCAAACGCGATTACGTCATTTTCCTCAACAGCTTCGAGAACGGCATCGAGAGCCTTTGCGCTGATTCTGCCTTTGGCATCTTCATTAAGCGGAATTGTCGTATAACAAGGTTCAATTGTCGCGACAATCGGCAAAACACTCCTCGGCACAGCCAGCCTAACAAGCCCGCTCCCACTGCGAAGTGCGCTTTTGCCCGCGATTGCCGCCGCTCCGCTGAAACCGACACTGCCTGCGATTATGCAAACCTTGCCAAAATCGCCCTTGTGCGATTCGGCCGCTCTTGGCTTCAATCTCGGAATACTTTCTACCATCTGCATACAAACTCCCTTTCCGAAGTATTTTACAAATAACATAAGCTATGGTCAATAAAAGATTTGACAGGCAAAACGGATACATTTATAATGGTTTAATGTTCTGTTCGGAGATAAAGTAGCCAATGACAAGTGAAAAAACATCTGCAATTACACAGCAGTTCAAAAAAGCCATCAAGCAAAAATATAATTTAATTGAGATGAAGTTGTTCGGCTCCTGCGCTCGCGGCGATTCATCTAAAACATCCGATATTGATTTGATGGTAAGGCTGCCTGATGTCAACAGAACAATTGAAGAAGATTTATTCAATATCGCTTATGATTTGGAACTGGAACACGACTGCGTAATTGACGTTATCGTTCTTCCGCAAAATTTTTACAGCAATGTCCCAATTTATCAGAATATTCTACGGGAAGGCATAGCAGTTTGACCAAAGAAGAAAAACAAACTCTAATAAAATATCGACTGGAACGAGCAAACGAATCTATAAAAGCGGCGGAATTGATGTTTGCAAATAAATTGTTTATCCCCGCAATGAATAGAATTTACTATTCGATGTTTTACGCTGTTCAGGCGCTACTGGTTCTTAACGAAAAGGCCTTTTCAAAACACGGGCAAGTCAAGGCATATTTTAATATGGAATTCATAAAGGCAGGCATTTTCCAAAAAGAATTCGGCAAAATTTTTAACACAGTTTTCGAGTATCGACAAAAATTTGATTATGTCGATCTGCTCGTACCAGAAGAAAGCCTGATTTCAGATTATATCGCCAAAGCACAAAATTTTATTGAGCAGTTATCTTCCTACCTTAATAGCAAAGTTGCAGATATGTAAACTTGAATTATGTAGAGAAAAATCGTAACAATGAGGTGCAATGTGGAAATTGCCAAACAGTGTTTATTTCGCTATCATCACAAAATAGGTTTCGTAGGGTGGGCTCTTCCTGTCCGACATAGCCTTGGCGACGGCGGAAGCCCACGCAGCGATAGAGATTGCCTTTATTTTTAATTTCTCCTATTCGCTCGTCGCTTTCGCTTCGAGAGTCATATCCGCAAAAATTCCCGCCTTATATTTATGATACCCCAATGACGCAATCATCACAGCGTTGTCCGTACAGTATTTTTTCGGCGCAACAAGCAAAACCCTGCCTGTCTTTTGCGCCATTTTTTCAAGTTCGCTTCGCAGCGCGCTGTTTGCCGCTACTCCCCCGCCGAGCAGAATAGTTTTTGCACCGACTTTATCCGCCGCCTTGCGCGTTTTTTTGACAAGCACATCGACTACCGCCGCCTGAAAAGATGCCGCGATATCGGAAATCTCCTGCTGCGTCATTTGCCCCGCCAGACTGCCCGCCTTCATATCCTGACCCTGACAATGATAAAGCACAGCGGTTTTTATTCCGCTGAATGAAAAATCCAGCGAATCCTTCCCCAGCATTGTCCGCGGAAAATCAATCGCCTTAGGATTGCCAGTCGCCGCGGCCTTTTCGATACTCGGCCCGCCGGGATAAGACAAATTCAAAATCGAAGCGACCTTATCAAACGCTTCGCCCGCCGCGTCGTCAATCGTCGAACCAAGCAGTTTGAGCTCCAGCGCGTTTTCGCATTCGTATAAACTCGTATGTCCGCCTGATACGACCAGCGCAACCGCAGGCAGCCGCAAATCCTTCGTTTCCATCATCGCCGACTGCAAATGAGCGTGAATATGATTTATCGCAATTAAAGGTTTCTCAAGAACAAGAGCCAGCGTTTTGGCCGCCGTCAATCCGACAATCAGCGCAACAGTAAGCCCCGGCTGATTGGCGACCGCCACCGCGTCAATATCTTTTTGAGCAATGCCGGCCTGTGCAATTGCCTGGGCGACAATCGGATAAATTTTTTCGATATGCGCCCGCGATGCAATCTCCGGCACGACCCCGCCGTATTTCTGGTGAATCTCTATCTGCGACGATATTACATTCGATAAAATCTCACAGCCGTCGCGAACTACCGCCGCCGCCGTCTCGTCACAGCTCGTTTCAATGCCAAGTATGTTAATTTCGGATTTCATAGAATGCAATCCCAATATCCCCGCAAAAGATGTCAATTTAGAGGTTGTGGAATTATCTGCGAACCTGACGGCAAAAGTCAGGATAATTTTTCAGCAGAAACGCCTGTTCGCTGTTCACCAATTCCGCAGGCAATTCACGGTTGAATCTGCACACATAAACTTCCCGACCGGCCGAGTCTGTACTGTGCCTGAAAATAACGCCGCCAAATTCAACCACCTGGTCATCGTTAAATTTGAATACCATTTGGATTCTTTTGCCGTCTTCGAGAGCGCCGTCGGCAAGCTCGCCGCAGGGCGTAAATCTGACGGCTTTTATCGATATGTCAATCACCCTAAGCGGAAGGTTGGTTATCTTCGGAGCGGCATCAGTCGGATAGACCACCCTGAAACACGCCCGCCTCTGAACCTGCCTTCTATCCTGTTCCCTGCTTTCCTGTTCGACAGGCGCAGCGTTATCGACCCCCTCTTGCCTTCTGTCTTTTTGTCTTCTGTCCTGACTAAACCACATAATAGTGCGAGATTCTAATGGTTTTGCCTTGATTTTACAAGTATGAAAATCTGCCGCAGGATACTTTTTACAATTCTGGCCGGCGAAAACACTAACGGCGTTTGTCCGGCAGGAACAAACTTACCGCCCGCACCACCCGCGTCGCCCGGCACATCGCCGAGAATTTGAATGTCCTTTTTGTCCGCGCAGCCAAATCCGATTTTTTTGGCGGTCTGAATAATCGGTAAATCCTCCGCCGAAATCCCCATCAAATCGCAGCAAACAAGCTCAACCGCAATCGGCTCAACGCCCCCGATAAGCCAGCCGAACTTTTTCGGCTCGCCGTTTATCGGGCCTGGGCCTTCCATCGCGACAATCCCATCGACAATCGTCAAAACCGGATTCGTCAGCCGATAAATGTCGAGCAGCATCGTACAGAAACCCTCGAACGTCTTGCCCTTTCGATAATGCCAGACCGCCTTTGCTTTGCCGCTAACCGTGCCGAACATATTTTTCACCGCGATTGTCGCGCCGAGCTGCTGATGCGTTTTTAGCTTCGGCAGATTGATAATTTTATCAGCGTCAAGAGCAACCGAACTTATCCCGATTTTCGTACCGCAGTGTTCAAGCGTTCTTTTGACTGGTTTATCGAGCTGCTTTATTTCCACGCCGAGTTTTTTCAGCGGCTCAACAATTCCCAGTACGGCCGCGCAGGCCGCCGCGTCCGCCCAGGCGGGCGAGTCGCCGACAAAAGGCCTCGCCCCGAAATCCAGCAGAATTTTCGCAAGCTCGATAATCACAACGGGATTAGTCTGTGTTGCGCACTCGGCAGGTTTGGGCGCAATCATATTGGGCTTGATTAAAACCCGTTCGCCTCTGCTTATAAAACGCTCCAGCCTGCCGAGCAGTTCAAAATGCCGAAGCAGACAGGCGTTCACATTTTTGTTATTATAGTCAGTACATTTTGTCAGCGATACTTTTGTCATAATATCTGCGTAATTCTACCGTCATCTGTCATTTATTCAACTTGTTCTTTTTCGCAAACCAGATTACAATGCCGCTGAATTATGAAAGAACTGCTGAAAAAACTTATTGAAGCTAAATCAACGCCCGACCTCGGCGAAATCCAATGCGCAAACGTATTGGCGGACTTTTTCTCATCTGTCGGCATAGAATCCAATGTCGAAGTATGGGATAACAATAGAGCCAATATCACCGCAACCATAAAATCGACCGGCCAAAATCCCGCCCTGTTATTCGTAAGCCATCTCGATGTCGTCCCGGCGAGCAAACAGGGTTGGCATACGGACGCGTTTATCGCGACAGAACAGGATGGCAAAATCTTCGGCAGAGGCGCCTGCGATATGAAAGCCGGTATGGCGACAGTCGCGGCAACTATGGCTGAAATAAAAAAATCCGGCGTTAATCTAAAATCAGACATTATCTTTTCCGCAACCGCCGGAGAAGAAACAGATAGCTGCGGAATCGTAAAGTTTTTAAAATCATTCAGCGTAAAAAATCTCTGCGGAGCGCTCGTGCCGGAGCCGACCGGCTTTGAACTCATCACCGCTCATCGAGGGCTTTTATGGCTTGAGATTACGACGAAGGGCAAAACCGCTCACGGCTCAATGCCGCATCTCGGAATAAACGCAATTGAATCGATGCGGGCGTTTCTAAGCGAATTTGAGCATTACGACCTTACGGCCGTCAAAGATAAACTGCTCGGCACAGGCTCAAAGAGCGTCAATAAAATCAAAGGCGGCAGCGCAACAAACGTCATACCCGATAAATGCTCCGCACAAATAGACATCAGAACAATCGCTGAACACGACCACAGCGAAATCCAAAAGGACATCGAAGCAATTTTCGCAAAAGTATCGCAGAGCAAAAAAGATTTCAGCGCAGCGATTGAAGTGTTGAGAGATGTCAAAGCTCTTAAAACAAATTCGGATTGCAAATTTGTTGATGACATAAAAAAAATTACAGGCATTACCCAAACAACCGCTGCACCATTCACAACTGATGCACCGTTCATCGCGGAATTGAGTATCCCTGTCGTTATCTTCGGCCCCGGCAGCGGCGAAACCTGCCACAAGCCGAATGAATATGTCGAAATCGCGGACTTACAAAAGGCGGTAGAGATTTACAAAAAGATAATCCTGCACTTCGCGAAATAGGCACAGAGCCACAAATAATTATAAATTGAAATTTGAGAGATGCAATAATGGCACGCAGAGAACGTAAAATTGTTGTAGTCAATGACAGAATTCAGAAAAATTATCGTTATGAGATTGCCGCGCCTGTCGGTAGAAATTTCGCTCCCGGCTTCAGACCGCAGCTTACCCCGAAAGAAATGCTCCAATTAGGCGTATTCGGCGGGAAATATATGACCGACTGCCGAGATGAGTTTCCCGATGACTGGTTTAAGAACGCTAAACTTAGCCCCGACAAACACGATGCGAAGCTGAACTTCTTCGGCGTTGATGCCAGCCAGCCGTTATCTGTCTGGCGTGACAAAGGATGGATTTATCCCGATGACCCGCGCGGATGGTTTCAATGGTATTGCAGATATTACGTTGGCCGCCGACTCGACGAAGAAGACCAAAGACAGATAAAGAGGTGGAGAGCGATGACAAGGCACATCGCGCAAATAAAATTAAATTGCAAAAAGGGCGACTTGAATTGCCGCAAAAAACAACGCCAGGCTCTCTTGCATTGGGCTTACGACAGCAGAAAAATGTAGCTTCCGCGTGGACAGCCCCTTCGACGGAGCTCAGGGCAGGCAGAGATATATGTTTTTAGACACACTCGCAGAAAACCGCGTGGGCTGAAGCCCACCCTACAAATCCCAACTGCCGAAATTATTAAATTTAACGAATTTTTAATGTAACTAAGTCATTTTAAAGATTCCCATTTATAAAGTCGTTAGACGGCTTTTGGCCGCCGGCCTCCAACGTCGCCACTGGACGATTCTGCCAAAGAGGTTGGGCGGTTTTTCACGCTGGCAACTTTCTTACGCAGACACAACTACTCAACA
>Ga0209212_1000086_pt1 | contig 188508 bp, 203 predicted proteins | sample RifGroC2_FD_183996 | JGI IMG/M metagenome (GOLD analysis project Ga0209212, IMG submission 183996) | Groundwater microbial communities from Rifle, Colorado, USA - Groundwater C2 (SPAdes) (version 2) | ecosystem: Environmental > Aquatic > Deep subsurface > Groundwater | place: Rifle, Colorado...
CAATTGATCACCACCGATTGCCGATTGAATAACCATATCAGCTCCGATTGTTAAAGAATTGGTGACGGATAGGGAGTTAATAGCAGCCTGGTTCGTGACATAAAGGTCAGCGATATTAGCCACAGCAATTAATGAGGCCGAATCTGTGGCGGTGTTTACATTCCAGCCGGCACTTTGAGATAGTAAATTTTGGTCTACCTGAACTTGGGTCAAAAGAGCCTGTATCTCATCAAGAGATTTAGACTTAATGTTGTCCGCATAGAGTGTTCCGGAAACTGTAGCTTCACTATCTACCACCAACTGTCTACTTTCCAGAGTGCCGCTAAACGTGGCGTTCCCTTTACTGTCGATTGAAGCCACTTCATTTTGATTGGAATCCTGAATCTTGAATTTTGAATCTTGAGGTAGTCCTACTGCCAAATCTTCACCAGGAATTGGTGAAATAAGTTTGGTTTGGATGTTTCCTGCAACAAGTCCGGACTTTACAAGCATGTTATCAACCGTTCCCTGGAAAGCAGTAAAAGAACTGGTAGCCAGATCTTCCGTGACAATTGCTCCTGCTTTGATGTTGGCGACAACCGCTTGAGCAAATGCACCAATCTTTGTGATTACAGTGCCTGAGGAAGTATCCGTAACTTGATAATTTCTACCACTATTAGTAGTGACATTCAAATTCCCTGCGTCGGTTAAATAAATGCTAGGGTCGACCCATGTTGTAGAAACATAAAGCATTACCGATGTTTGTCCGATATTTGGCCTCCAATCTTCAAGTGCTTTACCAATCACGATTCCCGGCTGGGTAGCCTTCTGAGCCGTGCCGGAAAGGGTCGATGCTGTTAAGAAATCACCAATCCTTATTGCTTGTGAACTAGGATCAATTTTTACAGGAACGCGGCCAGTAAGAGCAATTGCAACTTGGCGCTCTTCCTTGAATTGTTCGCCGTTGAAACCTCCAAGCAGTACTGCTGGTTTTTCAGAAACTACACCTAGAAGTTTATTGGAGTATGGTGATGAAGCACTTTTAACAAAAACCCTGTTGTCTGGATCAAGCTCAACAACCTGCCCAAAAGTAAGAGTAAGATCTTTGGTTGGATAATTTTCAGCTACGTCGTAAACGGTCATGGCGGTTGATGATGAATAAACAACACCGGCTGTATTATTGTCGGTGTTGCAGTTGGCATCAGTACCAACACAAAGGCCACCGCCGGTAATTTGTAGCCTAGCTTCCGGAACAACAGTGCCAACGCCAACGTTACCTCCATTAAGGAAAGTTGTGACAATGCCTGGAACACCCGTTGTTGCACCAACAGCTATATCAAGGCTGGTGTTGGTTCTCCTAATATCGGATCGGTAAACACTGGTATCATTTGAAGTTATAGTTATTCCATTATAAGTATTAGGGGTCGTAAGTTGTACGGCTCCGTAGGTTCCTGGATTTGCTTCAATTGTTCCAACCACATCCAATACTTGACCTGGACTTGTTGTTCCAATCCCAACGTTGCCAGCGCCGGTTATTGTCATTGAAGCATAGTTGGCAATTAGGTTAGCATCGGTCATTTTGAACGAGCCACTTCCTGTTGAGGTTTTATTCACAAACATGGTGGCTCCACTGTTTCTGAGGATCATTGCTGCAAAATCATTGGCACCACTATTGGTGGGAACATTCCAAACACTGTTGGCAGTATCCAAATTTAAATCGTTTGACAACAGTCCTCGACTAAAGCCGCTTCCGCCGGTATTTGTGGTTTGCAAAAATAAATATCCGGGAACGTCATTTGCAGTTAAGTGTAAATATGTCCCTATTGCTCCGTTGTCAATGACAGCACTGCCCGAGATGTCAAGTTTTTCTACTGGAGCCGTTGTCCCAATCCCAACATTGCCGGCATTTACTATTAATCCATAATTATTTGTTGCCCCGGATGCAGAGAAATATCCTCCTACGTTTGTTACTGAAGCACCAGTTGATTGTGCAATGACACCATAGGCAGTTCCAACATTAATACCATTATTGAGCGCATTGATAGCAGCGTAGCCATTGGTTGTAGCAGATTGTGTGACATCAAGTTTGTGAATAGGGTTGGTAAGACCGATGCCAACATCGCCGGCATTAAAATATGTATCATCAGTTGTGCTGGCAGCTCCAAGATTGATAACTGCCGTACCTAAAGTCCCGTCTGTGGTAGGAGTTCTTAATATAAAATCTGGATTACCCGCATTTCCTTGAAAATTTATACCTGCACTAACAAATAATCCAAACGTATTTGCGAGTATTCCATCTGTCCATCTGATAGCAGGTCCAATGTCTGGGTCACTCCCTTGATAATCCATATGTAGCCCCTCGGGAGTACCGCTAAGTCCAGCAGTTGCATCTCCGACTTTAATATAAGTGGGTCCTCTTACATCTAATTTACTCAATGGCTCCGTTGTCCCAATCCCAACATTACCCGAGTTATCAATTACAAATTTTGGTGATCCTGAAGCACTGGCAGTAAAAATATCTCCACCTTTGCTTTGGTTTACCATGAGAGCTGCTATACCGTTATTTGTACTATTGTTTACAAGCCAGCTTCCGTAACTTAAAGCATTGTAATTGTTTATAGTAGCCGGATTTTGGGCCAGAGAAATTGTCGATGTTGCAACTCCGCTGACAACATTAAAAATATTTTTGCCGGTTAAATAGAGTCCGCCTTTAATTTCAGCATCTCCGCCTATAAATAAATCGTTTGAAGTGGTGATAGCAGCCGTGGCAGCGGGAGTATCGCCACCTCCGGCAAGGGCATTGTATGCAACGCCACTAAGTCCACCTGCATTAATTACACCGGCTGCTGTGATATTTCCGGTACTACCCACAGAAAACAGAGCAGTGCCGCCAGAGTTTTGGGCTTCAAATATATTTGCTGTTTGAGCACCGGCAGCCCTTACAGCCAATGGGATTTGGCCCGCCTCACCATTGGGAGACTTAAAAAGATTTGCGGCTGCTCCGGTCCAATCAAATTGCCAGGCATAACTATCCACCGCATTTCCACCTATTCTTAACGATGCTGTTCCTGTGGTTCCATCACTTACCCAGATTCTCCAATCTGTACCACCTCTTTTAAGGCCTATATAATCATTAATTCCACCAGCAGCACTATATATTTCAAGTGCAGAGTTGGGTGTGGTTGTTCCTACACCGACTCTTCCGGTTCCGTTTGGATTAATCAAAACGTTGCCTGTTGTGTTGTAAGTTGCGGAGTTTCCAAGCACCAAGTTAGCTCTATTGGTTGTAGAAATGTTGCCATTTCCGTCAATGAATGTGGCTACATTTGTCGTGCTTCCTGAAATTGAGGCGGTAGGAACACCAGATAAAACATTTTTAAGTGCAAATTTAGCACTTGTGGTTGCGGTTGATCCAAGTAATAGATCTACGGAAGTATTTTTCGGATAAAGTGCTCCATCGGCAATACTCCAGATATCAGTAGCTGCCGAACAGTTACCGCTTGTATCACAAACCTGGTTAGCTCCTTGGTATAGGGTTGTTCCATATATATTTCTCCAAAGTAGGGAAGCGGTTCCAAAATCTGACATATTGGTTGTATTGGGGGCGACATAACCCCCTGCTATCGCATTGCTTGGATTAAGTGTGATATTTCCTGTTGTTGAACCGCCGATTGCAATCGGGGAGAATGTTGTTGTTTGGATCGAACCTGCCCCAGTTCTAAATGTGAGCGATCCCGATACGGAAGCAGCCCCTGCAACATCTAAAAGTGCGGTGGGGGAAGTGGTGCCGATACCAACATTTCCGGTTCCATTGGAGTTTAGGAGAATGTTTCCTGTTGTGTCATATGTTGTTGAATTTCCAAGTACTAAATTTTGTCTGTTTGTTGTAGAAATGTTGCCATTACCGTCCATAAACAAAGCAACATTAGCGGTTGAACCGGATATTGAAGCGGTTGGGGTACCTGTTAACACATTCTTAAATGCAAACTTTGCAGAAGTCGTTGCGGTGGCTCCGATGAGTACATCGGCGGTATTATTGAGTGTATATATGGCTCCCGCAGCCTGTCCCCAATAAGAAACTGCTCCTGCCGGACAGTTGGCACCGCTTGAATCACAAACTAGATTTGCTCCTTGATGAAGAACTGATGCGTATACATCTTTCCAAAGTAGAGAAGCTGTACCAAGATTGGTTACGCCATTTGCTGCAGGTGCCACATACCCATCCGATACGGCGTTACTTGGATTAAGTGTGATATTTCCTGTAGTTGACCCCCCAACTGTTAGTGGATTAAAGGCTGTAGTTTGGATTGATCCTGCACCCGTTCTGAAAGTTAAAGATCCTGATATTGAAGCAGCTCCTGCTACATCAAGTTCGACAGTGGGGGAGGTGGTACCGATACCAACATTGCCTGCAAAGTAGTTTTTGTTTGTTGTTCCTGCTTGATATATTGCAAAAGGCGCATTTGTTTGAGTTCCTACGGTTTGGGTATCAACATATAAACCATAAGTATTGGTTATTGTTCCCGTATTTGTTGGGGTGGCAATATATGTAGAATATGCGTTAGTAATTGTACCTGTAGAGGTATTATTAACCCTAGATCTTATACCAATTCCTGTACCCAAAGAACCTGATGCTCCGCTGAAACTGACATATCCTTCAATGCCTCGAAATTCAGCATTGGTAAGCCTGGTTGTGCTGTTTCCGGAAAGCGACAGTTGTAAACCGGAGTAGGTCCTGCTGGTTGAAGCAGTTGGTAAAACACTTGGAGATACTTTTAAACCAATTTGGTCATTCGTTGTAGAAGATAAAGTACCATCGATATCAACTACACGCCCCGTAGCAACATTGGGGGCTGTTCCGACTATGCTTAAAGGATATAAGGGTGTTGTTGTCCCAATTCCAACATATCCAATCCCGTTTGGATTAAGAAGAATATTTCCTGTTGAGTTGTAGGTAGCGGAGTTGCCAAGCACTAAATCAGCTCTGTTGGTTGTTGAAATATTGCCATTCCCGTCAATGAATGTCGCTACATTAGCGGTGGAACCGGAGATACTGGCCGTTGGAGTTCCTGTTAAAACATTTTTGAATGCAAACTTGGCACTGGTTGTGGCACTGGCACCCAAAAGTAAATCAAGCGTGGTGTTACCCGGGTATATTGTTCCTGTTCCAAGATTCCAGTAATTTGTTCCAACTGAGGAAGCACTTGTCCAGGTTGGATCGGCTGAAGCTCCTTGGGTTGTAAGAACGTAGCCTGAAGTTCCGGGAGAGAGGGTAGACATTGTTCCTGTTGCTGAGAAATAGGGAAGAGATCCTTGAGCCACTCCCGACCAATTTTGTCCTGTTCCGCCGTATGTCGTTGAAATGGCGGTTCCGTTCCAGGTACCGCTTGAAATTGTTCCGCTGGAAACCGTTAATCCGTTAAATGTTCCTGCCGCGGTTACGTTTCCTCCTGAGTCAACTACAAATTTATCTGTTGGGGTTGCACCGCTTTTAAGTTGCAAAAGATTATACCCTGTGGCATTACTGGCAACCTGTCCGAAATAAAGAGCTCCCGATGTTATATTGGCATTGGTTGCATTGACAAAACCTCCAGCGCCCCCTCCCGGGGCGGCTCCTTCGAAAATAAGATTAAGTGTGCCGGTTCCATCCGGATTGATAGCGATTGATCCGTTGGAAGCATCCGGTGTCGTGATGGTTAGTGCCTGTCCCTCAATAGCAAAAGTGCCGCTTGTAGACTGCATTTTGGGGGAAGCGGCTGCCAAGACAATTTGTCCCAGGTTATTCATCACGGGAACCGTATTGGCTGTTGCGGAGGAACTGGCCGGATAACCCTGAAGTGTTTCGGAATTAATAGCATAGGCAACTGTTGCGATTTGCACTCTTGGAGTAGCCTCGGCGTCTACTCCCACAGTCACTCCAAGCCAAATGGCAGAGTTTTCGCTAAATACAGATGATGCAATTTCAGTTCCGCAGGAGCTTCCTAAAAGAGTAGAGAAGATTCCGTCGGTGTCGGGTGTAATCGAACAAGTTCCGGAGTTCCAAAGGGCCGCCCCACCCGTATCAACGCTGTAGAGTTTGAAAACCAGGTTGGTTGCAGTTGTGATGGGATTCCCTAGATTGTTGGTTAATCTTCCCTGAAAAGATAAATACCTTCCGGCACGGGTTAGGGAGGTTGGGTAGGCAAGGGAACCGGAGGTGGTTTTGAAGAATTGATTATATACTCCAAAACCAAGGCTGGACATCAAAAGAACAAGAATTGCATAGTTGAAATAACTGGCAATTGGTAGATTGTGATATGATTTATACCATTTAGGTCTGGCATAAAAAAGATTGTAGGCAAGCTTCTGAAGCTTGGGTTTTCCCGCAAATTTTGCGACAATTCTAGATTGAGCTGAGCCGTAGGATGGAGGATTTAGCTTTTTTTGTCTCTCAATTTTTCCGAGCTTTGTTTTGACTGTTTCCTGCTCTTCCCGTAAGAATGATTCCACCGGATTTTCATCCAGATATCCTTCTTTAACTGTCCATTCAAAGAATTTCTTGAGTGAGAACATTTTCCTATCGAAAGTTGAGGCTGAAGAATCCTTTAATACTTCACTTCGATACTTTTTGATGTGGTCTGATACTACTTTCCTAAATCCCATTGGGCAGTTCTCCTTTCTTTTCAATCCAGGCTAGAAAGCCTCTTACATCGGAAACATAATTCTTGACTGTATTAGAAGAAACATTTTCGTCCTTGATAAGAGATTCCCTGAACCTCTCAACAATATCCCGATCTTTTACCCGCATAGGAGTCAATGTTCCGATGCCGACATTTTGAATTCCCTGCATGTAATCCCTGTCCAGAGCTTGGGAGGAGTAAAGAAAATTGGATAAGTTTCTAAGTGAAGACAGGCGTCTGTTGATTGTTTTTACCTTGATGTTGTTCTCAACCATATAGCTTTTGTATTCATTGAAAAAATCCCGGTTGATGAATGGAGTAAGCTCGATAACATTATCCGCGTAGGATCCGAGAGATTTAAGTTTAAGTATTGCCCAGGCTAAAAAGTGGTTAATATCGGATTTGTAATTTTTAATTGAAACTAAAGACTTTCCCTGATCCTGAAGATTATTAAGAAATTTTTTTATTGTATTATCGCTGATTAATTGCATTTTAATTTAAGGCTAGATTATACGAATTATATTTATTATACATTATTGTAAAGGGGGATTGGCCTGTCAATAGCCTTTTATATAGAGTATTGAGGTAATAGCGAATTATAAATTATGAATTTTAAATTACTCTTTTCACAGACTATATAACATATTTACCGCACGTATATTACGCATAAATGATATTTTACACACCAAAATCATATGGCCTATAACTCAAATTTAGGCGTATTTTTAACTCAAAATTTAGCCTCGAAGTACCAGTTGCGGGAAATTGCGGTAAATAACTTATGCTTAAAACTCTTTCGGGAAATAACGCTAAATTGATATACTATAGATTTACTTTAATATATCAATATATATCTATTTTTATTTTTTGAATCTTTAAGACTATAAGGTTAATAATTGGCGATCACTAATTTGGATTGCCAAAAATATATATGGGCACTTTTGTCCGATCTTTCGGAATTTAAATTTGAAGCTTTCTGAAGAAGCGATTTGACTACCAATTATTGACATCCGGTGTATATAATTACTATATGGAAGAGCGTAGCAAAAATTCCCGTACAGTCATAATAGCCTTGATTCTTTTGATTATTTTTGTTTTGATCCTTATTCTCTTCCTTTATTTAGTCCGCCGGCCTGCGTTTTTTGGGAGCTTTGCTCAAAGTGAGAATTTCACTTCTGAGCCCACCGACTCCGAAGTCATTACACCACAAAGTGTATCGTTTGACAATTCCTACCTTTTCGCTTCGCCTCTGAGGGCGGCAGCAAAGGTTGAGCGTATTAGAATTACTGCTTATATTCTGGACGGACAGGGAATGGGGGTATCCGGAAAGCAGGTTATCCTCGGAAACGGTAATACAAGCCTGCAGATATATCCGATTTCCCCGGTGACCGATGATTCCGGTAGGGCAACCTTTGATGTTTCAAGTACAGAGGCAGGTCTTTTTACAATTGAGGCATCTGTGGGTAGCAAAAAATTAAGTCAAAAGGTGACTGTTTCATTCAACTAATTATTGAATAGGTTTTGTCTTTTTTAGAAACTCCTGATATCTTTCGACAAGCTCTGAATACTTTTGATCCTTTTTATTAGTTTCCATTTTTTTGTTTTTTCCCTTTTTCCTTTTGATAATTGTCAGGACGATACCTATCAAAATTAGTATTACCAAAATCTCCAGGATTATAATTCTCGGCCAGACGAGGAAAGTTGCAAGAAATGCCAAAAAATTACTCCACGCGTAAGCAGCCGGCGTAAGGGTTTTAAACTTAAGGGTATTACTTTTTGGGGATTTATTTCCTCCTTCGTAGTCGGTTATGGCAAAAACTCTCCAGGAATTGCCTCCATTGGTAGGCATATTGAAACTAAAGTTTCCTTCGGCATCCGAAAGGACGCTATACGATGGTATATAGTAGGCAAGAACACTTCTAATCGGCTGAAAACCAAAAATTCCCGGCTTTGCATCCGGTCTGCCCAGTTTAACTTCAACATTTGAATTAGGAATTGTTTCGCCTTGGGCTGAGACCTGACCGTTCTCATTGGTTTGGGGTGTTCCCAGGCTTATTGTAGGAGGGAGTATTACAGGGCCGACGTTATAAAAGTAATTTCCGTGACCGATCGGGGGAATGCAGGTTGGGGGAGTTATCCTTTTTCCCTGGTCAATTGCCGTAACGCAAAGCTCGGGGAAAGAAGTGTTTAAATATACCAAGTCAAAAGAATAGTATCCGTTTGCTCCGGAGACTACAGATTGGTCTACACCAATACCTGAAAGCTCTATAACACTGGAAGGAGCGCCATACCCCCAGAGAGTCATCCTTGGGGTTCCGATGGTCGCAGAAACGATTACATTGGGTTTCACAATGACCTTTTCTGAGGGTAGAACATCAGCATGTACGATCCTAGTCTCAAGCAAAAGAAATAATACTGAAAACAGCAGGGCAAATTTAAGTTTCACTGATTAATTATATTACGTTATTCAGTCTTTTTTTCTTCAGTTGATGGAGTTTCAACTTTGGACTCCGGAATTATTCCGCTGATCTTATCTTTCAAAGACTCTTTGAGTTTTTCAAGTTCTTCTTTCTCCTCGGAAAGCTCCTCTTCGAGCTTCTTTTCCTTTTTAACAAATCTGTTAAAGATAATGATTATGATAAGTACAATTATGATAATTGCCAAGGTTATAACTACAGCAAGCTTCCAGGGAAATACCCAGAAGCCGAGAGCGGAGGCGAGAACTTTTCCCGATTCCCCATAGGTGGCATCAAGAGACGCGGTGAACTTACCAACCATCCATTTTGTTCCGAGTTTGGAAACAATTACCCTTGAGGCATCCGGAAAAATGTTGGTTTCCTGCAAGCTTTCTCTGGCAACTTCACGGCCAAACATATTCTTAACAACAATTTGCCCCTTAGGAGTGATGTGATAGTCTCCGCTATTTTTGATTTCGGTTGTGATTGCGACAGGGCCGTATTCGGAGAAGTTGGGGGCACTAAAGCTTACGATATTGGCGCCTTCGGCAATAGGGCCCGACACTTTCAGATAGACAAGTCCTGCAATTCTCATTGATACGCTTGCGGCTTCCTCTTGTTTTGACCCGGTGGCTTCAGGAATCTCGGAAGTGGGCTCAAAAAATACCGCGAAATATTTTCCGCCGGGGTTTGCGTCAGCCGGAACACGAATTTTGCCGTCAATTATAACCATATCTTTTGAGGGGATTGTTCCTTTTTCGGTGCTTAGGGTCACCCATTGGGCTGCCGCAAAGCGTTTGGACAGAGTAGTGGGGCCTTCAAGAAAGTTTGGAGAACCCTCGTTGTTGTCCACAATAAAATCAGCCACCTTAAACGTTCCGGAGATAGGTTCTATCCCTGTGTTGTAAAATCTGACGACAAAACTCGTGGTCTTGCCTGGATCGACTTCAATTGTTTGTCTTGCGGGGGCAACCACCAGGGGAATGATTGATTGTGCTGATGCTTTATCTGAAACAAATAAGGCGATAAAAATTACTAGGCCGGCAACCAAATAAACAAATTTGTGTTTAGTATGTTTTGTGAGCAGATTTTTCATAGTTAGAATGTGGCTGTTGCCGTGTATTTGACTTTATTGTAGTAGTAACCAGCAGGTTGGGTTCCTGAAACTGAAATTCTATAACAGGCATACACTTGGTTAGCGGAAACCGGGGCCGCGTTTGACATCACGGTTTGTTTTGCCTCAGAAGCTTCCTGATCCGGAATTTGTTTTGAGGAAAACGTCCTTGAGGTTTCGTTATAGAGGAATCCAGCATCGGTTCCTGACACGTTTGCAAGCGAATATCCAAAACCGTTATTGGTCGCGGTAACCCATTCGCCGGATGTTGTTTCCGAACAGGTTCCCGAATCGCAAGTAGTATCCTTGATACAATCGTTTGCCTCACCCGCAGTTGCTCCCGTACAGGTAACCCCGTTCATGCCCATTTGGTCGTTTTCTTCAATCTTGACGGTGTAGCCACCGCCGGCGTTTGTTGATACGGTTAATACCTGGTTGGCATTTAGGAAACTGTTGGCGGTGGCAATTGTTCCCCAAGGAACAGATGTGGCCGTTGAATCCGTTGTCGAAGCAGTTCTGGTTACTCCACAATACGAACCTGAATCTGCAGAAACCCCGGCAACTGTAAAGGCAAGAGTCTGATCAACTGTTGCTGAGACCAAAACTCCCTCAACGGGAGCCACCCCCACACTTACAGAATCAAGGGTGTTGTTGCTGCCGTCCCTCGTAACTATTGCGATTTTGTAATTGTCGGCAGCTCCTTGTGTGTGTCCGGTGGTAAATGGGGTGGGGTTGACCAAGTTGGGAACTATTACCGTAACGGTTGCACCCGCACAAGAACTGGTTGCTTTTGTAATGGTTATTGTTCCGCTTGCGGAGGCAACTACCGGAGTATCCCAGCCGCCGGTGCAGGTCCCGCCTGTTGAGCTGACATTGACACTTGTCGGTTCGAGCTTGTTAAAATCAAAGCCGTCAGTTGTATTACTACTCCCTGTGTCCGGAATTCCATCATTGACATTTCCGGTGCTGGCAACCGGTATGGTAACAAAAATGTTGCCCCCGACAGGAATTGTATTAACCAAAGTGAAAGTCATTGTCAGGCTTCCCGATTGTGTCGCCGTAACATAGCCGCTTGTATCAACATTGGCAGTGAGTGGGGAGGAAAGGCTGAAAGTTGTGGCACTGGATACGTTTGCAACCGTGTAGTTAACACTGCCGATGCACCCGGTTATACCTTGATTTAAGAAACAAACGTTGTCGCTTGGAAAGAGGTGGTTGGTATTAAGATCCGGATAACTTCCGGCGCCGTTGATTGTGACCGTTGATGTTCCTGACGTGCCGGCAGTTGTTTGTGCCCTATAGGAAAGCCGGGGATTGCTTAAGGTAGCCGATGAATTTGTGAGAGTGGACGCCTCTATCTTGGTTGGATTAAAAGATTTGATGGCGAAAAAAGAAAGCGCCAGGGAGAATGATAACGATAGAAGAAACACTGAAAAAGTAGCTAGATATTTTTTTGTGTTTACGCTTTGCATACAAAACAATCTATCTTAGTTAAGATATGTGCTAAGGATCATTATTAAACCCATAAAAAACATTGTCAAGAGGATTCTTTGCCAACCTTTTGGGATTTTTTGATAATTCTGTAGGTTATGAAGATTAAAAGAAGCCCAAATATTATCGAAAAAGGAAAGGCAACGGTGGTAACAGTTTTACTTTGAGTTTCACCGCTTCCGTTGGGGGTTATCTCCAAGGTTGATTTGTAAACTCCGACCAAGACCTTGCGATTGGATTGGCAAACGATAATTTCTTCACCTTTCAGGCAGGGAATATTCCTTACCGAGTCGGAAATTATATTAAGAGGGGCAAGACTTAGAGTTTCTACACTGCCGAATGTGGGTTTAATTGTTATTTCACCATCGGGTTTGAAAACATATGAGCCAAAATTGCCGATTCTTGTATTAAAGGTAAGTTTTTCAAGCGAATCGATGATTTTTGGAGCCTTGAATTCGACAATTTCAGCAGTCTTTGGCGGATTGCCGTCGCTGGAGACGGAAAGAATGAGGTTGGAACCAATTCTAGCTTGGTTTGTTGGACCCATGGAGAGAGTGCCTCCGGGGATATTGTTATCCAGTTCGTATAATAGTGTAAAGTAATAATCTTTCTCTGTGGCAGATTCCGGGGGAGTAATTTTAACGGTTATTTCCTGGCGTTGCCCGCCAGCCATGTAAAACTTTTCTCCGAAAACACTTACAGGAGAGATTATACTAAACCATGAGGCATAGGGAGATGTTGCAGTGACGGCATTTTTTTCATCAAGTGCGACGTTTCCCGACTCACCCTGCGCCTTAAAAGGTATGATATAAATGCTCGCCATGCCATCGTTGCCGTCATTTGTAATAGTGAACGTTTGAGTAACAATTTTGCCCGGAATAATCATTACCTCAGCAATCGGGGGAGTGATGGAAAGACCTAGAGTTTGGGCCTCAGCAACAGAATTATGAATAATGAACAATGAAATAAGAGTAATCAAGAAAACAAAAAACCTGCCCTTTATTTTTTTATTTTTGAATTTTAATAATTTATTCATTAGTATTTGACTGGAAATTTAAAAGGATGGTATGGCTGTAAATAGAACCCTGTTTTGATAACTTCCTGCCGCCTGAACCGCCGAAACATTTACTTTATATGTAATTGTGGCAGTTCTATCTCTTCCGACATTTACACTTGACATGACCGACTGATCTCCTTCGCTGAGAGCCGCATTGGCAAACTGGCGGAAATAAGTTCCGTCTATGAAATCCGAAGGGGCATCGTTGCCTGACATGTTGTAGCCAAATCCGTAAGTAGTCGCGAGTGACCAAACCCCCGCTGCCGTTTCTGAACAAGTTCCGGCATCACAGGTTGAATCAGGAATAGTTTTACCGGTTGATGTCTGAAGATAGCCTGCCTCTCTGGCCGTAACCCTGTAACCACCAGCCCCTCCCGCAGAAACCACAAGAGTACTTGTGCGGGTTACTGGGGTACCCGGCATGAGGGTGCCAAAATTAATTAAAAAATTACTCATGGAAAAAGAAAAGGGAATTATGGAGTGGATATATTGGAAACCGGACCGAACCAGGTAGCCTGTGGATGAGTAAAGCCCGGGTGCGGTTTGACCAATGGTTGTATCGAGTTTATAACCTGCCGAGGAGGGGATTCCGGCACCTGAGTTCAAATTTGGCATCTGGATTATGTAATTGGGGGATGTGATTTTTGCCTGGGCATGGATACCGGGCGGTGAAAGGTAAAAACTAAAAGGTAAAAGTAATGCTGTCAAAAAAACTAAAATTTTTGAGGATGCCATGTTATTTACCGACCTCTTTTTTCATCTCCATTCCGCTTAAAAAGAGCTCGTAAATTTGTTGATAAAGATCTTTGATTCTACCTTTCCTATCATTATCCAGGTTTGGGTCTTTCAAAAGCTCGTCGAGATATTTTTGGACGTTAACCAGTTTTAGTCTAAAATCTCCCTCTGCCCAGTTTTTTACCTCTTCTTCTTGTGATTTAATTTCCTCCATAAAATCCTGACTGACATTTTTCAAAACCTGAATTTTTTGACTGTCTCTTAAAATTTGAATGTACTGTTTGCCAAACATTGTTGAAATCGGTGCGATTGCTATAAGGGAAACTATTTGCAGGATTTCTGTCCAAAAGTCACTTCTGGGTGTAAGAACAAATAAAATCGCAAAGACCAGGGCGGCAACAACTGATGTTACAGGTGCCGAAAGAAGTGCCATTCCGAAAAGAAGAAAGTAAGTCAGAAAAAATATGGGTGAGGTGAACCCACCCGTTGTAAAAAGAAGAAATGAAACAGCAAAGGAAAAAATAAAAATATCAAAAACTACTCTGGAACCGGCTGTTAGGAACTTTTTTCTGATCAGAAATGAGATTAACATATAGAGTGCGACAAGAAGACCCGAGATTTGAAGGCTATATTCCGCAAGGGGAGTTTTTGCAATAAAATAAGAAAGTCCCAAGGCGAGAGCAACCAGTATACTGTGGACAAACACTTTTTTAGATACAGATAGCATGAAATTAGACAGTATGTCTTAAAAAAGTGTACGCTAAAGTGATAAAATTGACAAATATGAACGGCATCAAATACGACCACGCTAAAATTGAAAAGAAGTGGCAGGAAAAATGGGAAAAGGAAAAAATATATTTTCCGGATCTCTCAAGGCCGGATAATAAATACTACAACCTGTGGATGTTTCCGTATCCTTCGGCTGAAGGTCTTCATGCAGGACACGCTTTTGCCTCGACGGGGAGCGATGTCTTTGGGCGTTTTATGAGAATGCATGGCAAAGATGTTTTTCAGCCAATCGGGTATGATTCTTTTGGAATTCATTCGGAGAACTACGCAATTAAAATCGGGGAAGACCCCCACAAAGTGGTCAGAAGAACAACCAAGCATTATGAAGAACAGATGAGATCTTTGGGGCATGGATATGATTGGACGCACACAGTGACCACTTCCGATCCTGATTATTATAGATGGACACAGTGGTTGTTTCTAAAGATGTGGGAGGCCGGTTTGGCTTATAAGAAGAAAGCTACCGTTAATTTTTGCCCTTCCTGCAAAACCGTGCTTGCGGATGAGCAGGTTGTAACACCTGCAGCTGCCGGAAAGGAGCCTAAAGATGCGGCCGGAAAATCAATAACCAATAGTGAGGAACTTAAAGTTTGTGAAAGATGTGGAACGGTTGTCGAAAAAAAGGACCTTGACCAGTGGTTTTTTAAGATTACTAAGTATGCTGACAGACTTCTAGAAGGTTTAGAGAAAATTGACTGGAGTACTCGAGTGAAGCTTGCTCAGAAAAACTGGATCGGTAAAAGCCAGGGAATGCTCATCAAGTTTGAGACGGAGAATGGAGATGGAGAGATTGAGGTTTTTACTACAAGGCCGGACACGCTAAATGCGGCTACTTTTATAGCTATAGCCGATGAAGGTTTGTATAACCAGGAAAGCTCTGAAAAAGTAGGGGAGTTTACCGGGAAATATGCACTGGAACCTTTCAGTAAAAGGCGCCTTCCCGTTTGGAAGACGAATTATGTGGCACCAGGATATGGGACCGGAGCTATCATGGGGGTGCCTGCACACGACGAGCGTGATATGGAGTTTGCTGAAAAATACCATTTGGATATAGTCCAGAAGGATCCCGATAAAAACCTTTGGCAGGAGATTTCCGAAAAAGGTTTTGGTAAAAAACATACCAATTATCATTTAAGGGATTGGTTGGTAAGCCGCCAGCGCTATTGGGGTGCACCAATTCCAATGGTTGATTGCCCGGAATGTGGTTGGGTCCCTGTTCCTGAAAAAGATCTTCCGGTAATACTACCGAATATATCAGACTATAAACCTGAAGGTACAGGGAAAGGACCCCTTGCCAATCATAAGGAGTTTTATCAGGTTAAGTGTCCGAAATGCGGTGGAGATGCCACCCGTGAGACTGACGTCATGGATACCTTTGTGGATTCAAGCTGGTATTTTTTGAGATACCCATCATCGGACAGGGAATCCGTGCCTTTTGATGGGGAGGTAACCAGGAATTGGCTTCCGGTTGATCTTTATTTCGGTGGTGCAGAGCATTCGGTACTTCACCTCATGTATGCCAGATTTGTGACAAAAGTACTTTTCGATTTAAAGCTTTTAAGTTTTGATGAGCCTTTTCCTAAGTTTTTTGCGCACGGGTTGATGATTAAGGATGGCGCCAAGATGAGCAAAAGCCGGGGAAACGTGGTCAATCCGGATCAATATGTGTCCAAGTTTGGCGCAGACACCCTTAGGCTTTATGTCATGTTTTTAGGTCCAATGGATGCCTCACCGGACTTCAGAGACTCGGGAATTGAGGGGATGCAGAGATTTGTGACAAGGCTTTGGAAACTGTTTAACCAACCGAATACTATAGATGGTCAACCATCAAAAGGGGTAGTTTCCAAGCTCAATCAAACTATAAAAAAGGTGACGGAGGATATGTATAATTTCAAATATAATACAGCTATAGCATCGATTATGGAGCTTGTTAACACCATTTCTGACAAAGGCAGTAATGAGGAAGTTTTAAGAAGCCTTTGTCTTTTGGTCGCTCCTTTTGCACCTCATCTTGCCGAAGAGGTCTGGGTGGAAGTACTGGGTCAACCCTTTAGTATTCACAAGGCTAGTTGGCCAAAATATGATGATAGTAAGATCGCGAGTGATACAGTAACGATTGTTATTCAGATCAATGGAAAAGTAAGATCTCAGTTGGTAGTTGGTAATAAACAATCAACTATTCAGGGAGATATTGAGACGTTGTCAAGGAAAGACGAAAATGCTGCAAAGTGGTTGAAAGGCCATGACATTAAAAAAGTAATTTTTGTTCCGGGAAAACTTGTTAACTTTGTTGTTTAATAACTACTTTATAAAAAATGGAGAACTTGCCCCAAAAGTTTTATTTTGACGGGTTTCTTCTAAAATATCGCTATCACCTATTAATTGCTCTGATAGGAATTATTTTGATTAGTGCCGGCTTTTTATTTTTTAAAAAATCATTGAATTTTTCATCAACAAAAGTGGAAATTTTACAGACTTCTTCGGAGGGGGGAGCAACATCTGAAATTACCGCGGAAATTTCAGGGGAGGTGATAATTCCCGGAGTTTATAAACTTTCTCCTGGAAGTCGGATAGACGATTTATTAATTGCCTCCGGCGGTTTTTCTGTTGATGCCGATAGGGTTTGGGCAGACAAATATTTAAACAGGGCAGCAAAACTCACTGATGGACAAAAGATTTATATACCGTCGGTTAGTGAGCACTCAAATGTCTTAAGTGCTAAAACCACAGTAGGGGATCAAAGTGTATCATCAAGTTTTTCAACCGATAGTAATGCATTAGTAAACATCAATACAGCGACCCTTCAAGACCTTGATTCGTTGCCCGGAATTGGCCCTACTTACGCCCAAAAGATTACTGAACACCGTCCGTACTCAAAACCGGAAGATCTGGTAACTAGTGGGGCAATCACCCAAACATTATACGAAAAGATTAAAAACAACATAACGGTCTATTAATTTCTAATTTTAAAATTATCTAATGAATAACCAATGCTCATATTAGTAATTCATGAAGTACTTTGTTTGGCTTTTATTGATTTTACTAATAATTTTCCGTTACTTTACGACCCGTCCGGCTTATAAAAATGGTGATACCATTCGGATAACAGCAACAGTCTTTTCGGATCCCTTGGTTTACGGCAATTATCAAACTTTTACCGTTGCGGGATTAAAAGTTTCCTTACCAAATTTCCCCGAGGTGTATTACGGAAGTATAGTTGTGGTTGAAGGAACAGTTGACGGCGGAAAACTAAAAAATGCAAAACTGCTTTCGGTTAATTCTTTTGTGGGGTTTGGATCTCGGGTAAGAGCTAAGATTATCGATTTTTACCAAAAAGTTTTACCCCAACCAATGTCGGGGCTTGTTGCCGGTATAACTTTGGGAAGTAAAGGAACCCTGACCGGCGATTTTTGGAACAAAGTAAAAAGTACGGGGGTTGCTCATGTAATTGTTGCATCGGGAACTAATGTTACTTTTGTTATTTCGTTTATTTTCGGAGTAACAAATATTTTCCTGTCCAGAAAAAAGGCGAAACCTATTGTTATATTAAGTATTATTTTGTATCTGTTTCTTTCAGGTTTTGAAGCACCTTTAATAAGGGCAGCAATCATGGCCTTCTTGGCTTTTTGGGCAGAAAGCTCCGGCAGACTTCTTAGTGCTTGGAGAAACCTGTTTTTTGCCGCAGGTATTATGCTTGCAGTGGAACCTTCCTGGATAGGGGACATCGGCTTCATTTTGTCTTTTGTTTCCACCGCTTCAATCATGGTTTTTGAAAAAAGGATTGCCAAACGGCTAAAATTTATACCTAAAGTATTGAAGGAAGGCTTTTCAACCTCATTTGCGGCTCAAATCGGGGTTGCGCCGATACTTTTTGTTACTTTTGGACAATTTAACATACTTTCGCCAATAATTAATGCGCTTGTTCTTTGGACGGTGCCATATATTATGATTTTTGGTGTTTTAGGGGGAATGTTGGGACTCGTTTTGCCGGCCCTCGGTAAACTAATACTATATGTATGCTATCCTCTGACTTGGTGGTTTGCCAAAATAGTTGAGATTTTCTGATATGAAGCTTTGGAAGTACACATTTACCATTCTGCTTTTGATTTTAACGGGTATTGTCCTTGCCATAATTCAAAGTCCGGACAGAAACCTGCACATAATCGCCTGCAATGTGGGACAAGGGGATGCAATTTTAATTACTTATGGCGAAACGCAGATATTGAATGATGGCGGACCTGATAAAAGTGTCATGACTTGCCTTGGACGGTATATGCCATTTTGGGATAGGGAAATTGAATTGGTTATTTCGAGCCATCCCGACTCCGATCACTCAACCGGACTTGTCGATGTACTTCAAAATTATGATGTAGATGAAATACTCATAAATCCAATCAATCCTGGCACTCAAGTATATAAAGCGCTAAAAAAGGAGGTGGGGGGTAGGAGTATACCTGTCGTGAATCCCGTTGCAGGCATGGAACTAGGTATTGGTTTGATACATTTAGATATCTTTAACCCAACAGATATATTATTGAGTCAGCTGACTATTGAGAATGATAATGATAAACTTGCCAAATACAGCATCGAAAAGGAAACGAATTTATACTCGGTTGTTTATAAACTTAGCTTCAAAAATTTTACCGGGCTATTCTCGGGGGATATGCCTCCTGAAGTTTCCGACAGGTTGGCAGGAGACCCAGGTATAGGAACCGTTAACTACATCAAAATACCTCATCATGGTAGCGTCAATGGGCTTACAGAGAATCTCCTCAAGGTGGTTATGCCTAAAGTTGCGGTAATCTCGCTGGGTAAAAATCCATGGGGATTTCCCAGACCCGAGATTTTGGAGATGTTGGCTAAATATAATGTTAAAATTTTAAAGACCGACCAAATGGGGGATATTGAAATAGTAACAGACGGAGATAAGTATTGGGTGGAGTAAATTTCAGGCCAGTTATACTTTTAAATTATATTTTAATTTAACAAGTTTGGGAAAATACTGTTAAAATAAACTATGGCCGATATAAAGGATCGAATTTTAAAAACTTTACATGAAGTTACCGGACTCGAGGAAGTTGATATCGAGTCTCCGGAAAATGAAGCCTTCGGAGATTACTCCACAAACTCTGCTTTGGTATTAGCAAAAGAAAAAGAAGAAAGCCCCAGAAAACTGGCAGAAGAAATTCTGTCTAAACTTCAAAAAAATAAAGATCTCTCAGAAATTATTGAAAAAATTGAAATAGCCGGCCCTGGATTTATAAACTTTTGGCTGAAAAAAGATATATTAATTAATACTTTGAAACAAATTGATATAGCAAAATCTGATTTTGGTAAATCAAACATTGGTAAAGGAAAAACTGTAATAGTTGATTATTCATCCCCAAATATTGCCAAACCATTCGGTATCGGGCATCTTCGCTCGACCATAATTGGACAAGCGCTTTACAACCTTTATAAAGCTTTGGGTTATGAAGTCGTGGGGGATAACCACTTGGGTGATTGGGGAACGCAGTTTGGAAAGCTCATCTACATGATTGAAACCGAGAAACCGGCCGATTTGTCCATTGAAACTTTGGAAAAACTCTATGTTGAATTCCACAAGATGGCAGAGAAAGATCCCGATTTGGAAGAAAAAGCCAGAGAGTGCTTTAAAAAGCTTGAACAAGGGGATCCCGAGGCAAAAAAGATTTGGCAAAAATGCGTAGATGTTTCTATAGCTGAATTTGACAGGATTTATGAAACGCTTGGAATAAAAACGGATTTTGCTTTCGGTGAATCTTATTATGAAAGTGAAATGAAGCAAATGTTAAACGATTCAGATATAAAAAAGTATGTTATCAAGGGAGATGAGGGGGCATTGGTAATAGATTTGTCAAAAGAAGGTATAAAAACACCTTTAATGTTTCTGAAAAGCGATGGGGCAACAACTTACGCTACTCGTGATTTGGCAACTATAAAATTCAGGGTGAGAAAATGGGACCCGTCGGTTATGGTGTATGAGGTTGGTGCCGAACAAAGCCTGTATTTCCAACAAATTTTTGCTGCAGCCAAGCTTTTAGGGCTAGTTAAAGATTCTGTAAAATTAGCACACACCGCCCATGGGCTTTATCTGGCACCCGATGGTAAGAAGTTTTCTACAAGAAAGGGAAAAACCATCAAATTGGAGGATGTTCTTAGTGAGGCTATCGAAAGAGCCGAAAAACTTGGAAACAATAAGGGTACGGCAAAAGATGTGGGGATTGGTGCAATTAAGTATTTTGATTTAATGCATTCTGTTACAAGCAATGTTGTATTTGACTGGGAAAAGATGATGAATCTGGAGGGTAACAGTGGTCCCTATCTCCAATATACGGTAGCGCGTTGCAACAGTGTTCTTGCAAAAGCCAACTTTAAAGGACTATCCTTGGAGGCCGATTATAGTAATTTAGATAGTGAAGAGACTTCAATTTTGAGAACTCTGATTAAGTTTCCGGAAACCGTTGAAAAGGCTGCAGAGTCTTTTGCGCCGAACCTTATTTGTAATTATATTTATGATCTGGCCTCGAAATATAACGGCTTTTATAACAAGGACAAAATTATCGGTGGGGAAAACGAAGATTTTAGGCTTGCGTTAACTTTTGGGGTTGGCCAGGTTCTGAAGAACGGACTGAAGCTTCTTGGAATTACATCTCCGGAGAGAATGTAGACTTATTTAATTATCCTTTCTTTGATTTTCTCTTTCAGTTCTACAATCGGTTGTCCTTCCGAGTTTTCCAGCTGTTCGATGAGCTTTCTTTCAATATAGCCAGCATCCAACTCTTCGGTCATTTCTTCCAACTCCGAATCATGCTTGTGATTCTTTTGATTTTCAAGGATTTCTCTGAGAAGATCCAGTATCTTGGTAATTTCTTTCTCGGATATAAGCTCGACTTGAAGCCCAAGCTCACTTCTCAGAGTATCTCTTTGATTCTCCCTGTTTTGACTCATAAGTACTATTATCGAAAGAAAAATGGCCTCAATGGAGACAAATGAATTCATAAAAGAGTAGGGGTAAGGATCGATTATTGGAATACCGGGAATTTTCCCTGTATTAGCCAAAATCCAAAACCCGTAGATGATGAGGTTGCCCAGGAGAAAAGCAATCGTACCGAAGCTTGTTGTAAGTGCATCCACAACCTTTACAATAAATGGCCTCTTTTTGAGTTCCTGGGCCTCAAAACTTCTTATTATATGGCGGGATCTTTTTATGTGATTTAACGGCATTAATTTATTCTATAATAAATACAAGAAAACCGCGAGTCGGGTATTGAAGATTATTTAAAACTGAATTACAATCTTTGAGTCACAGATGGACTATACACTTCATAAATTAAACTCCGGTCTCAGGATTCTGACTGTGCCCATGCCAAGTCTTGAATCGGTAACCGTTGCAATCTGGGTTAAAACAGGAAGCCGCAACGAGGATGCGAAAACCAGCGGATTAAGTCATTTTATGGAACATATGGTTTTCAAAGGCAGTGTCAAGCGTCCCAGTGCCCGAGATATTTCTCAAGCGGTTGATGCTATTGGAGGAGAATTTAATGCGGCAACCAGTAAAGATTGGACAAATTTTTATATCAAAGCCGGTAAGGCCAATCTCGAAACCGCAATGGATGTATTATCCGACATGGTTTTAAACCCGCTTATTAAATCTGAAGAAATTGAGAGGGAAAAAGGCACAATTGTTCAGGAAATCAAAATGTATGAGGATACTCCGATGATGCATATAGGAGATGTCTTTGAGGAATTGGTTTTTGAAGGAAATCCTTTGGGCAGGGATACTGCTGGGACCGAAAAATCCGTTCGCGGAATTGAAAGATCGGACTTTTTAAATTACCGTAAAGTTCATTATTATCCCGAAAATATGCTAGTAACTGTTGCCGGAGGAATTGAGGAAAAGAGTGTCTTAAAACTTGTCGAAAAGTATTTTGGAAATTTCAAATCACAAAAATCAAAATTCAAAACCAAATTCTATAGATCGGGACAGACAAAACCCCGGTTCAAACTCCAAACTAAAAAAAGCGAACAGGCTCACCTAATCCTGGGTTTTATAGGTGAGGGGAGGGATTACAAACAGAGATTTGCACAAAGCCTTCTATCGGTGATCTTGGGCGGGGGAATGAGCTCCAGACTTTTTATTGAGGTCCGTGAGAGGCGCGGTTTGGCTTATTCGGTCAGAACCGGTTTTGAGAGGTATCAAGAGATTGGTTATATGAGTACATATGCAGGAGTGAATGTAGAAAAAACCGACGAAGCCGTTAAGGTAATTTTAGATCAGTGTTATGGTCTTGCGCAAGGTATTTATCCGGTCACAAAAGAGGAATTGGTCAAAGCTAAGGGTTTTCTAAAAGGCAATCTGGCTTTGGCTCTTGAGGATACGAGAGATGTCAGCGGATTTTTTGGTGACCAGGAACTTTTCTTGGGTAAGTGCCTCACACCGGAGGAAATTTACAAAAAAGTTGATGAAGTCACCATTGCCGATATTAACTCTGAAGCCAAAAAACTTTTTGTTCCTAAACGCCTCAATTTGGCCATAATTGGACCTTTTAAAGACAAAGAAAAATTTGTACAATTGATCAAATAATATGGAAAGAACGGTAGTACTTATTAAACCGGATGGGCTTCAAAGGGGACTGGTAGGGGAAATTATGCATCGTTTCGAGAGAAAGGGCATGAAACTGGTGGGAATTAAGATGATCAGATTGACGGATGAAATATTGGATAATTGGTATGCTCACCACAAGGATAAACCTTTTTTTGCCACACTCAAAAGCTTTATGGAGTGGACTCCGGTTGTTGCCATGGTCTGGGAGGGGATTGAAGCAATTGCCGCCGTCAGGAAAATTGTTGGTATTACTAAAGCAAGAGAAGCTGAGGCCGGATCAGTCAGGGGAGACTTTGGTATGAGCGGTTCACAAAATATAATTCACGCTTCAGATTCACCTGAGTCTGCAGAGAAAGAATTAGGCTTAATCTTTAACGGTGATGAAATCTTTGAATACGACAGCGCAACCGATTTCCTGATTTACTCCAAGGAAGAATTGTAAACCTGACTTTGGTCGGAGTGGACGGAATTGAACCGTCTGCTTCCGCGACCCGAACGCGGCGGTCTACCGATGACCTACACTCCGTAAATTTTTTGTGTCCCCACCAGGAATCGAACCTGGATTTAAGGTTTAGGAAACCTCCGTTCTATCCGTTGAACTATGAGGACTTCTTGAGTAAAGCTCCGTAACTCTATTATTTATTGCCTGGAGGTATTTTAACATATTACCTCCTTTTTTGATTCTTATACGGCATGGGACGTATTTACGATGTCAGTTATTTTACTGTCAGGGTATAAAGATTTGCCGCTGAATCCGGTGATCCTAGGTTTGTAAGGATTAAAAGTTTTGTCGTGTTTGAAAAAGGAAAAATTGATGGCATGGTATATGATCCTGAATAAACAGTTTGCCTATTCATTCCGTCGTAATCCATAATGACAACCTGGCCTTGTCCTCCCCAGAGCAAATGTTTGCTGGTGGACATCCACCTTAAGGCCGGAATTTGGGTTTTGTCATTGTTATTGATCGTAACAGGCTGATCCGTTATTAGAAAGTTGCGGTCTTCTTTTATATCATAAACATAGGTGCGGCCGGGTTCTATGTTTCTTTCCTGAGTTTGAGTTGAGGCTCCGGGTAGGGGTTTGATTAAATTGCTTGCCAGTATGGCCGAGGAGCTTGCGGAGTACAGAATCATATTGTCGTCAGGTGAAAAAATAAAAACCGATGATTTCCTGGAAAGAATGTCAATAAGGCCCAGTGGTAGATTTTTAATAATACTTTGGTTGGTGTTTTCTTTTTCCGTGCTCCATCCGGTAAGAATCTCGTTTTTACGAACAGCGACATTTACTCTTTGATTTTGGGATGTAAATGATCCTGTATCTATTAGAAATATACCGTTTGATACTGTTAAAAGTAACTGTCTGCCATTGGGGGAAAAGACATAAGTTGCGTCAGTCATGTCTCCGTCAGCTATCCTTTTTGGTCCGGTATCAAAACCAAGAGGCAAACTAAAAGTATCAAGTGCCCAAAGGCCGACTTTATCATCACTTAAATTTTTTGATGGCAGAACGCTGTAAACAATTTTTGATCCGTCCTCAGAAATAATTGTATTGATGGCTCCCGATGAAGTGACGGGCGAGAGTGAGGGGACATTTTTAAAAAGTGAAATTGAAGCCTGTGTTACGATCTCTTTTTCAATTGTCAGCCTCTTATACCAGCCAAAATAACCATCTTTTTTGACTTCGACATCATAAGTTCCCGGGGCAATTGAGAGATTAGCATTGGTGGCGGTTTTGAGCTCACCATTAATATACACGGAAGCGCCATCAGGCTCGGATTTCAGAACAAGAATACCATTCGGTTGGAATTTAAGCGCCTTAAAATCAAATCTGTAGCCTCTGGCGTAATATGTCGCAAACATTCCAATGCTTCCGACAATGATTAAAGTGACAATAAAAAAGAAAACCCTTATTTTTGTCATGTAGGTGTATTATATCAGGATTCGAGACTACTTGTAATTTAGAGCCTTCTTGAATCTGCTATAATCTACTCACTTATGCTTCGTAAAAATATTGCCATAGACTTGGGAACTGCCAATACCCTTGTTTGGGTTGCCGGAGAGGGTTTGGTAGTAAATGAACCTACAGTTGTAGCCATTTCTGCAGACGACAATAAAGTAGTAGCCGTGGGAGAAGAAGCTAAAAAAATGTTGGGAAGGACTCCGGAAGCTCTTATTGCCAGCCGCCCCATGAGAGATGGGGTGATTGCCGACTACCAGGTAACGGAGGCAATGCTCAGATATTTTATAGGTAAAGTTGTGGGGAGATTTCAATTTTTTAAGCCCGATGTCATGGTTTGCGTGCCTGCAGGATGTACCCAAGTAGAACGCCGTGCGGCTCTTGATGCCACTCTCTCTGCCGGGGCATCGCATGCATACCTTATAGATGAACCTTTAGCTGCCGCGATTGGGGCTCAGATTCCCGTCTCGGCACCATCGGGACATATGATTGTAGATATCGGAGGAGGCTCAACTGAGGCTGCGGTTATCTCTCTTGGCGGGGTTGTTATTCATAAATCGGCCCGCGTTGCCGGCAACAAAATCGATGAGGCAATCCAAAACTATCTTAAAAAGAAGCACAATTTAATTATCGGGGATCAAACGTCAGAAGACATAAAACTGAAAATAGGCTCAGCCGTAACCACCCCGAAAGTGGAAAAACTGGAAATTTCAGGCCGAGATCTTGTCTTTGGGCTTCCAAGAACAATAATCCTTACCTCAAACGAGGTTACCGAGGCTATTAGGCCTATTTTAATGCAAGTGATAAATGCCGTAAAAGGGGTTCTAGAGGATACTCCGCCCGAACTTGCCGCGGATATTATCGATAAAGGCATCATTATGAGCGGGGGAACCTCGCTTCTTCGTGGATTTGATAAGCTGATGACCGAAGAAACCGGTGTTCCTGCGCATGTTGCCGATGAACCACTCCTTTGTGTTGTCAGGGGAACGGGGCTTGTTTTGGAAAACATAGAGCTTTGGAAAAGAAGTGTTACAACAAAAGGGTGATGACAGGTACCTAGTTATAGGGTATAGGGAGAAATAGGGAATATTTTGTATTATAAGACTTAAAATTTCTAATTTCTAATAACTAATTTTTAATGAAATTCCAATAGTGAAATTTTCAATAGTTAAGACTTATAATAAGATTATACCTAGATCAAATAAAATGTTAGTCGATTGAGGATAACTGACAGAAATTGAATATCGAAAATTGAACAAAAAATATACACAATTCCAAGTAAAAAGAAAAGAATAATTGTTTAGAATATTTCCTGTAGTATTTGATGTAATTAGTATTTGACAAGTAATAATTTGCAATTAAATATAAGATATAATAGACTGCGGTAAAAATGAGGCAAAGCAATTTTTATACAAAATCTATAAGATATATAATCACCCTGAGATGTTAAAAGATACTATAACAATGACCAAAGAAGTCCGTGAAACCGGCAAAATCATGGAAATTAATGTAAATAGCACAACAACTTCCTCAGTGCTAGCACGAGTGGAGAACTTAATATCCCATAATGATAGGTTCTATATAGTTACACCCAATCCTGAGCTCATTTTGATGGCTCAGAGGAATAAAAAACTAAAAATTGCGCTTAACTCGGCCAACCTGTCAATTCCGGACGGAATAGGTCTTAAATTGGCCGATCCTAAATTAGAAATTATTAAAGGCAGGGAACTGTTTATGGAACTTATTAGACTTGCCGAAAAGAAAAACTGGAAAATATTTTTACTGGGCGGAATTAATGATGAAGCTGCCCGTGCAGCCTCAAAACTCAAACTTCAAGACCCAAACCTCAAAATTGAATACAATAAAGGGCCCAGACTCGATAATGACGCAAAAGCTATATCTGATATTGATAAAAAAATAGAAGCTGAAGTAATTGTTCGGATTAATGAATTCAAACCTCAGTTTCTTTTTGTAGCCTTTGGTAATCCCAAGCAGGAGATTTGGATTCATGGGAACCTTTCAAAGCTGAGTATTGGCGGCGCAATGGCCGTAGGAGGGGCTTTCCGTTATGTTGGAGGTCTTTCTCCACTCCCGCCAAAATGGATGGTTCAATTTGGTCTTGAGTGGCTTTGGAGGCTCATTAGTGAGCCCAGGAGAGTGGCGCGTGTAATTAATGCGGTGGTAATTTTTCCTTGGAGAGTCTTTGTCTACAAATTATTTACTTAGAATTATTAGTCCACACTTTTGCAAACTCAGTCTTGGCCCTATAGATTTGTCCCTCAACTGCACGCTCGGAGATACCCAAGATTTTACTTATTTCAGTGTAGGAAAGGTCATACCAGTACCTGAATTGCAGAAGTTTACGCTTTTCGGGAGACATCAGATCCAAACAACTGTTGACGGATTTTCTCAGTTCTTTAAGTGCCAAAGATTCTTCGGGGGACAGGGATCTGTTGTCTGTATCAGTCAAAGCTTCGATGAAAGGAACAATTAGTTTTGAATTATGGTTGATTTGGTCATGGTAATAATCGGCAATTTTATTTAAGGCGATCCTGCAAAGCCAGGTAAAATAACTACTTTTGTGCCTAAAGGTATTCCAACCTTTCCACGCCGCCACAACCGTTTCTTCCACCACTTCCTCAACCTGTCTTTCGTTGGCCCCCATCCTTTTCATTACGAATTTAGTTAAAGGCAAGGCAAATTCTTTGTAAATTTTTTCAAATGGGGCAATGGTGAAAGATTTACCAGGGCCCTTTTGAGTATTTTTTGGCATTTATAAGACTAATAGAGTGTATCATTTTGTAATTTCTACTTAAAGTGTGTTTTTGGTGTAAAATACAAAAACCTGGGAGGTGATTAATTTATGAGCACAGAATTTGTCAATATTGGTACCGATAAGGAGCCTAGTATGGTTCCGCCGGAAGCTTTGCAACCGGACACAAAAGAGGGTAGAGAGTATTGGGAAATGGTTGCAACGGGTTCCGTTGTTTTGGAAAACCAAGTCTTAGATTTACTTTTAGAAAAAATCAATGAGAGCAAAACTTAAGTTTTCGGCGCCGGGTAAATTAATAATTTCGGGGGAACATGCAGTTGTCTACGGCTATCCGGCCTTGGTTACGGCAATAGATAGACGGCTGTCTATTGAAGGATCTGGAAAAGACGACAAAATAACCTCTGATATTCCGATAGGGGCGGGAATGGGTTCTTCTGCGGCATTCGCCGTTGCCACGTCAGCTTTAAGAATAAAAAAGATAGATCTCCCGAAAATAAATGAGTTAGCCTATAAATTGGAAAAAAAGCATCACGGCAGTCCGAGTGGCGTTGATAACACTATTTGTACTTACGGTGGCTTTCTATGGTATCGAAAAGAAAGTGAGAATCTCAAAACATTTAAAGTTATAGTTCCGAAAACAAAGTTTCCCAAAATATACCTTCTTAATACCGGTAAACCTGTGGAATCAACCAAGGAAATGGTGACCCATGTTTCTGATCTCTATCGAGGTAGAAAATCGTATTTTGATACAGTATTTAGAGGGATTGAAAAGATAACAAAAGAGTTTCTAGGCCTGCTGTTAAATGATAGTAATTCCGATTTCGATGAATTGGTTAAATATAATGAAGAACTATTGGAAAAACTGGATGTAGTTTCCCCGACAACTAAAAATATAATTCGTAAAATTGAAAAAATCGGAGGTGCTGCAAAAATAACAGGTGCGGGTGGTAAAAAAGAAAGCTCCGGTATGGTTATTGTTTATCATAATGACTCCGATAAATTATTAAAATTTGCAAAAGACAATAAATTAGATCTTTTTTCGGTTAAAATTGGAGAGGAGGGTGTAAGAATTGAAAAATAAAATTACAGTTTCGGCACCGGGCAAATTGATGCTTTTTGGTGAACACGCAGTTATCTATGGAAAGCCCTGCATCGTTACTGCAGTTGACCAAAGAATACGCGTCCGGGTTGAAAAAATTGGCGGAAGTTCAATAACTGTTAATGCTCCTGAGGTCAAAGTAAAGGATTATTCTCTCAAGATATCCGACTTAGGAAAAATCGAGTATCCGAAGGAGATTAAATTTGTTTTAAAAGCTGTTGAGAACTTTTTCAAAAAATACCAAGTAAAAAGTGGGCTTAACCTGGAAACAAAAAGTGGGTTCTCAAGTTTGTTCGGATTCGGAAGTTCTTCAGCAGTGACCGTCTCCACGATTAAAGCATTATCAGAGATTTTTGACATAGAAGTAGGCAATAAATTACTGTTTGATATATGTTATAAAACTGTTTTGGAAGTTCAGGGGGTGGGATCGGGATTTGATTTAGCGGCAGCCATTTGGGGCGGTACGATATATTTTGTTGGTGGGGGAAAGAAAATATTGCCTCTCAAAACAAAGGAATTGCCGCTTGTTGTTGGGTATACAGGCATTAAAGCAGATACTGCGACTCTGGTCAGAAAGGTAGCTGGGCTTCATAAAAACAATAAGAAAAAAGTTGACGAGATTTTTGATTCAATAGAAAAGCTTGTGAGAGCTGCCAAAATAGCCTTGGAAAATACGGATTATCCAAAATTGGGCGAACTTATGGACGAAAATCAAAAACTTTTATATAAGTTATCTGTGAGCACTCCTGAACTAGATAATCTCATCGGTTCGGCAAGGCAGACTGGGGCTTTCGGAGCCAAATTATCCGGTGCCGGCGGAGGAGACTGTATGATCGCCTTGGCAGATAAATCAAAAACTGCAAAAGTTAAAAAGGCTATTGAAAAATCTGGTGGAGTAGTTCTTGATGTTAAATTTAATGCGGAAGGAGTTAGAATAGAAAAATGAAAGTTAAAGCACGCGCGCCATCAAACATTGCCTTTATTAAGTATTGGGGTAAAAAAAACGAAAAGTTAAGAATTCCGGCCAATACCTCCATTTCCATGAACCTTTCAGAGGCTTATACGGAAACATTTGTGGAGTTTGACAATAAGTTAAGTAAAGACTTGATAGTAATTGATGGTAAAAGTGTTGAAGGCAATGAGAAAGAAAGAATTGTTGATCACCTCAATCTTATTAGAAAAATGGCAGGAATTGATACATTTGCGGAGGTTGTCAGTAAGAATAATTTTCCGAAAGGTGCAGGAATGGCGTCTTCTGCTTCAGGTTTTGCTGCTTTGACTGTCGCGGGCACAAAGGCTGCTGGTCTTAATCTTTCGGAAAAAGAGCTTTCAGTTTTGGCAAGACTTGGTTCTGGTTCTGCTTGCCGTTCCATTCCTGATGGCTTTGTTGAATGGAAGACGGGTGTCAAAAGTGGTGATTCATATGCTTATTCGCTACAAGCTCCGGGATATTGGGATATCTGCGACACAATTGTGGTAGTAGGGGAAAAAGCCAAAAAAGTTAGTTCAACCGAGGGACATACGAAGGCTTTCAGTAGTCCTTTTTATAAAGCAAGGATTTTGGGAATGAATAAAAAAGTCAAAGAGATTAAATCGGCTCTGAAAAATAAGGATTTTACAAAGTTTGGCAGGATTCTAGAGGAGGAGGCTATAAATATGCACACAGTAATGATGACAAGTAAACCTCCACTATTTTATTGGTTACCTAAAACTTTAGAAATCATGCAATCTGTTATTACCTGGCGGGAGGAGGACCTAGAAACTTATTTTACGATTGATGCAGGCCCCAATGTGCATATCATTTGCCTGTCCAAGGACGTCAAGAAGGTCAGAATAAAGCTTAAAAAAATTCCGGGAGTCAAAAAAGTTATTGTAAACAAGGCCTCAGAAGGGACACACATTCTTAAATGAGAAAAACAGCAAAACCTATTGTTTTGGTTGACGAAAAAGATAATGTTTTGGGTTTTAAGGAAAAATTTGCTGCTCACAAGATTCCGGTTCCGCTTCACAGGGCTATATCAATAGTAGTATTCGACAAAGACAGAACTAAAATGCTCATAACCAAAAGGGCTGCCTCAAAACCAACTTGGGGTGGAAGTTGGAGCAATGCGGTTTGCACACATCCATATCCAAAAGAAACCTACCAAAAAGCAGCTGAAAGAAGGATTTATGAGGAACTTGGCTTCAAAACCCCGCTTAAAGAAGTATTCTCCTTCATCTACAAAGCTAAAATGGAGAGTGGGGATTGGGGAGAACATGAACTTGACCATGTATTTAGCGGAAGCCATGAAGGACCGATTAAACCAAATCCTGATGAAATTGAAAGTTATAAGTGGGTCGAAATAAGGAAACTAAAAAAAGACGTGGTAAAGGATCCTAAAAAACACACTCCTTGGTTTAAGATTATTTTGAAGATGATTAATGTATAATACTTGTTATGTCCGAGGATAAAATTACACTTCCAAAGGGGACTATTGTTCCCAACCACATTGCGATAATTCTTGATGGTAACCGCCGCTGGGCTAGAGCAAGAGGTCTCCCGACTCTTTCGGGTCACAAAGCAGGTTTTGAAGCCGGTATGAAAATAGCTAAAGCTTCCAGGGGTTGGGGGGTTCATACTTTTACCGTTTGGGGTTTTTCTACCGAAAATTGGGACAGATCTCCCGATGAAATTTCATATCTTTTTAAACTATTTAGGAAAATGGTTAGCGTAGTTGAAAAAGAAGCAATGGAGGATGATATCCGTTTTATTCACTTGGGCCGTGAGGATAGGCTGCCGTCGGAACTTGTTGACTATATCAGGGAAGTTGAGGAAAAAACCAAAAATAACAAAAGCCATGTTTTTAACGTAGCCTTGGATTATGGCGGGCATGATGAAATCTTGCGTGCTGTCAGAAAAATTGTGGATGACAAAATTCCTTCAAAAAAGATTAATGAAAAGCTTTTTACATCATACCTTGATACAAAAGACCAGCCTTATCCTTATATTGATCTGTTTTTGAGAACTTCAGGAGAACAGAGGACTTCCGGATTTTTACCATGGCAGTTAAATTATGCGGAGTATTATTGGGAGCTATCCAATCTTCCCGATATGACCCCCAGAAAACTTGCAGATATTATTCTTGATTACTCAAGGCGTAGACGCAGGTTTGGGGGAAATGACAAGGTCGAACATCTTACCTTTGATCCTAAAATTACAGCTAGACTTGAGCTTTCCTGGTGGAGGCTTTCCAAGATTCCTGAGGGTGTAAGACTCAGGGACTATGCAATGAAACATCTTAAAGAGCAATATAGTCTTTCCAAAGAGCTAGCCAAAGAGGCGGCTAAATATTTTGTTGAGGCAATTATTGAGGAAAGGGACGAAAAGTGGGAGAAAGCTGAAGAAAAAATGAAAAAATTCTACAAACTCATAAAAGGGGAAATAAAACTAGCTTTTGAGCCTAAAATAGTCGCCTCCATGGAGGTGGATTTTAACAGAAAAATGTTCAAAAAAGACAGTATGGCCTCAGCATCTGAGGCTGAAGACATCGCCTGTAAACATCTTGCTGAAGTTTACAGAATTTCATTTCTCCAGGCTACCAAAGCGGCTCATTTAAGAGTTTTGGCCGGGGTTGAGAAGAATTTAGCTCTTGCTGGAATGGGAGAAGTACATTGGGAGAGGGCAGAAGATTATCTCCAAAAGTATTACTCAGCACTTAAAGAAAGGGTAGCATAAAATTCTAAATTTTTCGTAGCGGGGAAGTAATCATTCAAAACTAATAACGAGTTTTTTATCCAACGCCTCAGCAGTTTTCTGCATGAATTCCAAAGTGGGATTGGCGCGCCCGGATTCAAGCCTGGCAATTGCAGATTGTTTTGTTCCAAGCTTTTTGGCCAGAGCCTTTTGAGTCAGTTTCTTCTTTGCCCTCAATTCTATTAATTGACTATTGACACTGTTGAACTACTTTGTTATCTTCTGACTAAGATAGATAGGTGTTAGGCAGGTGACCGTATAAAAATGGATCAAAATACTAAAAAGAAAATCAGGTTGGAAGATCTTCCGGATTTACTTACAGTGAGAGAAGTTAGTGAACTTCTCAGAGTCTCTCCTTTAACGATCAAGCGCTGGGGAAAAAGAGGCAAACTTCCCGCTATCCGTATTAACTCCAGGGGAGACAGGCGTTATAAAAAAGAAGCCGTACTTTGGTTACTAGGGATGCAGTCCAAAGAAGAATAAGAACTTCACCTTTAATTAAGTTTACACAAACTCTTAGAAAGAAGGGTATGAAAGCGAGCTAGTCGAGCTTTATTTGTAGATTCCAGAAGTGAGAGTAGAGACTGTCTTTTTGGTTTAACAAACTCTCGTGAGTTCCGGTTTCTTTTATTTGGCCGTGTTCCATAACCACAATTTTATCTGCTCTCATAATAGTTGAGAGCCTATGGGCGACAATTATAGTAGTTTTTCCGGCACGAGCCTTCCAGAAAGCATCCTGAATCAGCTTTTCGGATTCGCTATCAAGCTGACTTGTAGCCTCGTCAAAAACAACAATATCAGGGTCACTTAGGATCATTCTTGCGATTGCCAATCTCTGTTTTTGACCTCCGGAGAGCTTAACTCCGCGCTCGCCGACTTCAGTATTATATTTCTCGGGAAGACTCTGAATAAAATCATCGATATTAGCCAAGCGTGCCGCTGTCTTTACCTCTGAAAGCTTAGCTTTAGGAAAACCATAGGCAATGTTATATGAAACTGTATTGTTAAAAAGAATTGGTTCTTGAGGAACCATGCCAATAAACCCTCTTAATGTGCTTTTTCTAAAATCTTTAATATTTATTCCATCAATCAAAATCTCACCTGAATTAATGTCATAGAATCTCATAAGTAGCTTTGCGAGAGTTGTCTTTCCTGATCCGCTCTTGCCGACGAAGGCCACCGATTGCCCTTGTTCTATTTTAAGATTGAATCCGTCAATGGCGTTTTTTGTTCTGTTTTTGTATGAGAATTTAACGTCATTAAGTTCAATTTCTCCGTAAACATGGCCAACATCAATTGGTTTTTCGGAATCTTTTACCTCAATCTCATTATCTAGAAGACCAAAGTATGTTTGAATATCCGAATAAGCTTTAGCTAGATCACGGGACCCCCAGACCAAATCCCAAAGTCGGGGGAATAGTGACGAGGTGAATGATGCAATTAGTACAAAATCCCCAACGCTTAAGTGCCCCCCACCGGCAGATTTGGCCGTAATAAATAGAATTGAAAACATACTTATGTTAATTAGTGCTCCGACAGAAATATCAACAAGCCTAAATGAATTTCCATACCCCCAAAGAGCCTTGGTCCAGGTTACAAAAGCTGTAGAAAGCCTTGCCTCCTCACGTTTTTCCTGAGCAAAAAGCTTAACAGTTTCGTAATTTATCATGTTGTCTCCAATAATCCCTGAGATCTTGTCCTCTTCTTTATTGAATTCACCCCTCTTTTTTACGTTATATTTGATAAGGAATCTGGCTACAATTAGCGTGGCAGTCATCGTTACCGCCGTAATAATTCCTATCATTGGACTAAGTCTGGTGAAGAAATAAACCATAACTCCAAATCCTACAAATACCCCAAAAATTCTATGGTGTATTACATGGAATAACTCAAAAAAGGCACCATCACCTCGTTTGAAAGCTGAAATCAGGCTTCCTGTACTTTTATTGGAGTGGAAAAGAAAATCAAGATCTAGTACGTGTTTAAAAACTTTTTTTCTGGCATCGGCAGATGCTCTAAAAAGAATAATATCTCCAACAAAATAACTAAAAATATCGACAATAAGCCCAGCCCCAGCAACACCAACATAAATATATACAATAGAAAGGAGCCTTCCCGTATCAAGTGAAGGGATTGCGTCTACAAATATCTTATAAAAGTAGGGGATAATTGAATTGACAATAGCTGAGAGTAAAATCAACAAAACAAACCCGGCAAAAACCAGGCGACGCTTTAGTATAAAACCGTAAAATGTCTTAAATGTTTTCCACATATTTTTGAGCCTACAATTTCTCGAATGGTCCATGACCTCGTGGGTCTAGGGGCGAAATCCCGCCGAAGCGAACATGTTTCGCGAAGGGGGATTGAACGCCAAAAACACTCCTTGCGGAGTGAGATTGCGGCGAAACTTAATTATATGCCTGTGCGTAGCCTATATTCAAGAAGTACTTTATGTATACCAAAGACTTAGCCTTGTGCATAGAGATTTTTAAGTCAGTTTGTGCTACAATATACATACTTTCAAAAAGTTTACTTCCATGCGAAAACTAATTGGTTTGCTATTTGCTATAGTCTTGGTATTGGCCGCATCGGGCTCGTTGCCTGTGGTGGCTGTGACTCCCAGTCCTATACTTTCTCCCACACCGATCGCAACATTAGAACCAACTCCTGTCGCGCCTCCAGTTGATATTACCCAAAAAAGTTCTGAATCACTTGGCCCTTTGGAAATGCTGTTGGAAAATCAGAGACTTGGCTCAGCCTGGCCGTTTAATCCTATCAAACATGCCATTCGTGGAGCAGTCGCCTCGGGTGTCCCCGCAAATACTTTGGTTTTACTTCTCCTTTTGCCAATAGTAACCTTTGTTATAGCTTTTTCGCGCAACGTTGTGGGAATTAGGGGATTTGGAATTTTTCTTCCTGCAGCTTTGTCGGTGGTTTTTGTAGCAACGGGACCCATTGTGGGAATAGGCCTTTTCTTAGTTATTGTTACCGTGTCGACAGTTGTTCGTTTGGTTCTTCGTAAACTTAAGCTTAAACTTCAATATCTTCCCAGAATGTCTTTTATTCTTTGGGCGGTTGTGCTTGGAGTTTTAGGTGTTCTTTTTATGGCCCCTCTGCTTAATTTCTCTGCTCTTGCCAACGTTTCGATATTTGCGGTACTTGTCTTGATTCTTCTGGCAGAAGATTTCAGTAGAGTTCAACTTGGGAAAAGTGCTAAAACAGCCGTCAGCCTGACTTTTGAGACATTAATATTATCCATAATTTCTTATCTATTTTTAACTCTCCAACCTTTAAGGCAATATGTACTTCTAAACCCCGAAGCATCCCTTTTCTTGGTTGCTCTCGCCGACTTGATCCTCGGGAAATACACCGGTCTTAGGGTCATGGAGTTTTACCGTTTTAGAAAACTTATTAGGTCATAAACCTGAAACTAAATGAAAGTCTCATCCATTCTTGGCTTGAATGCTAGAAGTCAGTTGTTTGCGCATAAATATAATACTAGGCGTGGTAAAAACATTGCCGATTCAAAAATACAAACTGCAAGGATATTAAAAAAAGCTGGTGTTGCCCACCCTAAAATTTATAAAAAACTTACCGATCCCAGGCAGGTTATGGAATTTGACTGGAATTCCCTTCCACCCAAATTTGCTTTGAAGCCCAGCCGTGGTATGGGAGGAGAGGGGATTATTGTAGTAAAAAGAGGACTCAAGGATGGAGGATGGTTAACTACCCAAAAAGAGAGAATAAAGGCCGATGATCTCAAGCTCCACACACTGGATATTCTGGAAGGAGCCTATTCGATGGGGAATGTTCCCGACGTTGCTTTTATACAGGAGTATGTGGGGCGTGCTAAAGTTTTCAGGAGATGGGCATATCGCGGCACTCCTGATATACGTATTATTATTTTTAATAAAATTCCGGTAATGGCAATGCTCAGGCTTCCCACGAAAGAATCCGGCGGACGTGCCAATTTGCACCAGGGGGCGCTTGGGGTTGGTATTGATATTGCCACAGGGATTACAACAAAAGCTATTTGGCATGGAGAGGAAATTGTATTCAAACCGGGGACAGAACGTAAACTTCGGGGAATAAAAATACCCGGTTGGGATGCGGTTTTGGAAACTGCGGTCAGAGCCCAGGAAGCTTCGCATTTGGGATATTTAGGGGTTGATATTGTAATTCATCCGGAAAAAGGCCCTATGGTTTTGGAACTTAACGCTCAACCCGGGCTTCAAATTCAGCTGGCTAATGGGGAGGGACTTAAAAAGAGACTGGAAAGGGTCGAAGACCTAGATGTTACCGATGCAGAACGAGGAGTAATGCTTGCTAAGGCGCTTTTTGCAGGAAGATTTGAGAACAGAAAGGCCGCTCAAGAGGGTATTAAGACAATCAGAAATGACGAAACAGTCAAAATTGTGACACCAGAAAGACGCAGAGTAGAGGTAACTGCGAAGATCGATACGGGTGCATGGAGAAGCTCAATAGATAAAACTTTTGCAGAGAATAATGGTCTTCTGCAAAAAAATAATATTCTTTGGACAAAAGTTTTTAAAAGCGCTTTGGGATCTGAGGAAAGAGCGGTTATTAATATTAGTTTCTACCTGGCGGGAAGAAGGATTAATACAATAGCCTCCGTATCAAACAGAAAAGGTTTGAAAAAGATCTTTATTATTGGACGACGTGATCTTCAGGGTTTTTTAGTTAAGGTAGACGATCAGACAAACTAAGTGTTTACATAAAATGATGAAAAAAATATTAATTCTTGTTGATAAAATTGGTCCTAAGGTCAAATTTCTTGGTAACGAAGCAAATGCGCAGGTTGCATGTTTCACAGATCTTATGTTCAATGTTGATGGGCAGAATATAAAAATTCTTGTAAAAGGAATTGATGTAACCGAATATAAATTGGTTTACATCCGTAGGGCAGACCATTCTCATTTTTCCTTAGCAGGAAGTCTTGCCCGATGTCTTGATAAATTGGGAATTACCTATTTTGATAGAAGTTTTAGTGAAATTGGAGCTTCGGGGGATAAACTAACATCATATTTAAAGTTATCGATTGCTGGAATTCCTGTGCCGCAAACAATTTTTTGTATGGGCGAAAGTATAAAGAGATATGAAGACTATATTATTAACAAAATGGGTTTTCCGATCATTGCCAAAGAGTTGGTTGGTCAACATATGACCGGAATTTACTCCATTTCTAATAAGAAACAGTTTGACCAGTTACCCAAAAAAATTGGAGAAAAGCAAAGAACCGCAAAATATCTTTTTCAAAAATATATCCCATTAGAAAGTGAATACAGGTTCTTGGTTTTGGGAGACGCGGTAAAAGTTGTTCACACAAAAGTTCCAAGAGATTACAGTTCACTAAAATTAAATTATTCCAATCTAAATCAGAATGAAGAATATCTGGATGTTAGCTCTATAAGTCGCGAAATCCAGAAAATCGCGGTCAGTGCGGTAAAAAGTTTAAATATTCAAATAGGTGGAGTTGATATCGCAATTGAAAAAGGAACAGGAAAAGTTTTTGTTCTCGAAGTTAATAGGGGGCCAGGATTTAATTACGATAAAACCGTTAGTCCGGAAATTGATGAGGTTTCCAAATTTTTAAATAAGGAAAATGTCAATGATTAGATTTGGAATGTGTTTTTCCAGAAGTTTTGAAGGGGTTGCTCCACTAAGCCACATCGGGAAGAAATTACCGGTTTATCTTCGGCTATTAGAATTATGCCAGGCCGAGGGTTGGAAAGTATATATTCTTACCAGAAAAACGTACAAGGGAGGCAACGGTTTTGATGGTGCATGGTTATTTAAAAATGGAAAATTTGTGAGAGTAGAAGAAACGGTTAGACTAGATTTAGTTTTTGATTGGGTAGGAAATTTGTTATTCCCACCCAAAAATGAGAAAAGCCTAAAAGTTGTAAATATCAGAAAGTTTAAGGAATTGACCTGTAATAAATGGGAAACATATCTTAAGTTATCGAGTTATATGCCCAAAACGTATTGGGTAGGAAATTTAAAAAACGCTGCTAAACTAGTTAGCAAAATAACAACTGACAATGTCGTTTTAAAACCATATGACGGTCTTCGTGGCAAGGGGATTTTTATAGGGTTAAAAGAGGATTTGAAAAATTTTAGTCCGGAAAAAGAAGGAAAAAAATACATACTTCAGGAATTTATTGATACTTCAAATGGAGTTCCTAATATAACTTCGGGAAGACATGATTTAAGAATAGTTGTAGTTAATGGAAAGGCTGTTTGGTGTCACGTAAGAGTTCCCGCCGAAGGATCACTTTTAGCCAATGCTGCTCAGGGAGGTAGTTTAACGGAGGTTGATTATTCCAAGGTTCCGGAATCTGTTAAGAAAATAGTTAAAATAATTTCCAAAATTTTTTACAAAGAATACGACAACCCGATATTCAGTCTCGATTTTGGTATAGACAAAGATGGCAATCCCAAAATATTTGAGATAAATGATCAGATAGGTTTTCCAAAGTGGGAGATGAAAAATAGAGATAATTTTTTGAATGCACTTGTCCAAAATTTTTCGTCAAAAATATAATATAATGGCGAGTTATGAAAAAATTTGATTTGGATATTATTCTATTTACCCACGGCCCGAAAGCTTATGCCCCAAAAAGGTTGATCGAGGAAGCAAAAAATAAGAACATCAATCTTCGGGTGATTAAATATAACGACATAAACATTGTTTATACAACAGGGGAATTCGAACTCAAATTAAAAGGTGAAGAAATGCCTGTCCCTCATGGGATTTTTTTGCGGGGGTTGGGGGAGGATAGTGTATATAATCCAATCCGGACTGCGATTATTGTGTGGTCTAAATTAAAAGGATCAAAATTATTAAATGAAAAATCATTTAGTAAATGGCCTTCATTAGATAAAACCACTCAATATATTAATTTAGCCCTGGCAGGCATTCCGGTTGTCGAGAGTTTTAGTTTTACATCAATTGAAGAACTCAAAAAATGGAGTGTAGACGCGTATCCGTATATCGCTAAGGACATTATCGGAAGTAGTGGAATTGGGGTTTTCAAAATATCAGAAGACTCCGACCTTCTTAAACTTTTTAAAACATTTAATTCGAACTTTAAAATTAAAACCCTTCTTTTCCAAAGACTTTTACCCAAAGCTGAAGATTTGCGTGTTATTGTTTTGAATGGAAAAATAGTTGGGGCGATGAAACGAATTGCCCTACCCGGGAACTTTTTGAGTAATTATTCGCAAGGAGGTAAGGTCGAATCATATAAAATCGGAGAAGATTTAGAGGCGAACAGTATTGCTTTAGAAACTTCAAAACTTTTCAAATTGGATTATTGTGGTATAGATCTTATGAAAAACGAAGAAGGTAAGTGGGTTGTGCTTGAAGTAAATAGAGCCTGTCAATTTGAAGGATTTGAGGAATCAACAGGAATTAATGTTGCATCTAAAATAGTCGATTATTTGGCTAATTAACAGTATTTTGATTATAATACTTACCCTTCATTTTATAAAAAGATAGTGGCTTTCACACCCCAAAGAAAATACGAAGCAAAGAATTTACCCAACAAAAAATCCCGCCTTTTTGGCGGGACCTTTTGTTGTAGAACTGTCAATAACTTCAAATTAATTAAAATTATTTAAGTTCCACTTTTGCTCCTGCTGCGGTAAGTTTGTCGGAAGCTGACTTAGCATCTTCTGCTTTAGCATCTTTCAAAACTTCAGCTGGAACAGTGTCTGTCATTCCTTTGGCATCCATTAAGGTTAGGTTGGGATTTATTTCCCTCAAAGCCTTAATAACTGCAATTTTATTTGCACCGGAATCGGTCATGACTACTGTTTTATTAGCACTGCCGGCATCTTCTGCTGGAGCTTCTCCTGCGGCTGCTGGGGCTGCTGCTGCAACCGGAAGCGCGGCGGAAACACCAAGCTTGTCTTGCAAAGCTGTGACTAATTCGGAAAGTTCCAAAACAGAAAGTTTAGAAACTTCCTCCACAATCTTTTCAACTTTTTCTGATACTTTTTTAGATTCTTCTGCCATTTAATAATTCACCTCCGATCCTTACTTTTTACTGGCTGTGTCTAACACATAAACCAGTTTCTGCAAATTTGCATTCAATGTTCCAACTAACCCGTATTGGGTACCCATTAACGTTCCAAGGAATTGTCCAAGAAGTGCATCGCGTCCTGGAAGAAGCGAGATTTGAGAGAGAGATTGAGAATCCTGGAATAATCCTTCAACAATACCGATTTTAAATTTCGGAACTGATTCGCCGGCTGCACTGACAAATTCTTTGGCAAATTTTCCTAAAACTTGAATTGGGGCAACAGGATCGTCGGTTGCAATAATAAGAGCGGTTTGACCGGAAAGAATTTCGCCGGTTAGATTTTTACTGTCAAATCCTGCCGCATCGCCGGCACGGGAGAGGAGCGTGTTTTTAACAACAACCATTTTTCCACCAACTTCGGCCAGTCTTCTTTTAAGTTCTTGTTGGGGTTTAACGGCAAGTCCTGCATAATTGACAAGGATTACCGACTTGGCGTCTTTTAGCTCAACTTTTAAATTGTCTACAAATACTATCTTTTCCAATTTTTTCATATTTTTATATTTTGTCCAAAAAAAATCGCGCACGAGGCGCGAAAATCGCTTTTGCCTCGGTATGACTTATGCCAAGTTTTGCCTGGAGCATACTTTCTTAGGACAGAGGTATTATCTAATTTTTGAAGCGCAAAGTCAACTGGGATTATCGATTTGACTCTTTTTTAATTTTTCAATTCTTCTTTGGGCATCCAATTTTTCCTGTAGTCTAGTTGGGTTTAGTTTAGCCACATCAAACTCTCTCTGAATTGAGTCGGGAGTTTCCAGCACCTTGGTGGTTAAAATCGGTTTTTGGGGCAATTGATTAAAGGCTCTTTCCGTCGATTCTTCTGTCATTTGGTTATAGTTTATCAAAAAACCAAAATTCATCAAATCCAAAAAGTTATACCTTAACTTTCACTGATGGGCCCATTGTGGCTTTGATATATGCTTTTTCTATTTGTTTTATACCTCCAAAAGCCTTGAGAATGGCTTCAAGATTTTCAACCAACTCTGAATCCGCCTGAATTGTTTTGCCGACTACAGTGTGTACAAGAGGGGCTTCTCTTTCTGTTTTTAACGTAACCGTTGCGGTTGAAAACGACTTAACCTTTTTGGGATCGTTTATTAAAGTTCCATTTTTGGGATTTGGCATAAGGCCTTTAGGTCCTAAAAGTTTCGCGAACGGGACAAGTTTTGGCATCATATCGGGTGTTGCCACTAAGATATCAAAATCAATTTTTCCTTCTTTAAGTTTGGTAATGGTATCTTCACTGGCGATTTCGACTTTCTTAACCCGACCCGCCTGATGGGGAAGAGTAATCTGGATGGACGTTCCCGTCTTTTTGACAACAAGGTGTAGTTCCATTGTTCCGTCAAATTTTGAATAAGAGGTTTCTTTTACAAGTTTGACTGCTTCAGAAACTTTGTACAATTTTTCATGATCAAATTTAGCTTTAGATTCTTTATATTTTTTACCCCTTATGTGTTCGATCTTTTTTGATTTTTTGGTGACTTCGGTGTTCTGAGCTCCTTCTTCAATAATCGGGGACTCTTCGCCGGGTGCTGCCTCAACCACTTTAACTTTTTGACCACCTTTAAGTCCGGCCAAGTGAACCTTTTCTTGTTCTTTTTCTTTCTTTTTATTGGAGTCTTCTCCGACAAACGCTGTTTTCATTTTTCCCATAATTTTTGTGTCTTTTACTCTACTTTTACTCCCATACTTCTTGCTGTTCCTTCAACAATTCTGGCTGCTGCTTCAACATCAGTTGTGTTTAAATCAACCAATTTTTCCTCAGCAATCTTTTTGACCTGCTCGTGAGTTATGGTTCCTGCTGGCTCTCTCGGGGTTTTACCGCTTCCTTTTTCAATTCCCAAAGCCTTTTTAATCATGTCGGAAACAGGGGCTTTCTTGATTGTAAAATCGAATGATCTGTCTTCGTAAATAGTGATGACCGCGGGGACAACTTGTCCCTTCATGTCTTTTGTTTTGTCGTTGTACTGTTTGACAAAATCCATGATGGCAACTCCGTGCTGCCCAAGAGCTGTTCCTACGGGAGGAGCAGGGGTAGCCTCAGCCGCCTTAAGATTGATTTTAACTACTGTTTTGATCTTTTTTGCCATTTTAACTTAGTTAGAAAGACACAGGGAAACCGATTATGAAGTTTCGACCTGGTGGTCTACCTCAGATTTAACCGAGGTAAGGGCATTGTATCATTGGAAAGTTGCGGAGTAAAGTAGAATTATTGTAATATATACGTATGTCAGAAGACGCTAGCGAAAAGGTTGATTGGGTAATACCAGTCGCTAAGGATGTGCCAATAGGAAGTGTTTCTTCATCTAAGCTGTCTAAAGCGGCCGAGCAACACGGAGTAAGACTTGATATCAAAACCGGAAAAGACGGAAAAATCGTAGCAGATATTTATCAAGAGGTTGTTGAAGGCATGCCTGCTCCGAGGAAAGACCCAACAAAACCTTAAATGTGTCGTTTTCCGCCAAGAAGTTCTCCTGTAACTCTCACGCCTTCTTCTCTTTTATAAACCCTTCCTTCCGGTGGGTCTTGGCTTATTGTACGATGGAATCTAGCACCTTTAATTCGGAAAGGTGTATCTTTATCCTCCAGCCCCTGAACAGTGAACAGGTCATTTTTGTAAGATTTTGTCTGCGCAATGCCAACTACTTGATAATGGGTGTCTTTCCAAATAACAACGTCAAGAACTGTGGGATAGTCTGGAGAATCGAACCCCTCTTTTTTATTTAAATTTTCAGACATTAAACTTTCTGAATTTGTAGAAAATCAAGCTCGACCGGTGTTTCGCGGCCGAAAATTGAAACCAAAACTTTGACTTTACCTTTTTCCTCATCAATTTCATGGATTGTTCCAAGAAAATCCGAAAAAGGCCCGTCGACGATTTTAATAGCCTCACCAACACTAAATTTGGTCTTAAATCTGGGAGCGGGAGAGCTGATAAATTTCTGGATGTTTGCAACTTCAGCATCGGAAAGAGGGGTGGGTTTATTTCCCGCTCCTACAAACCCCGTAATTCCGGCAGTTGTCCTGACGGCAAGCCAAGTCGGATCGTCCAAAATCATCTTTACAAGAAGGTATCCCGGAAAAATCTTTTCCTTGATGGTTGCTTTTTTACCACTTCTGATAATAACTCTGTCTTGTGTCGGAACCAACATTTCAAAAACCCTACCTTCCAGGTTCATGGTTTCAACTCTCTGGCGGAGGGTGTCCATGACACGTACCTCATGGCCCGAAGAGGTATGAACTACATACCACTTTGCTTTAGGATCGGTTGTCTGGGCAAGGATCATGTGGCCCTGGATCTTTTTATGTCCGATACCTCTTTCTGCTACTCCTGCAACTGTTTCTTGCTGTTTTGTGTCTTCGTTCATAGTTATTGTTTATTTAGTTAATATTCTTGTCAAAACTGTTGTGAACAAATAATCGAGTCCTCCTACGTAAAATCCAACAATCACCGAAACCAAAAGAACGATACTCGTAAGTCTGACGACTTCATTTTTCTTTGGCCAGGTAACCTTGGAAAGTTCACTTCTTACTTCTGAAAAGAAAGTAACGACCGATTTCATCTAGATGTGAATTGTATCAAATTATTCTGAAGCGCACAAGATAGATTGCCTCTCGGTGTATAATTGGCCATGGGAGCTGAAAGTGAGAAAAGACCCATCCGATTTGAGGATGAAAAAAAGCCTAAGTTTAAAATTGCCGAGGGTTCGTGGGAATCTGTTTTGGTTGGATTAAAGGGTGAGTACCCGGAAAGTGTATTTGGTGTTGCAGATATGGATTATTGGGAGGAAATTGAAGAGAAGGCGACGATGAGCTTAAAGAAAGCCTGTTTTCAGTATTTTCTGGCCGGGGTAGGGCACGTAACATTGGCCGGAAGGGTAGTAAACAGCAATTCGGCAATAAGGGTCAAAATCAGTCTTGGTGAAATGTCTACAGGAGAACGGAATGAATTAGTAGACAGGTTTGCCACTTTTTTGTATGACAGGTATCCCAGAAAGTATAGGGAACGGATTAAAAAATGAATCTTCCGGATTTTTCTTTCGAAAAGACAGTCTCTAAAAAAGGATACAGAATTATTGCCGGCATGGATGAGGTTGGAAGAGGTTGTTTTGCGGGACCGGTTGTGGCAGGGGCTGTTGTTTTTGGTCTTAATGATAAATGGGAAAACCCACCTAAGATTAATGACTCGAAGAAATTAACTCCTAGACAAAGAGAAATTGCTGATAAATGGATCAGAAAAAACGCACTGGTTTTTGGAATTGGAAAGTCGAGTGTTGCTCAAATTAATAAATTTGGAATCAAAAAAGCCAGTGAGATAGCTTTTAGGAAAGCGATAAAAAACTGTGGGATCGAGATAAATTATATTTTAATTGATGCTTTTTACGTTCCTTATGTAAGAGGGTTGCGCCGAAAGAATCAAAAACCGATTATAAAAGGGGATACTAAATCAATTTCAATTGCTGCGGCCTCAATCATAGCCAAAGTTTACCGTGATAAGCTTATGGCCAAATTATCTAATAACCGTAAATACAAAAAATACGGGTGGGATAAAAATAAAGGCTACGGCACGCTTATTCACAGAAATGTTATCCAAAAATACGGACTGACCAGATTGCACAGAAAGAAATTTGTGGAAAGCTATTTTAATAACTCCTCTTTTTCTCAAGCTCGATAGAGTGGGCGATGCGATACTTGGCCTCTTTTCTTCTTTCAGCCGGTTTTTTGTAGTGTTCGCGGTCGCGATACTCCTGCATGACACCTTCGACTATCGTTTTTTTACGAAAGCGGGCAATAAGCTTGTCGTCGCTTTCTCCTTTTTTCTTTTTAATAATAAACATATTTTGAATATATCTCCGCTTATGCGGTAAACATAAATTTAAATCGCCTCCTTCCTGGTGATACTAGCTTGTAATTTTAACATATGTTATGATTTCTTGTAATGTCTAAAAAAGTAGCATTAATTACAGGAATTACCGGCCAGGACGGAAGTTACCTTGCGGAACTTCTTCTTAAGAAAGATTATATTGTTACAGGGATTGTGAGAAAAACCAGTAATATGGCTTATGCCAACATTTCCCACATTCAAGAAGAGTTAAATTTGATTCAGGCGGATCTACTGGACCCGATTTCGATTCGTGAGGCGTTGCAAAAATCTAAACCCGATGAAGTTTATAATCTAGCGTCTCAAAGTCACCCCGCGGAAAGCTTTAGGCAGCCGATTCATACGGCAGAGATTACCGCAATTGGAGCTCACAGAGTTCTGGATGCGACTCTGGATGTTGTTCCAAAATCAAGATTCTATCAAGCCAGCAGCAGCGAAATGTTCGGGTGGGTAAGAGAAATTCCTCAAAACGAAGAAACTCCATTTAATCCGGCCAATCCCTATGCGGCTTCAAAGCTTTATGCTCATGCCATGACCAAAATATACAGGGAAAGCTATAATATGTTTGCTTCAAACGGAATTTTGTTTAATCACGAGTCGCCCCGAAGACATCTTGGTTTTGTAACTCAAAAAGTTACATATGCTGCAGCCTGTGCGAAACTTGGAGTTAAAAGTTCCGAACATCTCAACGAAGAAGGCGAGCCAATTGTCAAAAACGGAAAAGTAGCTCTTGGAAATCTTCAGGCAAAGCGCGATTGGGGATTTGCCGGGGATTATGTTGAAGCCATGTGGCTTATACTACAGCAGGACAAACCGGACGATTTCGTAATCGGAACCGGGGAAACCCACACAATTCAGGAACTTTGTGAGGAATCATATGGCTATGTGGGGCTTAACTGGAAAGATCATGTGGTAGTTGATGACAGATTTATCCGCCCTACAGAAACAGGACCACTCGTTGCCAATCCTTCAAAAGCAAAGAAAGTTTTAGGTTGGACTCCAAAAACTACATTCAAGGATTTAGTTCACCTGATGGTTGATGCGCAAATTGCAAGGTTGAAATAACTTCTCACTTGCCTCATTATTAGTTTGTGAAAAGGTATATTTTGATGTTTAAAGAGAATCTTGTTTGGAATAGGCTTCTTACTTTCTCTTTGATTTTATTTTTTCTACGTTTGTCTGACTCTATTATTGCTTTTTGGGCTCCGAATCAAATTCAAAATTCATTGCAAAACCCGGTTATTATGGGTGCTATTATCAGTTTTCAATCAATTGTGGGGTTTTCTGCCGATTTGATTTTCCCCAGAATTTTTAAGACTGTTCGTACAAGACGCCTGATTTTTTGGGCAATATTGGTTTCTGCCTTAACGTCGTTTTTCTTAAGCGCGTCTACGTTTAAACCTTTACTGGCTATTTTTATTGCCACAATGACTCTCTGGGGAATTTATTATGAACTTGTAAATTTTGCCAACTTTCAATTTATGGGAACGGTTGTTCCCAGTCAAATGAGAGCCGCTGCCTGGGGATTTACCGGAATTTTTGTCAATCTGGCATATTTCCTGGGACCGTTTATTGCCGCAGAGCTTTTATCCAACGGAATCTTGATTACCCAGGGGACGATAATAATTTTTCTTGTTGTCGCTTTAGTGCTTTTAACACTGAACAAAAATAGACATGATGTTCCAACTGCTGTTGATTTTTCTCATGCAAATCCGTGGGCGGAACTTAGGCACTGGCTGACCCTTTCCAGAACAGTTTGGCCGGCTCTGGCTATCGGTCTAGTGTTGGGTTTTATCGATGCAACATTTTATACAGTTGGCGCGGTTTGGACGGAGAAATTAACTTTGGTTAATCCTTGGGGTATATGGTTTTTGCCTTTATACCTTCTTCCTTCTATTTGTTTAGGAATTCCACTTTCCAGGTGGAATATTTCGAACGGTAAGAAAAAGTTAGCTGAAAAATTTTTGGGTTTGTCCGGAATATTTTTTATAGCCATCGCTTTTTCCTCGAGCGTTTCCTGGCAGCTTGCAATAATTTGCTTAGCATCAAGTGCGTTGGCAGTTTGTTATCCGCTTCTGCAGGGGGTTTACACGGATATTCTTACCAGAATGGGAAGTGAGAAGAAAGACATGATAGGACTGACCGGGTCGGTGATGAACCTTTCCTATATAATTTGGCCAGTTTTTGCCGGACTAATCTCGTCTAAGGTTGGGGAAAGATTAACATTTAGTTGGTTAGGGGTCATCGTGTTGACGTTCTCGATAATATTACTTTTTGTTACGCCAAGAAAATTGAAATTACCCCAGACGGAAATCAAAACTTGGGAATAATTAATCTAAATTTAAAAATTTGGATATTTGGGTAGTTGAGTGGGTTCTGATGTGGGGTATTTGGACAATTTTGGCTCCAACCATTTCTGCTTGCTCCTTTTTCTTGTCAAGAATAGGGTCACCTTCGGTTACCGCGATTATACAAGGGTTAACCTTATTAACCAGGTCAATGTAATCTTGATGAGTCATTTTATCTTTTAAAATAATTACCTTATCGACAAATTTCAAAGACTCAAGTGTTTCTTTTCTTTGTTTTTGTGAATGAAAAGGCCGCCCTTTACCCTTTAACTCTCTTATTCTTTCATCCGATTCTATGGCAACAACCAAGTAATCTCCCAAAGATTTTGCCTTTTTCAAAAAGTAAACATGTCCGTAGTGGAGAATGTCAAAGCACCCGCCGGTTAGAATTACTTTAGTTTTTGATTTTGTCATATATGCCCACGGCGGATTTTACGGCTGTGTCTACTGCCTCATTAAGTCTGCTGTTAATATTTTCTATAAGAATGGCTTTTTCTTGAAGTATGTTTAAATAAATTTGGTCTTGATCATCACGGACCTTATATTCTTCCGGGTCATATTTATCAAGATCTCTTCTTTTTCTTCTTTCGGCAATGACTTCTTTTGGTGCAGTTACAAAAAACACAATTGTATGACTTTGAAGCAAATGTGCCTTCTCAGGGAAAATTCTTTGGAAAAATTTCCCCGAAGCAACTTCAGCCGCGCGGGAAGGATCAATTCTCCAAACTAAATTTTCACCGGCCAGAAGTCTCTCAATTTCAACCTTAGGAGTTGCTTTATTTGATGTTCCATATTTTGTGATTGGTTCAACAAGTTCATTATCTTCAGCCATTTTTTGAAGTCGGGTGCTACTTACAAAATGATATTGAATTCCGTCCGTCTCGCCGGGTCGCGGAGGACGGTCTGTACAAGTAACCACTTTTTTAAGGTTAAATTTTTGGACAATGGGATTTTTCAAAAATTCATCCATAACAGAATCCTTTCCGGCGCCGGAGGCACCAGTAAATATGATTAATACCCCGATTTCCACAACAAGATTATACACCAGCTCCTATTTTTTCTTTTTACTATTTGCTAGTATATATTTATGCCCACTGCCAAAAACGAAGACGAAGCGCAAGTAAAGAAAGCCTCCTCTAAAGAGAAGATCAAACTTAATATTGATAAAGAAACACTAAAAAAGTTCAGACTTGTGGTAGTAGCCTACTCAAGCGTTCAAAGAGAGCATTTTGCTACACAGTCAGCTTACGAAGCAGAGGTTGAAGTGGAAGAACGGGCAATTGAGGTTTCCGAAGAAATCAGAAAATTGGGGATTCCTGTACGGACTTTACCGGGGGATCAGTATTTTTACACAAACCTATTGGTGGATAAACCCGATCTGGTTGTAAATCTTGTTGATACCCTAAAAGGAAGAGATAAGCTCCAGCCGTCAGTGCCTGCAGCTCTTGAACTGGCAAATATTCCCTATACGGGAGCAGGGATGGAAGGTCTGATAATCGGCAATAACAGAAATCTGACCAAAAGACTTCTCATGGCCTACGATGTTCATACGCCACCATTTCAGTTTATTAGAAGGGTGGGGGCGAGCATTGATGAAGATTTGGGCTTGCCTTTAATAGTAAAACTAAATGAGGGTGGGGGAAGTGTGGGAATAAACAATCACGCCGTCAAGGAAACTTATCGGGCTGCTAAGCTCAGGGCAAACAACTTAATTTCTACGTACCATGTTCCTGTAATTGTGGAAAAATTTATAGATGGTCCTGAGATAACCGTTGTCGTTTTTGATGATGGAGGAAAAAGGCACGTTTTTATGGGACAAAAGGTATTTAGAACCAAGCCCGACGGGAAGCATTATTTTACAAGCTTTGAATCATACGATGATTTAAGGGCATACAAATATGTTTTCGTTGAAGACGATTTGCGTTATGAGATTACCAAGCTTGCAGTGAGAGCTTTCGGAGCACTGCAACATAAAGATTATGCAAAATTCGATGTCAGAGTAGATGAAGAAACCGGTATGCCGTATTTTACAGACAGCAACCCAAATACGGCTTTCGGGCCAGACATGGGGCTTCCCATGACCGAAGTAATGGCAATGCATGGAGTGGAATTTTCAGACACCATGGCCAGTCTGCTTTCAAAATACGCCAAAAATATCTCCTAGCTTACACCTGGACAAAACCCGGTTTGAGTCGTAAAATAGACCGATTATGGAACTCGAGAAAAACATTAAAACCAGGAAATTGCTTCAAAGGCTTCTTAAGCTTGAGGATAAGGTTGTCGGCAAGCCCTTTCCGGGAATGAAGCGTGTCAGGCAAATTTCCAGCTATCACTGCGGCCCGGCTGTAATTTTGGAGTTGTTTTCGTTTTTGGGGAAAAACGTCTCACAAATTGCAATTGTTAGGTCTTTAAGAGCAAAAAACAAAATCAGACGGTTGGGTCTTAATATTCACGACCTGGCTCGTGCTACCAACATCTTAGGTAAAAATGAGGTTGTTTTTTGGAGGAAACACCGATCTACCATCAATGACATCTCCTTGGCTATAAATAAATATGGCTATCCGGTCGGGGTAGAATGGCAGGGTGTTTTTTACGAAGATGAGGATGAGGATAATGGGCATTATGCGGTTATTACCAAGGTCGACAAAAAAGCCAACTATTTGAGACTTTGCGATTCCTATTCCGATTTTGTGGGAGTGGATAGAAGATTTCGAATCAAAGATTTTGAAAAAAGATGGTGGGATACGAACAAAATCAAAGGAAAGAATATTGTTGATAAAAAGATGATGTTTGTGATTACTCCCAAAAATGAAACCTGGCCCAGAAAGTTGGGAATGGTTAAGATATAAAACCTCAGTTATTTATTCCCAGGTAACTTCTGCAACAATTTTTTGATTAACAATATAGTAGTTCAAGTCACCCCCAACGCGTTTTAGAAAATTCATTGTTTGGAATATGCCTATACCTCCATGTGCAGGAATCGGTGTACCTTTTCTTTGCAGGTCTTTGGTGGATATTGGTTTACATGAAGACTTTATTTTATTTAGAAGCCTAAGTGTTTTTTCGGGATACGTTTCTATAACGTCATCCTCGATTTTCATAGAATTTGAAGTGGTGGTTAGAACAACTCTTTTTGCCCCTTTTTCAACACAATTATCAACCAGCTCAGCAGTGATATTGGGTAAGTACATAGCGATAGGTTTTTTGTAAAGATCCTCCGGAAAATTACCCTCAAGCACTAATGTAACATTAAATTGTTCGAGACAAGTTTTGATTGGCTCCGGAAAAGATCTGAATTCCTCTGGTGTTATCGGCATGTGAGCATTATATCAAATGGAATTTATGGAGAAGTGTGTGGCAGAAAGTCGTAAGGGATGTTAGAACTTATTACCTTGAGCTTCAAGAGCCTTGTTATATTCCAACACTTCAAAAAATATCACCTACGATATAAAATCCGTGTATGTCTGAAAGAAGTGTATATATTCCACCCGAATATGTAGAAGGGGGAAAATCAATAATCTTTTTGGCTGGTCCAATACAGGGAGCGCCTGATTGGCAATCTAAAGCTCAAGAAATTATTAATGGAATAAATCCTGAAATCACTATTGCTTCGCCAAAAAGACCTTTTAATAAAGATGTTCAATATAATGAACAAGTTGATTGGGAAACGTATCATCTCAGAAGAGCTGGAGGAAACGGTGTAATCATTTTTTGGTTGGCAAAGGAAGAAACGCATGTTTGCGAAAGGGCTTATGCACAGACGACCAGAGGAGAATTGTTCGAGTGGAAAGTAAAACACGAAAGAGATGGGGCAAAAATAGTGATAGGAATAGAAGAGGGTTTTTCGGGAACGAAGTATATTAAAAGAAGATTTTCTCAAGATTGTCCAGACGTACAAATCTTGAGTACATTAGAAGATACGTGTAAAGCAGCACTAGATTTGTTAGCCTAACATTACTTCAAAGAATTTTGCAGCCCTGGATGGAAGCCATTCGAACTTACTATGCCTATTGAATGGGTCATTAGTTTAGTAACAATCACTGGTTTATCGTTCTCCGCAGATTGATCTAAACTTCTTGAGACAAATAGTTTTTGTAATTGATTCCGAATAATGAAATCAAAGCCTCCTCTTTGTTTTTAGACACGATAAGCTCTAACCCCAAATTTTGAAGTTGGTTAGAAATATCCCTGTTTAGATTAAGCGATTCCCTCAAAATAGAAAGAAGTTGATACTCATTATCATCTCCAGCAATTCGGTTAGGGGATAATTTGCCACAGTTAGCACACTGATGAATTAGCATCAGTTCACCTCCGCCCCTTCCAGTAAACGGGTTGATTTCGTAATTCTTAAAGGCTAGAGCTAGTGGCCTCATTCTGGCACAACAGCTTGACCTACGATCTCCTGGTGTATTCAGGTCTACATGTTTAGACCACAGGCAAAGCGGGCAATGGTTTCTGTGTCTTGTGCCTAGCGGATCAGCCGAAAGGATGGCGCGACAATTAGAGCATCTAAAAGATGCCTCTAGTCGCTGAGAGCTTTTACGATATAGTTATTTTTGTTTACCACGGGCTGATTGCATCAAATCCAAGCCCGATTATCAATTTTATGTATAGGTTCAAACTTCCGTCCAGGCATCTAATATTTTGAAGCTAAATTCACTAAGCAGGGGCGGAGGGAATTGAACCCCCATTAACGGTTTTGGAGACCGCTGTTCTGCCGTTTAACTACGCCCCTTTGTTAACAACTACTAATTTTACCTTATGTAGCCTGTGAGGGCAAAGGAAGGAAAAATAAAGGGCGTTTCTACACAAAAATTTCTTGTATAAAAACGCCCAATAAATGGTGCCTAGAATTTATTTTTCAGCAGATAGTTCTGCCATAAATTTCTTCTGGGCTTCTGAAATAAACCTACAGACCGGGTCATAATCAACATTCGAATTTTTGTATGCATTACAAATATCACTGCGAATGTCATCAAATAACCGATTAATCAAGTGGACCAAACTTTCATTTGGCTTATTGTTGCCTTGGCTGGAAAAGGGATGCCCATTTCTGGTGACTGTGATCTTAACCGACCAGTCCCAAAGGTTGATTGACCGATGTCCCTTGGCTGCTTCAATATATATTTCGACTTTACTTTCCTTTCCGCCAGCCCGATTTTCCAAAATGACTTTTTCTGACAAACTTTTCCGTGACATTTCCTTTTCCTCCTCAATGTGTAGGTGCGAATTTTCACCGCAATTGGTGAATGGGGAGATGATATCCCAAATAGCTTCAAAAGTCAATTAACTATAAGGTATATGAGGATTTTTGGATTAAGTAGCTTTAATGGTATACAATGTGTCCCAAACGAATGGCAAATGTAGAATTACAATCACGGTCACAAGTTAATTATGAGTTGGTAGGAAAAAAGCTATTATCGGGAGAGGCTATGAACGATGTGGAAAAAAATTCTGTTTTTGGAATCGCAACTGAATTTGCCTCAAATTTAGTTGATAATAAGGCAGACTCTCTGCAAGGAATATTACAACAAAGCCAAGACGTGAGAGATCACATGAATGTGATAGTGCTGGACAGATTGGTTTCTTTATATCAGAGCGGCTCTACCGTGATGTTTGAAAATCTGAAAAAAACGGTATGTGATTCACTTTCGATTAAAGAAAATAGATTGTCTGACGAAAGATTATACGCTTTTCTAAGCTCAAGTCTTGACAATTACTTTGGAAATGAAATAAGCAGCGAAGTCAAAAAGGGCATGGACTTTATCCGCGAAACAGTTGAACGCATTGTTCCCACCAAGATCTGACGGTTGTAAATTACTTTAGCTTTGAAGATTCCTTGTGGATCTGAACTTTTCTGCAATTGTGACAGTACTTCTTCAGTTCAAGTTTTGAGTCTTTTTTTCCTTTTAACTCCATATTAACTTTGTTTCTTTCTGTAATATAATTTTGGTTTTTGCAAACAGAACAAATCAAAGCCACAATTTCTCTAGCACCTTTTTTAGCCATGGGGATATTCTAGCAAATTATATGTGAATAGTGAATAGTGAATAGTAATTTGAGCCTGAGGTGAGGATTGAACTCACGACCCCGTACTTACCAAGTACGTGCTCTACCACTGAGCTACCCAGGCGAGTCACCGAACCTGGGTAGAGAAAGTGGCAAGATTTTCTTACCACTGAGCTACCCAGGCAAATAAAACAAGTGCTGAGGTCAGGATTCGAACCTGAGTAGCCCTTTCGGACGCGAGATTTACAGTCTCGTGCGTTTGACCGCTCCGCCACCTCAGCGCTGAGCCGACGAGAGGATTCGAACCTCTGACTTGCTGTTTACAAAACAGCTACTCTACCACTGAGTTACGCCGGCGCTAATGAATTATATCAATAAATGAAGCTATTTACGAGGAAAAAAGACCCTGCCTCAAAAAGTCCGGCTGCATTCCTGGATAAACCAGGTGGGTAAGCTGCCTTCCTCGGCATGAAAGCTTTGGTTGGACTCCGCTTTCCCAAAGCACTTTTATTTGATCAGGAAATTTAAACCGAACACTTTTCGACAGGGTCCACATTAATTATATCAGAGGTGCACAAGTCAGATGGATGAGAACCCGGGAATAAGAAGTTTGAGAAAAACGTTAATTACAGGACTAATAACAAGTGTAACCAAGGAACTTCCACCGAAAATAGGAAAGATTAAAGCCAAAATCAGAATCATTCCAAACTTGTCCAAAAAATCACCAAAAGCTTTGGCCTGTTTATTAGGAAGAAGGCCGGTGAGGATTTTTGCACCATCAAGGGGGCCAACCGGGATTAGGTTGAAGACTGCAAGGGCAATATTGAATTCGATAACGTAGAAAAACATTGCAAAAATGTTTGTGTTGGGAAAGACCGTTAAAATGATTCTCAAGAATATGGATAAAACAAGTGCGAAAGAAATGTTCGCAAGAGGTCCTGCAAGAGAGATAAGTGCCAGATCTTTTTTTGGATGCTGAAGATTGTACGGATCGACGGGTACCGGTTTTGCCCAACCGAAAAGAAAAGGTGAGCGGAGTATCAAAAGAGTCAGGGGAAGGATAATACTGCCAACAATATCGATATGGGAAATTGGGTTAAGAGTAAGGCGTCCCATGAGTCTTGCGGTTGGGTCTCCCAGTCTTTCAGCCACAAGTCCATGGGCAACTTCATGTAAAATGATTGCCAGGGCAAAGCCTGCAATTCCGATTATTAGTATCAGGATATCCATTGCGGTTTAAAGTAGTTAATAGTATAATCTACGGAAGCTAAAAATAAAAATATGGCATATATTTGCGACAATTGTGGAAAAGGAACAGTTCATGGCCGTCAGAGCACACACGGCAGAGGTGTTGCTGGAAAAAGATGGAAGAAAAGGGCACAGAAAACACCTCGATTATTTAAGCCCAATCTTCAAAAGATTTCAGTGGTGGTTGCCGGCAAAAAAACTCAGATGAAGCTTTGTGCAAGCTGTATTTCCAGGTTCAGAAAGATCGGAAAAATTAAAAAACCTCAGGCAGCTTCCTCAAAAGTTGCTTCCTTGTAACCTTCTTTAAATTGTTTCCAGGTTACAGGCTCTTTGCCTTCCAGTTGAACTTCGTCCAGAATTAGTTTTTCATCTTCAAGATGTACTTTTAATATTTTTAATCTCTTACTCTTTTCATCCGTGGCTGATAAACGGATAAATGTCCAAGCTCCCGGCCAGGGATACATGGCCCTTACAAGTTTTTCAACCTCAGCCGGAGTTTTTTCGTCTATGTTGAAAAAGCCGTCTTCCCTTTTCATAATTTTTGTAAATGTTGCATCTTCATCGTTTTGTGGTTTTAAATTAATTTTCGCCCTGATGTAAGGCTCCAGTAGCTCAACTAAAACATCAGCTGATTTTTCAAATAGGCGATTTCTTAAAGTTTCCGCGGTATCGTCTATGAGTATTTCTTCTTTTGATTGAGAAATAATTGGTCCATGATCCATTTTTTCATCCATTTTAATAATTGAAACACCTGTAATTTGATCACCATTGGTAATGGCGGCAGGAACGGGAGAGGCACCTCTGTATTTTGGCAAAAGAGAGGGGTGAATTACTAAAATTCCTTGGGGAAAAAGATCGATGACATCTTTTTTGATAATTTCGCCATATGATGCCAGTATTCCTAAGTTAGCGTCAGGGGGACTATCAATCAGATCATTCGCAGAATAATAAATTGGAATTTTATGCTCATGCGCCCATTTATCGATAGGAGAATATGCAAGAATTTGCTTTCTGCCGATGGGCTTTGGTGGCTGAGTTACAACGGCAGTTATGGGAGATTTTCCCGGCCCGGTCACAAATTTTTTGTGAATCGCAGTCAAGATAGGTAAAACGTAAACCGGTGTACCAAAGAAAACTATTTTCATATTATTTAAATAATCCTTCAGCTGCTGCCTCAGGATTTCGCTTTCCTACGAAAGCTCAACCTCCTCCCATTCATCACCCTCCACTTTGTAGAGAGGTTTCCCCTCGCTTAAAAGATGGTCTATAAAAAGAATTCCCTCAAGGTGGTCAATTTCATGCATAATTATTTGGGCGTGGAACCCATCAAAAGTTTCCGTCAGTGTTTTTCCTTTTTCATCTAAATATTTAATTGTTATTTTAGCAGCACGTTTTAAAGGGCCGTAGTAATAAGGAAGCGAAAGACACCCTTCGAGAATTTCCTTTTTGCTTTGTCTAGATTTAGCCGAACGGGATTTGTTTTCCACTCTGACAATTTCCGGATTAATGACAACTTTTTCAAAATCTTTATATTTAGCCACAAAAATCCTTAAATTTTTTCCTATTTGGGGGGCGGCAAGACCAACACCTTCCGGATCTTTTTGTATACTCAGCGTGTCTCTAAGGTCTTTTATAAGATCCTTAATCTTTTTATCGATCTTAGGAACCGGTCTAGATTTCTTTCGTAAAATAGGGTTATTTGAGAGGACAATTTTTCTAATCATACCCGAATTATATCAAAAAATCGGCCAATCTGTAAGAAAAGCTTTAATTAATTAATACTTTCCAGATATTGTTTTGACATGGAGTCCGTGGGGTCTATGTTTGTCAGTATATATTCAAGTTGGGTCCTTGCTTCTGAGTTTTCCTTTGCGTCAATGAGGAGGATGGCATAAGCAAGTCTGGCATCCTTATAATTTGGTTTTAACTCAACGGTCTCCTTGAGGGTTTGAAGCGCCAAATCATTTTGTCCGATTCTGGAATAAATTAAACCTAAGTTGTAGCGGATTTTAGCGTCAGTTGGTGCTTGCATGGCTGCGGTAACAAGAACATCTCTGGCATTCAGGAGATAGTTTGGATCAATTACAGAAAGCATAACAAAAACCCCAAACTCCATTCTTTTGAGATTTAAATTTGCCGGAGAAAGATCGACTGCTTTTATGGAATCGTCGATCGCAAGCTCGGTTAATTGTGAAGCTACCGTAGACTCTTTTGCCTGATTATAGGAAAGGGCAAGATTGGCATATGATTTCGCGAGTTCTGCATAATAAATGCTTTGATTCGGCTCCAGTTTTATTGCTTGGTTTAAGTATTGTGACGCAAGGTCCTGTCTTCCTACCTTGTTGTAGTTAAGACCTTTTGCGTAAAGATAATCTACATACCAGTATCTGGAGGCGGCGAAGAGAAGATATACGGCGGCGGAGATTACAACCCAGTTTAAAATTTTCTGATTCGGGGTTAAATTTATTTTTTGTTCTTTTTTCATCATATCTTCCGTAGCCAGAACCATAGAGAAAGCGGGATATAGGAAGAATAAAAGCTGTATTGGCACGACGGAAAACCCGAAAAAGTTGGTGACAAGAATTGAAACATATCCGGAAACAAGTGCGATTGATATTAACGGAAATAAATCATTTTGATCACTTGATTTGGGATGAAAATTTTTGACAATCAAATAAATTGAAAACCCGATCATCGTCAGGTAAGCGATAATACCTATGATCCCCGTATTTGCGAGAAAATTGAGATATTCGTTGTGTGCTTTATTGTAAATAAAATCCCATTCTGTGGTCATATTGTGTGCTGCCGGGCGGTAGAGATAGTAAGAATAGGCAAAAGTTTCAACGCCGGTTCCGAATATGGGATAGTGTTTCCAAACTTCGATTGCACCCTGCCAAACAATTTTTCGGATTGTTCCGGATTCTGTTCCGCCGGTTTCTAAAGCTGTTGCTCCTGTTTGAGCAGATATTGCCGGTTGGTTGTTCTGAGATCCTTCGATAATCTTAAAAATACTTGGTGTAAATTGTGTTCCAAAAATTAAAGCCGCAACTGCCAGGAGCATATTGGAAATGAAAAACCTTTTAAGATATTTAAATCTACTTTTTAAAAATATAATTCCCCAGAATACAATTTCGGCTACAGCGAAACCAAGAATTCCTGAACGCGAACCCGTAAAAAGTAAGACCGTAAAAAAGAGCAAACTCAGAAGATAGGGAACTACCGAGAAAAAAGTAATTTTACTCTCCTCACGCTTAATTATTAACACCCAGGTTATTGGTAATAAAGCGGTAAGCCATGCGGCTAACCAGTTGGGCTGTCCCAACGTCGAGAAAACCCTTTGTTGAACAGCCTGTTGCCAAATATCCTTGTCGATTCCAAGACGTTCCAGAACGCCGTAGATAGAAACAATTACCGCCGAGCCAAGTGTAATATTAATTAATTTTCTGGCATCACCCTTATCAATATTTGAAACAAATGCCCAGTAAAGAAGCAAATAGGAGAGGGTGGATAAAAACCCGCCGTTAAATCTTGAATAGTATCCGAGCCAAGAAGTTTGGGTGTCAATTGATATAAGTGTTGAAATTAACTGCGACCCCAAAAAAACAATGAGAGGGATGTCTAATATTGTGCGACGAAAGATAAGTTTTCTTTCCGAGACCATTCGCATCGTCCAGAAAGCAATTATTAAGATGGTCGAAAAGTATGTAATTACTATTTTGTTAAACTCGAAAAGTTCAGATGTGTAAGGCCATAAAATTAACGGCACCAGGAAAAGAAGAATTCCAAAAAGAAAGAAAATTATTTTTTGAAATGATTTCACAATTCATTTTAACACACGATCTCTCATAGACCCTTTGCAACTTTTCGTTAAATAGGTATACTCCTGTTGCTACTATTATGAAGATCATGAATCCCATCGATAGATTTTTGGGAATTTTCTCACACGACATCGGCATTGATTTGGGAACCGCAAACACGCTGGTTTATGTTAGAGGAAAAGGGGTTGTTATAAGAGAACCTTCGGCCGTGGCCAGACATAAAAAAACAAAAGAAATTTTGGCAATCGGAACTTCAGCCAAAAAAATGATGGGTAGAGCTCCTGTGGCGATTGAGGTAATAAGACCTTTAAGAAACGGTGTTATTGCAGATTTTGATGCGACCGCCGCCATGCTTTCCCACTATATTAAAAAAGTTCACGAAACAGAAAGTACTTTTCCAAAAATTCCAAGACCAAGAGTTGTAATCGGAATTCCCTCAGGTGTAACTGAAGTTGAAAGAAGGGCTGTTGCTGAGGCAGCAATTGATGCAGGAGCCCGGGAGGCTAATTTAATTGAAGAACCTATGGCCGCCGCAATTGGTGCGGGTCTTTTAATTGAAGGTCCGGAAGGAAATTTTATCGTTGATATTGGAGGAGGGACAAGTGAGATTGCTGTAATTTCACTTGGGGGAATAGTTTTGGGAAGGAGTGTCAGAATTGCCGGAGACGAAATGGATGAGGCAATAATTAATTATGTAAGACTGAAATACTCGCTGCTTTTGGGCCAACCAACCGCAGAGGCTGTCAAAATAGGTGTCGGCGGAGTAGAAATGGGTGAAGACAAAGACGCGCAAAAGGAAACAAAACTTACCGTTGTGAGGGGACGTGACCTTGAAACAGGACTTCCGAAATCCATAAAGCTGACAAGCGAAGAAATCCAGGAGGCTCTAAGCCCCATCTTGCAGGAAATAATTAGCAATATTGTTGACACTATCGAAGAAACCCCGCCGGAGCTGACTGGTGATATCATGAAAAAGGGAATTACCCTGGCAGGGGGCGGATCGCTTATTCCCGGAATAGATAAAGCCATATCTGAAGCTGCAAAAATGCCGGTTTATATTGCGGACGATCCTCTGACGTGTGTGGTTAGAGGTTGTGGACTCTGTCTTGAGGACAATGGTTTACTAAAAAGAATAAGAGTCACTAAAGGTCTTTGAAAATTGTAAGCTGTTAATTGATAATTAAACTATGCATTCTTTATCTTCGGACAAATCTCAATCATGGTTATCATGGTCTTTAAGGGGAGTTTTGATACTTCTGTTTATGGTTCTTATAGCCAAACTTATAGAAGTGCAAGTAATAAAGGGTAGCTACTTCAGAAACCTTTCCGAAGAAAATAGGATTAGGCGTGTAGTTATTCCTGCACCAAGAGGAAAAATCTTGGCACGCGGAGGAGAAATTTTGACTGGAAATACGGAAATCAAAAAACGCATTGAGTTTACAGATACCGGTGGTTTTACCCTTTCTGAGGATTTAACTGGAGCGGCGGAAGAAGAAGTAATAACAGACTATAAAAGATATTATCCGATGGGTGATAAATTTTCTCACGCTTTAGGGTATTTGGCACGAGTCGGTGAAAATGAGGTAGATAAAATAAACCCTGATTGTCCGGAGAAAGGTCCAATATCTTCAGATTCTCTAATTGGGAAAACAGGACTGGAAGAGAAGTACGAGTGCCTTCTTTCCGGTACCCCCGGCGAGGAGATTATCGAAGTTGATGCGTCTGGATATGAACTTAGAATGCTTGGTAAAAAAGATCCTGTTCCGGGACAGGATCTGCAGACAACCATTGATTATGGTCTCCAAACTGAAATTGCAAATGAAATGAACGGCAAAAAAGGTGCTGCTATTGTTACCGACACAACGGGTCGGATTTTGGCTTTTTATTCTTATCCATCATTTGATCCGAATATTTTCATCAACAAAGGCAACAATAATGAAATAAGTTCCCTATTAAATGATGATAACCTCCCCTTTTTTAATAGGGTGATAAGCGGTACCTTTCATCCCGGATCGGTCTTTAAACCACTCGTATCAATTACAGCTCTTGAGGAAGGGGCGATCGATAAAAACTTTATCTATAATGACCAGGGTGTAATAACGATAAACAATTATTCCTATTCGAATTGGTACTTTAGTGAATATGGACGGACCGAAGGATCAATAGACTTGACAAAGGCCATAGCGCGTTCAACAGACACGTTTTTCTATACCATTGGACAAATGGTTGGGCCGGATGCAATTGCCAAATGGGCAAATACTTTTGGCCTTGACAGTCAAACCGGAATTGACATTTCCGGTGAAGTGAAAGGACTAATACCAACCCCATCTTGGAAAGAACTGACGAAAAATGAACCCTGGTTTTTAGGAAACACTTATCACATGTCAATCGGACAGGGAGATGTTTCTGTGACCCCTGCCGAGATAAATACATATATTTCAGCTGTTGCCGCAAACGGAAATTTGTGTCAACCAAGATTTAATGAATCATTACCGGCTAAATGTAAAAAAATAGGGGTTAGTAAACAAAACCTTGACTTGGTGAAAGAGGGAATGGGCAAAGCCTGTTCTCAAGGGGGAACGGCATATACCTTTTTTGATTTTTCAGAAAGACACGGAGGGGTAAATGTTGCCTGTAAGACTGGAACCGCAGAGGTTGGTACAGACGGGACGCCACACGCCTGGTTTACTTTTTTTGCCCCTGCCGATAAACCCCAAATTGTTGCCACTGTTTTGATTGAAAAAGGCGGCGAGGGCTCATCCGCCGCCGGGCCCATCGCCCGCAAAATTGCAGACTATTATTACGCTTCTTTTGCCAATTAACCCTTTTCTTAGAAAGTATTTGGTTCTAATCTGGTATTGTGACAGAAAGTGAATATCTAACCGCAATTTGTGCATTTACTTATTTTGGACCTGCCAGGGTGAGACTTTTGACCTCATATTTTAAGAGCCCCAAAAAAGTATGGGAAAGCACTTTGAGAGAGCTTGCCGAAGTCGGTTTACCTGAAAAGAAAACAATAGAGTTTTTAAATTTTCGGAAAAATTTTAATATCGAATCTTATTTTGAAAGGTTAACAAAGTTAAATATAAAAGTTACGACATTTTTGGATAATAAATTTCCCGAGATTTTTAAAATCTTGGACGGAGCGCCCGTTGTCTTGTATTACCGCGGATCACTCAACGGTTTGAAAACAAATTCGGTTGCAATTGTAGGGACAAGGAGGATGACTTCTTATGGAAAGGAAGTCACTGAAAAGTTTTCTTCAGAGCTGTCCTCATTCGGTGTAACTATAATTTCCGGTCTTGCCAGAGGAGTTGATACAACGGCGCATAAAGCATCTCTTTTAGCGGGTGGTATTACGATTGCAGTATTGGGAAACGGTTTGGACAGTGTCTATCCTCCCGAAAATAAAACTCTGGCGGAGGAAATCATTCAAAAAGGCGGTGCAGTTATTAGTGAGTATCCGCTTGGCTACCCCGTACTCCCTGCTAATTTTGCTATCAGAAACAGAATTGTTTCTGGACTTGCGACATGTGTCCTCGTAATTGAAGGGGCGGAAAAAAGCGGAACACTTTTAACAGCATCTCACGCAGCCGAACAAGGTAAAACCGTGTTTGCGGTTCCGGGACCAATTACATCACCCCTTTCGAAAGCCCCGTTTTATCTCCTGAAAAACGGAGCGAGAATGGCGACCGAAACTCGGGATATTTTAGACGAACTTGATATGGAGGTTAGAGTTAATGAAAAAAGTTGGGCCGGGTATACTTGAAGGGACTAAACTTATAGAACTTTTGGAAAACGAAACCCTGCACCTTGACGAGCTTGTTAGAATAACAGGTATCCAAACCTCCGAGATTTCTGCTAGACTGACTATCATGGAAATGAAAGGACAAGTCAGGAGTTTAGGAGGCGGGGAATATAAGCGAAGCTTGTAAACCTAAAGCATTATAAATTATGGAATTGATAATAGTTGAGTCACCAACAAAAGCCAGAACCCTAGGCCGTTTTTTGGGTGGATCATATGTTGTTGAGGCAACCGCGGGACATATTAAAGACTTACCAAAAAGCAAACTTGGAATAGAAGTAGAAAATAATTTTAAACCGGACTTTGCTGATATTCCAAAGAAAAAAGATATTATCAAGAATCTCAAAACCGAAGGAAAAAAAGCAAAAATTGTTTATTTGGCAACTGACCCTGATCGTGAAGGAGAAGCTATTGCGGAGCATGTTGCCGAGATTTTAAATGCAGACTCCAAGATAAAACGCATTGTTTTTCATGAAATCACAAAAGAAGCGGTTGAGAAGGCGATTCAAAACCCTAGAGAAGTTGATAAAAATCTGGTTGATGCACAAATCGCAAGAAGAGTATTGGATCGGCTTGTGGGGTATAAACTTTCACCGCTACTTTGGAAAAAAATAAGACGGGGTCTTTCGGCCGGACGTGTGCAGTCTGTTGCAGTTAAGCTTATTGTGGAGAAAGAGCGGGAAATCAAAGCTTTTAAGTCGGAAGAATATTGGGAAATCTATTCAAAGGTGAAAGGCGAAAGGCAAGAAATAAAAGATTTTGATATCGAGCTGGTCAAAATAAATGAGAAAACTGCTGAAGTTAAAAATAAAAAGGATGCCGATGGAATCGTTTCGGATTTGGAAAAGGCGAAATACACGGTTTTTGATGTAAGAAAAAAGGAAGTTTCCAAAAATCCATACCCACCGTTTACGACTTCCACAATGACTCAGGCAGCTTCCCGTATTTTTGGTTGGTCTTCCAAAAGAACAATGTCGATAGCCCAGAAACTTTATGAAGAGGGACTGATTACATACCACAGGACGGACTCCTTTAATCTTTCAAGTCAGGCGGTGGATACTGTCCGAAAATATATCGAAAAAGAATTTGGCCGGAATTATTTGCCGGATACCCCCAGGGCCTACAAAACTCAATCAAAAGTTGCCCAGGAGGCACACGAAGCCATAAGGCCAACAAATATAAATTCCAAGTTGCAAATTGCGGATGACAAATGGGGTCACGATGAAGAGACTCTTTATAAACTTATTTGGTCCCGCTTTATTGCTTGCCAAATGAACCCGAGTCTTTATGACGAGACAGTTATCGATGTTGCGGCTGCACCCGGAAATTATTTGTTGCGCGCGGGTGGGCAAATAATGAAATTTGACGGTTGGAGAAAAGTAATTCCGGCAAAACTTGAAGTTGACAGTGTTGTTAAATTACCGGAGGTTTCAAAAGATGAAAAATTGGATCATATAAAGACCTGGGGTGAACAGAAGTTTACACAACCTCCGGCGAGATATAACGAGGCCTCTCTTATTAAAACTTTGGAAAAATTGGGAATTGGCAGGCCTTCGACTTATGCACCTACCATTTCTACAATACAGATCAGAAATTATGTCGAAAAGACCGAAGGTAAGTTTTTTCCGACCTCAATCGGAGAGGCGGTAACCGACTTTTTGGTTAAAAATTTTACGGATATTTTTGAATATGAATTCACTGCCGGAATGGAAGACAGTCTTGATAAAGTGGCTAACGGAGAGGCCAAATGGACCGGAATAATTAAAGATTTTTACAAACCCTTTGCAAGTAAAATTGGAATAGTTGATAAAAAAGCCGAAAGGGTAAAAATAGAAACGGAAAAACTTGGTAAAAAATGCCCCGAATGTAAGGAGGGAGAGCTGGTTATCCGTATCGGTAGGTTTGGAAAATTCATATCCTGTTCCAGATTTCCCGACTGTAAATACACAGAAAAATATTTGGAAAAAGTCGGTGTAAAGTGTCCGGAGTGTAAAATCGGAGACGTTATTGTTAAGAAAACTTCAAAAGGCAGAAAATTCTTTGGCTGCTCAAGGTATCCGGAGTGTAAATATGCTTCTTGGAGAAGCCCTAAAAAAGAAGAACCTTCAAATTAACCTTTTTGATTTTTATATTTAACTATCTCTTTGAATTTATATTCTAATTTAATACCGGCTTTTCTAAACATTTTTTCTGATTCACTACCTGTGTGATATTTTCTTTCAGCATAGATTCTTTTTATTCCGGAGTTAATTAAAAGCATTGCACAAATTCGGCATGGGGTCATTCTGCAATATACGGTTGCTCCGTCTATTGCAACACCGCGCTTAGCTGCTTGGCAGATTGCATTTTGCTCCGCGTGAACCGTCCTGACACAATGGTTTGAGACAGTGCCGTCTTCATTAAAAGCGCGTCTAAGGTCATGTCCGGCTTCGTCACAGTGGGGAAAGCCTATCGGGGAACCGACGTAGCCTGTTGCCAAAATTTGTTTGTCTTTGGCTATAACACATCCACTTCTACCCCGGTCGCACGTAGCTCTTTTGGAAACGGCATCTGCAACCTCCATGAAATAATCATCCCAAGTCGGACGGGTATATTTTTCTTTAATTGATTTTGTTGACGGTTTTTTCGACTTTGTCATACAGATCTTCGATGCTGTCATTGTTATCAAATTTATAGTCGGCAATCAATATACACTTTGATAAATTTTGAGCATTTGGATCACGCGATTGTTTTTCTTTTTCCTCCTGCAGTTTAAATTCTTCGAACGTGACATTGTCTTTTTCGGAACTCCGGGATTTTATTCTTTTATATCTTGTCATTTGATCAGCATCAACCGCAAAAAGGTGGCCACCATTATTTTTAATAAATTCCGCTTCTTTAGGATTTCTGATACTTTCTATAATTGCGTTCGTACTTTCTTTTTTTGCTTTTTCAAAAAGTTTTTTAACAATAAAATCAGGTCCGTGTTTGGTTCTTATTTCATTGGCAATTTCCCTCATACCGTTTCTGTCAACAGTTCTGCCTTGTTTAATTAATTCCCCGGTTAAATATTCCGACACGGAGTAGTGTTTGAAGTTTCTACTGGCTACTAAAAAGTCAACCACAGTTCCTTTACCTGCACCGAGAGTTCCCGTAATACCGATAATTAACATTCTGTATATTAATATATTATGCTAAAATCTTTTGCAATGGGATTCTCGGACTTTGATAAGTACCAAAAGGAATGTGGAAAAACTGCAGTCTATCCTAAAATCGGAGAAAAATTTGTTTATCCGCTTCTGGGTTTACAAGGAGAGACAGGTGAGGTTTCGGAAAAAATCAAAAAACTTTTCAGGGATGATGGGGGAAAATTAACTAAGGAAAGAAAAGAGGAAATTGCAAAAGAGTTGGGGGATGTTCTTTGGTATTTGGCCCAGCTTTCCAAGGAACTCGGAATAAAATTTTCAGACGTTGCCAAGGGAAACTTAAAAAAACTCGCCTCAAGAAAAATACGAGGAAAAATTCACGGAGACGGCGACAATAGATAGATTATTTTCTTTCCAGTTCGATAAATTCAAAAGGAGGGTTTTCGTCTGGGTGAGGTTCTTTTTTGGTTTGACGCCACTCTTCCATATTAATTTCCGGAAAAGTCACATCTCCATCGAACTCTTTCAGAACTTTGGTTAAATAGATCTTGTCTGCTTTTGAAAAAAACAATTTATAGATACTTTCGCCACCAATTATCATTAATTCATTCTCACCATTTTTTTCCGCGAAATCGATTGCTTCTTTCTCATTTTCAAAAACATATCCGTCGGGGACTTTGAGATTCTTGTCATGGGATAAAATCAAACTTGTCCTTCCCGGGAGAATACGTCCGATTGATTCGTAAGTTGTCTTACCCATCAAAATATGATGCCCCATGGTAACTTCTTTAAAATGTTTCAGGTCATCAGAAATATGCCAGAGAAGCTTTCCTTTTCCTCCTATCACATTGTTTTGGGCGACCGCTACAATTATTGAAATTTTCATAATATATTTTATACGGATATGGGTGCGGCAATTGCGGGGTGCGGATCGTAGCCCACAACCTTTATCCAGTCCGATTCAATGTGATCAACATTCTTAAGTTTGGAGCTGATTCTTAGTTTAGGGAGAGGCCTAGGTTTCCTTGTGGTTTGTTCCTTTGCTTGTTTTATGTGGTTTAAGTAAATATGGGTGTCAGCAAGAGCCATGGTTAATATTCCCGGCACTTTCCCAGTTACCCTGGCAACAATATGGGTTAAAAGCGCATATGAGGCGATATTAAAAGGTAGCCCCAGAAATGTGTCCACCGATCTCTGGACCATGAAGCAATTTAGTTTCTTACCGACCACTTGGAATTGGAATTCCATATGACAAGGGGGCAGGGCCACTTCGGAAAGGACCGAGGGGTCCCAAGCTGTTACAATTATTCTTCTAGAATTTGGATTTTCTTTGATATCTTTAACAGCAGCTGCGAGCTGGTCTACACCCTTGCCATTTGCACCTTTCCAGTTTCGCCATTTATATCCGTAAACCGGACCGAGATCTCCGTACTTATTCGCAAATTTTTCATCAGCTTCAATTTTTTCAATAAACTCTTTCATTTTCCCTTCCCAGATTGGCGTATATTTTGGATATTTTTTATCCAATTTATTGGCAACCAAATATCTTTGATATGGCCATTCATTCCAGATGTTTACACCAGTTAAAACAAGAGGCCGTAAATTCCGCTCACCCCTTATAAACCAGAGAAGCTCTTCTTTAACTCCGTGGAACCAGACCTTTTTTGTGGTGAGAAGGGGAAAACCTTCGGAGAGATCAAATTTAAGCATTCTACCGAAAACTTTTTTTGTTCCGGTTCCGGTCCTGTCGCTGCTTTTAACCCCATTTTTTAGAATATCTTTAAGAAGAGTTTGATACTCCCTGTCGGCATTATTTTTGGAGACTTTACCAGTTGACATTAATTAGGATAATAAAATATAAAGAACAAGATGAAAAGGGGTAAAGGGATTAATTAAATGGTAGAAAGTATTGAAGGGAAAGAAACATTGGAAAAAAAGCCCTTGGTCATCGGACTGGTTGGATGCCTTGCCAGTGGAAAGACCACTCTCTCTGAAGAACTCGCTCGGAGATGGGGAATTGAGCCAATTGAAGAAAACTACCCCGCCAATCCGTTTTTGGAAAAGTTTTACAAGGACCCCAAAGAATACAGCTTCAAATCTCAGGTGTTCTTTTTATCTTCAAAAGTTGAACAACTTAAAAGTATTGATAGAAGCAAAGTTTCCCTAATTGACCCGGAATTAAATATGGATTTTATTTATGCCAAAACTCATTTCAAAATGGGCTGGATGAATGAAAACGAGTGGAATTTATATCAAAACATTTTTTTTACAATCACAACTAAAGATAGTTTGGTTTATCCCGATATGCATATTGTTGTTGCCGCAGATCAGGAAGAACTAAAACAAAGAATAATTGATAGGGGAAGAAATTATGAGATGGGGATCTTAAAAAATTATCCGGAATACTTGGAAAGATTGTCAGAATCAGTGCATGAATGGGGAATGAAGGGAGAGAACAACTCCTATAAATTTATTGCCAACACATCAGCCGGGGGATCATCCGGTAATGTTGAACAGTTGGCTGACAGGGTTGAGAGCCATATTTGTCGCGAATTTGGGACAAACGGAAAGTTTGTTTTACCCAAAATTAAGCCAGCGCTTGTGGTAGAAAACTACGATATTTTTCCCGGAAGTGGTGGTGATGTATCAAGATTAAGAAGATGAAAGAAAGAGGAAAATTTATTGTTTTTGAAGGAATCGGAGGAAGCGGTAAAGGAACCCAGATAGAACTTGCAAAAGATCTCCTCGACAGAAACGGGATTAAGGCAATCTACACGAGGGAACCGGGTGGAATTGAACCGGCGGAGAAAATCAGAGAATTAATTTTTACTCTCAGAGATAAGAAACTTATAAAGGCGGAGGGACAAATGGTTCTTTTTTTTGCGGCACGAAAGCTTTGGGTCGACGGTGTAGTTGTACCAAACTTAGACAAAGGAGCGAACGTTTTAACGGATAGATGTCACACATCAACAGGGGCTTATCAAGGTTATGCGGAAAGTGGAGATCAAAAACAAATTCTGGCAATTGCCGATGTAATTTTGGGAGATTATAAACCCGATGCCATAATACTTCTTGATATTTCGAAGGAAACCTCCATTGAGAGGCGTGGTAAAAACGTAAATGGCGACCCGTTTGATAAAGAATCTTCGGAATATTTTGACCGACTTATAGCAGGGTACAGAGAAATGGTCAAAACAGGATGGGGAGGTCTTAAGTGGTATATTGTAGACGGTGAGGCCAAACCTGAGGTAGTAGCTGAATCTGTCGCCAAAGTCCTTGAAGAGATTTTCGAAAGAAAGCTTGAACGTCTATAATAGTTAGATATGGTTATAATCTCCGATTTAATTAAAGAAGAGCAGAAGCGTCAGGAGGAGACCCTGATGTTGATCCCGTCGGAAAATTATGCCTCAAAAGAGGTCCGCGAAGCTGTTGGGTCTGTCCTTATGAACAAATATTCCGAGGGCTACTCCGGCAGGCGCTATTATCAAGGCAATAAAATTATCGACGAGATCGAGACGTTTGCAATCGATAAAGCAAAGGAACTTTTTAAAGTTGAACACGTAAATGTCCAACCATATTCCGGTTCTCCCGCAAACGCTGAAGTTCTTTTTGCGCTACTTAATCCGGGTGACACAATAATGGGACTTAAACTTTCTTCAGGTGGGCATCTGACCCATGGACATCCGGATATAACTTTTTCTGGAAGATTTTATAAATCGGTTCAGTTTGGGACTAAAGACGATGGAATTATTGATTATAACGAGGTTGAAAATCTGGCTCGAAAGGAAAAACCGGCACTTATGATAATCGGTACGACTGCATATCCTTTAATTCTTGACTGGAAGAAGCTGGGAGAAATTGCCGATTTGGTCGGATCATGGCTGGTGGCAGACATCTCTCACGTTTCAGGTTTAGTTTTGGCAGGAGAATATCCTTCTCCGGTTCCGTTTACCCATATTGTCACAACCACGACGCATAAAACACTAAGGGGTCCGAGAGGGGCAATGATTATGGTTACCAAGAAAGGAATCGAAAAAGATCCTGAAACAGCCTCCAAAATAGATAAAGCGGTTTTTCCAGGGCTTCAGGGTGGACCTCACAATGGCACAACCGCCGGTATTGCACAGGCCTTAATCGAGGCCGATTCTGGGGACTTTAAGAAATATGGAAAACAAATTGTTATTAATGCCAGATACCTGGCAGAAGAACTTAAAAATGGGGGACTTACATTGGTAACAGGAGGAACCGAGTGTCATTTAATGGTTGTCGATCTGAGGCCGATTGGACTATCCGGCAATATTGCCGCTGAAGTGCTGGAAGCAGCAGGAATTATTGTTAACAGAAACTCAGTTCCAAATGACTCGGCGCCTCCGTTTTATCCATCCGGTATCAGACTCGGTACTCCCGGTATTACAACCCGCGGAATGACCGAACCTGAAATGAAAATTATTGCCGGCTGGATTTTAAAAGTTCTTGATCATGTTAAAGATGAAAAACTACCCGAGGTAAAAGAAAAAAGAGGAGAATATATTAAATCTTTTAGAATTAAAGTTGCCAATGATGAGTTCTTAAAAAATATCGCTTCCGAGGTCAGGGACTTATGTAAAAAATTCCCCATGCCCTAAGAAGGTGATCCTTTCCTGTCTGCACTTAGCCTCAGAATGTAATATAATACAGGTTATGGCAATAATTTTTGATGGTAGAGCCTTTGCGGCGGAAAAAGAATTCTCTTTAGGCATCAGAGTTTTGGGGCTTAAGGCAAGAGGGGTTTATCCTAAATTGGCGTCAATTTTGATTGGCGATAATCCCGCAAGCGAGCTTTATGTAAATCTCAAGAAAAAGGCTGCCGAGAGAATAGGGGCGGAAATAGACGTATATTTTTTGCCGGAAAACTCTAAGTTCTCCGAAATTTTACAGTTAATAGAGTCGTTAAATAGCGACGATAATTTCAACGGAATAATGATTCAACTTCCGCTTCCGGAATCGCTTTCTGAATTTAAAGAAAAGATACTTGGCGCGATTGATCCCGGCAAAGACATCGATGGTTTAAGATATGACAGTCAATTTTTACATCCAACGTCAAAAGCCGTTATTGATATTCTCAAAGAAGCTGAAAGATCTTTAAAAACCAATCCAAAATCTGTGTGTGTTGTTGGTGCCACCGGAATGGTGGGAACACCCCTTGTAAAAGAATTAAGGAAAGAGGACTACACTGTTGCCGAGGTGAGTACCGAAACGGAAAATCTGACGGAAAAACTCAAAACTTCAGAAATTGTCGTAAGTGCAACAGGGGTTGCACACTTAATTAAGCCGGATATGATAAAAGACGGTGCTATTGTTATAGATGTGGGTTCACCAAATGGAGACGTTGATCCATCAGTATCGGCAAAAGCCAGCTTTATTACACCTGTGCCCGGGGGAGTAGGTCCCGTAACGATTTCCTGTCTGTTGGAAAATCTGATTCTGGCTTGCTAATTTAACACCCTTCATATATAATTTGACCCTGGTGAGAGTCACACATCGATCGTGCTTTCTGGATAACTTCCGATCGATGGCGGAAAAAGAAAGCAATTTGATTTTAAATGTCTAAAATAAACATTTCACTTGAAGATTTGATGGATGCGGGGGCCCATTTTGGGCACCAAACAAAACGTTGGAATCCCAAAATGGAGGAGTATCTTTATGGACAAGAGGAAGGTGTCCACATCTTTGATCTGACAAAAACTAAACCCCTAATTGAAGAAGCTTTGGAGTTTTTGGCAAAGTCTGCCAAAGAAGGAAAGAAAATATTAATTCTTGGAACTAAAAAACAAATTAAAGATAAAGTAGCAGAAGTTGCGGAAAAAGTTGGAATCCCTTATGTTAATGAAAGATGGCTTGGTGGAACAGTTTCCAACTTTGGTCAAATGAAAAGATCCATCGATAAGATGGAAGAGATGAAAGAAAATCTCGCGACCGGTTTCTATAACAAGTACACAAAAAAAGAAAAACTTCTTATTGACCGTGAAATCGTACGCCTTGAAAAATTTTTCGGTGGCATAAAATCCTTGACCGGTGTTCCTGATGTTCTTTTTGTGATTGATACTAAGAGAGAATCAGCCGCAGTCCGTGAGGCAGCTGAAAGAAAAATTCCTGTAGTGGGAATAGTAGACAGCAACGCAGATCCGGACTTTATTGATTATCCGATTCCAATGAATGACGACGCCAGCAAAGCCCTGACATATATTCTGGATTTGGTGGGACGGGCTATCGGACAAGAAAAAACGCAGACCGAAAAGTAAAAATGGCCAAAATAGATATTGAACTTATTAAAAAACTCAGAGAAGAAACGGGGGTTGCCATAATTCGGATCCGTGAAGTTTTGGAAGAGGTTGGCGGGGACAAAAAAAAGGCACTAGAGGTTCTTAAAAAAGAAGGGTTTGAAAAAGCCTCGAAGCGTGAGGGAAGAAATACTTCCGAGGGAAAGGTTTTTGTTTACACACACCACACAGGAAAAGTTGTTGGTATAGTGGAACTTCTTTGCGAAACTGACTTTGTCGCCAGAAATGAGCTTTTTGAAGCATTAGGAAAAGACCTTGCTATGCAGGTTGCCTCAATGGGAGAAGCTAATCTGGAAAAACAGGATTTCGTAAAAGACTCCGGCAAAAAAGTTTCGGATTTAATTAAGGAACTTATTGCCAGGACAGGGGAAAACGTTCGCTTGGGCCGGGTTTTTCGTGTAGAATTAGGAAAGTAGTACAATTCCACAAAATGGACGAATCTTCGATACGTTCTAAAATGCAGTCAACTCTAGACGTTGTTGCTTCTGATATTTCAGGAATAAGAACCGGTAGAGCATCTTCGGCACTTGTAGAAAATATTATTTGCCCTGCATATGGCGGAACACAAAGATTAAAGGTTGTGGAACTTGCCTCGATTTCTACTCCGGATCCTACCCAGATAGTTATTAATCCTTGGGATAAATCCATAATCGGAGACATTAAAAAGGGAATAGCCGAAGCCGGTATCGGCCTGAATCCTTCAATCGATGGCGAGGTAATAAGAATTATTATTGCTCCAATGACCACGGAAGACAGAGAAAAGTATGTCAAACTTCTCTCCGGAAAACTTGAGAATGGCAAAGTTGCAATACGTCAAGTAAGGGGAGACGAGATGCATGAAATTAAAAATAAATTTGAGGCAAAAGAAATTACGGAAGATGATAAATTTTTGTTTGAGAAAAAACTTCAGGAAATTACCGATGAATTTGTCGGTAAGATTGAGGAGATGGGTGGGAAGAAAAAAGCGGAACTTCTTCAAATATAACATTCTTCCCGTGTCCATGATCTTCTTGCTTCTGAGTGATACCTAATACATAATACATCCATATATGTTGGTCTCTATTCTTGTTTTTATACTTGTGCTTTCGGTGTTAATTATATCCCATGAATTCGGACACTTTATTGTTGCTAGAAAGTCCGGAATAAAAGTTGAAGAATTTGGCTTCGGACTTCCTCCAAGACTTTTCAGCAAGAAGATAGGTGAAACTGTCTACTCGATTAATGCCCTTCCTTTTGGTGGTTTTGTAAGACTTCATGGGGAACAGGAGGAGGATGAGGGAACGAATGTTAAACATTCATTTTTGCATAAAAGCAAAAAAGTAAGAGCTATGGTTGTAATTGCCGGAGTTGTTATGAACTTCCTTTTGGCAATTATAGTTTTTGCAATTGTTTACTCATTCTCCGGAATACCCCGAGACGGAGGAAAAGTGAAAGTAATCGACGTGGCATCAGGGTCTCCCGCGGCAAATGCCGGAATTGTGGTTGGCGATATTATCACTAAAGTTGGTGGTGAAACAATTGTTCTGTCTGACGAGTTTGTTGCAAAAACAGCCACTTATAAGGGTAAAAGGGTAACTTATGAGGTTCAGAGGGATATAAACGGTCAGACAAAAACCCTGACGGTTAGCCTTATTCCCAGAGAGAATCCACCCTCCGGCGAGGGATCGGTTGGGGTGACGATTACAACAATGGAAATTTATTATCCGCCCGTACTGCTCAGACCTTTTTATGGAATTTATTACGGATTTAAAGACGGTATTTTTTGGGGTAAAACCATTGCGACGGGGCTGTGGGGTCTACTGTCCGGGATTTTTGAAGGAAAGACCCCTCAAGGGGTTTCAGGACCGATCGGGATTTATGCGGTGACTACAGAAGCTTCAAAGAGCGGTTTTCTGACTCTTCTCAATTTTGTCGGTATTCTTTCCGTCAACCTGGCAATTTTGAATGTTATACCTTTCCCGGCGCTTGATGGAGGAAGACTCGTCTTTATAGGAATTGAGACGGTTACCAGAAAAAAAGTTTCCAGAAAAGTTGAAGCGACAATTAACAACATAGGCTTTCTCCTGCTTTTAACTCTTCTTCTGGTAATTACAGTCGGGGATGTGCGAAGACTTGTAACAAACGGTGGAATTGACGGATTCATTAACTCGTTGGGAAAATGATACAATAGGCTCGATGAAACAATCACAACTCTTTCCAAAAACAAGAAAAGAAGCTCCGAAAGACGCACAAAGTTTAAACCATAAACTTCTTGTTCGCGCAGGATTTATTGATCAGCTGATGTCCGGAAGTTGGACTCTTCTTCCACTTGGACTTAGGGTTGTCACAAAAATAAACCAGATCATCAGAGAAGAAATTAATGCGGTTGGTGGGCAGGAAATGCTAATGCCCCTTCTTCATCCGAAAGAAATTTGGAGTGAAACAGGGAGGTGGGATAAAGCTGACGAGATAATGTATAAATTATCCGATACCAGGAAAAAGGAATATGTTTTATCTTTCACCCATGAAGAAATAGTAATGGATTTACTTCGCAAAAATATCAAAAGTTATCAGGATTTACCGGTTGCCATATATCAGCTCTCAACCAAATTTAGAAATGAGGCAAGAGCCAAAAGCGGAATATTAAGAGGGAAGGAATTTATGATGAAAGACCTTTATTCTGCACATGCAAATGAAGAAGATATGATGAATTATTACGAGAAGGTAAAAGGAGCTTATGTAAAAATTTTCAAAAGACTAGGATTTGATTTTAAAGTCGCTGAGGCATCAGGAGGGGTTTTTACCGAAAGACACACCCACGAATTTCAAGTAATCGGCGCAAATGGCGAGGATACAATATTTACTTGTAATAAGTGTGATTATTCCGTAAATAAGGAAATATTCGAAGGAAACGAGGGAGAAAAATGTCCAAAATGTAAAGAGGGGAAAATTGAAAAAATTGAAGGAACGGTGGAGGTTGGAAACATATTTCCTCTTGGCACATGGTATGCGGAACGGATGCATGTTTATTACACGGATGAAAAAGGACTTAAAAAACCGATTTGGTTTGCCAGTTATGGAATTGGCCCCACACGTGTTATGGGAACTTTGGTGGAAGTGTCACACGATGACAAAGGGATTATTTGGTATCCGCAAATCGCTCCGTTTGACATTCACTTAGTGGAACTTCCTGGAGGAAATGGAAAAGAGATATACGAAAAATTGAAAGAAAACAATATCGATGTTTTGTGGGACGATCGGGATGTTGCTCCGGGAGAAAAATTTGCGGATGCCGACCTAATCGGAATTCCCGTTCGCTTAGTTGTATCGGAACGTAATGGAGATAAAATCGAGTGGAAGGAAAGAACGACAGACGCATCCGAACTTTTGGATTTCGATGAGGTCATTAAACGACTTAAAAAATAGATGGAAGATTGTGTTTTTTGTAAAATTGTAAACCGGGAAATTCCGTCTGACAAAATTAAAGAGACAGACAGTCTAATTGCGATTAATGATATCAATCCACAGGCGAGTACACACATCTTAATTATTCCCAAAAGGCATATCAAAGACGTGAATGGGTTGGACGATTTGCTTTGGACTGAAATCAAAAAATTGGGGTTGGAACTGATGGGAGAAAAGGGTATAACTAACTTTAGGATGACAACGAATGCAGGTGACGCGGCTGCTGTGCACCACATGCACATGCACCTGCTGGGTGAAATCTCGAGTGATAAAAAAATATGATTACACAAACCTTACAGCAAAAGATTGGTGAGTCGATGAAAGCCCATGATGAAACGAGAACTTCCACACTGAGGCTTCTTCTTTCCGCCTTTAATTACGAAAAAATTGAGAAACAGCATGAACTAACAGACGAGGAAGAACTTGTGGTTATAAGACGTGAAGCAAAAAAAAGAAAGGAAGCGGTTGAGATGTATAAAAATGCCGGATCGTCCGACCGCGCCCAAAAAGAAGAAGATGAGCTAAAAATCCTTCAGGAATATCTACCTCCGGAAATGGGCGATGAAGAACTTGCGAAATTGATTGATGAAGCAGTTGCCGAAATCAAACCTGCAGGAATGGGTGATATGGGGAAAGTAATCGGATTCGTAAAAGGTAAAGCACCAAATGCTGATGGAGGAAAAATTGCTCAACTGGTAAGAGGAGAACTTGGTTAGGGTGGAGCTTCGTATATCATGATTAAAGTTTTAATTACTAAACAATCTAACTATCCGGTCAAATCAGCGGTTATCAAAAAAAAGCTGGCGGAATTTTTTACAAAAAAGGGAATTGTTTCCGATGCCGAAGTTTCTGTCGCGATAGTTGGAGAAAAAAGAATGCTTGAGATAGGGAAAAAGTTTTTGAAGGACAAAAAACTTCACAATGTTTTATCATTTGTAACCGAGGAAACAAAAGGAGGATTCATCTACCCGCCGAACGGAAAGATTCATCTGGGTGAGATTATTGTTTGCTACCCGTTGGCAGTGAAAGAGGCAATTGAGGAAAATATACTGATTGACCAAAGAGTTTATAAACTAATAGAACATGGAGCCATGCATCTGATGGGAATTCATCACAAAGAATGACATTATATCTTAAATACCGGTCAAAAAATTTGGATGAACTGGATTTAACTGATGTCAGTGAATCTCTCAAAAAAATAGTTTCCAAAAAATCTATCCCTCATGCATTTTTGTTTGCAGGACCAAAGGGTACGGGTAAAACTTCAGCTGCAAGAATTCTTGCCAAAATAATTAATTGCCAGGATTTGAAAGATACCAAACCGTGCGATAAGTGCGGGCAATGTATTTCTATAATCAACGGGTCAAACCTTGATGTTGTTGAAATGGATGCGGCATCCCATCGGGGTATTGATGATGTTCGGGTTCTGCGGGATGCAGTTAAACTTGCTCCTGTGTCCGGTAAAAAGAAAATTTACATTATTGATGAGGTACACATGTTAACTGCCGAAGCAAGCAATGCTCTTTTAAAAACCCTAGAAGAACCTCCCGAACATGTGGTTTTTATTTTAGCGACAACTAACCCTGAAAAATTAATTGGCACGATTCGTTCCAGAACCACACTGATTCCTTTTCGAAAGGCGAGTATTCCCGAAATAATAAGATCTCTTAAAAGGGTGGTTGATGGGGAGAAAATAAAAATTGAGGAATCGGCACTAACACTTATTGCTGAGGCTTCAGACGGATCATTCAGGGATGCAATTAAGATTTTGGAACAGTTGACGGCAGAAGAAAAAGAACTTACCGAGGAGTCTCTTGAAGAGTTTCTCTTTAAAAATAAATCTTTTGATTTGGATAATTTTACAAAACTCCTTGCAGTGAAAGATTTGAAGAAACTTCTTTCGGAGGTCGAGGAACTGGGCACAAAGGGGGTAACGATTGAAAACTTTTTGGAATCTTTAATAAAAAAACTAAGAAGCAGCCTTTTATCCAAAGTCGGTGTCGGAAATGACAACTTGGAAAGTTTATCAAAGGCCGAGCTCATTACCCTCATCGATCTTCTAACCGGGGCTTTTCGGGAAATTGGATCAAGTCCTGTCGAGGAACTGCCTTTGGAGCTGGCACTTATTTCCTGGTGTGGTGAAGACGAAAAAGATGATGATGAAAGCAAAAAAAACAAATCCAAAGAGATTCCTAAGGCAGAGGAGACCAGGGAAGAAAAAAATGACAAGGTTGGATCTGAGACTGAATTTCAGGAAAGCCTATCGGGTGAGATATTGGAGATTCGAGACGATGTGTGGAAGAATATTTTGGCTCTCGTTAAACCGGTTAACGCCACAATGGAAGCCCTTCTTCGTGCCGCTAAGCCAATTTCTTATAATGGAAAAATTCTCACCCTGGGCGTTTATTATAAATTTCATAAAGAGAGGATTGAAGAAGCGCGTCACAGAAAAACTCTGGAGGAGATTGTTGCAAAAGTACTGCAGTCGCCGACAAAAGTAAATTGTGTACTGGTCGAGCCGCCACCCAAGAAAATTGTTGAAGAGACAAAAATAGAAACTATTTTAACTGAAGGAAAAGACAAAGATATTGTTGAAATTGCCGAAAAAATATTCAGCAATTAGTAGCCAACTTTAAATTCAAAATTGTAATTTGTAATTTTACGAAGTAAAATCGATATATATGTTTGACAAAGTTAAAAACCTGGCAAATATGCAGCGTCAGGCAAAAGAGCTGCAGAAAGAACTTGAGAAAATTATCCAAACCGAGGAAAAACACGGTTGGACTGTTTCTGTGACGGGGGACCAAAAACTTCGCTACATCAAAAACGGTGATGAAGATATGAAAGAATTGACAGAACTTATAAATGAAGCGATGAAGAAAGTTCAAAAAGAATCGGCAAGGAAAATGATGGAAATGGGAGGGGGTTTGGGCGGGCTTCTGGGTGGACTAAAGTAATCTGCTAGAATAACATTATGAAAATAGCGCGCCCGATTGCAGCACTTATTGAATCTTTTCAAAAACTTCCCGGAATTGGACCAAAATCGGCCCAGAGGCTAACTTATTATCTTCTCCATGTTCCTCAGCGAGAACTTGACGATTTCTCGGAAAGTATTTCAAGACTTAAAAAAGATACGGTCCTTTGCTCGGTTTGTAAAAATGTGAATGAGACCGATCCCTGTTCAATTTGTTCAGATAACAGCCGAGACCACTCGGTGATAATGGTTGTTGAAGAACCCCTGGATGTTCTGGCTTTTGAAAGAATGGGTAGGTTCAAAGGGGTTTACCATGTCTTGCATGGTGCCATTAATCCGTTGGAAAATATTGGTCCCGATGAAATTTATATACAGGATCTTTTAAATAGGGTAAAGGACAATAAAGATGACATAAAGGAGGCTATAATTGCCACAAACCCAACAATGGAGGGTGAAGCAACGAGCATGTTTCTGATGAAGCAGTTAAAAATTAATAATTCAGAAGTAAAAATTACAAGATTGGGAATGGGGATTCCGACCGGTGCCGATCTGGAGTATGCCGATGAGGTGACTCTGGCCCGCGCGCTTGAGGGAAGGAGAGAATTGTGATCATATGGGTACTGCCAAAAATACACAACAACTTGCACAGGATCTGGCAAAGCAAATTGCGCAGGAACCACTGGAAATATTAAGGGAAGCGGGAAAACAGGTTGCCGGTGGTGAGCAAGATACAAAAAGCCAAGATATTATACAACCTCCGGATATCCAGAGTTCTGAAAGCCGACCAAAAACCACCCATTATCAAAACGAACTTCAGGATAAAGCCAAATCAAGCCGTAGAATGGAGGCTCTTAATCAAGAGATTGCAGACATTCGTAAACAGGATTTATTCAACGATCTTCAAAGTAGAATTGCAGAAGGGGAAGATATTCCACTGGAAAATTATACAGAGCTTTCCATGGAGCAAAGACAGGTTCTGAAAGCTCAAGAAGAGGCTGTCAAAAACCGGATTGATGAGGAACAAAATACCGGTTTGAACGAAATTCCTGCCATTCACTCAAAACCAAGCCGCCGGTTTGGTGCCGGGCAAAGACATGAAGCGGAAAAACAACAAACCAGAGTCGAAAAACCAATACCTCCATCGGGATAACAATTAACAATTATCAATTAACAATGTAAAATGATCCCATGGCCGATATTTTTTTAACCAACACACTAACTCACAAAAAAGAAAAATTTATACCAATCAATCCTCCCAAGGTTGGAATGTATACCTGCGGCATGACAGTTTACGATTACGCTCACATAGGGCATGGCAGAAAATATGTTACGGACGACATTCTTAAAAGGGTGCTTACTGTAAATGGTTATAAAGTTGAACATGTTCAAAATGTTACCGATGTCGGACATTTAGTGTCCGATGCGGATGAAGGGGAAGATAAACTGGAAAAGGGAGCAGCTAAACAGGGTAAAACAGTCTGGGAAGTTGCAGAATTCTTTACTAATAATTTCTATGAATCGATGGATAAATTGAACATAGAAAAACCCAATTTTATCTGTAAGGCCACAGACCACATCAAGGAGCAAATTGAACTGGTACAAAAATTAATGGATAAAGAGTTTGCCTATGATACTCCCGAAGCGGTTTATTTTGATATTTCAAAATTTCCTAAATACGGTGAGGCTTTCGGACAAAAACTTGAAGATAAAAAAGTTGCGGTAAGAGGTGAAGTCCAAACAGGGGAACACAAGAAAAACCCCGCCGATTTTACCCTTTGGTTTAAAAGGATCGGCAGATTTGAAAACCACACCATGCATTGGGATTCACCATGGGGGGATGGATTTCCCGGCTGGCATATAGAGTGTTCCGCGATGAGTATGAAATATTTGGGAGAACAGATTGACATTCACACCGGTGGGGAGGATCACATAAGCATTCACCATCCCAACGAAATAGCCCAGAGTGAAGCGGCAACTGGCAAAACTCCCTTTGTAAAATATTGGCTGCATACGGCATTTTTAATGGTCGATGGACGCAAGATGAGTAAAAGCTTAAATAATTTTTACACAGTGGAGGATGTAGAGAAAAAGGGATTTGACCCGCTGGATCTAAGATATCTTTATTTAGGAGCACACTATCGCGACCCTCTGAATTTTACCTGGGATTCACTGGAAGCTTCCCAGACAGCACTTTCAAAACTTAAATCTCAAATTTTCCAGCTTCACCAAAGTTCCGCCGGGGAGCCGAATCGAACCGTTTTGTCGGAGGATAAGGAGATAAAAATTGAGGAATACAGAAACGAATTTTCAGAGGCAATCAATGACGATTTAAATACTGCCAGGGGGTTGGCGGTATTGTGGTCAATGCTTGGCAGTAACATTCCGTCCGGAGATAAATACGATTTAGCCATGAGTTTTGATGAAATATTGGGACTGAAATTGAATGAAACAAAAAGTATCGAAATCCCGGAAAATATTTCCTCTCTGATGGAGGAAAGAGACAGACTTCGAAGCGAAGGAAAATTTGAAGAGGCAGATAAGATACGTGACCGAATAAAAGATGCCGGCTTTGATGTAAGTGATAAATCGTTAAAATAAAATGAAACTTTCTGCTGTAATTTTTGATATGGACGGGACAATTTTAGAAGATGAGGATGAGTATGGAAAAGCATTTAACAAAGTTCTTAAAAACTTAAATGTTGATTCAAAGACGGACACTCCTCAGGAAAAGGGAATTGGGGTTAAAGAAAACTGGGATCTTCTTATTAAGAAATATTCGATAAATACGGATAAAACTCCTGAAGCCCTAGCTAAAGAAACTCAGAATGCATACCTGGCCAGTATTAGCGAGGTAACGGTAAGAGCGGGGTTTGATGATTTTCTTGAAAAATTAAAAGACAGCGGAGTACGGGTTGCGCTTGCCACCTCGAACATTTGGGAACAGACAGAAAAGATATTAGATACGGTCAACTTACGGGATGCCTTTGATGTCATAACGACAGCCGATGAGGTTCTTTACAACAAACCCGATCCTGATATTTTTACTGTAACGGCGGATAAACTTGGTATTGAAAGGTATGAATGTTTGGTTATAGAGGATTCACCTTCAGGAGTCGAGGCGGCAAGGCGTGCCGGAATGAAAGTTGTTGCCATTTTTTCCGGCGGGGATTTACAAGCTCTCTCAAAAGCAGATTTGGTGGTTGAGGGATTTTCCGAAATTACAGCCCAAGCGATAGACCAGTTGTGAGATAATGAATTAACATTAAGTCATGGAGCAAAATAATCAGCCGAGCTTTAACGTTGTAACAACTAACAAGCCAAGTAAAAACACCAAACAGGGTTTGATAATAGGTGCTTTGGTTGTTGTCTTTTTGGCTATAGCTGTTGTTGCAGGAGTCATTCTTGTCAGACAGCAGCAAGATATTAGGGAAAAGGCAGAAGCAGTTCTTGTTTGCCCTGCAGCCGAAGCTTGTCCTGTCGCAGGGGATCCAACTTTATTAAAAAGCTGCTATTCAGCGGATGCGGGGGATCCTCCGAGGGATATAAGCTGTTCAACGATTACTAACGTCGGTGCCACAACTTTTTGCGGTTCAACAAATTTTTGCTGTCCGTCGCTGGGTGCTTCCTGGACTACAGATTTAACGATGTGTTCAACGCCAAGCCCGACGCCGACACTAACTCCGACACCATCTGCCACTGCGACTGCCAGTGCAACACCCACAGGAACCGCAACCTCTTCTGCAACACCCCAAGCTACAGGCTCGGCAACGCCGGTTCCGATTCCTGTAACAGGAATGAGTTGGCCAACAATAGTTGGAACAGCAGTGGGAATATTAGTAATAATTGGATCAATTCTTCTAGTGCTCTAGTGAAGTTTAATTTTTTTAATTGAAAATTTATTGACAACTATTCCTATGTGGTCGATTAAAGGAAAATGACTTTTTATTTCAGTTTGAAATTTCTCAGCAAGATTTGAAGTATAGGAACCGAATCCGGCGTTTTCGGATTGTTTGCAGAGCCTGTCTTCCCATTCATGGATAATATTAAGGATTTCGGCACCGATTTTATTAAATTCCTCCTGGTTTTTCTCTTGATCAATTGAATATTCGAAGTGCGCTTTGGTGAATTTATTAAAAGCATCTTTGTTTTCTGAAACCATCTTGTCAAAATACGCCTTGTATTTGGTCATATGGGAAATTTTGTCTGAAAACGGTAAGAAAATCAACTCTTGATTTGTTTTTTCTTTTTACCACAAAAATATTTTCAGCTGGTTTTAAGACTGTGGGGGTATAATATAGTCTCATTATGCGATTATTGGTGATGGAAAATGAACATATTCAGTCTTGCCAAGGCAAGACATCATTGCCCTTTATATTATGAGAATTTTAGTAATTGAAGACGAGCATAAAATCGCAAACTCCATAAAACGCGGTTTTGAACAGGAAACGTGGGCTACCGATGTTGCCTATGATGGTGAAGAAGGTTACGATCTGGCCTCAACGGAGGATTATGACGTTATAGTGCTGGACTTGATGCTTCCAAAAATGCCCGGCATCGAGATTTGTAAAAAGTTGAGAAAAGCGGGCAACCATACCCCAATACTCATGCTTACGGCAAGGGGTGCAGTTGGGGATAGGGTTGAGGGTTTGGACAGCGGAGCCGACGACTATCTTGTTAAACCATTTGCATTTGAAGAGCTTTTGGCAAGAGTTAGAGCACTTGTCAGGCGTCCAAAAGAAACTCAAAGTTCAGAACTAAGAGTTAATGATTTAGTTTTGAACACGAATACTTTTGAAGTAAAAAAGAATGGTAAAAACATCGAACTTTCCAGAAAAGAATTTGCAATCTTGGAGTATTTAATGAGAAATTCCGGGAAGGTGGTTTCTAAAGAAAATATAATTGCCCATGTATGGAATTACGAAGCGGATATTCTACCAAACACAGTAGAGGTTTTTATTGGCTATCTTCGCGACAAGCTCGGTAACGATTTAATTCATACCGTAAGGGGGTTTGGATACAGGATTTGAAAAATGTTTAAGGAAGCACGTATAAAGTTAACTGTTTGGTACTCGGTCATTATTATGATCGTGAGCCTTTCTTTTTCTGTAATTATTTATGTTGGTATAAACAGAGAACTGATTCGGGTAGATAATCTTCAGAAAGAGAGAGAAGCAAGACTCGATGATCTAAGAGAATTTCTAATTCAAAACAGTCTTCCGTTCCCACTGGAGACTCAGTCTCTCGAGATGGAAACAGTAGAACATGCAAGACTTAGAGTGATCTACGCACTTGGCCTTATTAATGTCTCAATTTTGGTTATTTCAGGGATTGGCGGGTATCTTTTGGCGGGTTTGACACTGGACCCTATCTCTAAGATGGTCAAAGAACAAAAAGAATTTATCAGTAATGCCAGCCATGAACTTCGTACACCACTGACCTCGCTTAAAACTGAAATTGAGGTAGCCTTGCGTGATAAGAAGTTAAGTCCGATGCAGGCCAAAAATATTTTGAAGAGCAATCTGGATGATATAAATGGCATGCAAAAACTTTCTAATTATCTTCTGAAACTGCATAGATTTGAGAACTCCGAAGTTGATATGAAAATGGACAAAATTGATCTTGGAAACGTAATCTCGAGAGTAATTAAAAGTAAAGGTTCTTACGCCAAGCAAAATAAAATTAGGATTGTTAAAAATATTGCTAAGGTCTACGTGAACAGCAACGAGGAATATATAACTGAGCTTGCAAGTATTCTTATCGAAAACGCCATAAAGTATTCAGGGAAAGCTAAAAAAATAGAAGTTTCAACCAAAAAAGGTGGATTTTTAGTTGTCCGCGATTTCGGAATAGGGATAGCAAAAAATGACCTTCCTCGTGTTTTCGACAGATTTTACAGGGCAGATTCTTCAAGATCAAAAGAAAACACAGAAGGCTTCGGACTTGGGCTTTCTATTGTCAAATCAATTGCGGAAAGGTTAGGAGCAAAAATAAAGGTTCAGAGCAAAATAGGGAACGGAAGTACTTTTAGCGTGCAGTTTGCGTCAAATTTCGGTACCGTTTGATAAAGAAATATTAATTCTGCGAACTACTTCATGGCCAAACTCATTAATTAAATTTTCTCTGACCCCAAAAAGTACTGGTTCGGTAGGAACCAGATCCTCCTCGTCCGTTTTGGGGTGGGTGATGTCTATTTTGAGGCTTTTTATAATATCGTCAGGTATGTTACTAATAACGAGAGGGGATATCAGCAGCTTTCTAAATATTTGCAACTCCTCTTGTTGCCGGGCAAAATCTCTTATCTCCCTGATTCTGTCAAAATTTACAACAAGAAGATGACTTATTATGGGGGATTCACCCCAATCGTGTTTTTGATTGTGATTCTGCCTACGTTCTTGGCTCATGCTGCCATTCTATCATATGGCTGCAAGAAGTAATTAAAAATGCTTGCGGTTTTGTTGAGTGTTGTTATAGAATTACACAGATGAAAGAAAAGTTTTTTAATTGGATTAAGATTTTAGCAGGACTTGGAATTTTTCTAGCACTTTTTCTTCTTTGGGAGCAAATTTTCCGCCCCAGTTTTCAGCCTTGCAACATAAACGCGACAGTTAATTGTGACGCCGTTATAAGTGGGGAAGTGTCAAAGACTTTAGGAATTCCGACACCTCTAATCGGTCTTGTTGGCTACATAATAATTCTTTTCGCGGCATTCAAGAAAAACGCCAAATTGGTTTTAGGAATGGCTGCCTTTGGCCTGGCATTCTGTCTTTATATTGCCTACCGTGAGCTATTCCAACTTCATGTAATTTGTCCTGTCTGTGTTCTCTGTCAACTGGACATGATAACAGTATTTATTTTGGGAATCCTCCTTAACCGTAAAGCTTCAAAGCCAATCCCAACAGATCCTATAGCTTGACAATTTAGACTTATAGTGTTAGAATTTTGCCCATCTAGGCGTGCGCCTGGAATGTTTTTTTAGTACCTTAAATTTCAAGAACTTAGTTTTAGTCCAAAGGAGGACGCGATGGAAAAGAAAGGTTTGAAGATATCCCTTGCAGTTTTGGTGGCAGTTATTTTTGTGTCGTTTTTTGTCTTTATATTGCCAGCATTGGCAAACGGCGCTGGATGTACTGCACCCGATGGCTATCAAGTCGTGACAAACAGAATTGGCTACGATCTGACAGGCAGCCCTGTTTTTATTTTACGGGCAGTTGTTGCCACAGGTGAAGGCGGATCCGGTGGTAAGGCTATTAACTTACCGTCTTGCGGATCATCCGATCCTGATATTGAAGAAGTTGGGAATGTTTATGTCGTTTTAGACGGCAGACAGATACTGATATTAACAGGTTCTGTCGGAAGAGACACCTCTCAATAGTTTTTGAAATTGTTTTAGCAAATCCGGAGCTCTAAGCTTCATCTTTGTTTTTTAAAAGATGATGTTTATCTCCGGTTTTTTGTTGGAAAATTGCATACGGAAAAAAATCTGGTATAGTACGGGGGCATAAGGAGAAATTCATGAGTTCTGAACAACAAAGAGGCACCAACAATCAAGACATTGCTCACACACTAGCTCTTTTTCTGTCCGGAAAAATTAAAAGGGAAGATATGGATGAGAATAACCAGATGGTAATGGATTTTTATCTTGGGGTAATGTCGGATGATCCCAGGTTTGCCGAGCGGGTCAATCTCATAAAAAATCAAATGCTTGAGAAGGGCAGAAAAATTCCGCTTTACACATCCGGAGAACTCGGAAGGGCAAAAGACCACAAGAAACATAAAAAATCATCGGGAGAAAAGGTTTTCCAACCCGCTTTTTGGGAAGAAACCAGCCTCAAAAGTATATCAGAATCGGAGCCTGAAGATTTCTACGACCCGGAAAAATATTTGATGAAATTACACAAGTCTTCCTCTCGACGTTTTAATCAGGATTACGAAAGATTGTTAAGAAAAGATGTTCAGGACAGAAAAAATGAATTAAGAAATTCGATTGGTTTACCCATAGCCAGAGGCAAGAATCCCCATGTAAACGATGGTTTTTACAAATTTTTGGTTAGGAGAGTTTGTACTTTTGACACATTTGAAATCTTTAACGAATATGATCGCGCAATTGATAGAATTTCATCGGAATTGAATCTAAAGATAGAACAAGTAAAAGGCATGGTTGATGAGCTTTTGAACCAGGGACTAAACCGACGCGAAAAGTTTGAAAGATTTGATCAGTTTACCAAGGAATATGAAAAAGAATGGAATATGGAAGTCGACTTAAATTCTCGAGAAGGATAATTTTATGAGTTCTTGGGTTTATAATACACACCACGGGTAGAACCCATTTTTTGGATAAAACCTTCTTTTGCCAACCTCATTAAATCGTAGCGTAGCGTCCTTTCGTTAACATTTTTAAATCTCCTTCTGATGCTGTCAAAGTTGATTATTTTTTGGTCATTTATAAGCCGTAGTATTTCACCCCTTCTGGGTAAAAGCGTGTCGTAGCTTTCAACCTTTTGTTTTTTGAGCACTAGCCCTTTTGCTTCTGTGGCCGCCTCGGCAATCAATTCAAGCATAAATTCCAGGTAATTTGTGGTGTCACGTTCTGGCTCTTCAAGCATTTTGTAATAAGTCTCACGTCTTTTATCGACTTTCTCTTCAAATGGTAAAATTCCTTTAAGTCCATAATCATTTTTTGTCAGTACCATCAAGATAAAAAGTCTTCCGACCCTTCCGCTGCCGTCTGTAAATGGATGTATTTTTTCGAAAACAAAGTGGGAAAGAAGCGCCTTAACAGGAACAAGGGTTTCCTTGTTGCCATTGGTATACTTCAAAAGTCTTTCAATCAGCTTGGGTATTAGGCTAGGAGGGGGAGCATGATAGACAACAGTCCCTGCAGTTGTGAATATACCTTCATGCTTCTTTCTGAATTTTCCCAATTCTTCATATTCAATCCCTTTCATAACGATTGAGTGCAAAGTCAAAATGTCTTTTACGGAAATATCTTTTTTGTTCCTTTCCTGAATCCAATTTATTGCTTTTAAGATATTTTCTATTTCAACTCTCTTTTTGTCTTTTGAGGAAAGCCTTGAATAATCATCCAGAAGTGTGGGATTACCCTCAATTCTTGCCGAAAAAACGGAACTTTTCAAAGTTGACTTGCGCCTGATGTTTAATTCAACTTCGGGGGGAATTGATATATTTTCAACAATCTCTTTGGCAGCCTCTATTTTAGATAGAAGTTTAGAGATATTAGTATTGAGAAAATATTTTGGAGGAATCAACATTGCCTAATACTACCAGATATTTCCAGATGTTGCCAGATATTACCAAAAATTAAGGAGAGATTTGTTAAACAATAAACCAATTGTGTTAAAATGGCCTCAGGAAACATGATGTCAGCCAATAAAGATATGATTGTAAAAAAAGTAATCCACAAAAATCCATGGTTTTCTGTTGAGAAACATAAAATTTCTGAAAATGACATTTATTTCTTAATCAGAAAGAAACCAGCTGTTTTTGTTATAGCCAAAACTAAAGATAACAAAATCGTCTTTATAAGAGAGTATAGGTATCCTTTAGACAAGAGGATATTGCAATTGCCAGCAGGAATGGTGGATTCAGGAACACATCTTGCTTCTGCCAAGCGTGAATTGTTTGAGGAAACTGGAATAAAGGCCATGAAGTGGAACAAAATTGGAGAGTTTTATGTGGCCCCCGGGCACGAAACAACAAAAATTATTGCCTATTTAGCTCAGAATTTAACAGAAACAAGATCATTGGGTTTGGAGAAAGATATTTTATCGGTCGAGAAGTATAGTAAACAAGAGATAATAAGTTTGATACATTCAGGCAAAATAAAATGTGGAATCAGTTTAGCTGTTTTACTTCTCTATTTTGAATCCGAAAACAATCTCAGTCGGTGAGTGATAAAATACAGAGTATGGGATTATCCGTGGGAATTCACAATTTGCATCTCCATTTTTGAACTTCAAATTTAAATTCAAGTTGCCAAAGCCAAGAAGAGCTAGACAAATTATTGAAATGGATTATTTAGGAAGAATCATCCATTCTAAACTACCTGCATTAAAATTTATTTAGCTTAACTTTTTCAAGATATTTCATTTTGGTTCAGAGTATATTAAACTGTCTCGGTATGGATGAAGTTGCAAAAAAAATAAAAGTACGAATGAGACTAGTTATTATCAAAAATAATAAAATACTTATGTCCTATGTGAGCGATGAGGATTTTTATTTCTTTATTGGTGGCAAAATGGAATATGGTGAGACTATCAAACGTGCTTGTGAAAGGGAAATAGAGGAAGAATGTAAAGCAAAATTTACTTTCAAAAAGATATTATATGTGAGAGATTTTATAATTCTTGAAGAAAACGAACATAGTTTAGAACTTTTTGTTCTAGGCGATGTTGATAAATTTGAAGAGATAGATGGTGTTGTAGATGAAGAATACAAAGATACACACAGGGAAATATGGCTAGATTTAAACAAACTTGATCAATACAACATAAAGCCAAAAGGTCTTGTAAGAAGAATTCTAAATGACTACAAAAACGGTTTTAATGGTCCAATAGGCTACTTGGGCGAAATAAATTAATTTAATCTTCTTATAGTGATATAATACAGGCCATGCCTGAACGCGAAGGCTTAATCGGAAACAAGGATAAAGAAAAATTTGCTCAAGCTGGTTTTAAAGGCAATCTTCAAACCCCAGAGGGGAGTGTCAATTTGTTTACAGAGTTTGACGATCGAAAGGTTGATTTATTAACAAATATTGCAGATCTTTCAGGGATAGTACCTGGTTTAATAGTGGGCCAATCAAAAGTGGAAAATTCGGCCTCATTAATTCTTATAGAAAGTGATACAAAATCACTCAGGTTTGACGAAGAAACAACCTCAGTCATCTTAATGGGAAGTAAAGACGACTTCATAGATGGACAGGCTGTTTTGTGGACAAGTTATTGGTTAATGGAAGCTCAAAGACAAGAGAAATCATTGTTTACGCTACACTCGTCAGCCTTAACCATTGATGGTAAGGGAGTGTTGTTACTAGGGCATAGTGGTGCAGGAAAGACTTCTGTGATGCTTGATTTATGTCGGAAATATAATGGGCAAGTCGTATCGAACGACTTAACTGTTGTATCGCATAATTCTGCCTCGGGTGACATAAACTTAATTAATGGTACAAAGGATTTGAGATTACGACTGTCAACAGTTTTAAGAAATTTTCCCGATTTAGCAGACTTATTTCATGGGACAAATGGATCGGCTTGGGAAGATAAAATTTCAGTTAATCCCGAACAAATAGGTCTTGTTTCAGCTCTAGAACCTAACAAATTAGATGCAATCTTTGAGATTCACCTGGACAGTAAAGAACAGGATCCTCTGTTGGTTGAAAAAGATGATGGAATTCCATTTTTGTATCGATTGTATGAAGATATGTCTAGAATTGTAAGAGGATCAGCTATAAGTGTATTTAGTAAAGAAGCAAAGTTTTTAGGTTACATGCCTTCGTTGGATACTGAAGATAAACACAATAGGCGAGTAGACTGTATCAACCAAATGGTTAAAAAAAGTGGAATAATGAGCGTATCTGGTGGAAATCTTGGCCAAGTGTCCAAGACGATCCATGACATTCTAAATGCAAGTTAGTTATTCTTAGTCGCTACAATTAACAAATTTTTGGCAGGATATTCGATCTTAGGCGTTATAGAGGAAAACATTCTATCTACATGCTCCTGATCAAATCTTTGCGGCTCAAGCCTTTCAATTCTGAAGCCTGATAATTGTAGCGCTTTGGTAAATTGCTGCTTGTTGAAGTATTGATAAATTTGTTGTGATTCAATTGACCAATAACTTTCAAACAAATACCTTGCTTTAGTAAGAAATGCTGCTAAATCCTTAACTCTGGTTTGAATTATATTTTCTCCAAGATCTGTTGCATATATTTTAAAAGCGGTGTATTTCTCGGCAAATTGCTTATAAAGTTCATGAACTTCACTTGTGGCAAAACATACCTCTACAATATCAGTATCGTTGTCAGGTCTTAAGCCGTCTAAAATTAACAAATCTCCATCTGCAGTTACAAGTGAAGAAATCTTTTTTAATGATGCACCAATTACTTTCTCAACATCTATATTTTCGCTATTTGGTATAACTTCATGTAAAACATTTGATAATATAACAATGTCATATTGTTCTAGGTCTGGTAATTGTTCCTGCAAATTTAATTTACGAAAATTTAATTCTGGATATCTCTTTCTACCATCTTCTATTAAACTTCCGTCAATTTCTGCTCCGGTATAACTAACCCGTTGCCTGAGTTCAGCTGGTGTACCGAGTCTTATTTGATTAAGCATTGCTCCGTTAAAACAACCAATATCTAATATTTTAACTACGGATTTGAGTTGTGAGTGTTTGGAGATAAGGTCAACAGTTGTTGGAATAACTATGTTTTTACTCTCGCCCTTATCCATGCGTTCAGTTAAATATACATAATATGAGGATTCTGCTCTAGTCAGTGACATCTTAATAAATACAGTTGGGATTTCCTATTAGTGGAAATTTTTTTCTTATTAATTCCATTTCTACATTTACTCCGGGACAACGAGTGTCCAGTTCGACACAACTTAGACATCTTTCAACTAATTTTTGTCCAAAATCTCTGTACGACTCAAGAATAGGAGAGTTGTTCCAAATTTGTCTAAGCGAGTAATTTTCATCCTTTATATTTCCAAGTCTAAAATCTGGGTCAATATACGCAGTATATCCGCCAGCCCACAAAGATCCACCATTATTCAAATTTAATCTGGTTAATCCGTCGGGAGACCCAACTCGTAATCCGTATCCATTTGGCATTATTGATGTATTTTGTATAGCCCTTTCCTTATAAAAAAACCGAATGTTGGGGTATCTTTTTTCCAAAATTTCCATACGATTATAAAATTCAACTAAGTTGTAGAAATCAACTCTTCTGTTTTGTATCCCTTGCGCTCTTCCGATAAGTCTCATGTGGAAAAATGCCATTTCATCAACATAAGGTGCAACGCTTTGAATAATAGATTCAGGATCGTTAATGGAAAGAGTTGTTAATACGGTGTTTGTTCTCGTTGATGCGCCTCTACGTTTTAATTCTTTTAACGCCTCTAGAGACTTTTCGTATGTGCCCCGTCCTCTGTTTTTATCATGATGCTCTTGGTTTCCGTCAATACTTATTGTTATCTGATCAATATGCAGAGTGGCTAATTGTTCTACAGTTTTGTCAGGATTTTGGAAAACACCATTAGTATTAACTGATACAGCAAATCCTAACTCTTTTGCATAACCCACTTCTTCGTGCCAATTGGGTTTAGTTGTGATTTCACCTCCTGAAAAACGCAGGTCTAATATGTTATCTTTTCTCATGCCGTCAAGACTTTTTTTAAGTTCGTCTGTTGTTAATTCACCCTCTGGCTCCACACCAGAACTATTAAAGCATGTATCACATCTTAAATTACATTTACGGGTTCTTTCTATATAAACACGAATTGGGGAATATAATATGTCAGTCCTTAAGTTCTCCACTTCAGCCTCCCAATGTTCAAAAGATTTTATTTCCTGTCCATTTATGGAGATGGCTGTTGAGTCTATTTGATCTTTGTATAAGAAGTCATGCTTTAACAGTTTGCGATCGTAGAGTGTGCCACCGAACGATTCATCACGTAGAACATATCTCTCATTTCCCATAGTATGTTGAGCAGTATATAATATAGGCTAGTTTTTATCAAATTACAGGGCAAAGTTAACATACCCACAGACAGAAAATTGGTTCATCTAATTGCTTGCGCAGCAGACGCTTATAGGATGATGGTTTTAAAAATATCATCCCGCCATGACATTTTAGAAAACGCTACGTTATCATTGCTAGATATTGTTAAACAAAAAAAAGATAAATTAACTGTGCTAAAATAGCTTCATATGAGTCTTTCTGTAGGAATTGTTGGTTTACCAAACGTAGGGAAAAGCACACTTTTTAATGCTCTTCTCAAAAAGCAGCAGGCTTACGTTGCGAACTTCCCATTCGCAACGATTGAGCCGAATATTGGGATAGTTCCTGTTCCTGATGAACGGCTTTCAAAATTGGCTGAAGTGACAAAAAAATCCGAAAGTATGTCTAATCTTCCTCCTGAAGTTCCAGCCACGGTTGAATTCGTAGATATCGCAGGGCTAATCGCAGGTGCAAGTAAAGGCGAGGGATTAGGAAATAAATTCCTAAGCCATATCAGGGAAACCAGCGCGATTTGCTACGTTTTAAGAGCCTTTACCGACCCCGATATCATCAAGCAGGGGGTAAAAAACCCAAAAACCGACTTGGAAGTTTTAAAATTGGAACTTGATTTGGCAGATGCGGAAACGATAGAAAATCATAAAAAAAAGAAAGAACAGGACCCCGAAAACCTCCCGCTATTTTCAAAGAAACCCTTTTTGATTGTGCTGAATGTAGATGAAGCCGATTTGAAGAATTCCGGCAGTTTGGAAGATAAATATGTAGAGGAGCTGGGGGTAGATAAAAATCAGGTTGTGATAATTTCTGCCAGAACCGAGGCGGAACTTTCGGAACTCTCACCCGAAGACCAAAAAGCATATTTGGCCGATTTGGGGGTTGAGAAATCAGGCCTTGAGCGTTTAATTCAAAAAGCATTTGCCACGCTTGGTTTAATAACATTTTTAACAGCGGGAGAAAAAGAAGTTAGAGCTTGGACCATTCCGGCAGGGATCAGCGCCCAAGAAGCGGCCGGAGTAATTCATACGGATTTTATTAAGAAGTTTATTAAGGCTGACGTTGTTGCTTTTACCGATTTTGTAACCCTTGGCGGTTGGAAGGCGGCTCGCGATGCCGGAAAAGTAAGGAGCGAAGGGCGGGATTATATTATGAAAGACGGAGAAGTGGTGGAATTTAAGATTGGAGCATAACTAATTTCTAATTGCTAATTTCTAATTTCTAATCTATAATCTGAGCATGAATAAATACGAATTAACCCTGGTTTTGGACGGCAAGGCGGGAGCCGCCAAAAAAAAGAAAATAATCGAAACTTTGGAAAAAGTTTTGGCTATTTTTAAGGGATCAATTAAAGAGTCTAAAGATTGGGGAGTAAAAGAGCTTGCCTACAAAATCGGAAAGAGTGAGACCGGGCTTTACCTATTCTTCGAAATTGAACTTGACCCCAAAGGGGCAAAATCATTAAATGATAAACTAAGAGTAGACCCTGATTTAATTAGGTTTTTACTAATAAATAAAAATAAATAAATGGCACGAAGTTTAAACAAAGTAATGTTGATAGGGAATTTAACCCGCGATCCTGAAATGCGTTATACCCCCCAGGGAACCGCGGTTTGTACTTTCGGGGTTGCTACAAACAGAAACTGGACAACAGAAAGCGGAGAAAAGAAAGAAGACGTGGAGTTTCATAATGTTGTAGCCTGGAATAAATTGGCCGAAATTTGCACGCAGCTTTTGAAGAAAGGCAGAAAAGTTTACGTTGAAGGCAGGCTCTCAACACGTTCTTGGCAAGGTACTGACGGAACCCAAAAACAAAGAACGGAAGTAGTGATAAGCGATATGGTTATTTTGGATAAAAAGGAAGATTCTGGAGATTCCGGAATTGACATTCCCGAACCTGAAGTAGAGCCTCAAGTTTCACCCGAGGAAGTATCTGCCAGAAAACCCGCAAAAAAATCCGGTAAATCTGAAACCGCCCCCACCGAGGTAAAAGAAGAAAAAGCGGAAGAACCTGGTGAGGAAGACATCCCATTTTAAAATATGGCAAAGAAAAAAGACAACAAAAAAAGAAGAAGACAAATTGAGATAGTAGTTCCCCGGAATTGCCCTTTTTGCAAAAGCAAAACTATGCCGGACTATAAAGAGGTTGATGTGCTTGCGAGATACATGAACGATCGTGCAAAGGTATTGGGAAAGTCCAGAACCGGAATTTGTGCCAAACATCAAAGAAGAATTTCCTTGGCCATTAAAAGAGCAAGGCACCTAAGTCTTCTTCCTTACACCCCGTCATTGGACTAATCTCCATCAAATTTAAGTCTTGAGTAGATCAAATCTTAAGGGTAATATGTATTTTATGTCTGCAAAGATTAATTTTCTAAAGGCCAGAAAAATAATACTGTCCGTATTTGTCTTAGTTGCTGTTTTTACCGGCGGGTATTTTCTCGGTGTAGAGGGTTATAAAGCCGAAGTAACAAAGGCATTGAACATTACGATTAGTAGGCAGCTTCCCCCCGACAAGAACATAGACTTTTCTCTTTTTTGGCAGGTTTGGGATTTGATGGCCCAAAAATATTACGATAAATCCAAGCTTATTCCATCCCAAATGATTTATGGGGCAATAGAGGGAATGGTTGCTTCAGCCGGGGATCCCTATACCACTTTTCTTCCTCCGGCACAGAATAAAATTGTGAACGAGGATCTGAGCGGATCTTTTGGCGGAGTTGGAATAGAAATAGGCTATAAAGGGGGACACTTGGCGGTAATTGCCCCTCTTCCCGGTACCCCTGCTGAAAAAGCCGGTGTTAAAGCGGGGGACTACATAGTGAAAATTACCGATAAGGCAAAAAATGTGGATTTGGACAGCACTAATATGAGCACCAGTGATGCCGTTACTTATATTAGGGGCGTTGCCGGAACAAAAGTTACTTTGACCTTGGTGCGCGAGGGAGTTTCCGATCCGATTGTTGTGGAATTATCCAGAGAAAAAATCAATGTTTCCTCTGTCACCTTGACATGGGTCGGTGATGAATCCAGTATCGCCGATATTAAAATCAGTAAATTCGGCGCGGAAACCAAGGATGAGTGGAATAAAGCAGTATCTCAAATTTTGGAAAGGAATAATGTAAAAGGAGTGATAGTTGACCTGAGGAATAATCCCGGTGGTTATCTTCAGGCGGCTGTCGATCTGGCCTCGGATTTCGTTCCGATAGGAACAACGGTGGTTATTCAACAAAATGGTGACGGGACTAAGCAAGAATATAAATCGAATTCTTTACCAAGACTTGAAAATTATCAGATAATTATCCTTATAAACGGCGGAAGCGCCTCGGCATCCGAAATTTTATCCGGCGCCCTGAGAGACAATAGAGGAATTAAACTTGTTGGCGATAAAAGCTTTGGGAAAGGAACGATACAGGAACCAATTGACATAAACGGCGGCAGCGGAATACATGTAACTACCGCAAAATGGCTGACTCCGGACGGAATTTGGGTTCATGAAAAAGGACTGATTCCTGATGTTGAGGTAGCCAATCCCGATGACGCGACGGAAGACATTCAACTTAATGCAGCGATAAAACTCTTTAATTAGCTGTTGTATTAATTGACTGATAACAGCCGTTAAACGATAATTGGGTTATGAAAAAGATTGGTTTGAAAAAAATTTTGATTTTTGCAGCATTAGTAATAGTAGTTGTAGCTGCAGCGACTTCCGGTGCGGTGGCCGACAGACTCTTCGGATTTAAACTCCTGGATAAATTCTTTCCCAAGCTTTCCGGCGTTGTTCAAGAGAGAATAGTTACGGAAAGCAGTGACGTTGTTGAGGTCGTCAAAAAGGTCGGACCTTCAGTGGTGACCGTTTCGGCCACAGCTCCGGTAAGACAAATAATACAATTTTCACCGTTTAGTGGTTTTACAAGCGGTACACAAGGCGGGAAAGAGCAGGATATCGGAAGCGGATTTGTTGTTTCCTCCGATGGCTTGATAATAACCAATAAGCATGTAGTTGCTGACGCTGCCTTGAGTTATAAAGTTTCAACATCGGACGGTAAGACATATGATGTCGGACAGATAAGCCGGGATCCGAATAATGATATTGCCGTGATTAAAATTGATGCCTCTGGGCTTACTCCGGTTGATCTGGGTGATTCCTCAAATTTGCAAGTGGGGCAGTTTGTAATTGCAATAGGAACTGCCCTGGGAGAGTTTAGAAATACCGTTACTACAGGAGTTATCTCAGGACTCGGACGTGGAATTGATGCAGGGAGCAGCTTTCAGGGTTATGTGGAACGATTGGATAATGTAATTCAGACAGACGCAGCCATAAATCCGGGTAATTCCGGTGGTCCGCTTTTAAACTCGGCGGGCCAAGTAATCGGAATAAATGTGGCAGTAGCCGAGGGGGCCAATAACATTGCTTTTTCAATCCCAATAAATACAGTGAAAGAAGCCTTGAACGTATTTAAAACCACCGGAAAGTTTCCTGCCAAGGCATATCTCGGAGTCGGGTATCAGGTTATTTCTCAACAAATCGCACTCCTTAATCAGGTGCCTCAAGGAATGTATGTTGTGAATGTGGTTTCCGGTTCTCCCGCGGAAAAAGCCGGAATTCAGGTGGGGGACATAATTTTCAAAATTGATGGAAATACGGTTGGGGACAATAGCGAGGCTTTGAGTACGATAATTTCCGGTAAAAAACCCGGAGACACAATCTCACTTGATATTTGGAGAAACGGAGAAACCAAAAATATTAACGTTACTTTAACTGAGATAGTTCAGTAATTATTGAATATTTCGGGTTAGTTCTACGACTTTTTCCAATTCACCGTCCATAATAGCTTCAAGTTTGCCCCAATTTTTACCGATTCTGTGGTCAGTGAGTCTGTCCTGGGGAAAATTGTAAGTGCGTATTTTTTCTGACCTCATTCCACGGCCTATAACTGAGCGATAGCCGGCAACGGTGCGCATTTTCTCGGCTTCCTGGCGCTCCCAAAGACGGGATCTGAGTAGAGAAAGCGCTATTTGGCGGTTTTGCTCTTGGAACCTCTCCTCGCGGGCTTCTGCGACGGTACCGGTAGGTTTATGGACAAGTCTCACTGCTGTCGAAACTTTATTTACGTTTTGGCCTCCGTGGCCTCCGCCTGTGGTAAAGCTCCATTCCAGGTCATTGGGGTTTATCTGAATTTCGGTTTCTTTAATTTCGGGAAGTACAACCACTGTGGCAGTGGATGTGTGGATTCTACCTCTTTTTTCGGTTACAGGTACTCTTTGCACACGGTGCACACCGGATTCGTTTTTGAGACTGTCAAAAGCTCCAAACCCTGAAATTTTTATAGTATTGTCGGATACGGAGTATACTTTCCAGCCAACTTTCCCGGCAAAGCGGATATACATTCGAAGTAGGTCCTGACCCCAAAGCTTAGCCTCATCACCGCCGGTGGCACCCCTGATTTCTAAATAGACTACCTGGAGTTGATTATTATTCATACTACCCAAATCCGATTACTTACTCCTAAGCTCGGCAAGCGATTCCGGCCTGGCTGCTTCTTCCTGAAGTTTCTTAAGTTTTTTAACCATTCTCTTCTCGGTTTTTGTGATATGTTTTTTGGCACCTGCCATTCTGGCTTTGAACGCGTCGACTCTACCTGCGGTGTCTACAAACTTCATCTGTCCTGTATAGAAAGGATGACAGTTATAGCAGACATCCACACGAATTTCAGGAACGGTTGCCCCTGTTGTAAACACGTTGCCGCAAGCACAAGTGACCTTGGCTTCAGGGAACCATTTTGGGTGAATTGTGGCCTTCATAACTTAGGAATTATACCTTTTTTTCTTTATTTGGGCAAGGGTAACCCCAGCCGCTATTAAAATACCCCCGATAACAAAAGGCGTGCCGATTTTTTCTCCCAGCCAGAAAACTGACAACGGCGCACCGAAAAGAGGGTAGAGGTAAGCGATAAGATTGACCTCTCCGACTTCAATTGTCTTTTCGGCTTTGTGCCAGAGAAAATAAGCCAGAGTTCCGGATAAAAGTGCCATATAGAAAACTCCGAGATGGTAGGAAAAGGGAACCGAAGTAAGAATTTGGAATCTGGAATTTAGAATCTGGGGAAGGGTAAACGGCAACATTGTCACAAATCCGATAATAAAAGATATATTTGTCGCAAAAATGGCATCAACATTGTTCCTGAGAAGTATTTTGGCAAGTATTGCGGTTATGGCACCAACTATCACAGAGGCTAAAACTAGGAGGTTACCTTCGAGCCCACCGAAGCCGTTATTAAACTTAAGGATGGGTTCGACTATAGTAATAAGAGTTCCTGTGAGTGCAATCAGAATTCCGATACTTTCTCTTTTGGTGATATGTTCTTTCAGGAAGAAAACCCCGGCAACGGCAATAACAATGGGGGATATGGCGGAAATCAAATTAGAATCAATTGAGGTGGTCTTATCAGTGCCCAGGAATAAAAGTCCAAGCGCGACAGTTGAGAGTAAAAACCCGTTTAAAAGGGTTACCGCAAGAACCTTAGGTTTTTTGGGAAATTTTATGCCGGTAAATGCAAAAATGACAAAGGCAACGATTGCCGAAATAAAAAATCTGTAGACCAAAAATATGGCTGGGGAAAAACCGCCCAGGGTATACTTAATGATAGGACTGGCGCTTCCCCAAATCACGGCCACAATAAGAAGTTCTATATAGGCGCGTTTTCGGGCAGGGCTCATACTAGTTATATAAGATCAATTATTCTATCAATTCCGAATGAAAAACCAACCGCAGGAATAGTGCGGCCGGCAAACATTCCAATCAAGTTGTCATATCTTCCGCCGCCACCAACGGAAAGTCCTCCTGGTGTTTTGTCAAGCTTAAGCTCAAAAATTGTTGAGGTGTAGTAATCCAGGCCCCGGGCGAGAAACGGGTTAAAAACAAAATCAACATTTTCTTTGAATCCATTAATTTTAAGTTCTTCAAAAATTTTGGTTAGTCTTTCTGTCTTGCCGGATTTTTCCAGATCGGCAAACATCTTTTCGGCCTCGTCTAAATTAATTTCTTTTAAAAGTGTGACAACCTGATCACGCCCGATTTTATCGATCTTATCAATTGACCTGATTCCTTCTTTGGAAAAGCCAATTTTGTCAAAAAGTTCACGGTCATTTATTTGTAAAATGGCATCGGTTAGTCCGATGGCACGCGACCCCTCGATTGTTGCGGAAATTACTCTTACATCTTCAGAAACGTCACTTGACCCCACAGAATCGAGGTCGAACTGGGTAAACTCTCGCTTGCGGCCCTTTTGAGGATTTTCTCCTCTAAAAACTTGTCCTACTTGGTACCGGGAAAAAGTGGGTTTGAGAAGACCAAGATTATTGGCAACAAAACGGGCTAGGGGAACAGTCAGGTCGTATCTTAAGGCAAGTTCTCTTCCACCTTTGTCTTCAAATTTATAGATCAATTTTTCGTCTTCGCCGTATTTTCCCAGAAGCGTATCTGCAAACTCAACGATTGGGGTTTCAAGCGGTTCAAAACCGTATTTTTCGAGAATAGGGGCAATAGCGTTTATCATAAAACGCCTTTTCTTGGCCTCGGCGGGCATAATATCGCCAAACCCTTTTGGTGTAACAGGACCCTTTTGCATAATAGTTATTATATATCAGTTTGAGAGTAATAAAAAACCTCCCGGTCTTTGTCCCGAAAAATATCGGGACAAGGAGCGAGAGGCTTGACTCACAAAGGGGCATTATATCAGCTTTCAAGAAAAACTGCAAGTATTTGGCTTTATTCTTCTTCAAGATTGAAAAGCGAACGTGTGAGAGCCGGAGTGCCTGTCGTGTCGGAAACTACAACCACGGTGTCCGATGAAGAGATATCAGTCAGCTTGATTTGTTTTATTTTCCCGTCGGAAAAAGATTCAATGCTCGTATTTTTATCGGGTGTAATGGTTGTTGCCTGGCCTTCGTTTTCAGAAACAAGGGTTAAAGATTTTTTGGTGACATCATTAACTTTTTGTATCGATACGCTAATTTTTGTTTCGACAGGGGAGTCTGTAACAAGAATTCTTTGGGCATCGAGTACATCGTCTCCGTCAACGTATCCCATCGCAACTATAAAATCTCCGATTGCAATATCTGCTAGTTTTACAGTTTTATTGTTTGTTCCTTTGGTATTTACAACGACAACGCCCGACCCGCCTGTTTCGATTTGCTGAATTTGTCTGTCGGTAGTTTTTATTTGAATTGTCGAATCGGCAATATCAGTTACAGTTCCGATATAAGCTTTAGGGGGATTTCCCGCCTGGGCAATTTTTTGGGCTACGGTTTCATCTTCGTCTGTTGGTGTTTGGAAGGAGGCCGAATATACGGCAAAAATTTCTTGTGTTGCAACATTTCCCTGTAGGTTTATCGAAGAAACTTTGATACTGTTAATTCCGGAGACAAGATCCACTTCTTTTGAAAAAGTTCCGTCATCAAGACTCTCCGTGAGGTAATCTCCTTTTTCCGTTGAAATAATGACCAATGTTAAGGGTTTTGTAATACCGGAAACGCCTATAGAGCTTGATGTAACAACGTCGAAGTTTTCAGGTTTGTTAACAGCAATCATAAACTGGCCGACACTACTCTGGGAGTTGGGGGTGGGTGTTGGTGCTTCTTTGGGGGCCATGGACGAACGAACCCTCCAAGCACCAAATCCAATTATGAGTCCAAATGAAATTCCGATAACCCCGGCCCAAAACAATTCTTTTCTCATTGAAATCATAATATAGTGTAGGATTCATTTTAAGTCAAGCCTGGTGGAAGTTAGGGTATTGATTAGGTTTTCCGGATTTGCTAGAGTGCACTGAGAATTACCAATACACAATAATGGAAATAACTTATTTAGGACATTCAAGCTTTAGGATTAAAACCAAATCTGCTGCGGTTATTACAGATCCTTTTGATCCCAAAATGGTCGGCCTGAAAAATTCGGGGGGAGAGGCCGAAATAGTTACCGTTTCCCATCAGCACCCTGACCATAATGCCGTTGAAAAAATTTCGGGAGTTAAAAAGGTAATTGAGGGACCGGGCGAGTATGAGATAAAAGGTGTTTCAATAATCGGATACCAATCGTTTCATGATGACAAAAAAGGTGAAGAACGAGGCAAAAATACCGTCTATGTATTTGAGACGGAGGGGCTTAGAATTGCACATCTGGGGGATTTGGGACACGGGCTGAGTGATGATTTGGTAAGCGAAATGGGATCGATAGATATTTTGATGATTCCTGTAGGAGGATTTTATACAATTGGACCCAAAGAGGCGGTGGAGATAGCTTCAAAAATTGACCCTTATTTTATTTTACCGATGCATTATAAAGCTCCGGAAATGAACGAAAAAGAATTTGGCAGTCTTGAACCGAAAGAGACTTTCCTGAAAGAAATAGGAACAACGGTTGAGGTTATGCCCAAGTTTTCAATCAAAAAAGAAGATATTGTTGAAGGTCAGAGTACGAAAGTGATAGTGTTTGAAAAGAAATAATTTGTGCTTTACTTCCTGCCACTAAAATAGTACAAGCTAATTAAAATGGCAGTTAACACACAAAATCTCAGAGTCCCGCCGCACTCACAGGAGGCAGAAGAAAGCGTGTTGGGGGCAATGCTCATCGATAAAGATGCCGTAATTGCGGTTGCGGAATTTTTATCTCCGGAAGATTTTTATGATGAGCGTCTGAAAGAAGTTTACAAAGCATGCACGGATCTTTACGAAGAAAGAATCCCCATAGATGTTCTGACGGTAACCGAGAAGCTTAAGAAACGTAAAGTTTTGAAAGAGTTTGGTTCCTCATCTTTCTTGGCTGAACTTGCAAACAGAGTTCCGACCGCGGCTCACGTTGAGCACTATGGCAGAATTGTAAAAGACACGGCCACTAAAAGGTCACTAATGTCTGTGGCATCAAAGCTGGTAGATGTTTCCCTCGACGAAGGTTTGGGAGCAAGTGAGGTCTTGGATAGAGCCGAAAGTGCGATCTTTTCTTTAAGCCAAAAATCTTTAAGCAAGGCTTTTACTTCAGTAAGGGATACTTTGGCAGAAAGTTTTGACAGGCTTGATGAACTCCACAAAAGCGGAGGGGGAATACGAGGAGTTCCCACGGGGTTTCCTGATTTGGACGATGCTTTGGCGGGGCTGCAGCAATCAAACTTGGTAATTTTGGCGGCCAGACCGGGAGTCGGAAAAACTTCGCTGGCTATGAATATTGCTCAATATGTTGCGGTTGAGCTGAAACGTCCGGTTGGATTCTTCTCGCTTGAAATGAGCAGGGAGGAACTGGTAGACAGACTTCTTGTGGCACAGGCAGATATTGATGCCTGGAAACTTAAAACCGGAAAACTTTCCTCCGATGATTTTACGAAGTTGAGTGATGCAATGGGAATTTTGGCGGAAGCACCCCTTTTTATAGACGATACACCGGCCCTTTCCGTTCTTGAAATGCGCACCAAGGCCAGACGTCTTCAGGTTGAAAGTGGGCTGGATCTACTCGTGGTGGACTATATGCAGCTTGCCAGATCACGTAATTTGGAAAATAGAGTTCAGGAGGTTTCCGAAATTTCTCAGGGGATGAAAAACCTTGCCCGTGAGCTCAAAATTCCGGTTTTGGTTCTTTCCCAGCTATCCCGTGCAGTTGAAACAAGAGGTGGTAAAAAACCCCAGCTTGCCGACCTTAGAGAATCGGGGAGCATCGAGCAGGATGCCGACGTAGTCATGTTCCTTTGGAGGGAGGATGACGAAAACCCTGAAAATATTATGCTTGATATAAGTAAACACAGAAACGGACCTTTAAAAAGCGTCCCTCTTCGCTTCAAAGGAGATAGAATCAAATTCTACAGTCGTGATACCAAACATAAATAATAAGGCTTCTCCTGATTTCTTAGCCTCCTTTGTGTTAAAATAACCACGAGCCGAGGTGGCGGAATGGCAGACGCTCAGGTCTCAAAAACCTGTGAGGCTAACACCTCGTGGAGGTTCGACTCCTCTCCTCGGCACCTGTACTTTACCCATCTTTCGATATTAGATATGTCAATGATATTTCTATGAGACCGGAAATATATCAAAGTTCAACGGAGAAGTGGTTTAATAGGAACTTACCGATACCGGATCAATCAAGATTAGTGGTAGGAACTTTTGACATAGATATTAAAAGATTGGAACTTTTGCGTGAGGGGTTAAAATCTACGGGTCTTGGAGTTTGGAGCATTCCGGAAGGGGCATACTCAACAATATATTTTTGGAGTCCGGTTGATGAGGAACTATCAACCAGAATCCGAGCGCGATGGTATACGAAACCAGCCGAACTGGAAAGCCTCGGTTCTACTGACAGAGTATCGATCAATCCGAATCAGTCAGCTTTACTTGAGGTAAAAGTCACCTTTCCTTTAGAAAATGGAAAGGAATATGAAATTAAATATCGACAAAGAAGTTCTATAAATACAGTCTTGCGCGTATCTCAAAATCTCCGAATGGCTACCGATATCCTGAATTCTGCTGAACATATTTCAGTGGCGCCTTTCATATCAAAGATTCCACAAGAAGTTTTCTCTGCCATTGGAGAAAGGCATCCATCTGGGTTAGTGCCAACTGTTATGGTCTCCGCCATCAGAGAACACTTTGTTGTAGATGACAACAGTCCGGATGATTTTAGAGTAACGGTTGATTATAACTATAAATACCATTCTTTTTGGTCTATGTCCCCATGGGAGGCTGAAAACATAGGTGGATACCCATATCTACGAACGGAAGTTAAGGTAGGGGACGAGAAGTTTTTGGGAAAGGCGGAAGATGTAATTAATATTATTAGACGGGAAGGAGGTTTTCCTCCTGAGGTAACTAAACACGCCGATAAAACTTTTATTAATCATAAATATTCGACAAACGGATCTTAATTTGCGGTTTAGTATGGCTTTGAATAAAAATGCGTTGTGTTATTCTTAGATGTTTGGATATATGGACAATGAATTTGAAGCAAAATTTTTTCCGATAAATAAAAGAGAATTTCGAAAGAGATTGAAGGGTTTGGGAGCAAAGCTTATATTTCGTGAAAGAACAATGAGAACAGTATTGGGTGACAAACGACACAACCATCAACTTAATTGTGACTATATTAGGGTTAGGAACGAAGGTAATTTAATAAGACTTAGTGTAAAAATTCACGCCAAAAAAGAGGGAGATCTTGGTGATCAAAAAGAAACCCATGTAGAAGTTAGTGATTTTGACAAAACAGTGAAGGTCCTGGAAAGGTTGGGATTAAGACTTACTTATTATCAGGAAAAGCGAAGAGAAACTTGGGAACTTGATGGCGCTGAGGTTGTTATTGATACATGGCCGGGACTTGACCCGATTGTCGAAATTGAGGCGGGTTCGGAAATGAAGGTCAAAAAAATTGCAAAGAAAATTGGTCTTGATTGGGACAAAAAAATAATAACAGAAGCTGCAAATATTTTTGCAGAAGTTTACGGCTTAACCATTGATGAGGTACTCGAAAAAATAAGTCATATTACTTTTGACAACAACCCCTTTAAAAATATGGAGAACGCACTATCGAAATGAACTGTGACATTTGTAGATATGTAAAGGAAGCTGATAATCCTGTTTTCGAATCGAAATATTGGATAGTTTTTCTAGCAGATGAACAAGCCTATCTGGGTAGGTGCTTTGTCACTCTTAAAAGACATTGTGGTGATATTGCCAAACTTGATAATAAAGAGTGGTTGGAACTATTGGGTGTTATTAGAAAGTTAGAAAATGCGGTTAAGGAAGCTTTTGGACCATCATTATTTAACTGGACATGTCTTATGAACTTGGCGTATCAAAATAATCCTCCCAACCCCCACATACATTGGCATTTTATGCCGAGATATAGCCATGAGGTCAATTTTACCGGAATGACATTTGTAGACCTTGAATTTGGCAGTCATTATGCCAGAGAAAAAGAAAGACCCAGAAAAGTATCAGGGAGGATCAAAAATGAGATAGTTGGTGCCATACGGAAAAGACTGAAGACTGCTTAGAGTTCTTTAGTTTCTTATCCAGAAGATTGCCGCAAATATGGTTATATACTGCGTGATAAGACCGGGGATGAGACTGACATCGTTTTGAATAGATTTTTGGATATCAATCCATTTTTTAATTACATTATTTTTGATCTTCAGGAAAAAATATGGGGCTTCAATCAAGTCGGGGAGGACCGAAGCGAAACATGCAGCTAAAATTGTTATTGCATGCCCCGTATTCGGGAGTGCCTGATAGGCAATAAAAGAGCCGCTAATTAGTGCTATAGAAGAGTCGATTATTGTGATGGTAGTACTTTTTTTAGTTGGGTAGCCGTATTTTTTTGTTTCGCTATTCAGGTGTGGATTCCAATGCGGAATTGTCTCCAAAATAAAATGGCTTGCAAAAGCAAGCGGTATGGCAATTAGGGGGTCGGGAATTTTGGTGGCTATGGCTGCACCGATAAATACATGAGGGGTTTCTAGCATTGTGAAGACAATGTTATTATAATTGTGCAATGTTAGTCAACTTTTTGATTGGGACCGTCGGAATTATTATCTTCCTTTTTATCTTTTGGAAAAGGCTGAATGAAGATTATTCATCCGAGATTATCTTTCAGGTTGCAACTGCGATTTTGATCGGGCTTGGTCTGGGGTACAGTGTTTCATTACTCTTTTTGCCTGCGTGGTTTTTTTGGATATCTACTTTAGGAGCCCTGGCGGCAATGCTAATGATGATATTTAAGTTTAAACTCAGGTTCTATGAGACGTTTGAAGCTTTGATTTTATCCGGAATGCCCCTGATTTCCTTAATGTTTTTTAAAGATTCAATGAGCAGTTCTTCATTAAATTCGTTTCTTGCTTTTGTGGGAAGCCTGGTATTAATTTTTCTTTCGTACTGGCTTGATGTTAATTACAGAAATTTCGTTTGGTATAAATCCGGCAAGATTGGGTTTGCGGGTCTAACCACCGCAATTTTGTTTTTTTTGGCAAGGACAGTCATTGCTATTAATGGACTCACCATGATATCCTTTGTAGGTAAAATTGAGGCAATAATCTCGGGAGCAGTAGTATTAGTTTGTATAGGCCTTTTGATTAATTTAGGAAAGGAAAAAGAATGACAGATAAAACAAAAAAGATAGGGAAAAAGAAAAATAGCGCTCCGATTTTTCCGGCTAGCGTGTTGACACCGGTTTCTAATTTTCTGACGGCCAAACTTCACACATTGGAAAAAAGAAAAAAGGAAATTTCAAAAGAGGATCCTTTTGCGAACAGTAGCAGATTGGATGATAATGCCTCTCCCGACGCTGAGGCGGATGAGCAGTTTGGACACGCGAGAACGTCTGCTATCAGTAAAGAGCTTACGAAAAATATTATTAATGTCAGAAAAGTTTTGACCAGGATTAAACTAGGAAAATATGGAATTTGTGAGGAATGCGGACAGATGATAGATACCGAACGCCTGATAGCTTTTCCGGAAGCCACTCTTTGTGCAAAAGATGCGGCAAAAAGAGAAGAATAAGATGTAACTCTGCAATTTTACTGCGATATGGAACCCAAAATTATTTTTGAGGACGATTCGCTTTTTGTTATTGATAAACCTGCTGGTTGGATTGTGAACGAGGCCGCTACCACCAAAAACCAGCCGGTGCTCCAAACCTGGCTCAGGCAGTTTGATTACCCTTTGGTCAATGATACGGACTGCCGTCATGGCATAGTTCACCGGCTTGATAAAGAAACAAGCGGTGTAATGATCGTGGCTAAAGAAAAGGAGGCTTTTGATAAACTCCAGGCCGAATTCAAAAACAGAGAAGTGCAAAAAACCTACGCTGCATTGGTTCATGGAAAGTTAACACCAGAAGAGGGAGAGATTAGTGTGCCTGTCGGGCGCCTTCCTTGGAGAAAAGATCGGTTTGGAGTTGTTGCGGGGGGCAGGGCATCCCAGACTTTCTATAAAGTTTTGCAGTTTTTCCCCGGAAACAATGCTGGACACACATTAGTTGAATTTTATCCGAAAACAGGAAGAACCCATCAGATCAGAATCCACTGTAAATATATCGGGCATGCGATTGTAGCCGATGAATTCTATGCCGGTAGAAAAACAGCCAGAAACGATAGAGTTTGGTGTCCAAGGCTTTTCCTGCATGCAAAAACGATTAAGTTTCTTCATCCTGTTAGCGGGCATCCTGTTGAATTTTCCTCGGAACTTCCCGAAGACCTATCGGGAGTTTTAAAAAAGATAACAAAATAAAAAATGTTAGGAAGTGTAGATTTTTGCAATATAAAATGCATAAAGGCCAAGATATAAAAGCCCGTATACTCGGGGGATATTTGTGCCTTCATACTTTTTGCTTAAATAGATTATTGTCAAGGTGGCAAGACAAAGTATAACTAAGGGATAGATCGGTGGATTATAATTCATTTTGCCTGATAAAAATAATATGGCTCCAATTATCGAAAGGTTATAAATATTACTTCCCTGTACGTCTCCGTATAAAAGTTTCCAGTCTTTGTTAATTCCCGAGGCAATAGTAGTCGCAAGTTCGGGAAGGGAGGTGCCAAGTGCCACAACTGATAAACCAATAATCTCCCCGCTTATATTAAATAATTTGGAAAAGTATATAACCGAGGCAACAAGATAACGGCTGGAAATAATAAGTCCTGCAATAGAAGCTAAGATTCCCAAAAAATACACCAGAGCATTCCCTTTCCTCGTAGAAAGTTTAGATAATGCTTTTTTATCTTCTTTTTGTCTTCCGGTTTCTCCCCAAACCGTTTCCATAATTAAAAACGTGGCATAAAATATAATAAGTAGAACCCCCAACATTCTTCTATATTCCGGTGGTATAAGAAATAACCCGACAAAAGCTGCTGTGGAGAGTAACATGACCAAGTTATTTCTTTGTGTTTTCTCGGTACCTATCCTTACGGGAAAAAGAAGAATTCCCAGACCCAAAACAAGACTGATGTTGGCAATATTTGATCCAATAATGTCTCCCAGGGATATGTCAGCCGCATTTTGTGCGAGGGATGAAAAAGCTACAAACGTTTCGGGGAGAGAGGTTCCAATGGCAATAATAGTTGCTCCAATAACTAGGGGGGAAATTTTTATTCTCCCGGCAAATTTTTCAATGAATTTCAAAAGAAGATTAGCTGAAACAATCAAGAAAATTAGCGAAAATGAAAAAGTTAGAAATTGATATTGCATCTACTAATTTAGTATATAGTTTCACAGACACTTTACACAACATTCGTTAAACTCTAAACTAATTCTATGGAACTCATTTTAGGACTTTTCTTTGTTATGGTGGCGGCCTCGCTTGGGGGATTTTTTGCCAAACTTCTAAAGTTTCCGAGTCTTGTAGGATTTATTCTTGCTGGAATTCTTGTGGGGGCAATTCTTCCACCAAGTCTTAAGAGTGTTTCCTCTTTGGCACAGGTTGGTATAATTCTTCTTCTTTTTTCAATCGGAATTGAGCTTTCCTTTGATCGCCTTTCAAAATATCTCAAGATTGCAGTTTTCGGGTCTCTTATCCAAATTACCCTAACTGCGCTTTTTGCCTATTTTATTCTTGGATTTTTCAATTTGTCTCATGTGACAGCGTTTATTCTATCGCTCGGTTTTTCGGTTTCTTCAACCGCGGTTGTTGTCAAAATCTTAGAAGATAAGGGAGAGCTGGACACAATCCACGGGGGTATAATTTTCGGCTGGCTTTTGGTACAGGATCTGGCAGTGATTCCCATGATGGTAATCTTGCCATTTTTGGCGGGAGAGGGGGGAAACGCGGCTCCGGGGATTTTGCTTTCTTTGGGAAAAGGAGCCTTGGTAATCTTGGGAGTGATTCTTTTGGGCAAAAAACTGGTGCCCTATATAATCCACAAATTGGCAGGAACAAACTCACGGGAAATTTTACTTCTGGCGTCAATTGCACTGGCCTTGGGAACTGCGGCAATTACCTCGTTTTTTGGAATATCTCCGGCTCTGGGGGCATTTTTAGCCGGAGTCGTTATTTCCGAGAGTCAGGAAAATCATGCAATATTTGCCGAAACACGCCCCTTAAGAGACCTTTTTGTGGCGCTTTTCTTTGTGACGATGGGTTTTTTGATTACACCTTACGTGGTAATTTCCAACTTGGGTCTTATTTTGACTCTTACCGCCATAATCCTTCTTCTTAAAATTGTTGTTGTTTTTGGAATCAGTTTTCTCTTCGGATATCGCGGAAGAACTGCCGTTGCCAATAGCTTTGCTCTTGCCCAGGTCGGAGAGTTTGCCTTTGTCATTTTTTCGGAGGCACTTCTTCTTAAACTTTTAACGCCGCAGGAAACATCAATCGGAATTTCGGTTGTGCTTTTAACACTTGTTATCTCGCCGATTCTTTACAATCTTGTACTTCCTTTCTGGAGGAAAATGAAAACTCTCACCGCCAAATCTCAGAGTCTTTCTAAATTATTTTCCGCTGGAGAAAAGCATACTGAGGAAAGCGAGAATTTGCGCGATCACATTATAATTTGCGGCTATGGCAGAGTGGGGAAGTGGATAGGCAAAGCCTTTCAGGGTTTTGATATACCGTTTGTTGTAGTTGAATACAATCAAAGTATTATTTCGGAGCTGAAAGACAGTGGAATTCCTGCTCTTTATGGAGATCCGACTGAGCCTGAAGTTTTGGAAGCGGTTGGTGTCAGGAATTCAAAAGCCGTAATCCTAGCCATCCCCGACAGGGTTGCGCAGGAAACTTTAATTGCTTATGTTCAAACCGTTTCACCCGGCACCAAAATTATCTCCAGGGCACATCAGGAGTCCGATTGGGAGAAGCTAAAAAATTTACAGGTCGACAAAGTGGTTCAGCCTGAGTTTGAGGCAGCCTTGGCTATTATCAGAAACGTCTTTAGCTCAATGGGTAAAACCAAAGAAGAAATTTCAGCCGTAACAAAAAGTTTGAGATTATCGCGAAGTAAATGAGCTAAATACAATATGAAATCTGCCCGAAGACAAGCTATTGCCGACCGAAAAAAAAAGAAGGAAAAACATTCTTTTCCGCTTTTTAAATTCTTTATCCCCATTGCCCTCGCTGCGGTACTTTATCTTTTTCTCAGAGCAAATACCCATGTCTGGAATGGAAAGGATAAAGTTTCTCTGGTTTTCCGGGAGGGTGTGGGCAATATTGGCGTAACAGTTCTTGATCCGGTTTTGTCCGAGGTTACTACTTTGATTATCCCGGGTGATACTCAGGTTGACATTGCCCGAAATTACGGTACATTCCGAATTAAAAACGTTTGGCAGCTTGGGGTAAACGAAAAAATTGGAGGGAGCCTTTTGGCAGAGACGGTAACTCAAAATTTTCTTTTCCCGGTTTTTCTTTGGAATAGTAAATCACCTGGTCTTGATGAGGGTGAAGCGGGACGCATACTGAATTTTATTTTTTTACCGGGGCAAACAAACATTTCTTTTGGTGACAGACTAAGAATGGGTTTTTTTGCGATGGGGGTGCAGGAATTGGACAGATCGAAAATCGATCTTGGTAAAAGTCAGTTTTTAGACAAGAAAAAATTGAACGATGGTGAACCCGGGTATGTTATCTCCGGACCCGTTTCCCAGCGGTTAACGGTTTATTTTTCCGATAACGAAACAGGAGACCAAAACATAAGAGTGAATATTACCGATGCGACCGGAACCAGCGGAATTTCCGAAAAACTTGGAGAAATTTTACAGGTAATTGGTGGAAAAGTGGTCTCGATTGATAAAAAATCGGTTAGTGAGGACAGCGACTGCGTGGTTACAGGGCTGAACTATGAAGCGGTTAAAAAAATCTCCAACTTATTTTCCTGTAAAGTCGGTAGCGATAAAACCTCCTTTGATTTGGATATTAGAATGGGGAGAGAGTTTGCAAAAAGATTCTAAATTATTCTTCGGGAGTTTCTTCCGTGGTCTGTACGTCGGGGATGTCGCTATGGACCAGTTCCGGCGGAGTGAATGAAACATAATCAATTTTTTCCGGAGGGAAAGAGGGACTGTCGGCAACTTTCGCCCCGCGTTCGATTTCTCTTACAAAAATAGTTATTTCCTTTGAATTGACCGATTTTATTAAAGCCTGATATTTGTTTCCTTTTTTGATCAAGTTTCGAAGTCTTGCCGCGATATCATCGGGAAGTCTGCCGATGTATACGCCCCCAAGAGTGGTTATGGAAACTCTATGGGAATAGCAGGTCAACTTTACTTCCTCACCCGGGTCTAAATTTATGAAATTTACCGGTTCCCCCAGATTTAAAAGCTGGATTAGCTTGGTTTTTCCGGGTTCTTCCAGAAACGACTCGTTGCGGGTGGGGGAAAACATCTGTCCGCCGGACTTTTTGACAAGTTTTAATTTTTCAAGAAATTTGGTTGCTATTTGATTCGTGGGGTCTATCCCCAAAACCTTGTTTGCGGTGTCGCGTGCTTCATGGACTTTACCGATTTCGGAGTAGGCGCGGGCGAGTCTACACAAGGCTTCAGTGTCGTCGGGGTCTGATCTGATTATCTCGAGATTGGCATCGATTGCCTCACTCCATCTTCCTGAAAGTGCTGAGGCAACGGCAATATTCGCGGCAGAAATATCCATTTATTTAACTGTAATTGAGTATAGGGAGGTGGGTGCGAAAGTCAAGTGGTTTTGATTTCGTTTTGATACGTTGACAGAAATTTTTCCACGATGTTAAATGAAGACATGGTCGATAAGGACGATAAGACTGTCAATAAAAAAATGCTTGATGAGGCAGTTCAAACTATTTTGACTGGAATGGACGATCTTTATTCGAGATTTGATGGTGTTGACAAAAGATTTGATGGTGTTGACAAAAGATTTGATGGTGTTGACAAGAGACTTGATAAAATTGAATCAAACATCTACTTTGTAAAGCAGGACGTAAGAGATATTAAAGCTGATCTTTCTGACACTCCCACCAGAAATGAGTTTGACAAGTTGAAAGCAAAAGTTAATGCAATAGCTTCCTAATCTATCTTTAAAGGGTGACTTCTGCAAGGTAGTCCTGCAATCAAAGGAAGTTAATTCCTAAATCCTTAAACACATGCTCTTGACAGGATTTATCGAAGATATAAATTAAGTATATGGCACAACTAACAAAAAATGATATTCGAGAGGTACTCCGGGAGGTTGGCGTTGTAACCGAAACAACATTTCAGAAACAACTTCAAGAAGCTGGTGTTGTAACCGAGACAACACTCAAAAAACAGCTCCAGGAGATTGGTGTTGTAACCGAGACAACACTCAAAAAACAGCTCCAGGAGATTGGTGTTGTAACCGAGACAACACTCAAAAAACAGCTCCAGGAGATTGGTGTGGTGACAAAAAATAATTTAAAGCCAATTTTAAAGGAGTTTGGCATGGTAACCGAAACCACACTTAAACGGGAACTAAACAAAACAAAAAAAGAACTTATCAAGTCTATTTCCAATGTAGCTGTAAATTCTCCAACCATAAATCAATTCAGCTCTTTGGAAAAAAGAGTAGCTAAATTGGAAACTTCTGTAAACTAATTTTTATCACCCAGCACCTTTAAAAGGTGACCCCTGCAAGATCCTTTTACCTAACTCCAAGCTGAATGGTCTTATATGTGTATATAAGACCATCATACATTTACCATTACGATATTGATATTCAAATAATTGATATAATACTTATATGATTGACGAACCTCTTTTTAAGAAAAGCAGGAACAGACAAATTACCGCCTTTGATTTATTTGGTAAAAAGCACAAACGCTGGTTAAACGATTTTAAATTTAGACCAAGTGCTTATGGAGTTTTAAGAGCAGAAAATAAAGTGTTGGTCCAAAGACATAAATTGCTTTCAAAATATGGATTTCCTGGAGGGGGAATCGAAATGGATGAATCAATATCTCAAGGGCTAGAAAGAGAATTTAAGGAAGAAACAGGAATCAAAGTAAGAATAGGGAAGCTTTTAGGAGTTGGCGAAGACTTTTTCACTTTCAAAGGGACCGACGTTCACGGAATTTTTATTTATTACGAAGTAGAAAAAATCGGAGGTAAAATATTACCAAACGGTAATGGACAGGATACCGGAGAAGTCAAGTTTACTGAAATAGACAAGCTTACCAAGGAGACCTCTTCAAGATCTCAATGGGAATTTATTAAAAACTTTAAATAAAACTATTAAGCTTTATTATTTCTTTTATAATCCAAGAAATCGGAGATGTCTTTCGGGCTGTTTATATTGAAGAAATAGGCTTTGGACGAAAAACCGTAAAGTTTACCCTCCCTAGAAAAAGTTTTTACCATTTCTTCCCATGTTTTAAATCTACCAACCTCATTAATTATTTTTGGACTAAAAATAAATAGACCCAAACTGGCTAAATAGTCAGAATGAATGGCATCGCTATCTCTTAAAGAATCTGAAACTTTTCCATTATCATCCAATTTCATAATAACAGTTCTTTTTGCCTGAGGGTTGCTGCTTAATAGTCCGGTTGCCAAACCTTTGTGAGACAAATGAAATTTATACATACTTTGCAGAGAAAAATTAGCAATAATTTCGTCTCCGTGAAGGAGGACAAAATCTTCTACCGGAGGAAAGTTTTTGAGTCCTGTTTCAAAAGTCTTAATTACACCTTGGGGTGTACTTTCAATAGAAAATGACACATCCGATCCCCAGCCTTTAACAGCACAAAAGTCAATTATTTTTTCCGATTGATGCGAAACACATGTCACTATTTTGTTAACACCATTGTCCTTTGCGATATCAAAGACAAATTCTAGAAGTACCTTTCCTTGTTCGATTTCTACCAATCCTTTGGGAAATTTACCTTGTGTCAAAGTTTCCATTCTTGTTCCAAAACCAGCTGACAGGACGTATGCGGAAGAAGGTGCGGTTTGTAGACCCTCAGTATTTGAAGAATTGTCCAGTCTGAGCTCGTGCGACATTTGTGGTATAATACCAGCAATTAGACTATAAGTCAAAATGGAAAAATATAAACCCGATGTCAGTGGTTTTATAAATATCATTAACTCATATTCTAAAAAGAGTCTATCTTTGCCCGAAATTGAAAACCTATTAGACAGTTTAGAAATATTTCTATATAACTTTCCCAAAAAATTTTGTGAGGATGTAAAATCTCAAATTGTCGAATACTCTAGGATTAAAAAATCTGTTAAATTTTACAAGTCCCCATTTACCATGCAAAGCAAAAGTGTATCTTCAGAACCAGCACTAGTTTTTGGCGTAAAAAGGCTTATAAAATCTCTTGAGTCTAGAGGTGGAATTGTAATTTTTGTTTTACATGACGGAGCCGTATTGCAGGAATGTTTTGATGTAATTAACCCCAAAAATTTAGTTAAATTCTCCTTAAGGGTTTCTAGAAAGGATTTGGGATATGATAAGCAGGAGAGTTTCAGAAGATATTTACAACTTTTTTCTATAATTAATAATGTTGTAGATAAAAATCCTGGCTTAGATTGGCCTGAGTTTTTTATAAAATATTCCAAAATACTACACTTAAAAGAGGTGCATGATCAAAAGTTTAAGAAGATGAATGAATTAGTTGTTAAAAACATTGAGAGGAAAATTCCAAGCATAGTATTCCAACTCCAAATTCCAATTACCATTGTTGACACAGGGCTCCAGGGCACATTTGCAATTTATTTATGTTGGCTTTTTAGACACTACAAAAAAGCAAACAATATAGATTTTAAACTGATATCTTGCTACCCATGGCTCCCAAATTTCTTTCAACAAAGGGAATACTATAAAAGGATTAAAAAATTCCCAATTATAGAAAGCTCTGTCGTCAACACTTATTCCAAAAGCCTGCCTTTCTTTGGAAGAGTTATTCATAAAAACAAATTTAAGATTGAAAGAATAAAATTATCTAAGATATTAAATGGCAAGAAATAAAAATTCATTAAAAATTACTGGAGCAATTTTAGGGTTTGCTATAGGCGATTCTATGGGATTTCCTGCCGCAGGGATCAAAAAAAGTGATTACCTCAAAACCAATATTGGAGAAATAGTTGGGTTTACAAGAAACCAAAGCCATCCATTTTTCTATACTCTAAATGAAGGTCAGTTTACAGACAACACGCGTTTATTTTTGTTGACGATTGAATCTTTGATAAAAAACAAGGGTTATTATGAAAATGACATGATACTCAATTTAAAAAAGTGGGCAAAAAACTGCAGAGATATCGTGGGTTTTGAAAGATGGCCCGGAAAAACTTCACTAAGGGCTTGTATAAATTTACTAAATGGGCACAGTCCAAAAGATAGCGGTGCAAAATTGACTTCTTCGTGCGCGTCTGTTTATAGAACCCTTCCAATAGGAATCTTCTTTTGTGCAGGTGATGCCAAATCTATTTTAAATTATTCAGAAATTTGCGCTTCATATACTCACAACTCCATTGTTTCGCGTAATGGTTCGGTCTTTGCCGCAATTTCTGTAGCTAAAATACTAAATGGTGCTGGTTTAGAACAAAGTTTTTCAGATTCGTTATCGATAATTGAAAACTACGGTTCCAGTATTGATTCCAGGAAATTAATTGAAAGAATTAGGTGGTCATTAAATAATTACAAAAAAGTTGGGGTGCAAAAAGCCAGAAAATTATTGGGGACAGGCTCATCCATTCTTCAGACGATACCATTGGCGGTTTATATTTCTTTAAAGTCTAACAAATTTGAAGATGGTGTATTAACTGCTGCAAATTCATTTAGAGAAGATTTTGGCAAGGAAAAACGAAGAATGTTAAATTATGGGTGGACAGAACAATTGTTAGAGTGTGTTGGGGGAAACACCGATGGAATAGCGGCCATTTGCGGATGTTTTCTGGGAGCGCTCCACGGAATAGGTGGGATTCCTGATAAGTATCGCACAATTGAAAATTATTCAGAAATGTATAATCTAAAATGGAACCTCAAATGATTAGAAAATTAGACAAAAAAGTATTTGTTGGATCAGACCATGCAGGGTTTGGGCTTAAGAAAAAGGTCTTAAAATATCTCTCAAATAAAAATATAAAACACGAGGATGTGGGTCCTCATAAATACGATGGTTCGGATGATTATCCTGACTATGGATTTAGGGTAGCAGAGAAAGTCTCTAAAGGATTTGGTGAGGGAATATTAATTTGTATGATGTCTGGTGGAATGACTATTGTTGCAAATAAAGTTAAAGGGGTACGCGCTTTGCCATGTACAACAATTAAAGAGTCGAAATTTGCCAGAATACACAACAACGCTAACGTGATTATTTTAGCGGCCTTGAAATTTAAAAATCAACAGAAGCTTCATGGAGTGTTGGATACATGGTTTAACACTAAATGGTCTGAAGTTGAACGACATTCTCGGAGATTGAAGAAAATTTCAGATTACGAAAACAAACACTTTAAATAATGAAAGAAACGGAATTAAGAACTGTCGCAAATTTAAATATTGAAAGCATAAGCTCATCGACGGTTGTCGATTTTTCAAGAATATTGGGTGGTGGAAATAACAGGCTTTTCAAAGCTGTCACTGAAAACTGTAAAGAATTTCTCGTGAAGGAGTACTTTCCAGACGATCGAAAGAGACTTCAAAGAGAATATGGTGCCCTAGAGTTTCTCAATAAATCTGGATTTGATGACGTACCCACTCCTTATTTTGCCGATGAAACACAAAACTATGCGATATATTCGTTTGAAAAAGGGAGGATTGCAGACGCGAAAGCATTTACAAGTATAGAAATCGATAAAGTGGTATGTTTTTTAAACAAATTACAGAAAACAAAGCCTGAAAATGAAAATAGGGCTAGATTTCTGGACGCATTGTTTGCTTCACGATCATTAGATGAATATTCAGACACAATATTATTTAAGTTTGGAAAATTTGAGGAGTCTTTAAAATCAAAAGAGATTCATCCTAAAGTTACTAAATTGGCTGAAACATATCAATTAAGTGAAATAGTACGAGGAACGATAGAAAGGCTACACAAAAATTCTGCTACTAAAAAACTATTCAAACCAATTAAAGAGAGTGACATGAGGTTAAGTCCAGTTGATTTTGGTCCACACAATATAATTATGAGAAATAATGATGAACCATGCTTTATCGACTTTGAGTATTTTGGATGGGACGATCCCGTAAAAATAGTAGCCAACTTTTTACTTCATGAAGGCTCTAAAGACATTCCTCGTGAGCAAAAGTTATATTTCTTAAATAGATTTAAAGAACAATCGTCGTTACCTCTCCATGTTATCGAGAGAATTGATATTGCCGTTCAGTTAGCAGCTTTAGATTGGATAAGTATCTTGTTGTGGGGAATTGCTCCAGATAGAGTGGCTTCTAAGAAATTTTTAGATGCAGACCTAAATATTGAAAACTATTTAGATAAACAAATACATAAAATTGTGATCAGAATTGATGACTTGCAAAAAAAGTCTATTGAAGATCAATAGCTTGCAGACCCTCTTCTTACAAGCAGGTTGCGGGATGATCTCTAATCTATATTTTAAACTCCATAAGTAGTATACTTAGGCCCAGTTAATCGGTGTGGCGGGTTACTTATAGTTTCTATATAATGGGTACAGAAAGACCTAATTATATGCCCAACGAAAAAGCTTTTGAGCCGGTGGAGGTTCGTTCTTCAATAGACGCGGATCTTGATCCAGAAAAAATTATTCTACAAGTCGGAAGAAGATTCTGTGAGCCCTCTGAGAAACTTTATAAAAACGCTTCAGATTTGAAGGACGATCCCTTAAGAGCAATTGAATCAGTTGACTGGACTGGATCTCCGCTTACGGAAATGGGGGATCCCATTGACGGTTTAGTTGTTGCAGCCGCCAAACTACATACAGCTCAAAACGAACTCCCTCTTAACCCCAAACAAAAAGAACACTTTGAAGGATTTAGGCAAAATATAGAAGGAGCTGTGGGGTTCCTTGGTGCACTGGAATCTACCATTAAAAGCAAGGTTATAAGAAGTGTTGCCACAGGAGCCACAGTTGTCACAATGGCCTTGAGTGCCGCAGGTTGTGGAAATGTTGTCAAAAGCTATGTTGAGATCACTCCAAACACATCTCTTCCTGTTGAAGTAACAAATGTTCCTCTGGAGACATCAACCTCTTTTTCGACTCCTGAAACTTTCTCTACGGAAACAGAAACTCCTCCGACAGCTGAAGGCTCTCCTTATCCCACTTCTGCCGAAAACTTTGTAAAAACACCCAGTATTAGCGGTGCAGAAGCGGAAAAAAGAATTGTTGAGCTTGGGGCAGGAGCAGACCTCTCAGCACTGAAAGATTGGTATAAAGCCAATGGAATTGCCAGTAGTAATATGTTGCCTGTTATTTATGAGGAGGGTGGAGAAGTCCATTGGGATTTGGCAGCAAAAGGAACCAACGGCAATTTTCTTAAGTTCACAATTACAAGCGGGGTCGAGGCTAACCAATTAGTCCGTGCTATGGGAATGGTTGCATATCTCTATAACAGGCCGGAGTTCAAAGTCTCGGAACTGACTAAACCCGCAGAGCTTAATGGAACAACCCAGCAAATGATTTGGGACAAAAGCGGCTGGAGTGTAATAGGTGCTTTCAGAGGAGATTCCCTAGTAGGCTGGTTTAATGCAGATAAAAACATTTGGATAATGGAACAAACTCAACAGGTAGAAGTTACTCCTACACCGGAATATGAATCTCTCCACAGTTCTCTTGAAATAGAGGGTAATGTTGAAGGTTTGCCTGTAAAAGTAATTTTTGCTATTGGGCAGGATATGTACGACAGGGAAGAACTTCCACTGGATAAATGGATTGTTAATCCCGAGGCACAGGAATATTTGTCCCCTAACACAGTCGAAAACGTTCTAGCAAAAGAGATTATGAAAGCACACTATTTTGCCTGGCAGGGAGATGATTTTGTAAACAGAAAGCCAGTTACTTTTGAAGAGTATATTCAAAGATTGAAAGACGGTGAAGATATGAGTTATGAAATTGCTGCAGCTGTTCCAGGAAGTGTTCTTGAATCAACAGTTGAGAAAGTCGATCCCTTAAAACCGGTTGCGTATGTATTGGTAAACAAAATTGGTGGCTACAGTGGCGGGTCCAGTGCTAGGGACATGGGTTCGTTTAATTATGTAATAGACGGTTCACTTAGGATGGAAAAATATGTAAGCGTAGAACATTTAATATCTTATACGGGAACAGCAGATTTTGAGAAAGACGATCCAAGAATTGCCATGGGATATATATATACTTTGGGGAGTTCTTTACAAAGTTTATCTATGGATATTGAATACCAAAATGCCACTTTAAATCGGTCCAAGATACTTGAATACTCAGCAAGATTTTTTAAAGAAAGACCCGAGGTTAATCAGTTGATTACAGATCTATGGTTAAATCCAACTGGAGGAAGCAGAATAGAGAATTACATTAACTTGTTGTTAATCGAGGAGAGATAGATTAAAACCTCACCAATTGAATTTTTTGTGATACTAATATAAAGTTAGATAATGTCTGATGACACAGTAGTTGAGACCAAAAAACCCGACAAGGTTGTTAAGTTTCTTTTGGTCCTGTTGGGATTTTTTGTAGTCGTTATTCTTGCTGAAGTGGGTTATTATTTATTCACTAAGTACTCTCCTATACCGGTTAAAATATCAGGTGGCATCAATGGATATTCAGTACAGGTAGGTGACAATGATACCTTCAATAATTTATTAAAAGAAACGGGTTTTGGATCACCTTCTGACAAAAAATACTACGATTGGGAGAAGATAGAATGGCAGAATTTTTCAAATGTTGCAGTTACTCTCACCCAAGAGCCTCAAAAATGGGGAAGGGTAGTGGGTGCACAAAATGAAGTTTTGAGTTCTTTTGGTCAGGAGTTTGATAAAGGCAATCTTCGCTTAAAAATATACATCTCACCTGATTATACAGAAAAAGAAAGACTTACATATGCTTTGATTGTCGCATTAAGTAGGGCACTTATGATGTCCAAAAATCCGGATTTTTGGACGAACGAAGAAATAAGTACAAAGACTAATGAAATGATTAAAAGATATATCGAAACTTCCCCAAGACCTATAGAAGTGTCAAAAAATGGCTCAAACCTGCTGAGGTATATATTGTCCTTTTTTGAAAAGAATAATCCGTTTAAGGTGGGCAGAGCTCTGGCAGCATGCACAGGCTTTTTTGAGTGTGGAACAAGTACGACTCAGCTGAGGTGTACTATAACTGGTACATCTTGTGATTATATAGGTCAACCTTGTGTGGGTGGTGGTGTTTGTTTTAACGATACAGTTTGCCCTGCAGATACTAGCGGTGGCTCAATTTCGTGTGGTAATTATTTGAATTGTAGCCCAAGTTGTTCATCTTCAGAATGTGTTGTAGATGGTAGCAACAGTTGTTCGATAAGTGGTGGTGGTCCAACCCCAACTCCATCTCCAGGGGGAACCACTGAGTGTGGAACCCAAACTTGTGATAACGATACCCAAGTTTGTTGTTCCACAGGCTGTAAACCAATTGCCGACGGGTGTACTACTGCAACCCCACCTCCACCATCAGGTATAACTATGCAGGTAGTTGTTGGATTGGATAAAAACCGTAATGGCGTTTTTGATGATGGATATTATCAGGTAATTGAGGATCCGGGAGATGTAAATTGTGGAACTTTCCCGAACATTTCAGGTCTGGCAATAAATTATTCCGGTGCAGCTACAGGTTCAATAAACTATCACACTAATTGCGCCGGTGGAGCATACAATTACCCTTACTCTGCACAAGGAATTTCAGCTTCTGGAAATTTCACTTTTGCTCTTGCCAATCTCCCTTCAAACTATACATTAAAATGGATTGAGGAAGGTACCGGAAAGTGTACACTTTCCGGAGGCACGGTAACTTGTACCGGATTGGTAAGCGGACAAACATACGGTCTATGGTTTTTCTTGCAAGAAGCGCCCACCTGTACAGTTCAGGGTTATAAGGTTGTAATGCCGGGCAATCAAAATATTGCCCCTGCAAACAGCCAAACTGTTACCTTGAACGATCCTTTAACATCCACATCCACCCAGCCTTATTTTTTGTTTTATCAAAGTGCAAGTAAAACAAGGACGGTATCCGTATCTGTTCCTGCAAATTACACTGTAGGCTATACACTTTGCTATAACAACACGGCTTGCCATACCAGTGCTCCTGTAATGTCAAGTTCGGTAAATTTGCCGGATAATTCATTCTGCGGAAGCAGCAATGGGTATGCCGATCTCTGGTGGCATTATTATCCGCCTCCTTCCTGTACAATTTCGTTTAACTCGCCGAATTACAGTATGTCGGTGGGAGGTTCACAGACGGCCGGTACTAATGTGACTTTCTCAAACGGAACAATTTCCAGTGTGAATTTCGCATCTTCAAATACGGGTATAGCAACTGTTAATCCTGCCTCCGATACAACCAGTTCGTATACAACAAATATAACCGGAGTGTCAGGGGGATCCGCTACTGTAACGGCAAATGTGATTATGTCGGGTGTAAGCAGGTGTTCTGCTACGACGGCGGTTAGTGTCACCTCAAATCCCTGGTGGCAGGTAAAAGATAGTGACGTGGCTACAAATCAGGATCTAAGAAGCACTATTCCTCCGGGGCAATTATTTGGTAAAAATGGGGACGGGGGATACCCCGGCGTTGCCGTTTACGGTACATCGACAAACCTGACAAAACCGAATGTTTCGGCAACCGGTTGGCTTGTAAACACGACATACTCTACGAGCAAAATTTATGATTCGAATTATTTTGTAAATTCAATTCCGGGAGATGCCGTTATAAACCCGGTTTCATCAAGTTCTGTTGCCGGTAGCTTCTTTGCAAGCGGCGGAACTGCCTACAATGGATACTATTGGTACGTATATGACGGTTCGGCTATGGGAGGTATCCCGCTTACCATTAGCTCTGCTGCCAATCTTGGGGCCAGAAAAATTATCTTGATTGTTAAAGGGGCCAACCTGAGTATTAAAGGAAATATCAAACTTACCAAGGGAAGCGGATTCTTTTTAGCAGTTGCGGGTGAAAATACTGCCGGAAGCTATGGAAATATTATTGTTGATCCGGGTGTTGGTGGGGGAGGATCGGCGAACCTTGAAGGAATTTATGTTGCCGATGGAACTTTCAGCTCAGGAACCGGAGGAACCTCTCAACTTTGGGTGAGGGGAACGGTGGCGGCTTATGGGGGAATGAATTTACAGAGGGATTTAGGTTCTGCCACAAACACAACCACACCGGCAGAATATTTTGAATATGCTCCCGACCAGGAACTTCTCTTCCCGGTCGACCTTGCCTACAGCCTAACCACTTGGAGGGAAGTGGCTCCATAAAGTTGTGTTATACTAAAATTGTATGACCAAGGATTTAACTCCGGTTTATAAAAAATATAAAGGAAAGTGGGTAGCAATGGACGATCGTTTTGCAAAAGTGGTGGTATCCGGCAAAACCTCCTCGTTTGTTTACCGAAAAGCTAAAAAAATGGGGTATAAAGTTCCCAATATTTTTCGTGTTCCCTCAAATTTAACAGCTTTCATTGGATGAAGAAAATGAAGTTTGATTATATTAAAATTGGCCCACATAAAAGACCAATTATTCCTGTCAGACTTTCCTATAAGAATTCAGCTGTAAATGTTCCAGCTCTTATAGACTCTGGTGCTGATTTTAATGTTTTTCACCTGTCCATAGCCAAAGATCTTGGATTAAGTCTAAACATGGACAAGCCAATAATATTTGGCGGAGTTGGTGAAAAGAGTCAAAAATTAACCGGATTTTTGGCCGTTTTAGATTTAATGATTTACAATAGAGGCGAAAGTGTTAGCTTTTCAACTCCGATTGTGTTCACTAATGACATTCCATCAAACGGCTTCTCTCTTTTGGGTGAGATCGGATTTTTTGACCACTTGGGCCAAATATCATTTTTTTACAAACGAGGAAAGATTAATTTAGAGGTTTGATTGTTGGAGGGAAGTGGCTCCATAATATGGTAAAATCTTCTTGTGATAGTCATTTTGGAAAGAAAAGCCACAAAAGAAGAAATTGAGAAAGCTTCTGAGGAATTTAGTAGTTATGTAAAGGTTGTCGCGGATATTAAAAAAGAGATTATTGCCATCGGCGGAAAATTTCATGCCGATGCAGAAAAAATTCTTATAGAAAATGGTTCTGTACAGAAAAACTTATGGGGAGGAGGGTTTGATTTATCTTCCGGAAAGATTGATATGCAGGCAATAATAAATATTAGACCGGGGGAGGAGAATGACAGCATGGAAATACTTGATCCTGACATAAGAAAAGTGTTTACTAAGGTTACGGAAAATCTATTGAAATGACAAAGTTGGATTATTTAAATACAGCATCAGACTTACGAAGAGCAGCTTACTGGACGGCAATGGGTACCAACCAAAAATTTGTTTCTGTTTTATTGAAAAATCTTGAAGAAAAACCGGAACTAAAAAGATTTTTACAAATAGATTTGAATCTTGAACATAAACTTCTCGCCGAAGAGCTTCTCATGGCAAGCCACAGACTACAAAACATTTAGTTTTTCTTATTGGGAGTTAGGGGTTTAGTGGATCGGGGAGACTTCCTCCAGAGTTGACATTCTTTTTTCGTGACCATCGAGTATCGTTCCATGTCTATCTAGCCGGTCATCAATTTTATCCAGTTTAGTTTCGACTTTATCCAATCTGGTTTCAACGTTTTCCAATGTATCTTTGATGTCTTCCAGATGGGGCTCAACAACTTCATGGAAGGCCTCAGAAAAAACTTTATATAAATGTTCATCCTTAGAATTTTTTATCACAAAATCATTTAACATCGTGAAGAATTTTCTGTCAATATAACAATCGGAATGGTGTTATCTTTTATATGAACTCTGGCGGTGTTTGATAGTTTCAATGACGATTCCGACCTTGGGTTGTATTCTGTAAATCACTCTATACGGCCAAGTCCTGATGGATCGTGATCCTTCAAATTCTCCACTTAAGGGTTTACCTGAAAACGGAAACTCTTTTAGTAGTTGAATTTTTTTAAATATCTTTCTAGCCTCGACGACTGGAAGTTTTTTCAATTCTTTGGTGGCAACAGGTTTGAAGAAAAGATCCATTATTTAAGACCAAGCATTTTTTTCACATCGGCCTCGCTATAAAGTTTGGTTTCTTTACGAGCTTCTTTAAGTGCTTTTACTTCTTCCGGACTGGACAATATATCTAAAGTTTCTTCCCAGGACTCAAGTTCGGATTTGCTCATAAGGACAACCGGCTCAGAACCTCTTAACTTGATTTCAAAAGCTTGAATACCCATAGAGGCCTTTTTAATAAGTTTGTACAGGTTTTCCCTGGCTTCACTGGCGGTTAAAGTTATAGTAGTCATGCTATAATCGTACGAGTAGTCGTACGATTTGTCAATAGGCAAGCCAGGACTTTTGTATTAAGGTAAATTTGGTATAATACGGGGTAGTATGAGTGGACATTCTCATTTTGCAACCATCAAGCGCCAGAAGGCGGTGAATGATGCAGCCAAGGGAAACCTTTTTAGTAAGATGGCCCGTGCCATTATGATTGCCGCTAAAAGCGGTGGGGACCCGGACATGAACTTCAAGCTCCGGTTTGAGATCGACAAAGCAAGAGCTGTTAGCATGCCCAAGGAAAATATTGAAAGAGCAATTGCCAAAGCAACAACCGAGGCTGCCAATCTTGAGGAAATTACCTACGAAGGATTTGGCCCCGGTGGAATCGGGGTTATGATAGAGGTTGCCTCAGACAACAAAAACAGAACCGCGCAGGAAATTAAAAATCTTTTTGATAGGGCAGGGGGGAGTATGGGTGGCCCAAACTCCGTTGCCTTTAATTTTGAAAGCAAAGGATTTATGGTTATCAAGAAAAAAGATGATCCTGATGCACAAATGCTTCAACTCATCGATGCCGGGGCAGAGGACATGGAAGATATAGGAAGTAGTTTTGAGATTTATGTTGCCCCCGATAAGTTGGGACAAATTCATAAAGCCCTGGTTGCAGCCGGCTTTGAGGTAACCGAGACGGAACTTCAGATGAAACCCAAGAATTTCGTAACAGTTACCGATCCTTCCACTGCCGGAAAAATAATGAAATTTATTGATGAAGTTGAAAGCCACGATGATGTCCAGAATGTTTTCATCAACGCGGATATTCCCGACGACGTGATGTCTAAGATTTAAGAAATATACAATGTCCAAACGCACCCGCTTTGTCATTACCTCACTTATTCTTTCCTTCGGCTTTATTGGGGTACAGTTTTTAAATGACCAAAACAGATTTTGGGCGATAGGGATTTTAGGACTTTTGACATTTGCGCTTTTTCTCTGGTCTCTCTTTGAAAGTTTGGGTAGAAACATGACTCTCCTTACTTTGGTGCTGCCGGTGATGTATACGCTTGGCGTCGGGTTTTTCTGGTTTTTGCTCCCCGCCAATATTTTTGCGAGAATTCCAATTGTTCTTTTTTACGGTATTGGGATTTATATTTTATGTTTAACCGCGAATATTTATTCGGTTGCGTCGGTCAGAACCATAGCTCTTCTCAGAGCGGCGAGGGGAGTAGGTTTTGTGCTCACTCTTGTTGCTTCTTTCCTTGTTTTTGACGCAATCCTCTCTATTAGAACAGAAATATATTATTTAGTTACCGCGGTTTTTGTTTTGTCGTTTCCTTTATATCTTCAGGGCTTTTGGTCGATGGTTTTAGACAAGGAATATTCGGGGGAGCTTATGAAACTTTCCCTTATCTCCTCACTTATCACAGCAGAACTGTCCGCAGCGCTTTATTTTTGGCCTACAACAATAGTAGTAGGATCTCTTTTTTTGACAGCCTCTTTTTATATGCTTTTGGGATTGGGGCAGGCGAAGCTCGAGGAAAGACTTTTTAAGTCCACCATTAGGGAACACCTCCTGGTCGGAGCTTTAATCTTCGCTGCAATGTTTATTGCAACTCACTGGGGCGCGTAGCCTCAATTATTAATTTTAAATTTTAAATTAAAAATTACTGACACGGTCCGGCAGGGGAGGAGGGTAGTAGACACCCTATAATTATAGGATATATATTCGTGAAACCGAATATGTTTTCACGAAAATTATAGGTTGTTTTCACGAAATGCGACGTAGACACCTTGTCGAAGAAAAGCCGAAGCCCATTCTTGGAGGATTTGTATAGTTTGATATAGTTATTAGCTTCAAAATACACCTTTGCTCTTAAGTACGCCTCCTTGTGGATAACTAATATACATATAAAGGCGTGCAACAGTGTACTTCCTTTAGGGAGACGTGGCATAGAGAGCCATCACATATATTGATAAGGTAAGAGAGGTTCTACCACTCTCTATTAGGAAGTGTGATTAGATATACGGTTATATTGAATTTGATTAAACCGAGTATAATAACCCTTACACTCGGTTTCTAATATGTGGATGGAGCGTAGTGACTCTTGTTGTATGCATTAATCTTTTCCGGCCATTAATTGTTTATGGTCTTACTTTTTATATAATTCTCCACTTTTGAAAATTTGTTAAAAATAACTTCTCCGAAGTTTAGCCGAAGGAAATTCAACTCCTTTTCACCCCTCCCCCGGTCCCCGGTAGTTTTGTCTCCTTTTTATGGATTTTGCGGTATTTCCCATGTTTTCGGTTCGATTCGATGATCAAGTTAATCATCTTTCAATCCAGACTGGCTTTAGAATTGATTACACGAGGTTTTAGCTTCAGGCTAGGCATGGATTTTATCCCAAAAGTGTGTTAAAAAGACTAATCCATGGAACGCCAGCCTTATAGGTTCTCTGAACTTTTTACCGGTGATTGGAAACTTTTCGAAAAAGTTATTAAAAATCCCGAAACAGTTTTTGTCTATGACAATGACGGAATTTTTTCGGATACATCAAAAGAAGTTTACAAAAGATTTTCTGAAAAACACGGAATTCCGGTTAAAACCTCAGACATAGACGGTTGGACTTATTTAACTGACATCGCCAGAAACGCCGGACTTACTGAAGACGCTATAAACCATGCTGAAGACGATTTCTATAGTCCTGAGGTTCTTGAGAAGTCCCAAAGCATACTTTATGTAAAGCCGGTAATTCAAAAGACACTGAAGCACTATGGTCCTGAGCGGAATTTTATATTGACCTCAAGAAACTCGGAATTTAAAGATGTAACACTCAATTGGTTTGAGTGTAAATTTCCCGAAATTAAGCCTGAGAACATTCTTATTAGAAGTAATGGTGATAATCTTTCCGGTGCGGAATTTAAGATCCAAAAACTTAAAGAAATAGCCTCAAAAGCTCCGTGGGTTGTATTCATAGATGATGCCTTAAAATTTGTTCAGGCAGCAATTGAGGCTGATATTCCCAACTGTCTGGTGGTCAATATTCCTCAAGGTAAAACATTGCCCGATTTCACCCATGAACGCCTATTCGTTATTAAAAGATATCCGGACGGCCTTCAGGCAATTTATCCTTTTATGGATGCACTCGACCGCGCTCTCAAAAACGACAAATCTCCTTGTTTGACATAGGAACAAGGCTCCAGTAAACTGAGTATAATATGACTTCTCAAATTCAGTTACCTCTTTTTGAAGACTTCTTACTTTATATTAAAACCCAAAATTATTCCGAGGAAACTGTTTATAATTATGAACGTGATTTGTCGACATTCCGGCTTTTTTTGGAAGAGTTTGCTGGCCCCTCCCCCATTCTTTTTGAAGATGTCACAAAACTGGTTATTAATCAATATAAAGCGTATTTAGCATCAAAGGACAGATTAACCTCAACCAAAAAGGAAAAAGACGGTATCAAATTGTCTTCCTTTTCCATGAATAGGATGCTTTCCACCTTAAGGTCATATCTCAAATATTTAGTGGATGTGGATTATAAAATTCCGGTTGCTCCCGAAACGGTTAAATTGGTAAAAACTGAGAAAAAACATGCAAAAGTAGCCGAGTTTTCCGACTTAGTTAGGCTTATTGAAGCGCCGGAGGCTTTAGAAAAAAACCCTAAAATCGGGTTAAGAAACCGCGTAATGCTTGAGGTTCTATTTTCAACAGGAATGCGTATCAGTGAGCTTTGTAAACTTAAAAAAAGGGACATAGACGGCAGCGGAAAAATTTTCATAATGGGAAAAGGGAAAAAGGAAAGATTTGTGTATTTAACGCCCCGTGCAATACATTTTTTGGAAGTTTATCTAAATACAAGAAATGACAACTTAGCCGCTTTATTTATCCCTTATAGAGGTTCAAACAGTAATAAATCGGACAGAAGGATTTCCACAAATTATTTGCAGGCCAAGATTAAAGAGTATAGGGAAAAGTTAAGGATAAATGTTCCGACTTCTGCTCATTCATTGAGACATGGATTTGCCACTTATTTAGCCGAACAGGGAGCCTCCCCTGCTGCAATCCAGGTGCTTTTGGGACACGAGTCCCTTAATACTACAACACGCTATGTTCATTCGTCAGATAAGTTTGCCGAAGAAACCCACAACAAGTTTCACCCTCTTAAAAAATGAAATATGATTTAGCCTTTGTTCTAAATAGTGTGGTTTTTCCGTGCGCCCGGGGTACCTATGTAACCTCCGAAAGGCCGGCTCTTGAAAGGGTTCATGTAGTTTTATGTGCAAAAGAAATTCTTAATTTAATACAGCACGGCTTGTTGGAGCTGGAAATAAAACAAAGAGAAGATTTTGCGTCTCACAGCGAAGGGGTTAAGAAAGTGTCAGATTGGGCAAAATTAAATAAACTCGATTTTGATAGGGAGATTGATATTTCCGTTGGAGTTGCTGATGCTTTGGTTTATGGAGACGATATCGGAATATTTGAAATAGGAACGACTCGTCCGACAAAGATGCTTTTACTTCTAAAATATATATTACGGGAAGACCATCCAATGACGGTTCATTTTTGGCCGTACGGGACAAATAATGGAATTGTTTTTAAAAATTGGAAATAATATCCTCCGTCGCACAATCTTGACACAATGCCAACTAAAGTATACATTTAATGTATGGCTGAAGCTGCTCAAATTCAGTCGGTATTATCTGAAAGTATTGATCGGTATCTCGATTTTTTGGAATTTGAAGGCCACTTCTCCCCTCTCACTGTCCGCAATTACACCCTTTATTTAAAAAGAATTTTAGGTTTTATTTCCAAAAAAGTTCAAAAACCGAAAATTTCGGATATATCAGCATCTGTTATTGAGGATTACAAAAAGGACCTTGCAAAGATGGGTCTTTCAACAAAAACCCTGGGATTCCATTTGATTGCACTTCGAAGTTTTTTGAAATGGGAAAGAAGAAAAGGCGTAAAGACTTTGAATGCAGAGGAAGTGTTGGTACCAAAGACGGCAAGCTCAAAAATGGATTTTCTTTCCGGTGAGGATGTTGAAAAACTCATGAATGCGCCGGATTTGAAAACCGTTCAGGGAAAAAGGGATAAAGCCATAATGGAACTTCTTTACTCCACCGGACTTAGGGTTTCAGAATTGGCAAACCTGGACAGAGATAATATAGACTTTATAAAGAAAGAAATTATTATTGTGAGTACTGGTAAAAAACAAAGATTCATTTTTTTGTCTCTTAGAGCTTTAGGGTGGATAGAAAACTATTTAAAATCAAGAAAAGATGGCGGAAAACCGTTGTTTATTCATCATAAAGGTAGTACTAACGGTAATACGAGGCTCACCGTTAGGTCTATACAAAGAGCCATTTTGAAGTATAAGAAGAAAGCCGCGATTAAATCTGAGGTAACACCAAAAACACTTCGCTCTTCGTTTGCCGTAGATCTTCTTATGGCTGGGGCGGACACCAGAAGTGTCCAGAAAATGCTGGGACACAAGAATATTTCTACAACACAAATCTATACCCATGTAACAAATAAACAACCTAGAAATATAAACGAAACTTTCCATGGAAAGGGAGGAAAGGATTAGTGGAGCGGTTAGGTTACCATGATCATTCTTTTCCCCCAGCTTGCTTTACATGTCCTGCCAGAATTTATGCAGAGGGTGAATATTATTGTGATCCCGGGAGACTTGATGATGGATCCCTTATTCTGGATATTGCCAGGTATAGGTCTAGTGGGTGTCCCGACAAAGCCAAATCGGTTAAGTTGCAAGCATCTTCCGAAATCCTTTTACGGAAAGTGCTTAGGAAGTAAGTATCCGAAAAAATTAATTATCAACCCTCTTAAAAAGTTTCATCGAGTATATTTTGATATAATGGATTTATGGTCACTATAGTTATTCCGGGATATTCGGCTCACAATAAAGAATGGCTGGAAGAAACAACGGGAAACATAAAAACAGAGGGCGAGATTAGGCCGATTTATTGGGGACATTGGAGTGATCCCGGTGTTAAGTTTGATCCTCTTGAGAAAGCAAAACTTCTTGATGGAATATCCGGAAAAAGAGTTGTCAATATTGTTGCCAAGTCGATAGGCACATTGGTTGCCTGTCATTTGATACAAAGAAGTCCGGAAAAAATCAGAAAAGTTATTCTTTGCGGAATCCCCCTTAATGATCTGATGGAAAGTAGCAAGGAAACTATCAAGGCAGCTATTAAGAATATCCAACCTGAAAATTTAATTTGTTTCCAAAACGACGAGGATCCGCATGGGGGCTTTGACACGCTGAAAGGTTTTCTTTCGGGAGTTGGGACAGACACTAATATTGTTTCAAAACCGCGTGCCGATCACGAATATTTTTATCAAAGTGAATTTAACAAGTTTCTTCTGGGGTAGTTGTTGGTGCGAATTGCTATCGCACTTCGTATGAAAGGCTTACCGTAACATTAATTTCGGTTTGTCCTGCCTGAATACTTGGCTCAATCATTACTTTATCGAGGGTAACCCCTCCACCCATGGCCGGGAGCGGTCTTATTTCATTTGAACCCTGGCTTTCAGAAATGTTAATTACTTTTCCAAGAGTTATTCCGGCGGCAGAAGCCAGGCCCTGAGCTTTGCTTTTAGCTTCGGCAACCGCCATCACCCTGGCTTCCTGAAGTTTCTCTTTTTTGGTCGCATCATTCAATTCAAAACTGATTCCACCTTCCATATTAACTCCAACCGTAGTTGCACTAACGATTATATCGTTAACTTTGTCAAAATCCCGGATGGTGATTTCGTAGCTTGTTGAAACTTGGTAGCCGGTAATTCTCCCTACTGAGCTTTGGTAATCATACTGGGGATAAAGATTGTAGGAAGTTGTTTTAATGTCTTCCTTGGCAACCCCCATGTTTTGTATGGCATCGGTTAGCGCTTTTGATTTTTTGTTTACAGAATCCTGTACTATCTTGAGGGAAGCCCCTGATTCCTGAATACCCACGGTAATTTTGGCGATATCGGGGGTAACATATACCTTACCCTCTCCGGAAACCACAAACGGCTCACCCTTGGTTTGAGAAGTTGTATTAAAGTTTATTGCAGGTCCCCATTTGGCAAAGACAAAAAGAAGAATAAAGAAGGCAACTACTGCGGTAACTTTTCCTCCGACTTTCGGCATAATAAATTTATTCTATACTTTCTTCTTCATCTACGCCACCTTTTTCCAAAACCGCTGCGGCGGCAACTGAGTCTGCCTTGTCTGCAAAGCGCATTAAGATAACGCCCTGTGTAGCGCGACCGAGTTGCGGAATATTCTTAAGAGGAAGCTTGATTACCTGCCCCATTCTGCTCGTTATAACAACCTGGTCAATGTTTTGCGTAACCATAATTGCGGTTTTAAGAGATCCTGTTTTATCCGTAACTACGGCTGCTTTAACTCCTTTACCTGCCCTTTTTTGTACGGGGAAAAGATGAACCGGAGTGCGTTTACCAAGACCTTTTTCGGCAATTGTCAAAATGTCCCTGAAAAATTTCTTTCTTTTGTCTGCAGGAATAGTTTCTTTAGCAGGGAAAACTTCCATACCAATGAGTTCATCCTCCTTATCGAGTCTGATGCCCGTAACTCCCGTAGTTGCCCTACCCATCGGTCTGACATTTGCCTCCGGGAATTTAATCGACTTTGCGCCTTTTGTCAAAAGAATAATATGATCCTCCCCCGTTGTTGGGTGAACGGAAACCAATTGGTCTTCGTTCCTGAGTTTTATGGCAATGAGCCCCGAAGCTCTTAAGTTTTCAAACTCGGATATTTTAGTCTTTTTAATAAGCCCCGTTTTTGTAGCCATTATCAAATTCTTTATTTCTGAATCTTTAGCCATCGGAAGAATGGATCTTATTTCCTCCCCCTGCTCAAGATTCAAAAGGTTTACCAGTGCTTGTCCTTTTGCCTGACGGGAGCTTTCCGGAATTTCCCAGGCTTTTATACCGAAAACACGGCCTTTATTGGTGAAAAACAATATTGTGTCATGGGTTGTAGCATCTACCAAATGCTCAATTTCGTCCTCCTCTTTGGTTGTCATTCCGATTACTCCTTTTCCACCGCGCCGCTGGGCCCTGTAAGCCCCTGCCGAAAGCCTTTTAACGTATCCGGTCTTGGTAACCGTGATAAGTGTTTCTTCTTTGGCAACTAAATCCTCTTCGCTAAACTCCCCTACTGCATGTTTATAAATTTTGGTACGTCTGGCGTCTCCGTATTTTTCTCTAAGCTCTCCCAGTTCTTTAGTAATAATCTCCAGAACTTTCCCAGGATCTTTCAAGATGGCGGTAAGTTCATCGATCAATTTTTTGATTTCCGCGTATTCCTTTTCGATCTTTTCGCGCTCAAGTGCGGCAAGGCGCCTGAGCTGCATATCTAAAATCGCAGTTGCCTGTATATCGCTTAGTTTAAACCTACTGATAAGATTTACCTTGGCATCTTCCTGGGTTTTGCTTTCCCTGATTGTTTTAATGACGGCATCAAGATTATCAAGAGCAATCTTTAGACCCTCCAAAATATGAGCGCGTTTTTTGGCCTCTGTAAGGTCAAAAATAGTACGTCTTGTGACAACTTTTTGTCTGTGTTTTACATACTCAACCAGAATTTGCTTGAGGTTAAGAGTGTGCGGAGTTCCGTCAACCAAAGCAACAAAATTTGCGGGGAAGCTGCTCTGGAGTCTTGTATGTTTGAAAAGATTGTTAAGGACAGCTTTGGGTTTGGAGTCACGCTTCAGGTCGACCACCACGCGCATTCCGTCTTTATCGGATTCATCCCGAAGGTCAGCGATGCCGACCAGTTTTTTATCTCTGACAAGTTCTGCTATTTTGGCTACAAGTTCGGCCTTATTGACCTGATAAGGAAGCTCTGTTATGACAATTTGCGGTCTTCCCTTAGCACCTTCCGTAATCTCGGCAATCCCTCTGACAACTATTCTCCCCCGCCCTGTCGAGTAGACTTCGGAAAGGGACGCCGCGTCATAAATTGCGCCCCCTGTGGGAAAATCCGGGCCCGGAATATATTTAATAAGCTCATCAATCGTCGTGTCGCTTTCAAAGCCGATTTGGCTGGGGTTGACCTCTTCCTGTGTTAGAGCTTTCTCCTCTCCCGAGGCAACAAGATTAATTTTTTTGATAATAAAATCGGTATGATCCTCATGTGTTTTTGCTTCTTTCTCCTCTTCGGTCTGAATTTTAATAACGCGCCCCGCTTTTATAGTTGCGATGACCGCATCAACCACCTCGTTTAAATTATGAGGTGGAATTTTAGTGGCCATTCCGACGGCAATTCCCTCAGACCCCATTAAAAGTAAATTGGGAAGAAGCGCCGGCAAATAAACCGGTTCTTTGAGGGTGGCGTCAAAAGTATCTATAAAGTCGACCGTTTCTTTCTCAATATCGGTCAGTACTGAATCGGCAGCCTTAGCTAGTTTAACCTCCGTGTTGTGACTGATAAAGCCATTCGAAATAAACGAATGGTCAGGGCTATTAACACCGATCGAATAAACTCTCTCCTTAGTTGAATTTTCGACTTTTACTATTTTGTCAAACAGAAATCCGTTTTTGATTATTTCCTCAAAGACAGACCCATCCCTTTTACTTAAAATCTTTTTTAGTTCGGGCCACAATTTTTTAAGTTTTGGATATCTGTCAAAATTATGCTTTTTAAGCCAGCCAATGTTTTTCGTATAGTCGGCGGAGCCCCTAATGTAATCGGAGATAAAAGGAATAAAATCGGTTTTGCTCATCACCCAATCATCAGAATTCATTTTTGAAACCTTCTCTAATTTTTTATTTTTTCTTTCGGAAACAAACCCGATTTTTTCTTTAAACAAATCCAAATTATTCCTGCCTCCGAATAATAATTTATGAATATCTTTTGACGGCTGATATCTGTTTGAAGATTCAATCCCAAACCTGAGTAAAATAAGTTGCAACTCCGACAGTAGTTCTTTACTCTTGGAGATAAAACAAACTTCCGGTGCCCCCGATAAATAAACACTTCCGTCGCCTTCGGCGTACCCTTTCAGGAAAGCGGACAGGCTCTCTCTGGATGACAAAAACATTATTTTTGGAACTGTTTTACCGCCAGCCCTCGCCTTAACCAGTCCGATATTTTCTAAAAATTTAATAATCTGAAGCGAATGTATTTCAAGAGATGTATAGGACTTTTTAGTAAAACCGACCGGCAATCTTTTATACTCATGCAACCTGCAATCAGGAAAAACCTTAGTAAAAGCCGTTTTAAAAGCATTGAGATATTCACTGTTGTTGTTTGAGAAGCCTATCTGTTTGCTTGAGACATTGCCCTCGGCAACCAACGACCCTAAAATAAATGCCAAATTGGGAGTCATCTTTTCGGGAAGATTGTGTTCATCTGTTCTTTTATCTTTTAGCTTGGGGTAAAAATTGGTAAGAGAGGGATCACTTGGGAATAGTTTGTCCGATCTGTTTATTACTGCATATTCCCCATTTTTAATTCCACCCAACATCTTCCATGCAAGAGATGGTTTCCCTTTTTCATCAACACCCCAAGTCAATACAGGGTGATTAACCGAACCCTGAAGAGTAAAGCCTCTAAAAGTCTCAATTTTTATTGTGGGATGGACTCCCGAATCAAACCATTTTGGAGCATCTTTTTCCGTGTCATTAAAGGAGAGAATTCTTACATTTTTTCTTCTGCCTATATCTCTGATCCTTTCAAGTCCGCCATCGGTAACAATTAGCGAACTGCCGGTAACGCAATACCGCATGGCTGCAGGTGGGTCTCCGTCAACACTTCCGAAGTTTCCCTGTCCGTGAACCAATGGGTAGCGCATTGAAAAAGTTTGTGCCAACCTGACCATGGCATCATAAACCGCCATGTCTCCATGCGGATGATACTTTCCAAGAACTTCTCCGACGACTTTAGCAGACTTGGTTGTACTGGATGTTGAATAGTGAAGCCCCATCAAGTGCATTGCATAGAGAATGCGTCTGTGGACCGGCTTCATGCCGTCTCTGACGTCCGGAAGGGCGCGGGCAACTATAACACTCATTGCGTAATCAAGATATGAAGAAGATAGTTCTGTAGTAATCTCTGTAGGCAGTACTTTACCGATTTCTGTGCTCATTTTGGCAAAAAATAATCGAGGCTAATTCAGCCTCAAATCATTCTAGTGCAACCAGGGGTAAATAACAAGGAGTACTTGAAGGAAAAACAGAGAAGCTGGCTGGCTTTAATTTGATGGTTTTTAGGCCTTCAAATCTCTGTTTTGTAAAACTTGATCAGTTGCCGTAACTGCCGTAACCTGCGGGGTTGGCGTGAGCGAACCATAAATGTCCTGGTCCGAAACTGGGATCAATGCCTTGATCCATGATCACCGCAAATTGTCCCCAAATACCGTAGGCCCCGTCGGGAATCAAACTTAAATCGGCTGCGTAGTTGCCTACCCAGACAATTTTGTAGTGCCAAACCGCACCCGATCCACCGGGAAATGCGCCATTCCATTCATTGTTTTCCCAGGCCGCGTAAGGTGGTTTTGACCAACCTTCAGTGTTGCCCCTGACCCATTCGGAATTCCACTTCATGACAAGTTTGTCATTGGAGTAGATCCCCAAATAATCAGCAGGAAGACCTTTTGCAAGACTCCAACTTGCACCGGTTCCATTGAAAATATTGGCGACATCGTTGTAACCGTACTCGTCAAATCCACCAGCGAACGCAGTTGTTGCCGGGGCGAGTAAAGCAATTACCAGAATCAGAACAAAAACCTTTTTCATGACCTATCTCCTTGTTTGTTAAATAGCTAGCCAGCTTCTCAGGCCATTATTATACCAAAAAACAAGGAAAATTCAAATACTACAGGATAGCCCAAAAGTCTGTGGCTACTTTGTGGGATAGAGATTTAAGGATACCCCGCTCCCGCGCTTCATCGAGGGTTGAATAAGGAATCAAATCAAAAGGATTAATATTCATATCTTTTAAAGCGCTTGGACCGATCCGGCTTCCTTGGGCTATAAGCTCGGCATTCGAAGTACCCAACCTCCCGAGTTCATCATCGGATGTCAGTAAAGCGTAATCCTTTGCGCTAAATGTGGATGTCCAGTTTCCTCTCGCACACCTCTCTTCGGTATGTCCGTGGTGTATGAAACTATTGACATTTAAAAGCTGTGGACTGGCCGATAGGTTTTCATTGTTAAGTATTGGCGAATAATATCTTTCCGGCCCGATACAACCCAAAAGGTGCCCCGAGCAGGCAAAAACAGTCCTGATCCCGTAAGAAGCGGCGGCGTAGGAAATAGTCGTTGCCCCATATGCCGTTAAAAGCGGAGAAATTATAAGTAATGTTTTGATGTCGTGTTTCCCGTTGTTTTTCTCTATGTATTCTATTGTTTTGTCCAGTACCGCAACGTGCTGCATTCCGGAGGCTGTATTGTCGCAAATTGTGATGAGCCTTGCTTCAGAAGGAATTAATCCTTCAAAGTTAATATCACAAACGTCGGCAATCCTGCCGAACTTATTGCCGGGGTCTTCCACCTTGACGTGTTTACTGTGCGCGGAAGTATACGGAATATCTTTTCTTAAAAAATTGTATAAGGAAGACTCGAACCTTATCATGGGGCCTTCCCTTGTGATGTGAATAATGAAAGAATCTTTCTCGGGATTATTCAGTGTAAACAAATCCCCAATCTCTCCCACATACAGGGCCTGATTCATACCAATAGACATATCCTCCAGGGCGGCGTGTCCGTAGTGGAATCTGGAGAGCTGAAAAGACAGTTCATCATTATCATCGAGTGCCAGTCTCCCTAAAGATACTGCTTCATTCTCCGGTGTTCCAATGACAAATATCTTGGGTTTGGCAACACCCGTGAACTCTTCAAAATGGGGCAAATTAAGCTGAATTTTGAGTAGATTTCCTTCGGCCTTACCGGTTTCCCTGAAATGTGTAAACCTACTAAGGTTTACGTATTCGAATTTGCCTCTTTCAATATCAATATGCCTGTCTATATTTTCGGTAACTGTTGCTGCGAGGTCTGCTACTTTGAAGAATATGGATTCTGAAGACCGGGACTGAAATTTGTCAGTTTCAGCAGACATGCTAATGGGCAATATACTTTAATTTCTTAGGCCCTGTCAATGATGAATTAACATAAAAAAGCATGGGCGGCTTCGTTTTTTTCTTGACAAAAAAAGGTGTCGTGTTAAAATATGTTTACAAAAGACGAGGGAGAGACCGGTAACGGCTCGAGCTCGTTTTTTTATTGTTTTGGAATTACGCAGAACGATTCAATGTTTTTATAAAATTTCATCTTTTTCTCCCCTGCCAGCTTGGGTAAACGCCATAATTTTGTCTCCAAAAGCCTGATTATTTTATCCTCATACGAGCCAACTTTAAAAGTTTTTCTTTTGGTCACTCTTAAATATTTACACTTTGCGGCATACGCCATCAAATCTGCGATTTGCTCCTCAATGTCGTGGTTCCTCTTTGTTACGAAAGATATGGAAGTTAGTATGTTTTGAATAATTTTGTAATCAACATTAAGATCTTTATTTTGCGGTGCCAAAAAGTACGAGAACGTATTTAGATAATATCTGTCTTTCTCTGCCGTAGCCGATTCAATATTAACTTTTCCTTTTGCGGAAGCTAAACCTAAAAGCCATGTTGTAAATTGCAGAAAAATTAAATTACCAGTTTCTTTGATAACCTTTACAGAATTCCAACCATTTTTTATTGCCTGTTTGTTGTCACATACGACAACAAAAAGAATTATATTTGCTAGATTTAAGAACTTATATAGATCCTCAAAGAACTCTCTACGTCTTGAGAGATTCCGGGAGAAAATTGAGAATGATCCTTCATTTCTAGCAATTTCTCTTGAGTGGAAGACGATGTTTGTATTTCCCCAATATTTAAATTTTATTTGATCGGCAAATATTTTTAATTCATTTCTTTTATCGTCTTCAATCGCACACCCCGATAAAACGTAAACGTCCGACTGTTTACTTGTTGGGTTTGATTGACCAAGTTCGTCTATAAACAATTCGTAGCATCGCATATATGAATATTAACATGTACAGGTTTCTCATGCTATAACACAACAATAAAAAAGCAGGGGTGGCTTTCACTCTCCCCTGCTTTTTTTCTCGCTTAACAACTAATAAATTAGTTAAGGATGTATCAGTGAACCTTGTCTTCCAATTGACCAAATGTATGGAGTTGCCCCATATCCATCACCAGGACCAAAATTGTCACCCCATATCTCAACAAATCCATCGGAGCATTTTGTGTTATTAAATACTGTTCCAAAATCAAGACCAGGTGTTGATCCGTAATCACCTGACCATTTTACTACCACACTGCATGTTCCATGATTTTCTGTGTAACCCAAACTTTCCGAAGTGGCGTCATTGATAAAGTAAATCCCCTGCTCCTCCCCAGAATTACCAATAGATTTACAATTGTATAGGTCGGCTCGTGTTCCATACCCGAGATAAGGATCGGTTACAGACGTATCACAATTGTCATCAGCGCTAGGATTACCCGCAAAGGCTAAACCTACAAACACAAATACTCCAGCAATCCCAAAAACTAAACTAAACTAAACAATAACTTTTTAATATTTATTCACCCCCTTTCGCAGCCTTTATTAACAGACTACAAGAGTCTGCTTCGAGAGGGAGGCCTCCCTCTCGAGAAAGCCTTTTAATATACACCCTCCTTATCTCCGCTTTCGGCTTTTGGGAACTATCCGTTCACGCCTTAAGCCGAGATTATCGGAAGGGTTGTGCACTATCGATAATAAAATCTGGTGCACAAAAAAACCGCCCTTTAGGAGCGGTTTACAAAACCACTTACAAAAATACAATTAATATATTCGTAAATCATCTGCCGCATAATTACACCGTTATTTGTTTTTCTTGCTCATACGGTAGAGGTAATAGGCAATGCCAAAAAGGATCAGTGCAATCCCAATTGAGATCTTTTTGTGGGTCAGAATCCATTTAATAGGATTCGGGGTTTGGTTGGCAAACTGGTTAATTTGGTTAACAACTCCTCCCTGATCCGGTTGAGGGCTGCCTAATTCGGGTGTTGGACTTGCTGTAGCTTCAGTTCCCAGTACACTTCCTGCCCCCGCCTCCTTGGGGAATATTGTTACATTCCCGCCTGTCGACGATGGCGTACCTGTTGTAACAATTGTCACCGTTCCCCCACCATCTCCCACAAGAGCTGAAGAATTACCTGCATGGTCTAAAGCACGAATGTTGTAGTATTTACCGCTTCCGGAGTGATCTTCATAGGTCATGTCGGAATTTGGCGAGGAATTGACAGTGGCTATTTCATGAGAGCTGTCGGCCGAAAAATCAGGAGTATCTCCCCTATAGATTATTACTTTGTCAAAATCTGAATCGCTGGGTGTATGGTAATGAAGCCTGTACCCGTCGGAAAGCCCGTCTTTGTAATAACCTGAAACCGAAGACGGTCCGGAATTGTCAAAGATGGTTGAAGTTGAGCGTGATAGAGAACCATCTGTAACTGTAAATGTGTATGTTGCTTCTTCATCGATTTGAGCAGGGGTTACCTGTACTTGGCATGGGGTGGCTGTCGGATTTAGTGTTGCAAAATTAACCGGAGAGCCCCCATTCTTACTGACGGAAAATGTAACCGAGGAAGCATCACTTGTACAGGAGAGTTTAAAGTCTCTTGTGTTTATGTATGATGGCAATGTTTGAATGGCCAAAACAGTTGATGCCTTTGCCGGAATGACAACTCCGAAAAGCATCAATAAGCCAAGAATCAATGATGTCGTAAGTTTATTTTTTAGCATGTTTTCTGGGTTTTATTTCCTCTCTTTTTGTAAATCCGTTCAGGAAAAGTCCGGTTGCAAGCATAACAAGAGCAACAATTAAAACCAAGGTCGGGCTTCCTGTCGCGGGAAGTTCGGTTGATGCTCCCAAAACCTGTCCTTGCAAGTTTCCGCCGTAGCCAAGTACACTGCCTATCGAAACCGTAGAGTTGGCAGTGTTACAGGGAACAGAGGTTTGTTCCTCATCCCCGCCGTAGTAGTATGAGTCGCATGTGGCAAAGTTGGTATAAAGTCCATTTGTGGAATCTGTAGAAATAGTCGCCTGGTAAGTCAGAATGAAAGATGCTCCGACTGCCAAGTCTCCTACATTACTCCAGGTTATAACACTTCCGGAAACTGTAGGAACGACTGCGGTACCGGTTGTTGAGCCTGCAACAAAACCAAACCCTCCGGGAAGTATATCTATAATATCAACTCCCTGTAGATCAACATTCCCATCGTTTTTGACAGTTAATGTATAGGTAACAGTGGAGCCGGCCGTTGTTCCCCCACTCCTATCATTTGATTTAGTGACGGTGATATTGGGATTAAGTTTTAGATTACTAAAGGTACAAGTAACTGTTTCTCCAGGATGCAGATTAATTTCATCAACCAAACCTTTGTTGTCACAGGTTGCACCCTCCAAACTCCAACCGTCCTGTTTTAATTCACTTACAGAATATACTCCGGGTGCAAGTGGGCCGCTATCCAGAGGATTATCTTGATCTGTAAGGGTAAAGTTGTTTTCACTCCAACTGGGATTAAATGTGAACACTTGAGGATCCCTTTCAGGATCTGTTACTTTATCAACAATAATATGTCCAGGATTTAGTGTGTTGAAGGCAACACAGTAATAAGTTTGATCGTATTGAGGGTTATTTATCCATTCCCAATTATCGTAGTTATAAGTGTCGCCCGAGCAATAGAACTCTGCGCTGAAATCACCACTATTGCTAAATGGCAAATAGGTATTATCAGGGAAGACTTCTCGGACTTCAATTCTCCCTCCAAAATTAGAAAGGTCGTTGATTATTGCATCCGAACTTACATTAAAAGTATTCCAGGAACCAGCCAATGAATTTGTGTCTGTCTGGAAAGATCCAAAGCTCCCCGCCCCCGAAGGCCCATATTGGAAATCCCAGTCTTCTGATAAAGAACAACTTGAGTGAGAATCTACATAATCTTGGGCTGTGTCTGCGTCGATGGTTGATCCATGATTACCCCAATTTGGTAAATCACTTTCATTCTCACAAATTACTTTGTAGCCCTTGATGGTAACCGGCAATCTTTGATTACCAAAATTATAATTGGGATTGTTTAGTCCCTGTGCACCTTGGGTCATATCGATTATGTATTCACTACCACTTGGTGCGGTTTGGGTCCAACTGGGCTGAACTTCTTCGTAAACTCTGTAAGTTCCAGGTCCCAAATCTCCAAAGTAATAGTGCCCTGATGCATTAGTCAGATCATAAATGTCAGGTCCATCCGGTCGATCAAGATAGATTTTCCAACCTTCAATGGGAGGCTCTTCGTTGTCCCAGGCACCATTACCGTCCAAATCATTCCACTTATATCCAGCAATATTGCCATTAAGGAAATTAATAAAATTATTATTGGTTGAGTCTTGTCCGGCGGTGATCACTACGCTTGAGGGAATACTTATCTGTGTCCAGCCGCTCAAAAGACCCTCGGAAAGTGAATATGCACCCGGTGAAAGATTGTCAAATTTATATCCCTCTGCTGTGGTGACTTGTGATGCAAGTAAAGTTTGGTTTTGGTATAGGGAAATTGTCCATCCGGTTAATGGAACCTGGCTACCCTGGGCGTACTTGAAACCTGAGATTGAACCAAGTTTGGTATTGGTGAATTCACAACTTACATTCTCTGTCGGATGATCCAATGTCAGCGTAACTGTGCGGCCATTCACGTCATGGGCTACGTCCTCATCCCCAGTACACGAGATGTTTGTTAATTTCCATCCGGTAGTCAGGTCTTCGGTTATTGTATAAGTAATGCCGTTAGTATTACTTCCCAAATTTGGAAAGATCTTGTAGCTATCACTACCGTTGCCATCATCATTTAAAGTAAAGCTCCCAAGTTGTGGACTTGTGAATCCAAAATTCTGCACATCTTGGGGAATTGCAGATTTAGTGATAGTGATTGACCCGCGCATTTGATTCCCAAAATTTCTTTCGGTTTTATTGCCATTACTCGTCATTGCAACTATGTAGCTTCCGTCATTCTGTCCGCCAACGGAGGTATCTAAACCGGTTGGGTCAGTCTGTGCCCAACCTTCATTATTTTGTTCGCGGATAATATATGTTCCTGGACCAAGATCTGAAAAAGTGTAATGGCCGGTCGGATCTGTTGAAGTTGATCTCTCACCAGAATCCAGTTGACCGTTGTTATTTGTGTCTATATAAATCAACCATCCCCAAAGGCCAGGTTCACCTGTATCATCTTCTCCGTTGCCATTCAAGTCTTCATATTTCTTTCCGGAAATTTGACCAAGATTAAAGTTCCCAAAATCGACGCCTGTTACATTTTGCCCACTTACAACTGTAAAATCGACAGGGTTTGTGGTTGTTTGGGACCACCCGATTTGTCCAGACTCACGAATTCTATAAATTCCGGGTCCAACACTAAACGTGTAGTTACCGCTTGTGTCGGTCATGGTGGTTGCGTCGACACTTCCATTAGCACCGGTATCAAGGTTGATTGTCCAACCAGAAAGTCCTGGTTCTCCAGCATCTTTGGTTCCGTTTCCGTTTAAATCATTAAATTTTTGCCCAGAAATTGAAACGTTGTGGAAGTTTACAAAATCGTTGCCTGTTGAGGATTGGCCAGCAGCAAGGTCGATGTTTGATGGTGAGTCCACTTGTGTCCAGCCACCTAGAAGGTTTTCGAATAATGAATATATACCCGGTAAAAGATTATTGAAACTGTATCCGGAGAGAGTTGTACTTTGAGTGGCGATTAGGGTTTGTTCCTGATAAAGCGAAATTATCCAGCCAGCCAACGGAGTTTGGTTTCCAACTTCATATTTGAAACCCGAAATTGAACCAAGTTTAGTGTTTGTGATTGTACATTCACTAATTCCGCCTGCAGACACAGATACTCTTGCACAAGTATTGTTTGTTTCGGCCCATCCTATTTTTGGTGATTCAGTAACTGAATAAGTTCCGGTTGTAACTGTATAGTCGACAAATGATCCTCCTGTTACATTTTGTGTTGCAGTTCCTGTAATTGTTCCGGATCCGGTTGCAGTAACACTAAACACTTCCGCTTCGTTAGGAACTGTAATTTTGTTTACTCTCAATGTTCCATTTTGTTGTGTATTAGTGAAAGTACAAGTAATATTTTCTCCAGCAACTAAATTGATAGAGATTCCGTCCGTAATTGGAGAGAATGTTGATGGAGAATTACTTGTTCCATCTGTTACACAAGTTTTGGAAAAGAGTGACCATCCAGGCATAGAATCTTCTGTAATAGTGAAGGTTCCAGCAAGTAAACTATTGAAAGTAGTCATATTGAGGAGTGTGCCGTCTGCGTCGTCGTCAAGGGTAAAACTAGAGAGACCGTTGCCAGTCGTGACGAAAGTAAAATCTTGGAAGTTATCGGGCTGGGCATCTTTAACAATTGTTATTGAACTTGGGGCGGCTACTGCTCCAGCAGAAAGTGAGCGATCTTGGTTGCCGAGACTACCTTGAGTCCAATTTATGAGTCTCATGTGGTATGGAGAGCCATTGATTCCCCCTGCGGATTGATTGGTGCCCCAATCGGCTTCGCGGGCAATATGGCCACCCCAGGCGAGGACGGCTGTTGCACTAGTTGCTGTGAATGTAACATTTATACTAGTGCTTGCTGAATTGGCATTCAAATCCCCTTGTGTGGCATATACCACATTAGAGATAGTACCGCCATAGAGTGTCATTAATTTTTCATCTGCAGGTAATGAATTGAATCTATCGGTTGGCTGGCCAGATACTGGACTACCGACACTTGATGGAGTCGGGATTGTGTAAGTAGAGTAAGTTCCGGGCACCCCTGCAACACCACTCGTTGGATCAATAGATTCTACTGAGTGACCAAAAGGGGAATGTGGCTGTAGACGATTATAACTGGTCAAGAAATCAATAGCGTGGGCGCCAGAATGTTTAATATCGTATTCAAGAGTAATGGTGATTGGAGTACCAAGGGGTAGATCTTCCATAATGGTGCGGTAAGGAATAGAGAGACCCTCGACATAATGAGAATTGGATGAGCCCGCGTTACCGTTTACCCACCCCACAGAACCTCCAAGTGATAAACAATCATTGGGTGATCCAGATGTTCCGTTACGGCACTGCTCAAGACTGGCAGAAGCATTATTAGAGTTCTTTAGTGTGTAGATACGTAAATTTCCGAGACCGTTTGTAACCTGGTATTGAGGTGGCGAGGTATCATCTACGGTAGCTTTACGGAAATCATCAAGCCAAATATGAGCGGCTTCATTATGGGAGCTTGTGCCAGCAATAATTAACTTGGCCTCTGTTGTCACACCAACTCCTTGGTCTACGTTAATACCACCCCAACCGTTCCCTGCCGTAGTGATATTATTTACTGTCACAATCGAGCCGTTAACAGTAATTCCGGATTTATCATTATTTAAGACACTTACCCCGTCTAATAAAATATTATTAACCATGTAAATATTAATACCATGTAGATTTGTACCTGAAGCACCATCAACTGTTAAATTTGAGATTGTTACACCAGAGCTGTGTATTCCAAAAGTGGAATTATTTGAATTATTTGTGTATCCAAAATTTGGACTAACAGTGAAACCATTGCCATCAATCGTCACATCTTTGTTTACATTGACCTGTTGGCCAACTGTAATATCACTTTGAATCTCAATTTCATCTCCATTAGTTGACGCATCGATAGCCGCCTGGATTGTGTCATAACAAGTTACTGCTCCGCCAGCCGCCGCTGTTAGACAGGTATTATTTGATGTCGAACCATTTCCGGCTGGATTCGGATTCACTACTACAAAAATAGTGAAATGATTAATGTCACTTGCTTTGACAGTACCACCTTCTTGACTGGTTTGATTCTCTGCTATTGTAAGCGGTGTTGAATCTGTATCTTCCATGTAAGCAACATCGACTGATTGGCCATCTGGTTTGGGAAGAGTCAGATCATAATCAAAAGTGCCATCAGACATGTCGGTCGTGATGTCGTAGGCATATTCACCGTAGGGATTCATATTGTCTGGGAGGTTGAGATCACTCACCTTAACTTTAACAATCTTAATAGTAGTGCGTAGACTTTCATCGGTGGGGAGAGATTTGAAAGTAACGGTTACCTTATCATTTAAGGGAAAAATGTATTTAACACCCAGTTTTACGGCCTCTTTCGTTTCAGCAGAACCGTTTGCCTCGTCTATGTTCCAATCGGTGTTAACCGTGTTGATTATAGCTTGACCATCCGATAAATAGACTTTTTCGACTGGCTGAGGCTCTGAAACAACTAGCGTGGCAGATGGCTCGGCCACTTGGGGTTCAGCCTCGACGGGAAGAATCTCCTCCACTAAAAGCTCCGGCAAGGGAGTGGATGTCGCAGTCGCTTCAGGAATTACTGTTTCTGCCGGGGTTGGAGACGCAATATCAGTTGGTGTCGATGAAGCCTCAGTGGTTGCAAATAACTCTGTAGTCTCGATTGTTGGTGTGGGAGTTGCCTCCTGAGCTAAAGCAGACAGAGGGGTAACTAAAGAATTCAGAAGAATGGCAGAAGTGGCGATGATAGATATTAATTTCTTCATCTAATTCCCGAGTATACTATCAGATTTGCAGATGTCAATATTATTGCTTCGATTCCTGCAATTTTGCCAGAACTACAAGTCTTTTTATTGTGGTTCCGGGTGGATAGCAGGTTTGGAGTGTTAAAGTTTTTTCTCCTTCAATTAAAGTTCCCAAAAACTCCGTGTCTTCCGGATCAACAATCTTTTTATCATAAACTACATATTTAGTTAATTTTCCCCGATAATAAACATCTATTTCATCCCCCGGAACAAGATGCCCGATTAGGAAAAATACCGCGTTATATTTGCCTACATTATAAAAAGCATCCGTGGAGTGGGCAAAAAGATACATGTTCCCAATTTCTCCAGGGTATGCAGTACCGTCCGCATGAGCAACTCCTTCTTTTAAAGCTTTGAGATATTGGATAGAGTTTGACGGGTCAACATTGTCGACAATCGGGGCAACCGCGTTTATTTTGGGAATAATTATTGAAAAATCGGTGTTGGGAGGATAAATCGGTCTTTGGGAACTCCAGGCAACGGTTGTATCAACTGAATACCTAACTCCGGTGAGTTGGTTGAAAGTATAATCAACTTCCTGCTTGATAACGGGTCCGAAGAGAAAAAGTATTATGGCAAGGCCTATTAGAATTAGGATAGATGAAAAAATCTTCACGGCTATACCACCAGTATAGTATCTAAATCAAGAAGGGTGCAATAAGTAGGGCAATAATGTTTACAATTTTAATCATTGGGTTTAGGGCCGGTCCGGCAGTATCTTTATAGGGATCCCCCACTGTGTCACCCGTAACGGCGGCTTTGTGAGCATCACTTCCTTTTCCGCCAAATTTACCCGACTCAATATATTTTTTGGCATTGTCCCAAGCGGCTCCACCGGTTGTCATTGAAATTCCTACAAAAAGTCCCGTAACGATAGTACCCATTAAAAGTCCGCCTAAAGCGGAAGGTCCCAAAACGAAACCAACTAAAATCGGTGCAACAACCGGAATAGCAGACGGTAAAATCATTTCTTTTAAAGCTGCTTTGGTAACAATGTCAACCGCTTTTCCGTATTCGGGTTTGGCAGTACCTTTCATAATGCCTTTAATTTCCCTAAATTGACGTCTGATTTCTTCAACGATAGATTTGGCGGCATGCCCGACTGCTTCCATGGCATAGGCTGCAAAAACGTAAGGAAGAGAGGCGCCAATTATAAGACCCACCAAAACTTTTGGATCGGAAAGCGAGAAAGTAAAGTTCACGCCGATTTCCTCGGTAAAGCTGGCAAAAAGAACCAATGCGGCCAATCCCGCGGAAGCAATTGCATATCCTTTGGTAACGGCTTTTGTGGTATTGCCTACCGCATCCAAGGCGTCTGTTACATCTCTGACTTTGTCCGGTTGATTTGTCATTTCTGCAATTCCTCCGGCATTATCCGTAATAGGGCCAAAGGCATCGATTGCAACTACTATTCCGGTTAATGAAAGCATAGACATGGCGGCGATAGCAATTCCATAAAGTCCTTCAAGAGCAAACGCTCCCAAGGTGGCTGCAGAGATCAAAATTATCGGGAAGAAAGTTGACTTCATCGAGTTGGCTAAGCCCGCAATAATGTTTGTTCCGTGTCCTGTAGTCGACGCCTCGGCAATATTTTGTACGGGAGCACTTCCCTTGGAAGTAAAGTATTCGGTAATAACTACCATCCCAAAAGTAACGGCGATTCCTATCAGTGTGGTCAGATAAATATTCATAGAGGGAGTAATGAAATAGAAAATGACGGCTGCCAGAAGAGAGGCTGCTATAAGACCTTTGTAAAGAGCTTGCATGATTTCCTTTTTCTTGCCAAGTTTTACAAAGAAAGTCCCAAAAATGGAAGCGATAATAGCCGCTGCGCCGATTGTAAGCGGTAACGATGCGGACTTACCAATAAGAATTGCAGCAACTGAGGTTACCACATAAGTTTCAAAAAGATCAGCTGCCATTCCGGCATCATCCCCGACATTATCCCCCACAAGGTCAGCAATGACTCCCGGGTTTCTGGGATCGTCTTCCGGAATTCCCGCTTCGACCTTTCCTACCATATCGGTTCCCACATCAGCACCTTTTGTATAAATTCCACCGCCGAGTCTTGCAAAAACTGAAATGAGAGAACCTCCAAAACCCAAGGCAACAAGAGGCATAAAATTCCCACTGGCGTAGTTTGTTATCAAAAAGTAAGTTCCGGTTACGGCCAAAAGTGCCATTCCTGAAACCAAAAGTCCGGTTACACTTCCTCCGTCAAAAGCCACGGTCAAAGCCTTTTGCAAACCTGTCTTGGCTGCCTCACTGGTTCTGACATTGGCCCGTACTGCCACATTCATTCCTACAAAACCGGCAAGAGCTGAAAATACTGCGCCAATAACAAATGCCAAAGCGACCATTTTTCCAAGAGTGAAGAAAAGAATTGCCGCAATCACAACCGAAATAATTCCGACTACCTGATATTGTCTTTTAAGATATGCTTGCGCTCCCTCGGCAATTGCGTCTGAGATAGCAACCATGTCCGGAGTTCCCTTTGGAAGTTTCAATATTCTTACTGTCTGGATAATGCCGTAGACAACGGCGGCAATGCCTGCCAACGAAGAAACCAACAAGTAGTTCATGATTGGTATTTTAATGATAGAATTTTAGGCAGTCAAGATGATCCTTTTATTACAAAGAACAATTCTCTCCAAAAAAAACGGAGTCGGTATGGTGCAAACACATGGTAATCGAGTTGTTGTTGTTTCTAAAAAAGACATAGGAAAGAGTATCAAAAATTGCGACGGACTTTTGACAAATGATCCGGAAACGGTACTTAAAATCTCAGTTGCCGACTGCATTCCCCTAGCCATTTTTGACCCTGCCACTAATAGTATCGGCTTAATTCATGCCGGCTGGCGTGGTCTTGATAGAAAAATTACCAAGAATGCAATTGATCTAATGATTAAAAACTTTTCAGTTAAGCCACAAAATCTACATGTGGAGATCGGACCCCATATTTGCCAAAGACATTATGAAATTAAATCTGATGTTGCCGAAAGATTTTTGAATTACCCGGATGCTATAAAAAAGGAAAACGGGAAAATGTTTTTGGACCTGACGGAAGTTGCAAAAGAACAGTTAATAAAATCAGGAATTAATAAAAATAAAATTAAAGTTGACATTAGATGTACTTTTGAGGATTTGTCGCTTCCCTCTTTTCGGCGCGGAGATATGAAAAAAAGGATTCACTACTTACTTAAGGTTTCCTAATCCCCTTGACATAAAGTTTTAAATGACACAATACTGGATGTGGGGAGTGAGGTGATTATTAATGGCAAAAGCAAAGAAAACTAAAAAATCAAAAACTTCTAGAAAAGTTGTCAGAGTAGCCAAGAAAAGTATTTTACACAGAAAAGTGGACAACAAACTCAGTCTCGTACTGATCATTCTTGCCCTTATTATTTTTGTGTTGGCGGCTGTTTCAATGAGCCAGTAACTTTTACGGCTTGTGGTTTTTTATATATCTAAATTAGCGAGTTTGGCGTGAGTTTGAATAAATTTCTTTCTTGGAGGAACTTCTTCCCCCATTAACATCTCAAACATATTGCTGGCGGCTTCGGTGTCCTCCACCGTTACTCGTTTCAGGGTTCTGGTTTCCGGATTCATTGTGGTTTCCCAAAGCTGAGTTGGATTAAGTTCTCCTAAACCTTTATACCTTTGCTGGGTATATTTTTTACCTCCAAGTTGTGGAATTATTTTATCTTTTTCTTCATCGTTTAGGGCGTAAAATACTTCCTTGCCGGATTGGATTTTATAAAGAGGAGACAGGGCAATATAAAGATAACCCCTGGTTATAAGTTCCGGCATTTGTCTGAAGAAAAAAGTTAAAAGAAGTGTCGTAATATGAGATCCGTCAACGTCGGCATCCGTCATAATAATTATTCGGTGATAGCGCATCTTGTCGTAATTAAGGGAGTCCCCTATTCCACAACCCAAAGCAATAATAAGATTTTTAATTTCTTCAAATTTAACAATTTTGTCCAATTGGGCCCTTTCCGTATTTAGAATCTTTCCTCCAAGAGGCAGAATGGCTTGATGCCTTCTATCACGACCCTGTTTGGCCGATCCGCCTGCGGAATCTCCCTCTACTATATATAGTTCCGATATTTCGGGGTCACTGCTTTGACAATCTGCCAATTTTCCCGGAAGACTTGCTCCCTCAAGCGCTCCTTTACGAAGAACCGCTTCTTTTGCGGCGCGTGCGGCAAGCCTGGCGCGTGCGGCAAGCATTACTTTTTCAACAATTTTTTTGGCGTCTGCGGGGTGTTCCTCAAAGTAAGTATCTAGGCCCTCCTTGACCGCAGTTGCTACAAATCCCTGTATTTCGGGATTATTGAGCTTTGCCTTTGTCTGGCTCTCAAATTGAAGCGCTTCGGAGGGCATTTTTATATAAACTATCGCGGTTAACCCCTCCTTCATGTCGTCGCCGGTGAATACAGCATCATCCTTTCCGTTTCCGTTTTGCATTCTCTTGTAATAGTCTGTGATGGAGCGAGTTAGAGCAATCCTGAAGCCTGTCACATGGGTTCCGCCGTCAGTTGTATAAATTCCATTGACAAATCCTTTGACATTTTCATTGAATGAATCTGAATATTGAAGCGCAACCTCACAGGAAATATTTCCGTCATCTTTAGAGACATATAAAACATCGGTTAAAACGTTTTTACCTCTGTTGCTGTGGCCAACGAGTGATTTAATACCACCTTCAAAATAGAATGATGCTTCATCCCCGTCATTTTCATCAACAAAATGAAAATTAAGTCCGGCGACAAGATATGCCCTATCGCGTAGAAGATTTTTAATTTTATTGTTTTCCAAAATAATATCGCCGAAAATTGTTTTATCGGGAATGAAATTTGTTATAGTCCCCGTTTGGTTTTTCCCTACCTTTATATTCCAGGATTCGGGGAACCATTTATCGAGCTGTTCCTGGTTTACTTCGCCAACTTTTTTAACGGGTTTTCCCTGGTGATATTCCTGATAGAAAGCTTTGTTGTCTCTTAAAACGACAACTCTAAAGAATGACGAAAGCGCATTGACAACTGAAGCACCCACTCCGTGAAGTCCTCCCGAAACTTTATATGCTCCCCCTCCGAATTTGCCTCCGGCATGAAGCTTTGTCATGGTCAGTTCAAGCGCCGAGACTCCGCTTTTGTGAATTCCTGTAGGAATTCCACGGCCGTTATCCCTGATTGTTGCCGAACCATCTTTGTTGAGTGAAACCCAAACCGTATCGCAAACTCCGGCAAAGCTTTCATCAACGGAATTATCAACGATTTCCCTTAAACATTCATGAAGTCCGCGGCTATCGGTTGAACCGATGTACATTCCCGGTCTTTTTCTGACAGGCTCCAACCCTTCGAGAATTTGAATTTGTTCTGCTGTGTATTCACTACCGGAATTTAAATTATTTGGCATAATAATTGACTGCAAAATTAGACAACTGTAAATTTACATTGCCATTCGCTTTTAGTCCAGAGAGAGTTTTTACGGCTAACTTGATATTTTCTGCTCCAGCACTATATTTTACCTCATTTTTGTGCAAGCTTCTATGCATAAAATTGACCATATTTTCGGCAAATTCCATAGCACTTGCCCGATCCTTAATTTTGTCTATGTAAGAAAGTTTTTCACCTACGCCGAGTTTAAGAAATTTCTCCACCTCCTCGTTGTCAATTACAAATTGTGAATTATTAATTATCCTAATTATTTGACAACGCGAAACGACTGTCGGCAAAACTTTTCTTACAAACGGTGCCGTTAAAGCGAAATAAATATTTTCCTGCGGTTCCTCCAGATTTTTTAAAAATGCATTTAAAGCTTCCTCCCCCGCCTCGTGGATGTTCTTGCAGACGATTAATGTTGGCTTATCAAAACTTAGTCTTATTAAATTATTTAAATTTCGGACATCATCAATTTTTAAGAGCGGAAATTCTACAACCTTCGCATTTAATTTTTTTGCAAGTTTTTCGATATCCGGATTGATGTCTGAATTTTGAGAAATTAAAAGATAGGCGTGCATGGTTCGAGTAATTTACAATTTACAATTAACAATTAATAAGTCAAGCACGGACTTGCGGGATGGGTCAAAATTCGGCATAATGAGTTATTACTGCCGTGCCCGATAATCAAACTGCTCAAAATCAAACAAACGGAACTTCGTCAATTACTCTTGCCGATATATTGGTAACTTTGGGTGCACTGGACGCTAAGCGTGCGGAACAGGTAAAACTTGCAGAAATTCAAAGCGGTTCACCCCAGGAGGACATTCTCAGAAAAGGACAAATGGTTCCTGAGGAAAAAATTGTTCAGGCCAAATCCCAGCTTTATAATATTCCATATGTAGATCTGAATTCCGCTCCAATTGCTCCGGCTGCTTTAGCGGCTCTGCCCTCGGAGGTTGCGGAACGGTTTAAGGTTTTTCCTATAAATATTGACCTCAGGGATAAAAGTATGACTTTGGCAATGTCGGATCCGCTGGATCTTTCGGCAATTGAGTTTATCGAGCAAAAAACCGGACTTCACATTAAACCTCAGGCGGCTCTTGCTAAACAAATTGAGGATTTTATCCAAACGCGCTATACAGGCTCACTAACCCAGGAGGTTACAGCGGCTCTTAAGGATGTAACCCCGTCAGAACAGGAAATCGAATCTTTGGAGAAAAGTAAAGGCGGTTTTATTCGGGAAGAAAAAATTGCCCAAATTGTAAGTCAAATTCTTGATTTTGCCATCAAATCCAGGGCGTCCGACGTTCATATCGAGCCGGAAGAAAGATTAACCAGGGTTCGCTATAGAATTGACGGTATTTTGCAGGAAAAGCTTTCCATTCCCAAGGAACTTCATGATTCACTTATCTCAAGGATAAAAATTTTAGGCGGAATGAAGATTGATGAAAAAAGAATTCCACAAGACGGAAGATTTAATTTTAAAGGAAGTGAAGCGGAAGTTGATCTTCGTATTTCTTCCCTACCGACTTCCTGGGGTGAAAAAATTGTCATGAGGCTTCTTAAAAAGAGCGGCGGAGTACCCGACTTGCAGGAGTTGGGTCTAAGGGGCAGGGGTTTAAAAAATCTTGAAGACTCAATTCTTAGACCACACGGAATTATTCTAATTTGCGGTCCTACGGGTTCCGGTAAAACGACTACTCTTTACTCGGTTATATCTAAACTTAATACGTCGAAAGTCAATATAGTCACCCTTGAAGATCCGATTGAATATAAAATTCCCGGCGTTAATCAGGTTCAGATAAATCCGGCGGTCGGTCTTACTTTTGCCTCCGGTTTAAGAGCTTTTTTGAGGCAGGATCCCAATATTATTCTCGTGGGAGAGATTCGTGATAGGGAAACTGCGGACTTGGCTATTCAGGCCTCTCTTACCGGACATTTGGTATTTTCCACTTTACACACGAATGACGCCTCCGGTGCCTTACCCAGACTCCTTGATATGGGAGCAGAACCATATCTTCTGGCTTCATCTATGACCTGTATTGTTGCCCAGCGTGTTGTCAGAAAAATTCATGATGATTGTAAGGAAGCCTATGCACCGGATCCTAAAATTGTGCAGGATATTCAAAAGGATCTGGGTCCCTTGTGGAAGCCCCAGGGAGAGGTTAAGTTTTATAAAGGGAAAGGAGATCCGGATTGTGGAAATTCCGGCTATTTCGGGAGGGTCGGTATTTTTGAAGTTTTGCCTATAACGGAAAAAATCGGCAAACTTATTTTGGAGCGTGCATCGGCATCCGAGATTGACGCCCAAGGCAAAGAAGAAGGGATGATAAGCTTAAAACAAGATGGGTACTTGAAAGTTACGGAAGGAATAACTACAGTGGAAGAGGTACTACGTGTCGCCCAAGAATAAGCAACGTAATTAATTGAATGGAAACGAAACAGTTATTACAAACAGTAATTGACAGTAATGCAAGCGATCTGCACCTTATTGTAGGAATTCCCCCCATGCTTAGGATAAACGGTATTCTTGCCCCCGTTCCCGGAACAAGTGTTTTGACTCCGGATGTTGTAAGTGAACTTCTTAGACAAACCTTGACCAGTGAGCAGTTAGAACGCCTGAGTGTTAATAAAGAATTGGATTTCTCCCTATCATTTTCGGAAAAAGGCAGATTTAGGGTAAACGCCTACACACAGAAAAATTCCTATGCCGCTGCTTTCAGATTGATCCCCTTAAACATTCCGCCAATTGAGACGCTGGGACTTCCCCCTATTCTCCACTCTTTTACCACGCTAAGGCAGGGGTTGGTCTTGGTAACCGGACCAACAGGGCATGGTAAATCAACAACTCTTGCTGCCATGCTTCAGGAAATAAACAAGAACAGGGCTTGCCACATTGTTACCATTGAGGATCCTGTGGAGTTTATATTTAACCCGATTAAATCAATAATTTCCCAAAGGGAAATGAGAAGTGATACCCATTCCTGGGAAATTGCTTTAAGGTCGACCTTAAGGGAGGATCCTGATGTGGTACTTGTCGGTGAGATGCGCGATTATGAAACAATTGCGGCAACGTTGACCATTGCAGAAACTGGGCATTTGGTTTTTGCTACGTTGCATACCAATTCGGCCGCTCAGTCCATAGACAGGATTGTTGATGTCTTTCCGGAAGAACAGCAAAAGCAAGTTCAACTTCAGCTCTCAAATGTTATTGAAGCCGTGTTTTCTCAAAGACTCGTTCAGGCAACACAAACGGGCAGGGTTGTTGCGTATGAAGTAATGCTTGGGACAACGGCAATCAAGACCGCTATTCGTGAAGGTAAGACTCATCAGATCGAGAGTATTTTGGAAACATCTCAAGAAGTCGGCATGGCGACTTTGGAAAGATCGCTTGCGGACCTTGTTAAAAAGGGCGCGGTTACTTTAGAAGAAGCACAAAGCTGGTCTCTTAGACCCGAGGAGTTGATGAGACTTGTCCGTGGTATTTAACCCCCAGAATGAAAAGGTTTAATTACAAAGCCAAAGACAGCGCAGGCAGAGTGGTTACCGGCGAAGTAGAAGCGGCTGACATGAGTTCTGCCGCAAAACTCATTAAGGGAAAAGGGTTTTTTGTAATTTCGCTGACACCCAAGATTGATAATCCACTTTCTTTATTAAGAAGGATGAGGGAAAAAATTACAGGTTCGGATGTCGCAACTTTTACAAGGCAACTCTCCACAATGATTAACGCCGGCTTGCCCATTACCGAGGGACTTCTTATTCTCCGGTCGCAGTCTAAAAAATCAATGCAAAGAGTTGTAGCACAGCTTTTGGCAGATGTTGAGGCAGGAGATTCTTTTTCAAATGCCTTAAGTAAACATCCTAAAATTTTCGGAAAGACTTATATTGCACTTGTAAAATCAGGCGAGGTAGGAGGCGTTTTGGATGCCGTACTTTTGAGACTCGCGGATAATCTTGAAAAACAGCAAGAATTTGGAAGCAAAGTAAAAGGAGCGCTTATTTATCCGGTCATAATTGTTGTGGGTATGGTTCTGGTTAGTGCAATTATGATGATTTTTGTTATACCGAAACTTTTATCCCTTTATTCCGATTTCAATGCCACTCTCCCCTTGCCTACGAAAATACTTATCGGAATGTCCAGTTTTTTTGTAAAATACTGGTTTATCGTACTTGCATTAGGAGGAATCGCGTTGTATGTTCTCAGACTTTATAAAGCTACACCCGAAGGGAGACGCAAAATTGATGAGCTGATATTTAAAATTCCTGTTTATGGCGAACTTCAGCGCCAAATAATATTAACGGAGTTGACACGTACACTCTCCATGATGGTTGGTGCCGGAGTTTCTATTTTGGAAAGTCTTCATATAACTTCTGAAGTTGTCGGTAATACTTTGATTTCTGATGCGTTGATTGATGCTGCCAATCAGGTGGAAAAAGGTTTTCCGATAGCCTTCGCCTTTTCAAGGCATCCCGAAGCATTTCCGTTTATTCTGAGTCAGATGGTGGCTGTTGGTGAGGAAACAGGAAAAATGGATGAGGTTTTGACCAAAATTAGCCGTATTTTTGAAGTTGAAAGCGACGAGAAAGTTAAAGGCCTAACCGCCGCCATCGAGCCAATAGTTATGGTTGTCTTAGGTCTTGGTGTCGGATTTTTGGTAATTGCCGTGATACTTCCGATTTACAATTTGACAAGCAGTTTTTAATCCCGGAACTGCCTATTGACAAGGTTTTTGGAACCGATAATAATAATTAAGTACGGTATAGCGATAATATGAAACAAAAAACTGCTCGAGGTTTCACATTGGTAGAACTTCTTATAGTTATTGCACTTCTTGGAATAATTGCCACGATAGTTATTGCAGCAATAAACCCCATTGAGCAAGCCAACAGAGCAAGTGATTCCGGAATGAAAGCCGATGCAAGCCAGGTTGTTTCTGCTCTTCAAAGGTATTACACAGGTCATAACAATTATCCATGGTCAGTGACTGACCCCACGAACTATCCAAGCGCTGACACGGCATTTCCTTTTATAACCGCCAAAGATGCTTTAGTTGGTCTTTGTTCTGCTACGGGATGTACTACAGGGGGAACTCTTATAGATGCGAATGAACTGCAAGTTGCGTTTTTAAGCCGTTCGTTTATTAAAGCAACAACATCCGCCGGTAGCTTATTTGTTGGTAAAGGTGCAGGAGCCTCGTCAAGTGTTTTTGCCTGCTGGGTTCCCAAATCTAATTCAGCCAGACAAACGGCCCATACTAATGGCAAAGTGGTTGATTTGACTGCGGGCTTAACGGCAGGATTACCTACATACACGACTGCTTGCAGTACTCCCACTTCAGCCGGCTGGACAGTGACTGGTAGTAACATGCCAACCTGTGCAGAGTGTGTACCGGAATAAGAAATGCTTCTTGAGTCTATTTTTCTCTTAACTTTGGGATTGGTTTTTGGCTCGTTTATCTCCGCTCTTACCTGGAGAGTGCCCCGCGGAATGTCTTTTGTAAAGGGAAGGAGTATCTGTCCTCACTGTAAATCACAAATTGCCTGGTACGACAACATTCCCCTTTTTTCTTACCTTGGACTTGGCGGTAAATGTCGTAATTGTAAAACCGGAATTTCATTGCGCTACCCCATTATTGAACTTTCTGCGGCTTGCGGGTTTTTAGTAATAGGCCTTACGGTACTCCCCGATTATATTAAAACAATATATTTATTAATTTTATTTCTCTTGTTTTTATCGATTTTTATTATCGACTTGGAAAATCAAATTATCCCCGACCCTCTTGTTTTTATTGGCGTTTTTGTCGCTCTGTTTTATTCATTATTCTTTATTCCTAATTCATTATTTTCTATTATCTTTTCAGGTTTTTTTGCCGCGTCTCTTCTAATGTTGCTACATTTGATAACTAAAGGTAAAGGTATGGGACTTGGGGATGTAAAATTCGCGGTGCTTGGAGGAATTCTGATTGATTTAAAATTGCTTCCGATTTGGTTTCTTTTAGCTTTCTTGACAGGGGCAATCGCAGGCAGCATACTGATTCTACTGGGTCGGGCGAAAATGAAAAGCAAAATTGCTTTTGGACCTTTTCTTATCATCGGACTCGGACTGGCGGTAGTTTTTGGTAATAAAATAACACATTTTTTGGGCTTAATATGACACTCGGGAACAAAAAAATATACCTCGGTTTCACCTTGACTGAGGTAATGGTTATATTTTCCATTATTGCCATTTTGGTTCTGGCTGCAGTTATGTCTTTTTCTCCACAGCTTCACAAGGGTAATGATTCAAAACGTAAAGCCGACTTGAATTCAATTAAAATTGCCGTTGAAGAATACGAAAAAGATCACAATTGTTATCCTGATGCTGCGCTTATGAATGCATGCGGTACAGATGCCGGTATTCCGATCCACCCCTACCTAACCGACGTACCCTGTGATCCTGTGACGGGCAATGCCTATTTCTACGAAAACGACGGGACGCCTTGCCCGGTTTGGTTCCGTGTTTATACCACCTTGCAATACACCAAAGATGCGTCTGCTATTCCGGGTGTTGGACCGGGTGACACATATAATTTTTATATGTCCTCGGACAACGCACCCAACTTTCCCAATGAAGGAAGTAATCTTTATGGGTGTATAGAGGGTATTTGTACAAATCTTGACAGACCTAATACCTGCTCAAGTTATACCTGGGATTTACCAAATTGTAACGGCAGTTGCGGTCAGCCTATTTACAGTTGTAGCTTTTTATAATTAGCCAATGTCTAAATTAAAAATTTTCTCCAAATCAGAGAGGATCTCATTGATTGTTATCTTTAGTATCCTTGTAATTGTGTCTATTCCTAATTTTATTGCCAGTTTGCGGCGTGCCCGGGATCAGGTCAGACGTGATGATTTAGGGTCACTTGAACATTCATTGGACGAATATTATGCAGAGCTAGGCATTTTTCCCCCGTCCTCCCCCGACGGCAGAATTATGGATTGTTTAAAACCCGGAGATAAGCCATATAAAGATAAAAAAGGGCAATGGGTGTTTGATCCAATTCCCTGTGACTGGGGAAAAGATGCATTTGTTAATTTGATAAACGGTAAAGTGTATATGACAGTTCTCCCCCGTGAGCCGTACTGGCAAAAAGGAGTCTCCTATCTGTATTTGAGTGACGGAGCCCGATTTCAGGTGTTTGCGGCAATGGAGGGGAAATCTGAACCGGAGGTTGATGTAAAAATCATTGCTAAAAATCTTTACTGCGGCAGTAGTGTTTGTAATGTCGGACGTTCTTATGGATGCGATATTCCTAAGACATTAAAACAGTGTGAGGAAGAAGCAGCGCTTTTGAAAAAGTAGTATTATAAATATTAGATACTTGCCCATGAAACAAAATTCAAAGTCGGGTTTTACTCTTGTCGAGCTTCTGGTTGTTATCGCGATTTTAGGTATCCTTTCAACAATTGGCCTGGTTGTGTTCAGCAGTGCCCAAATGAGAGGCCGCGACGCCCAAAGGAAATCTGACCTGAAACAAATCTCTAATGCCCTTGAAATATACTATAACGATTACGGCATCTATCCCACCTCTTCGAATGGCCAGGTGGCGGGTTGTCCGTCTACAACAAGTACCGTGTGTTCCTGGGGTATAGGACAGTTTACCGATGGAAAAACAATTTACTTAAAGACGGTACCAAAAGACCCTGCATCAAACTATAAATACTATTATCGTACCGTGACTGTCGGGGGGGGTGCGAATCAGGGGTTTCAACTTTATGCCGGGCTTGAAAATTCACAGGATACAAGTGCTTGCATCGGGAACAATTGCAGTACGCATACCGATTTACCCGCGGGTGTCGCCTGCGGGGGTACTGTGGGCTGTAACTTTTCGATTACGAGTCCCAATACGACTGCGACTGCAAATTAGTGTCCGGTATAAATTTATTGTATTATTAATTAAGAATATGACTGCCAATAAAAAAGGTTTTACCTTAATCGAGCTTCTTGTGGTAGTTTCGATAATCGGAATTTTAGCTACTCTTGTGACCGCAAACCTGAACGCTGCCAGAAGCCGTTCCCGGGACGCGGTAAGAAAAGCTGATTTTAAAAATCTTCAAACAGCTCTTAGGCTTTATTACAATGACAGCGGATCTTATCCGCCCCTTTCCACATCCATTCCCTGGGGTGCGGAATGGTCAACATCCAGTAATGTTTATATGAGCAAAGTTCCCAATGATCCTCTTCCCGGCCAGGCCTATACTTACGCTCCGGATGCCGCTAATGACACTTTTACACTAACTGCCTGCCTTGAAAATAAAAGCGACGCCAAATGCGATAAGGATGCCAGCGGAAACATAATTGCCTGTTCCGGTGACTCAGGCTGTCGATATTCGGTAAAACCATAATATGAAAATTATAAAACGGGGATTTACATTAATTGAGCTTTTGGTTGTTGTATCCATCATTGGTATTTTGGCAGCACTTGCAACAGTTTCTTTTACATCTACCCAAAAACAAGCCAGAGATACTCAAAGGAAATCGGACCTTAAGCAATATCAAAATTCAATTGAGGCATTTGCAAATAAAAATAACGGTTTATATCCAGCCTGGTTCTCGGGATCCGCTACAATGACCGGTTTGTGTAACGCTTTGGTAATTAGCGGTACTTGTCCGAATGATCCGAAGTATGACGCAACGGATGGTGACCCACCTCCCTACAAATATCAAACGGACGGGACCACAAACGACTTTGCAGCAAAGGCTACACGGTATGTTTTATGGGCAAAACTTGAAAACATAAGCAACACCTATTGGGTTGTCTGTTCTACTGGTCAGTCCGGAAAGATAAGCTCCTCCACAGTATTCAGTACCGGAGGGTGTCCGGCGGGATTAACACAATAAAATGAAAATTACAAAACAAGGCTTTACATTAGTTGAACTTTTAGTTGTGATCTCCATACTGGGAATTCTCATTGCCCTTTCGGTTTTTGGCATGCAGGGAGCAAGGGAGGCATCCCGTGATGGAAGGAGAAAATCCGATTTGGAACAAATAAGAAGCGGACTTGAAATGTATAAGGCCGATTGCAATCAAGGTAAATATTTGGTTAAAGCCACCGCAGGAACATTATCCAATTTAGTAGGAACAATAGCCACATGCGGGAATACAAATACCTATATTTCCCAGGTTCCCCTAGACCCCACCTCGACAAGTCGAAGTTATTTATATTATTCGGCTGACGGCTCAACTTACCAGCTTTGTGCTTCTCTTGAACAGGGCGGAACGACCATTACCTGTGGTGCCACTTCTAATTGCGGAGGGTCGACATGTAATTACAGGGTAACAAATCCATGAAAGGCTACACGCTCATGAAAGATTTTAATCGTACAGAGCGTGGCTACACGCTCATTGAGATTCTGGTTGTTTTAACGGTTATCGGGATTCTTTTTGGTGCCGGCTTCGTGGGATACAGAGACTTTTCCAGGCGTCAGGCTTTGGCAGGGGCCGTGAAACTAGTTAATGGAGACTTAAGGGTAGCTCAGCAAAATGCCCTATCCGGAACCAAACCGACAGGTGCCGCTTGTGGCGGTACGCAGACTTTGTCCGGTTACTACTTTAGAGTTGTTTCTACCACCAGATATCAAGTTCAGGCTTTCTGTTCGGGCGGAAGTATTACAACCAATGATGTTAATATGCCCCCGAATATTACAATTTCTACTCCGTCTCCAAACCCAATCCTTTTCAAAGTATTGGGAATGGGAACAAATATTCCTGCGGGTGGCGCTTCGATTACTCTTACCCAAGGTTTTACCGGTCAAACACAAGTAATATCGATTGGTTCTGGAGGAGACATAAAATGAATTTTAAATTAAGAGTTAATAATGAATTACAAAAGGGACAATCACTTTTTGAGGTCGTTGTGGCAATTGCCATAACCGCATTGGTAATTACAGGCATAGTTTCGTTGACTACAAATTCAATTCAGAACTCATCCTTTTCCCGAGACAGCACTTTGGCATCAAATTATATAGTGCAAACCAATGAATGGCTAAGACAGGAGAGAGACGGCGACCTTAATGTGTTTATTGCGCATACGGCAACCGGAGTATGGTGTTTTAAGGAGCTTACCTGGACGCTTCCCAGAGCTTGTGGGGCCAGCGATTATGTAACAGGGACAAAATTTACACGCCAGGTTGATTTTCAAACAACTTCGCCAAATCTTGTGCAGGTTGATGTAACCATCACCTGGACTGACTCAAAAGGAATACATGAGTCATTAGGTTCAACAAATTTATCAATAAAATAATTTAGATATGAAAAAAAACTTTCACAGGGAAAGGCTTACCGGGGGCTTGAGTCTGATTGAAATATTGGTTGTTGTTACAATTTTTGCCATCTTGGGAGTAATTGTCTCCAGCTCTCTGATGCTAACCTTGCGCGGTGCCAAAAAATCCGAGTCTTTGATGAAGGTCAGGGAAAATCTTAATTATTCACTTGCTGTTATTGAAAGAAACATTAGAGGCGCAAACATGATTTCTGATTGTACAAACTCCGACACAAAAAAGATTACCTACCTGGACCAGAATAAGACCTCTACATCCTTTTTCTGTGTGAATACTGGCGCCGCCGGTTCTTATATTGCCTCAGGATCCGCAATACCTACCTCCGTAAGACTTACCTCGGATTCAATAAAAATTGTCAGCTGTTCATTTACCTGCGCCCATGCGGATTTGTCAAATCCCCCATCCATAACCATTGACCTTACGGTACAGGACGCTTCCGGCGTAGGTGTCGAGAGCTCGGTCGTCAGCGCGAAATCCCAAATTTATTTGAGGAACTATTAAACGCTTATTTAAAATTGCAATTATAATGCCCAATTGTTAAACTGAGATGTAATGCAAAGAAGCAGTTTTAGACAAACCTTTTTCTATGAATCCGGACAGGCGTTGGTTTTGGTGCTTCTGTCTCTTTCCGTTGTTTTGACAATAGTTCTTTTTATTCTATCCCGTTCAATAACCGATATTTCCATTTCAACCGAGCAGGCGGATTCGGTTCGTGCTTTTTCGGCTGCCGAGGCCGGGATAGAAAGAGCGCTAATTACGGGGAGCAGTTATAGCGATGTCTCAATTGGGAATGCTTCATACTCGGTTGATGTTTCAGACTATTCTGAGGGCCAAACCACGTTTAACTACCCGTCGAAGCTCCTGTCGGGCAATTCAATGACAAACTGGTTTGTTTCTCATAACACCCTGGGAAATATATTTTGTGGGGCCGGCTACCCGTGCTTTACGGGGAATACGCTCAAAATTTGCTGGGGAAATGAGGGAACATCTAAAAGTACAGCGACAACTCCCGCAATCGAGGTAAGCGTCTATTATGAAAATCCTGTCGGATCTCTTGCCAATACAAAACTTGCCAGGGCGGTATATGATCCCAACGACGCAAGAAGAGCATCAAACTCTTTTGCAATGCCCGATCCGGTGGGTACCTGCCAAATTGGCGGAGTCACTTATGCATTTCAAAAAACAATTACAATGTCGGGGCTTGGAATTCCCGCCGGTTCATATACTGTGGCGAATGGACTTCTTTTTGCCAAGGTTAGAATGCTATATAACACAGACGCCAGCCATATAGTCGGGACCAGTGTAGCTTTTGCGGGAAACACCACTCTACCCTCTCAAGGGCTGGAGATTGTTTCCACGGGAAGCTCCGGAGTTACCGGCAGTGAAAGTAACCGCAGGGTAAACGTTTTTCAGAGCTGGGCTGAGTTTCCTTTCAGCGGACTCTCCGTATTTAGTCCTTACGGTCTCGTTAAATAATAATCTTCTTGATTAACCTTGACGCAAGGTATCATTTATTGTTAAATGAATTGTGTAGACTGGTTGTGTCTAAACTGCCACATGATTGGAATTAACATAGGGAGCAAAACCATAAAAGTTGTTGAATTAGAAAAAAACGGAGCTTCATTTTCTTTAGTTGCCTCGGGAGTTGTCGGTTATTCAGGAACTACTGTGGATAAGATGTCGGAAGAAAAGGAAATGGCATCAATTGCCCAGGTAATCAAAAAATTATGTGTTGAGGCGAAGATTTCATCAAAAGAAGTTGTAGTCTCGGTGCCCGAGCCGCTTGTGTTTACACGGACAATAAAATTTCCATCACTAACCGATAGCGAGATAGCCTCAGCTATCAAGTGGGAGGCTGAGCAATATATACCAATTCCTGTAAGCGAGGCAATTATTCAACACGCTATCCTGAAAAGGAGTGACACGGCGGGTCCCGACGGCGGTGTAATAGTGCTTTTGGTTGCCGCTCCCAGGATAATCGTTGAGAAGTATGTCAAGGTTGTCCACATGGCCGGTCTTATGCCTGTTGCTGTGGAAACGGAACTGATAGCCCTTTCCAGAGCGCTTTCCCCGATTGATAAAACAGTGCTTCTGGTTGATCTTGGGGGTTCATCTACGAATATCGCAATTGTAAACCACGGGCTTCTCTCTTTCTCCAGATCTTTACCTGTTGCAGGTGATGCTTTTACCCGTGCGGTTTCCCAGAATCTTCAAATAACCCCTCAGCAGGCAGAAGAGTATAAAAAAGCTTACGGATTGTCTCCCAGCCAACTTGAAGGGAAAATTAAAAACGCACTTGATCCGGTGGTCCGTTTGGTTGTGGATGAAATTAAAAAAGCCGTTAATTACTACTTAACAGATGAAAAAGGTGAAATGCCTACAACCCTTGTTATGTCAGGTGGATCCAGTGGCATGCCCGATATGATTTCTGCGCTGTCGAAAACGGTTGGTATGGAAGTTCTGGTCGGCAACCCTTTTATGCATATTCAAATCGATCCCGGATCTGTTCAAAAACTGGCATCGTTTGCCCCCCTTTATGGCGTTGCGGTTGGGCTTGCAATGCGTGAATAAAATATGCCGGAAAATCTTAACCTAAACCTTTTGCCGCAAAACCTTCAAGTCAGTAAAGGTCTCGGTAAAGTTCTTAAAACAGCCAAAGCACTCGGAGTTATTTTGGTGGTCGCTTTTGTTGTTTTTTGTTTAGGAATTGTTGCTCTTTTTATTATTAATAAAACGACACTTACAAACACTCAAGTCAGTGTTGACCAGCTTAAGACCCAAGTTAAGGCTCAAGAAACAAGCGAACAACAATTAATTTTGCTCAAAGACAGACTTGCCAAAATAGCATCTATTAAATCTACCCCAAATGCTTCGAAAAGCATAACAAATGTTGATTCACTTTTTGCAAATGTTTCTTCCGCATCGACCATGAATGAGGCAAATATTACTTCGTCCAAAATGGACATCTCCCTGATTATTAGATCCAACGAGGATCTAACCAGTTTTATTCAAAATATTAAAAGCACCAAGCTGTTTAATACGATAAACCTTCCCTCTTTCACATATAGCGCGAATAACGGTTACTCAATTGCGGTAAGTTTGACCAATAAATAATTATGTCGGAAAACGATAAAGAAATATTAAAATCGACGGCTCCGCTTGTAATAGTAATAATACTCTTTGTTATTGTGGGTAAATTTGGTATATCTCAAGTTACGGATTTACGGGCAAAAATTAATGATGCCAAAAAGACCCAATCCACGTTGTCGGAAAAACTTAAAATTCTCAAGTCGTTATCTCAGACGACAGTATCCGGCGCAGATTCGGTCACATTTGCTCTTCCAAAGTCTAATCCATCGTTGCAAATAATATCTCAATTAAAACTTTTGGCCAGTAATAATTTATTGGTCTTGGGTGACATAAGGGCTTCCATAGCAGGCGGTGATTCTTCAAGTCTTTCGTCCGTAACCACCTCGTTTAATGTCACCGGTCCCAGGGAACAAATAATTTCCTTCATAAAAAGTATAGACAGTATTGCTCCGATCACTTTGGTTGATAAAATGCAGTTGAGCGAGGATAAAGGAGTAAATATTGCAAATATTTCAACAAGAACTTATTGGGCGGAATTTCCTTCAACCATCCCTACCGTAACACAATCCGTTACAGACTTAACTGTTTCTGAAAAAGATTTGCTAACGCAGATAGGTAACTTAACTTTTCCTTCTTTTGGTGAGACTGTTACTGCAACCGGAAGCGCCCTCAATCCAAATCCTTTTGGTCAATAAGTAGGAAGAAATTATTCTACGTTCAATGTGACTGCAGTTTTTTCCAACGTAGCCCGTACCTTTAATACGTTTCTGAGGGATTTAATCATGCGTCCGCCTTTACCGATGATAAGACCCATATTTTCCGGTGCGGATTTTATTGTGTAGGAGACCCTGCTTCCGTCCTGTTCTTCGATTATCTCGAACTTCTCTTCACCGAGAACTCCTTTTAGTAAATACTCTAATAGTTCTTTCATGAAATTATCTATTCCAAAAGCTTCTTAACTGTCTGGCTTATTTGGGCACCCTTACCTGTCCACTCGGCAAGCTTTTCGGTATCGATTGTCTTAAGTTTTTTAATCGGATTCCATGTTCCGATATAATCTATTACTCCACCTGTGGTTTTCTTTCTATCATCAACCACAACAACCCTGTAAAAAGGAGCCTTTTTCCTACCAAATCTTGAAAGACGAATAGTAACCATATGGGGCTTATTGTACCTTTTTTGTGAGTACCTGTCTAGCGGCTTCCTGCTCGGCACTGCTTTTACTTTTTCCCTCTCCCTTTCCCCAGGACACGCCGTTGACCAAAACTTCGATGATAAACTTTTTATTGTGATCCGGTCCTGATTCTTCGACGACATGGTATTTAGGAGCCGAAAATCCCTTTGCCTGAACCGTTTCCTGGAGTCTGCTCTTGAAATCTTTAAGCGGTTTGCTCGCTTTTTCTTTAGTATCAATCAAAATATTTTCCTGTATGAATTCTTCGGCGGCTCCTATTCCCCGATCAAAAAAGATAGCTCCTATCACTGCCTCAATGGTGTCAGCAAGAAGGGATGAATTTTTCCTTCCTCCGCCATCTTCCTCACCTTTTGAGAGGAAAAGTGCATGTCCAAGTTTAAGTCTATTGGCAATTTCGGCCAGAGCATGAGTATTTACAAGATTGGCTCTTAATGCCGTGAGATATCCCTCTTCTTTATCGGGGAAATTATCATAAATTTCTTTTGATACAACATATTCAAGTATTGCATCACCCAAAAACTCCATCCTTTCATTGGATTCCCTGACTCCTTTGTGCTCATTTACCCAGGATCTGTGGGTTAAAGCCTGGTCAAACAAATCTTTGTTTGTAAAAGTGTTCCTAAGTAAATCTATTTTTTTCATTGATGAACTGTAAGTGCGTCGATAAGTTCGGAAAATGTTTCGATCTCACTAAAATCAAGACTCGCGGTATCAAAGTTCATTTTTACTAATATCTCAATAAAATCGGTTAAATCCGTGGGTTTCATATGAAGATCCTCAGTTAATGAAAAATCGTCTTCAACGTCCTCCGGTTCGATACCGAGGAAATCCGCAAGCGCGTTTTTAACAGACTCTTTAATGTCGTTGTATTCCCTATTCATTTTTGGAAGATTCCTCTTTGTATATTGTACCGAGTACACCGTTAATAAATGAAGAGGATGATTCACTGCCAAATTCCTTTGACAACTCTACGGCCTCATCAATAATAACCTTCGGGGGTGTGTCTTCATTCTCAAGTTCATAAATTGCCAGCCAAAGAACGGCGAGATCGATTTTATTGAGTTTATCAACAGGCCATTGAGGTGCTGCACGATTGATAAGTTTGTTTATTTTGTTTTTCTGTTTGAGAATCTTTTGAACTAGTTCCGGAGGATTTGGTTGGGTGGTATAGGTCTCTGCAAAAAGAATTTTGATTGCCTCCCGCCTTCGAAGGTGTCTGGGGTCAGTTGCGGTCTTCATTTTTATTTAGCTTTTTTATCTGCTCCATAGAGTCCACAGTAAGGACATGCACGATGGGATTCCTTAAGCTTGCCGCAATTCGAGCATTTAACCAGGTTTCCCAGAGATATCTTTGGCTGACCCCCTCTTCTGATGTTTGAACGGGATCTTGTGTGTTTTCTTTTAGGTAACGGTGTCATAGACGCTCAATTATAGATGATAAATAGTAATTTCTCAATTAGATATATCTTCTTTTATTTTAGACTTAAAAACTTTGAATTTAACAGGATCCTCTATAATCTCCTCGGCCGCATTTTTAGCATCTTTTATCAGTTCATAATTGTTCCAGCCGGCAATTTTAAGCTCAGGAAAACCGCTTTGAGCCGTCCCGAATATCTCTCCTGGTCCTCTTAGTTTTAAATCGAGCTCGGACAGTTCAAATCCGGAGTGGGTCTTTTCCATCGCTTTTAACCGCGTGTAAGCCCTTCCGGAGTGAAAATTACTGAAAAGTAAGCAGTATGACTTCGATCTTCCCCTACCCACCCTACCTCTGAGCTGGTGAAGCTGAGCCAAGCCGAAGCGTTCGGCAGCCTCAATAACCATAACAGAAGCATTTGGAATATCGATTCCGACCTCAACTACTGGAGTAGTCACTAAAATATCTATCCTGCCCTTTTTAAAATCTTCCAGCACTTTATCCTTTTCAGAAGGCTTCAATCTTCCATGTAGAAGACCAAGCCTAAGATTAGAGAATATGGATTGCAGATTAATAAATTCAGAAGTTACCGATTTTACGTCGGCCAAAGTTTCAGCATCGGAGTCTTCAATTAGAGGACAAACAATAAAGGCCTGGGACTTGAGGTCTGAGACTTGAGACCTGATCCAATCATAAGCCCCATTTCTTTTTTGTTCCGGTATGACCCAGGTGGTAACTTTGAGTCTGCCGGGTGGCATGTCGGTCAGAACTGACAAATCCATGTCTCCATAGGCGGCCAGTGCCACAGTTCTTGGAATTGGAGTTGCCGTCATTGTTAGGACGTGGGGTGTCCCCGACTTTTTAATTAAGTGTTTTCTTTGCTCAACGCCAAACCTGTGCTGTTCGTCAATTACAACCAGGCCAACTTTGGATGTTCCACTCATGGTGTCAAAGCCAATCTTTCCGTTTATTAAAGAATGGGTTCCGATAAAAATGTCATTTCTGCCGAGATCTCTCCTTTTTATGTCTGAGGTAATTAGCGATATTCTGACAGAGAATTTAGAGAAAAGGGCCTTAAATGTTTTGTAGTGCTGGGAGGCAAGTATCTGTGTAGGTGCCATAATTACTGTTTGATATCCGTTTGTGAAAGCAGCAAAGGCAGCAACAGCCGCAACAACCGTTTTCCCGCTTCCGACGTCTCCTTCGAGAAGTCTGTTCATGGGGATTTCACTCTTAAGATTTTCCAGAATCTCACCAATAACTTTCTTTTGAGAATTTGTTAAATCAAATGAAATACTTTTAATAAATGACTCAATCAGTTTCCGGTCAATGGTGATTTTATTGGCAACTTTGTTTTTCTTCCAATTAAGTTTTCTTATTTGACTTCTAAGCTCAAGACTCAAAAGTTCATTAAAAGCCAGTCTCCTGCGCCCTGTCTCTGCTTCTTCAAAACTTTCCGGAAAGTGAACAAATTTAATAGCTTTTTTGAAGTCTATTAGTTTAAATTTATCTAAAATATTTTGGGGTAAAAATTCTGTGATGGCGGAGTTAACATACGCTTCTTTAATTTTTCTTCTAATCCATTTTGAGGAAAGTCCAGCCGTTTCGGGATAAATAGGCACAATACGGCCGGTGTGGGTTGTGGGGTCATCCTCCTCTACCATAAGTTCATAATCAGGGGATGTCAGACAAAGTTTTCTTCCAAAAAATCCAATCTTGCCTGAGAGTGATACAAGACGCCCGGGATAAAGCGTTTTGACAAGAAAGGGTTGGTTAAACCAAAGCACTGTAATTTTCCCTGTTGAATCTTCAACAGATCCGATCTGCATTTTGAGTCCTCTTTTGGAATAAATGTTTTTTAAAGAAACTATTTTGGCATGTATTGTGGCTGTTTCGTCGGGGTGAAGTTTTGAAATCGTAGTAATGAGTGAATAGTCCAAATATCTTGTCGGGACGTGGTAAAAAAGATTTTCAAGTGTAACTATCCCCAATTTTTCAAATTTCTTTTCAAAAATTGGCCCTATTTTTGGCAGCTCTGTAACTGGAGAAGTTAAATCCATTTAGATTAACGGGCGTAAAGGATATACGGCAATACTCCCCCCAAAAGGAGAGCAATGCCCGAGATGATTGTTATTATTACAAATATTTTTTTACCCTTTTTGGAAATCATATTATTTTGCTTTAAGGTTACTTTGCCTTTAGGAATGTTCTGCTACCGACCTTTATTTCGTCTCCGGATTTCACTTGATAAGATGAATCGGAAACTGTCTTTCCGTTAATATCAACTGCATTTTGCTTAATTAGACGCTTAGCCTCACTAATACTACCAAGTGAAGTAAAAGGTGCAATAGTTATCGCCAAAGAGTCACCGGACGCGACCTTGATGTTAAAAGTTGGTGCCTTTTCCTGAAATGTTTTCTCAAATGTTTTTTGAGCCGTATTTGCGGTACTTTCACCCCAAAGAAATTTAACGATTTCAAAAGCCAGATGTTTTTTTTCTTCCATCGGGTTCTTTTTAATTTTTTCAGATAATCCATCAAGTGATATTTCTGTAAGAAGTTCGAAACTCAAAAAAAGTACTTCATCCGGAAATGACATCACTCCTGCGTAAAAGTTTTCAGGAGTTGAATCCAGAAAAAGCGCATTTCCGGTTGTTTTGCCGACCTTTTTACCCTCTTTATCGACCAAAAGCTTTGTCGTAAGTACATATTTTTCTTTATTTTTGATAGCTTTCATCAAGGTTCTCCCCATCATCATGTTGAAAAGCTGATCGTTTCCACCTATTTCAAGGTCAACGTCCATTACCACACAATCATAACCTTGAGCTACCGGATACAGGAACTCGTGAAGATAAATTGGGGTGTTGCTTTTCAACCTTTCCTGAAACATATCGCGCTCGATCGTTTGTTGAACGGTTACATTTGATGCGATTTCAATTAGATCCTTGAAAGTAATTTTGTCGCTCCATTCGGAATTAAAAAGGATTTTGGCAGGATTGGCTCCATCAAAATCCAAAACTTTCCCGGCTTGTTTGTACCAGGCCTTTGCATTTTCCAGAACTTGCTCGCGGGTTAATTTCTTCCTGGTAGCGAGTTTATCTGTAGGATCCCCTATCATTCCGGTAAAGTCTCCCACAAGGAATACTACTTCGTGTCCGAGTTTCTGAAATTGTCGAAGTTTCATAAGTCCTACAAAATTTCCGAGATGAAGTGACGGAGCGGAAGGATCAAACCCCTGATAGAGCTTAATTTTTCTTTTGGCCATAAGTTCCATTAATCCCTTTTTATCAGGTAAAACCTGTTGAACCCCTCTTGTTAGTACTTCTTCAATTTTGTCCATATATACAATTCTAAGTCTTTTAAGAGGTTTTTTGAATAGTTAGTTAACTTATGAATAATTTGCTAGAATAGGTACTATGTGGAGGGATAGGGCTAGACATTCAACATGGAGAGATAGGAGAAAGTATGGCCAGTCACTAAGCAGAAGCAGGCAGTTGGTTAAATGGACAAAAATAGCTTTCTTTGGGGCTGTCGGCTTTTTTATCTTTCTTTTATTTATTCTCCCTGTTCTGGCCTTTAATCTCCCCTCCCCTGACAAAATTGTGAGAACACAGGGCTTTTCTACCAAAATTTTGGATCGGAACGGCAGTCTCCTTTATGATGTTTATGCTAATCAAAATAGAACCCCAGTGGAACTTCCAGATATCCCCTTATATTTGAGACAGGCAACCATTTCGATTGAGGATAAAAATTTTTATAAACACCAGGGTTTTGATTCAATTGGAATTTTACGGGGTTTCTTGCGTATTTTCACAAAAGGCAGGGCCGCTGGAGGTTCTACTCTCACCCAACAGCTTGTTAAAAATGTGCTTTTGACAAACGATAGAACCGTTGTCAGGAAAATTAAAGAGTTTGTTTTGGCAATTCAGATTGAGAAAAAATACTCAAAAGATCAGATACTTCAAATGTATCTAAATGAGGCTCCCTATGGAGGAACTTCTTGGGGAGTTGGCGCTGCCGCCCAGACTTATTTCGGGAAAGATGTTGTAGACCTGAATCTTATCGAGAGCGCAATCCTTGCCGGAATGCCGCAAGCACCGTCAGCCTATTCACCCTACTCTTCGACGCCAACGGCTTATGTAGAGCGTACAAAAGATGTTTTAAGGAGGATGAAGGAAGATGGTTATATAACCAAAGATCAGGAAGTGGCTGCCGGTGCAGAGCTCTCGAGTTTTCAGTTCCAATCCAAGGGAACAAGCCTTAACGCACCGCATTTTGTTCAATATGTTCAAAAGATTCTGGAGGATACCTATGGCCAAGCGGCTGTTGAACAAGGAGGTTTAACGGTGACGACGACATTGGATCTCGAACTTCAGGATAAAGCCCAGCAAATTGTTACAGATGAAATTGCGAAAGTAGAAAAGCAGCATATTACAAACGGTGCGGCAGTTGTTCTTAACCCCAATACAGGAGAAATTTTGAGCATGGTTGGATCAAAAAATTTCTTTGCAGACGACTATGACGGACAGGTAAACGTTACCACATCTCTTCGTCAACCCGGAAGTTCATTCAAGCCTTTTACCTATGTTACCGCATTTAAGCAGGGTTATAGCCCCGCCACTCTTTTGATGGATGTTCCTACAACTTTTCCGGGTGGAGTAGGACAACCGGATTATAAACCTGTAAATTATGACGGCAAATATGTTGGGCCGATTCAGGTCCGCTACGCTCTGGCAAACTCCAGAAATGTTCCTGCTGTTAAAATGCTTGCCATGGTTGGGATTAAAAATGTTCTACAAACTGCAACGGATTTGGGTCTTACCACCCTTCCTCCGACGGCAGATACTCTAAAAAGAGTTGGTCTTTCATTAACTTTGGGTGGAGGCGAGGTGAGACTTATTGACATGACATCTGCCTATTCCGCGTTTGTGAATAAAGGCTACAGGGTAGATCCGGTGGCAATTCTTAAAGTCACCGATATAAAAGGAAAAGTTTTAGAAAATAACACTCCTCAAAAAGGCAAACAGGTTTTGACAGAGGGACAAGCCTTTTTAATTAATAACATACTTGCCGACAATGATGCCAGAAAAGACACCTTTGGAGTCAACTCTTATTTAAATATTGCCAACGTGATGGCTAAAACAGGAACCACAAATGATAAAAAGGACAACTGGACAATAGGCGGAAACGAAAACGCCATGGTTGGGGTTTGGGTGGGAAACAATGACAACACTTCGATGTTGAATGTTGCCTCGGGAGTTTCCGGCGCATCCCCAATTTGGCACAACATAATTGTTCAGGCCTTAAAGGGAAAATCGGCTGTTACTTTTCAACCTCCTTCTGATATATCTCAGGTTTCTGTCGATAGAGTATCCGGTTATGGTGCACACGATAATTTTCCGGCTCGCCCAGAATATTTTATAAAAGGTACTGAACCAACTCTAGCGGATCCGATTCACGTATTTTTAAAGGTTTGTAAAAGCGATGGAAAGCTGGCTACTCCAAGCGACGTAGCCGGCGGGAATTTTGATTCTAAGGAATATTACCAATTTAAAGAGGAAGATCCTACAGCCGGAACGGGTGGAACAAATCGATGGCAGGAAGGAATCCTTAATTGGTTAAATACCCAAAGTGATCTGAAATATCACCCCCCGACTGATTATTGTGGAACAGGTAATCCTCTGAGTGTTGAGTATACCAATCCCCATGATCACGATTCCAATCTTTCCACGGGCGAGATGAATGTCACTTTTACTGCCAATTCCAGTTCGGCCATTACTCAGGTTGATTTAAAATTAAACGGCAATAAAATTTGCACCTTTAACAACGGAGCAAACAACTATTCTTGTAAAGTAAATTTTCCTTCTAATGGCATTTATACGATTGAAGCTATTGCAATGGATGCCGCCAATCACCAATCGAATAGGGTTATAACAATTGGAGTTGGACAATCATGGGAAGCCGGCCCGACACCTTCACCTAGTCCTTAAGACTGATTCCAAACTTGGATTTTAATAAAGTCAGAATCCTGTCTCTTATACTTTTGACATCAGCGTCAGTTAAATTCTTACTATTGTCCTGATACCAAACCCTAAAAGTATAGGAATCTTTATAAATATCTCTCAGTTCTAAATTTGTAATCTTTAATTCTGAATTTTTAATCGCTTTCATTACTTCCCCAACTCTCGTTTTTGGAGGAAGAACCAGTGTAATATCTTCTATTTGTGGAGGATTCAGCGGAATCGATGAAAACAGTTTTGTATAGGAAAGTTTTTCCAGAGTTTCCATATCCATCTCAAAGCAATAAACTTTACCGGAAATTTCCATTGCAGATAGAACCACAGGACTTATTTCTCCAAATTCGCCGATGATGTGAGAACCGCTTTTAATTACTCCTGCAACGGATTGATGTAAATACTTTTTATCAACTTCAAATTCAATGGAACAGTTCTCGATATTTAATTTCGAAAGAATTATGTCTATGACAGTTTTGAAATCCCGGAAATCTTTCCCTGTAGAAATACCTGCAACTCTGTATTTTTCGTTTGCTCCTTTTAACGTCTTTAAATAAACTTTGTCTATCTCAAAAAGCTTTAAAACGTCTACGGGATTTAACTTAATATTGGCGACTAAACTGGGAATAAGCGAGACCCTCAAATACTCGTATTCTAAACTTACGGGATTAATGAGTTTGAAATAATCCTTAGGATCGGTCTCAAACTTATCAACCAAAGCTTTTGAAACGAGTGATAAGTTTTTTGCTTCCGAGTAACCGCAAGAAACCAGGATGTCTTTAATTTTAAGTATCAGACTATCATCAAAAAAGTACGGAATTTTTTCTTCTGCGACTTGACCGACCGGAAGAGTTGTCGGGAATTTATTGTATCCGTAAAGTCTGGCAACTTCTTCCGTCAGATCTTCCTCGATTTTTATATCTCCCCGGTAAGTTGGAACGGTACAGGTAATTCCGTCTTTAATTTTTTCAGGGTATAGACTAAGGGATGACAGAATTCTGATAATTTCACTTTCCGGAATTTCAATTCCCAGTATTCTTTTAAGTTTACCGAATGTTAAATTAATAGTTTTTGGTTCAAAGTTTTCTTTCTTGAAATCAATAACCTTTGAGGCAATCTCCCCACCGGCAAGTTCAAGAATCAGACCCGCGGCTCTTTTTAGACTATTAACAGTGCCGCCTTTGTCCGGGCCCCTTTCATAAATTGCGGAAGCATCACTCCTAAGACCCATTGAGATAGAAGCTCTTCTGACAAGAACAGGATTATCGATAGTTACATGCAAAAGAACATTTTTGGTTGAATTCTTAATTCCCGAATTTTGTCCGCCTTTGATTCCGGCTAAATCGATTATTCTTTCGGCATCTTTAATTATCATTGCTCCCTCCGGGAGTTTGTAGCTCTCTCCGTCAACAGAAGTAAAATTCTCCCCCCCACTGGCCTTTTCGAGTGTCATAATTTGTCCACTTATTTCGTCATAATCGAAAGCGTGCATTGGAATACCCAACTCGTACATAACGTAGTTGGTGATATCGATGATGTTATTGATAGGAGAATGACCCATCGAAGTAATTCTTTCCTGGAGCCATTTTGGTGAAGGCTTGATTGTTACATCCTTTATTACAATAGCACTCCAGCGTTCAAATAAATCAAAATTAGGAATCAAATCAATCGGGAAGTTAGCCGTTGCTGCGGGAATCTCTTTAATTTTAGGTTCTTTAATTTTAATTCCCTGTATAGCAGCCACTTCCCTGGCAACCCCGAGTATACTCATCCAGTCTGGCCGATTGGCAGTGACTTCAACATCCAATACCACCTCATCACCAACTTTTTTGGTTACTTCGCAGGTCAGACCCGCTTCGGTCATTTTCCACATAAGATCCTTCAACGGCAGTTTTATTTCTACATATTCTTTAAGCCAGGAAAGTGGAATTAACATATTTAAAACCTAGAACTGGCTCAGGATTCGCATATCCGGAGTCGTTAAAGTCCTTAGATCTTTTATTTGATATCGCAGGTTTACAATTCTGGAAAGCCCTATCGCGAAAGCAAACCCGTTCCATTTTGCGGCATCAATACCGGCATTTTTAAGAACATTTGGGTGAATCATCCCTGCCGGCATTATTTCACTCCAACCGGTATTTTTGCAAAAAGAACAACCCTTTCCTTTGCAAATAGTACACTGCATATAGGTGTCAACTCCAGGTTCAACAAAGGGAAAATTGGTTGTGGCAAAACGGGTTTTTATTTCTTTCCCAAAAAGTTCCCTTAAAACATAGTTGATAGTTCCGAAAAGATCCGTCAGATGAATATTTTTATCGACAACAAAACCCTCAACTTGCCAGAACTCAAATCCATGAGAAGCATCGACCTGTTCATATCTGAAATTTCTGCCGGGGGCCAAAACCCTAAACGGAGGCTTCATTTTTTCCATTACCCTACCCTGCATTGCCGACGTTTGAGTCCTTAAAATTGTTTCTGAAGGTTTGAGATCGGTTCCCTTGGTGTCTACATAAAAAGTCATCTGGGTGTCGCGGGAGGGATGATCCTTGGGGATATTTAAAGCTTCAAAGTTGAAATAATCCGATTCGATTTCCGGCCCGTCTGCAATCTGATAACCCAGGAAGTTGAATATTTGCTTTACTTCTTTGAGTACTTTAGTCAAAGGGTGAAGATGTCCGAGATCGAGTTTTGAACCCGGCATGGTTAAATCAAACCAATCACGCTTTTCCGAAATGCTTTTGATCATCTCCTGTTTTTTATCAGATATGAGCCTTTCCAGTGTATTTTTACTTTCATTAAGAGTAATGCCGAACTCTTTTCTTTTTTCGGAAGGTGTATCCTTAATTTTTTTAACAAGAAGTGTGAACTTTCCACTCCGTCCCAGATAGGCCACTCTTATTTCCTCGAGATCGATGGTGTTTTCGACAGAGGAAATCTGTGCGATTGCCTCGTTTCTTAAATTAATTAATTCTTCCTGCATAGATTTAATTCTACAACAAAAAACCTCCTTTCGGAGGTTTACCTAAAATACAGCAATACCTCCGTTATTTTTCGGGGGTAAAGCTAAAACCGGCTTCTTTGACTATTTTTTTGAATGTTTCTGCGTCCTTTGAAGCAATATCGCTTAAAATTTTTCTGTCAATTTCAATCTTTTCTTTTTTGAGACCTGCGACAAATTTGCTATAAGAAATTCCCTGCGCTTTGACTCCCGCGCTGATTCTGGTGATCCAGAGGGTTCTAAGGTTTCTTTTCTTAAGCTTTCTTCCATGATAGGCGTAAGATCCGGCATGAACCAAGGCCTCTTTGGCAGTTTGAATTCTACTGCCTCTTGCCTGCTTATAGCCCTTTGCTCGGGCTAACATTTTTCTGTGTCTTATGGCGGAAACTGATTTAACTCTCATAATTTATTTTATAAATTTCAAGCTTGGTTTATTTAATTAATTGTCTTTTTTGATTTTCCTCTGACTTTCTTTCCAACTGCTTTTCGAACCTTTTTGGCGTAAAAACCCTTCAGCTCAACAACTCTTTTAAGATTTCTGAGTTGTTTGCTGCTCTTGCTACTTTTAAGGTGTCGTCTAAAACCTTGGCGACGCATCACTTTTCCGGTCTTAGTAACCTTAAATCTATTTGTTATCGATTTTCTGATCTTCCTTTTTGGCATTGTTTTTGGCGGCTAGGCCTTTATTTGTTACCGGAGAAATTACTGTTACTAAATATTTCCCCAGGAACTTTGGTTCCATGTCGGTGATAATTGTATCACCAAATACACTTTTAATCTTTCCTATAAGGTCATAACCCGTATGCTTGACCCTCATTTGCGGTCCTTTGAAAACAACCACTACCCTGACTTTATTTTTATCCGCAAAAAATTCTTTTATCCTTCCGATTCTTACATTAAAGTCATTTTCGGCTATAAACGGACTGAAACGTATTTCTTTAACTTCCCCACCCTTAACCTTTTTAGCTTGAGCCCTTGCCTTTTTCTCTTCCGCGTACCTGAACTTTCCAAAGTCTACTATCTTGCCTACGGGCGGTGTGGCATTTGGCGCTATCTCAACAAGTGTCAGGTTGGCCTCTTTAGCTTTCCTCACTGCCTCATCTTTTGTCAAAACTCCAATTAGTTTTCCTTCGGAATCAATAACCCTGAGAGAGGGAGCTCTAATCTGATAATCTGTTCGCCAAAAAAGGTTCTGTTTTCCCAACTTTGTTACGTATGAATTGTACCTAAAATATGAGTTTTAATCAATAGTGAATGTGGATGAATTAATTAACAATCTTTTCGTCGATTTCTTTTCTCAAGGCTTTAATGAATTCTTCCAAATCCTTTGATCCCAAATCTTCCCCGTTTCTTTTTCTTACGGCAATCTTGCCAGCTTCAGCTTCGCGGTCGCCAACAATGAACATGTAAGAAACTTTTGATAACTGAGCATCGCGGATTTTCGCCTGAAGTCTTTCATTTCTATCATCAATTTCCGCCCTAATTCCGGCCTTTTTCAGCTTCTCAGCGACTTTATTTGCGTATTCCAAATGATTTTCGGTAATTGGCAAAACTTTGGCTTGAACAGGTGTCAACCAAGTTGGAAAATTTCCTCCAAAGTGTTCAATAAGAACCATTAAAAATCTTTCAGGAGAACCAACTATCGCTCTATGAATCATAACTGGTCGTTTTTCTTTTCCGTCAGAATCAATGTAAGTTAAATTAAATCTCTCTGGCAAGAAGTAATCAATTTGAACCGTTGAAAGTTGCCATTCCCGTCCCAGTGAATCCTTAGCAATCAAATCCATCTTTGGAGCATAAAAAGCCGCTTCTCCTGGACCGTCAAAATATTCAATATTATTGCGTTTCATAATTTCCTCTGCCCACTTTTCAGTTTTATCCCAAATTTTGGGATCTCCTATATACTTTTCGGGGTGTTCCTGGTCCCTGGTTGAAAGCCTGTATTTATAAGAAAGACCAAAAGTTTTCATAATCTCCTTAGTCATTGCAAGTGCTCTGTCAACTTCTTCATCAACCTGGTCTTCCCTGCAGAAAATATGGCAGTCGTCCTGAGAAAATGCCCTTACTCTTGCAAGACCCGAAAGCTCCCCGGGTTTTTCGTCTCGATATAACATGGCAAAGTCGGTTAGTCTTATTGGCAAATCCTTGTAGCTTCTTGGTTTTGAAGCATAGATTTGTGTGTGCTGAGGACAGTTCATAGGCTTAAGATAAAACTCTTCATCCGAATAATTTGAAAAGACTCTAAACATAGAATCCTTATATTTGTCATAGTGCCCCGAAGTTTTAAAAAGATCAGCCTTTGCAATTTGAGGAGTCCAAACTTGTGAGTATCCTTGCAATGATTGTACAGACTCAACATACTCATTAACAAGGCGTCTCATAAGAGCTCCCTTCGGTGTATAAAGGGGAAGACCGGATCCGACCAATTCGGAAAAAGTAAATAGATCCATTTCCTTCCCAAGTTTTCTGTGATCTCTTTTTTTAGCCTCTTCTTTCATTGCAATAAAATCATCCAACTCTTTTTGCGTAGGGAAAATAGTACCGTAAATACGGGTTAACATTTTATTTTTCTCGTTCCCTCTCCAGTAGGCACCGGCCACGGAAAGAAGTTTGAAAAATTTCAAATCTTCAGAAGGGTTTTCAACATGCCCGCCCTTGCAAAGATCGGAAAAACTCCCCGATTTGTAGTATGTAATTTGCCCATCAGCAAGATCGTTAATTAGTTCTTCTTTGTACTCATTACCCTTAAAATCTTTCAAAGCCTGTTCCTTGGTTATCTCAATCTTTTCAAATTCCCTCCAACCCTTAACAATTTCATGCATTTTTTCCTCGATTTTCTCAAAGTCAGATTCTGCAATTTTAGCTTCTCCGAAGTCAAAATCGTAATAAAATCCATTTTCAATTGCCGGGCCTAAAGTGGGTTTTGCCTTGGGCCACAATTGCCCGATGGCCGCTGCCATTAGATGTGAACAGGAATGTCTCAAATGTTCCAACTCCATAATTTAATAATACCTCCTTGAAGACGATTCGTGAAGAGTCGTGGTTCCACTTCAATTACTTCTCGTTTTGGTCATCTCATACTCCCCTGTTGGTGAATCAGGATAATAGCGTATTAATTAACCTTCTATTACACTAATTTAACTACTAAACAAGCTAAAGTCAATGCTTGGCAAGTTTGGCCGCCTTTCTGGCCTCAATCTCATCTAAGATTATTTTTCTAATTCTTACTGATTTGGGAGTAACTTCGACGAGCTCGGTGTCGTCAATGTACTCAAGCGCTTCCTCAAGACCCATTCTGTGGGGTACGTTAAAATGTTCCATTGAACCGTCCCCCTTGCTCCTCATATTGCTGAGTTTCTTTTCCTTGCAGGCGTTAACCCTAAGGTCCCCGGATCTACTGCACTGGCCGATAACCTGGCCTTTATAAATTTTTTCAGCCGGACCAACAAAGAATTCTCCCTGGTCCTGAACTTGAGTCATTCCGTAAAGCCTTGTTTCTCCTGATTCGTAAGCAACTAAACTTCCACGCTCGCGCTCTCTGGAAAATCCGTCATCCGGTAAAAATTCGTAAAAAGCAGCATTAATGATTCCAAGGCCTTTGGTGTCGGTGATAAATTCACTTCTGAATCCGATCAATTCCTTTGTAGCAACTGTGAATTCAAGGTAAGTAATACCTTCGGTTGTCTCCATGTTATCCATTTTGGCGTGTCTTTGGCCCATTTTTTGGATAACTATTCCCGAATATTCCTCAGGAACTTCAATATAGACTTTCTCATAAGGAGTCAGGGTTTTACCGTTTTCAGTGTGATTAATAACGTGGGGTCTGCTGACCTGGAATTCATAACCCTCGCGCCTGATGCGTTCAATCAAAATTGCCAGATGAAGCTCACCGCGGCCGGATACGGTCCAAGTCCCGTCGTTGTTATCCTCGACCTTGAGTGCCACATCGGTTTCCAATTCTTTATAAAGTCTGGCTCTAATTTGGCTTGAAGTTTTGAATTCTCCTTCTTTACCTCCAAAGGGAGAGTTGTTAACCATAAAAATCATTTTTACCGTAGGCTGTTCAATATCAAGAAGCGGTAAAGCAACCGGGGTTATGGGATCTGCAATGGTTTCCCCGATATTAATATCAGATATTCCTGTAACGGCCACAAGGTCTCCTGCCAAAGCTTCCGCTTCCTCAACTTTCCCCAAGCCTTTAAATGTGGAAAGAGAGGTAATTTTAAACTTAGCAATTACCCCGTCTCTATCTATGTGAGCAATATCTTGTCCGTTTTTAATGCTTCCTGAATGGATTTTTCCGATGGCAATGCGCCCTTTATAATTGTCGTAACCGATATTGCTGACAAGCATCTGAAGAGGTTCCCCGGGGTGAGCATTGGGTTCGGGAATATATTTTAAGATTGCATCAAAAATGGGCTCAATGCCGGTCATTTTTGACAGATCAGGTTCAAGGCCTGCAACACCATCACGTCCTGAGGCGTAAACTGTCGGGAAAAGTGCCGTTTCTTCATTGGCGCCAAGTTCCACAAAAAGATCGAACGTTTTACCCTGAACATATTCGGGACGGGTTCCCTTTTTATCAATTTTATTTACGACAACAATAATCTTTAGACCGAGTTTAAGCGCTTCTCTAAGAACGAACCTGGTTTGAGGCATGGGACCCTCTTTGGCGTCAACCAAAAGTAAGGCACCGTCAGCCATAGAAAGAACACGTTCAACTTCTCCGCCGAAGTCGGCATGACCGGGAGTATCAATTATATTAATTTTTACGCCTTTATATTCGACCGAAGCATTTTTACTAAATATTGTGATTCCACGCTCTCTTTCAAGTTCATTTGAATCAAGAATTGTGTCTTGTTCGGCAATCTCCTTTTTCATCTCGGTATGAGATTGACGCAAAAGTGCATCGACCAGGGTGGTTTTACCGTGATCGACGTGAGCAATAATAGCAACATTTCTGATTTCCATGATTTTCGGGCAAATTAAACTCCGCCTATACGGAGTTAGAAGCCTATAATGTATTATACTCCTAAGAACCTAATTTAGCTAACCTCTAATCTTTGTGGACCCGGCGGGAATTGAACCCGCTTTTCACCCATGCCATGGGCGCGTGCTACCGATATACTACGGGCCCTCGTAGAGAGCCAATTATATCATCTTTAATGGCTAAATTTAATTATGTATACTTGGTATATGAGCGTTTTGCATGTTTTTATCCTTTCTTTGATCGAGGGTTTAACTGAATTTTTACCAATTTCTTCAACCGGACATTTGATCCTTGCTTCAAAGTTGTTGGGAATTTCTGAGACTAATTTTGTCAAAACATTTGAAATTGTGATTCAACTTGGAGCCATTCTGGCCGTTGTCGTTCTTTATATGAAGAAATTTTTAAATAGCCTAAGCCTGCTCAAAAAGCTGATTGTTGCTTTTATTCCTACAGCCGTGGTTGGCTTTACTCTCTACCCTTTGATTAAAGATGTTCTTTTGGGTAGCTCGACAGTCACGTTGGATGCACTTTTTTGGGGAGGTATTGCCCTGATTGGAATTGAGTTGTTTTTGAAAAAGAGGAACGGAAGCGTAAGAAGCAACGAGATTGATTACGAAAGGATTACATATAAAAAAGCTTTTCTCATTGGTGTTTTTCAGTGTCTTTCCGTTATTCCCGGAGTTTCCCGCGCTGCGGCGACCATTATTGGCGGGCTTGCAACAGGACTTAACAGACCGATGGCAACCGAGTTCTCTTTTCTTTTGGCAGTTCCTACAATGATTGCGGCGACTGCGCTTGATGTTTATAAATCCAGAGAATTTATTTCCCAAACAGGATTTTTGACTCTCTTTGCGGGCTCCGTACTTTCCTTTATTTTTGCAATGTTGGCGGTTAAGTTCCTCATTAATTTTGTCAAAAAGCACAGCTTTATCGGTTTTGGAATTTATAGAATTGTCCTCGCGATCCTTTTCTGGATTTTTGTGAAGTAATTAAAAAGCAACCCCCGCAAGACTGCGGGAGTTGCCCCAACTTTGAAACTTGAATAATTCTGTTTGTACTTATTTATGCTTGCCAAAATTTCAATCGATATAAATTAATTGAGATCGAATTTGGGCTAGCAAATAGTCAAAAAAGATATTATTTCATAAGTTTCGTTGGCTTACACTTTCTTTTAAAGTGTGCCACATTTTTTGATGTGCCCTCCTTTCTAACTAATAACCACTATAAAGCATTAAACTTAAAAAACGCTTAAAGGATAGTTGGACAAACTTAATAGCCTATGGTCAAGATTTAATTTTCAGGGTATAACAAATGGAAAGAGGGTGAACATTGATGGACGACCAAAAAGAAAAAAATCAAAAAAATGCTCAGCAGGTTAACCTTAATTTGGATTCAACACCGATTCTTTATACGGATAATGTTTTGATGACAACAAACTCTGACGGTGTGGTTTTGGATATAGCACAAAGAGTCGGGTCTACCAACCAAGTCAGGATTGTAAGTAGAGTTGGGATGAGCAGAGAGCACGCCAAAAAACTAGTAAATGAGTTGGGCAAGCTTTTGGCAATGACGGACGGCAAGATTCAAACGGGAAAAGACAATTTAAATTAAAATACCCTTAGTCTGTAGCAAGCCTATTCAGAAACCAGGAGACCAGTGAAAGAACAACCGAGGCAACTATTGCTGTCCAGAAGTTGGCAATCTCGAAACCGGGAACCAACCTTGAACTTAACCAAAGCAGAAAAACGTTAATAAGAAATGCCGCTATTCCGAAAGTTAATATTGAAATAGGAAGAGCAATTAGCTGCAAAATCGGGCGGATCAGAGTGTTTACAATACCAATGACAATCGCAGCTACGATGGCTGTGGTTAGATCTGCTAAGCGGAATCCGGGAACTAAATACTCAACAATGAAAAGTGCAGCAACGTTAATAGCAAGTCTGATTATTAATCTCACAGTTTAAGTATCAGTTTTTTAAGGACAAAAGTCAAGATTTTTCTATTTTGTGGACTCGCCCCGGCTCGAACGGGGGACCTTTTCAATGTCAATGAAACGCTCTAACCAACTGAGCTACGAGTCCCTGTTGAATAACACAAATTATAACTCAAACAAGCCTAAATTGGAAACCAAGTTATAAAATTATCCCGCCGATCTTGAAAGATAGTGATCCGGTGATAGAAGGAAACTACTCCCCTTCTTTTTATACATTGACCAATAATTTTTCTTCTCTGCGCGTTTATTGGAACTATGGAGCCAGGTAGCCGCTAAATCAATTCTTTTTCTAAATGACCGCAAAAACTCTAATATGCTTTCAAAAAAGTGAACGTGATAGATTCCGGGTTCGACGGGAGCGGAAATCATACTGGCCTCTGTTGCTTCAGCCAGGTTTTCCGTACTCTCCGCCACTTTTTGAATTTCCTGCATGATAGCTTGGAGTTCAATTTTAAGTTCAGAGGTTTTTTCTTGAGAGATTCTTTTTTCTTCGCCGGAAAGCTGTCTTTCGTGGTTGATTTGAGATCTGATTTTTTTGTTCTCTTCTTCCTTCCCGCTTATAACATCGCTAACTTGAAGAGTTTCGCCTGCGGAAAGCTCGCCGGATTTTTTGACACCCTGTCCCGATAAACCTAAAAGTTCACGAAAAAAATCTTCAGAAGTATTTTTCAGAAAGTCTTTCGTCTGGACTGAAGTACCGCTGCCCAGGTCCTTTAAGGATTCAAGAACATTTTGGCGTGTAATTATCGTTTGGCTTTTCTTTTTTTGATCTGCCATTGGGACACGAGTTTAACTCAAGTTAATCAATAAATCCAGTGCAGCACGACGCCTCAAAATTGATTCCAAAAGTCTTTTTCTGTTTTCGGTTTCCTCGGGATTACTTTCCCCCTTTTTCTTGTCGATTTGAGACATATTAAAAGCCGCATCAACCTCTTTTTGATCGATTTTAAGATTTTCCGCCTCGGAAATTTTAGTTAAAGTCAGGTCGAGGGTAATGGCCTCTTTTGCCTGTTTGGCATAGTCCGCCCTTAAGTCCTCCGCCTTTTTGCCTATTGATGAAAGATAGTTTTCAAGAGCCAGACCAAGTTTTTCAAGACGGGATAAAAGATTCGATAGGCGGCTATCGGCTTCCTCTTCAATCAAAATTTGCGGGACGTCTACTTTAACGCTATCAAGCAGAGCTTTGATAACGATCTGTTCTTTTTGTTCGTGGGAAGGCTCCTTTTTCTCTTCCGGCTTTCCTTTGTCGGGTGTCCAAAGACTTGATGCACGTGATGCTCCTGTGACAACTTTTTTGTAATCTCCAAGTTCGATTTGCGGGAGTTCACAAGTAGTTCCTCTGATTTGCCAAGGTTCATCTTCCTTAGCGCTTATAAGTTCAAACTTGGGATAAATTGCAATTTGAAGTTTGTTGTCGGTAACGGCATCGGCAAGTGCTTTAGGTAAAATATGGCTTAATGAATGCTCAATGAGGGTGCTTTCCGGAATTTTGGCGGCAACTTTAGGGAGAGGCGCCATGCCTTTTCTGAATCCGGGAATTTCGGTATCTTTTGCAAACTCTTTAATTACCTCCTCTTTTGTGGCCTTAATTTCCGAATAAGGGATGGTAAAAGTAATTTGAATGTTTCCATTGCTTTCTCTGGCAACAACAGATGAAACTTTGTCCCCTGAAGGGGATCTTTGATCTGACATGCTGCAATTGTAGATTGTAAATTGAAAATTGTAAATTAGGGAAAGCCTATTTTCCCCCCGAGGGTCCGCCCTTGTGCTGGGTGTGGAAAGTAGCCTGATTAATCTTCACTTTAGTGTTTCCTTTGGGAACAAAACCTTTATTTCCAAAAAACATTGACGGTTTTTTATAGCCGAAATTCAGCGTGGGTATTTTTGGAACCTCCCTACTGGCAGGCAGGTTTTGTTTTTTTGTGTCATTATTTGCCATATTGCAACAATTATTATATACTATACACAGAGTTTTCAAGGGACAGTGAGGCTTCGATAGTATCAAGCTCCGCCTTTGTTCAGACTTCTTTAAAGGGAGGTGAAAATTTAAAATTAAATGCAATCCAAATTATTTGTTGGTAATTTAGCGTGGGAAGTGACCGTTGAAGATCTTAAAGCTCTTTTTGCAGGTGCAGGTTCAGTCGTCGATGCTGCTGTTATAACAGACAGAATGACTGGTAGAAGCCGTGGTTTCGGATTCGTAACCATGGGAAGTGATGCAGAAGCACAAACAGCCGTTGAGAAATTTAATCAATACGACCTTAAAGGCCGTAAGCTTAATGTCAACGTTGCCAGACCCATGGAACCAAGGCAGTAAGCTGAGCCTAAAGTTTCAAAGATAGTAGTATAAAAAAGCTTTTACTAGCGGATTTTGAAAGAGTCGACTATCTTTATTTGTTGAGTATTTTTCGGATCCTTCCTGTCTCCGAGTAGAGTTGTTTACAAAATTTCTTTTTGGTAACTCTCGGCCCGCAATTGATTACAATCACCATCTCATTCAGGTTTTTGTACTGTTTTGTTTTTCTGAATTCCCTAACCCCACCGTCGGAACTTTTTATTTGTACCGGTAATGTCGGCATGTTTAATCTTTCGTTAAATGAAACCCAGTTGTCGATACCTTTGTAGGCATCGTCATTTATGGATGATTTCGTTACGGATTTTATTTGCTCCGAGTGTAGAGCGAATTTTGTGAATCTTTTTTCCGAATCGAATCCGGTTTTGGCGGCGATTTTACGCATGGCTATTCCCGCTGCATTTTCCAGCTCCTGAGTGCTTGTTCTGCCGGCCGAATACGCGTCAAGCATGGCATTAAGCCTAGCGTCCCTGTATCTGTCATTTTTAGTATAGAATCCACCCCGTTCGAGAGTCATAATGTTCGGATTTTACTCTTTGTGTGAGTTAAAGAAAAGTAATGAATTTTCTACCGCAGTATTCCAGGATGGTACCAAATTGTGGTCTGCCCCGGGATATTTTTTATAAGTTATGTCGATGGCATCTTTTTTAAGCTTTGCTACAAGTTGATCACTCCACCAATATGGCACAGCCATATCTCTCGTTCCCTGGTTTATTTGAATTGGGGCCTTAATTTTGTCCAGGTAATTTGTTAGGGAGTATTTTTCTGTATCATAGGTCTCGTTAAATTCGGAGAGTTTTCCGATAATAAGCTTTCCTCCGTCGTCTGCCTCGTCTATATAATAAAGGATTGATGCCGGAAAGGGACGACCTACAGGAGCCCAAAGAACCGTAGGATAATTGGTCCCCATGATTTCAAGTGTGGTTAGTGCGATTTGGCCGCCATTACTGTGTCCCCAAATAAAAATATTTTTCCCGTCCCACTTGCCTGCCGTAGTCTGGGTGAAGGCTGGGTCTGATACGGATTTTAATGTAACTGCCGCTGTAATATATGTTTGGAAGCGTGATTCAAAAATATCCGAGGCTTCCTTATCGCTATCTGCATAACCCAAAAAATCAGGTGCTACAGTTATGAAACCGTTTTCTGCAAAAACTTTTGCTGAAGGCTTAGTTCCGATACCTGTCGTATATATTTTTTGATCAACAAATCCCCGGAACATTACTATTACGGGAAATGGCCCGTTACCTTTGGGAATATTTATCATTCCGGATACACTTTTAACATTTTCTGAAAAACCAAGATTGAATTTCATGCTGTATTTATACGAGGTGAATTTGTCGGATTCCGAAAGGATCTCGCCTATTTCAATTCTCGACGCCTTAAAATCCGTGTTGGATAAATTTTCGATAGTGTATTTCAGGAGTGGAGTAGGTTTTATCTGAGCAATCGGATTCGAATCTTTGGGTAGATGGTATGCAGTATTGGCAAACCATCCAATCAAAATAAAAACAATCGGGATCAAAATATAAAGGATTGTTTTCTTCATAATGTGCACTGTCCGGCTTTAGATTCCCGAAATACTAACACTGTCCCCTATTTTGATTGAATTGGAGTCGGAAAAACCGGCATTTACCTCCAAGACGTAGTCAACAGCAACTCCGGCAGAATAGGTTTTAAGCTTATTGTCGGGTGTTTCGGGAGCTGGAATAGGAACATTTTTATCAATTCTTATAATTTTGGCGTCTTGAATCCAGATTATATCTAAGGGGATAGACATTCCTTTCATCCAAAAAGTTGTAGTTTCACTCTTCCCCTCAAAAATAAAAAGCATGCCCGAACCGGCGTCAAGCGAAGCCCTGCCCGAAAGACCCTTTGCTCTTTCCTGAGAATTTTTGGCAACCTCAACCAGAATAATATTTCCGTTAATAGTGACGGCAGGCACTGCCTGGGAAGATTCTTTCGGCTGAGTCGGGTTCAAAACAGAGGTCTTTTGCAGTAGAATTCCGACGGCTACAATAAAAACGGCTGCAGCTATAAAAGGAATAAAAAGCTTCTTCATTGTTTTAAAATCCTGATAAGTATGGCAAAAGTGGCTAAAAAGACCATGATGGGAATTATCATAAAGAATATGTTTTTTGCGGAGGATCGGCGGTTTTTTTGAATATGAAGCTTGTCAATCTCCATAGCTTATATTAGCACAATTAATTATTTATGTGCCGGGGACAGGAATTGAACCTGCACGCCTTTAAGGGGCACTAGGTCCTAAACCTAGCGTGTATACCGTTTCACCACCCCGGCTCATCGGTTAGATTATATCAAAATCGAGTGGTAGTGTGTCT